>Ga0207933_1000365_pt1 | contig 45511 bp, 49 predicted proteins | sample NGESurdeep092012_4_FD_184488 | JGI IMG/M metagenome (GOLD analysis project Ga0207933, IMG submission 184488) | Arctic peat soil microbial communities from Barrow, Alaska - NGEE Surface sample F53-3 deep-092012 (SPAdes) | ecosystem: Environmental > Terrestrial > Soil > Wetlands > Peat ... | reverse complement strand
TTCACACCAGAGATAATCTCATTGCAAAGACCCATCTTAAATTCACGACTATAACTTCTACGTGTCACCATTTGTACAGACTCCTTAAGGATAAACAAGGTGTCCAACAATTCCTGCGCACTTCATAACTGAGCACCATCCATGGCGCAATTACTCCGGATTTCAAGCTAGTGGAGATGACCACGTTGAACATCATTTACGGGTGCGCGGACACATGAGGGACAGAGTAGCGATGGCCTATCACTTTGATCTCGTAGAACAGCCATGATTCAAATTTGGGCGAAGAAAGTTAGTCCGCCAGACATGAGTGATGGTAAGGCAGACTAAGTAAATGGAAGTGGTCGACCAAATTGGCAGAGCCCTTTCCATGTCCTTTGGGATGTTCTGGGAAATCCTATGGGCACTTGTATTAGGATTCGGACTTTCAGCAGTCGTTCAAGCAGTTGTCACACGGGGGGAAATGGAAAGTCTCTTTCCCGATTCAAAGCCGATTACACTTCTGAAAGCTTGCGCACTTGGTGCGGCTTCTTCATCTTGCTCTTACGCGGCCACCGCAATCGCAAGGTCAATGATCAAACAAGGTGCCAATTTCACATCGAGCATCGCATTTGAGTTTGCTTCTACCAACCTTGTGATTGAACTTGGGATCATTTTGTGGCTATTAATCGGTTGGCAATTTACGCTGGCTGAATTTTTGGGAGGCTTGATAATGGTTTTTATCCTGGCCTACCTATTCAAATTGTTTCTGAAGCCGCAAATGCTGTCAGATGCAAAAGAAGAGCTTGCAAAAGGAAAGCACGGGAAGATGGAGGGTCACGCGGCAATGGATATGTCGGTTGATCCAAAAATCGGGGGGGTATGGAAGCGACTTTTAAGCAAGGAGGGCTTAACCGCAACCAGCCATTATTTCGCGATGGATGTGGCTTCTGTTTGGAAAGACATAGTTATCGGACTGCTAATTTCAGGAGCATTGGCGGCATGGGTGCCTCATCATTTCTGGCAGCAATTCTTTCTCGTTGGGGATCAAGGGATATTGCCAAAAATTTGGGGGGCATTCATCGGGCCGCTGGTTTCGATGCTGTCCTTTGTTTGTTCCATCGGAAATGTGCCGCTTGCAGCGGTGCTCTGGAACGGTGGAATCAGCTTTGGAGGCGTGATCTCCTTTATTTTTGCGGACTTGCTCATTTTGCCAATTTTAAATATTTATCGCAAATATTACGGTTGGAAAATGATGAGTTTCCTGTTTACGACTTCATACATTGCTATGGTTATAGCCGGACTCATTATTGAATTTTTATTTGGCGCGGTCCATTTGATTCCGGCTGATCGGCACGCATTCGTAAGGGAAGCATCCGTTCAATTTAACTACACAACTGTGCTTAATGGGCTGTTTATCATCGTGGCGAGTTTCTTAACAATTCGATTTTATCGAACTGGGGGTCAGGAAATGATGAAAATGATGGAGATGCCTCCGGATGAACATGGGCATCACCACTGCGCCCATTAATCCATCAGTTTTAGCCCTTCTTTTTGGCAAAGTCGACCATCGCGTCGGCTAGCTTTTGGCATCCTTCCAGTGGAAAGGCATTGTACAAACTTGCTCGACAACCGCCTACGCTTCGATGGCCTTTAAGTCCGTCCATGCCGTCAGCTGTGCATTGCTTTACGAACTCGATGGTCAATTCTTCGCTTGGGAGGGTGAAAGTAACGTTCATGATCGATCTTGATTTTTGGTCAGCATGACCCTTATAGAATCCTCCACATGAATCGATTACATTGTAAAGCAGGTTAGCTTTGGCATTATTGCGTTTGTTGGCACCCTCAACCCCTTCATGAACTAAGAGGTTTTGATAAACCAAACTGCATAGATAAATGCTCCAACATGGAGGGGTGTTATACATTGAGTTGTTATCAGCTTGTACTTTGTAATCTAAAGTTGGGGCCAGATTTTGGTTTAATTTGGAGAGCATATCTTTTTTCAGAATGACAGCCGTAACTCCAGCTGGTCCCATGTTTTTCTGAGCTCCTGCATAAATGAGGCTATATTTGGACACATCGACCTTGCGGGAAAGGATATCGCTTGACATATCGCAGATCACAGGGATTGAGCAGGTTGGGTCTTTATGAAACTCCACACCTTGAATGGTTTCATTAGATGTGAAATGAGCATACGCCGCGTCTTTATTGAAATTTAGCATGGACCAATCTGGTGCGGTGCGATACCCCTCCGGCTTGCCATTGTAAACAACATCCACGGGAGCTAGAAGTTTGGCTGACTCAACTGCTTTGGATCCCCAGGTGCCCGTGACCACATAATCAGCCGATTTACCCGGATTTAGAAAATCGAGCGGGATCATGGTGAATTGTTGACTCGCGCCTCCTTGCAGGAACAAAATATCGTAGTCATCAGGAATGGAAAGGAGTTCCTTAAGGCCGCTCTGAGCTTGAGCTAAAATCGTTTCGAATGGTTTCGATCTATGGCTCATTTCCATCACGCTCATGCCCGTTCCTCGGTAATTCATGAGGTCATCGCGGGCTTGTTCCAAAACAGTTACGGGCAGGGTGCAGGGACCGGCTGAGAAGTTAAAAATGCGATGGTACGGTTGAGTCATTGTATATTGAATTTACCGCGAAAAATGGGTTTGAGGTAAATCCGGGGCTGGGATCTCGGTTTTGGGCGTTTTAGGTGAAGACCCTGTCATTTCTATGTCGGTCACGCCTCACCTGCAGAAAAGGATTGCAAGTCAAACTTTAAGGATATAAATGTCGAATGTGAGGTTTGAGCTTTTAAATACTTGTCCTAAGACGAATGCGCGCAGGGGACGGCTTATTACCCCTCATGGAACTGTTGAAACCCCTGCGTTCATGCCGGTTGGAACCCAGGCAACGGTTAAAACCGTGAGCTCCCAAGATTTGGAAAATATCGGATTTGAACAGATCCTAGCTAATACATATCATTTGGCTTTAAGACCCGGAGCCGATTTGATCGCAAGGTTTGGTGGGCTCCACAAATTTATGAACTGGAAGAGGGCAATTCTAACCGATTCTGGCGGCTATCAAGTCATGAGCTTGGCTTCTCAGCGCGTTCTAAGCGATAAAGGAGTGGCATTCCGATCTCACATAGATGGATCAGAATTGTTCTTGACCCCAGAGAAGGCAATCCAGATTCAGGCTCAACTGGGAGTCGATATCAGCATGGCCCTTGACGTATGCGCCGCTTATCCATGCACCCGAGACGAAGCCGTTTCGGCGATGGAGAGAACCCATGCCTGGGGATCTCGCAACTTATCGGCTGCACGAGAAAATCAGGCCGTATTTGGAATTGTTCAGGGCGGGATTCACGAGGATTTGCGGCAAGAATCGGCAACATACTTACAAACCTTGCCTTTTGACGGATTCGCAATCGGAGGGGTTAGCGTTGGTGAACCGACTCAGCTTCAATATCCAGTTGTTGCTTTTACGGCTCCTTTGTTGCCTGCCGAAAAAGTGAGATATCTAATGGGAGTTGGGCATCCGCGCGATATTTTACACGCGGTTGAATGCGGAGTTGATTTATTTGACTGCGTTTTGCCGACTCGTATGGCGAGGCATCACTGCCTGTACACACTTCAGGGCAGAGTGAATATCAGCGGGCTCAAATGGGCTGAATTTGACGATCCCGTCGATGAAGGCAGTATCTTCCCCGAAGTTGGAAACTATTCGGCGGCTTATTTGCGACATCTTTTTAAGGTCAAAGAATCACTTGGAGGAAGACTAGCAACTCTTCATAACCTGCATTTTTATGCACGGCTAATGTCAGAAATTCGAGAAGCGATAACGTCTGGAACGTGGGAAGACCTTAAATTACGCTACATAAAGGCGTAGAATTAAAAGGAATTGCAAGCATCCTATTTAGTCGAATTGAACCTAGCCAGAGCGCAAGGGTCGCATTCTTAACATATATTAAGCGAATACTCCCTGTGACTGTGTTCAGGTTCAGAACCTAAGATTGAGCCTACGCGTTCCAACTAATATGAGAAACCTCACCAGAACATCAAAGACAACGTCGATTTTGGCGCTCGCGGCGATCCTCTCGATCGTACCGGCCGCCATTGCCCAGGATAACACCGATTCCGGGAGCGCAAATAACGGTCCAGTTCGATTGTCTCGATTTAGTGCGGTAGACGGAAACGTATCTTGGCGCGCGGACAACAGCCTCGAGTGGAGTCAAGCAGGGGATAATATTCCGCTTCGTCAAGGTGCTCAAATTTGGACGAATAACGGCTCAACTGCCGATATCCAGTTTGATGATGGTTCTACATTGAGGCTGGGAAATGGAGCAATCGCAACCCTCCAAACTCTCTATTCTGATAATCAAGGCGAGTTCACCGAAATTAATTTGACCCAAGGAACCGCACTCGTTCATTCTCGCGTTTCTGGTTCGATTTATCAGATCGATAGTCCGAGTGGTTCGATGAAAACGGCTGATCCTGCCGAATTTAGAGTTGACGCGGACAATACCAGCCAGGTTGAGGTTTGGAACGGCAATGTCGACGTTTCAGACCAATCTGGCTCGGTGACCCTTCACGCGGGCGACTCCGTTAACGTGGATGGATCCAATAGTGCTTTCAACGTGCAGGGATTTAATCGAGACAACAATTTCGATAGTTATAACCAGGATCGAGATTCAGTTGATTTTGGCCAGAATTACGGCAATCGACTTCCGACCAATATCGCAATCGTTGCCGGGAATCTAGATTCCTACGGGCAGTGGCGCGATGTTTCGGGATATGGGAACGTTTGGTGCCCAACAGTTAGTAGCAACTGGCGACCTTATTATAATGGTCATTGGGTGTACTGCGATCCATTTGGATGGACGTGGGTTTCAAATGAATCTTGGGGCTGGGCTCCTTATCACTACGGTTCTTGGATTCACGAATCATTTGGTTGGGGATGGTGCCCGGGCCCGGAAAATCAATATTGGACTCCTGCAGCCGTCAACTTCTCGTATTACGGCGGAAACGTAGCGTGGGCTCCGCTATGCCCTGAAGAAATTCGATACCCAAGAAACTCGCTTTCTATCGGATTCGCTTCCGGTGACTTCGCACTCAGCTTTTCGATCGGGGGGATAGCTAGTTATCACCCAGTAGAAGGCGGATATTGCGAGCCACGAGCTTTCAGTAATTACCAAGTCAACCGAAGAGTCGATTATCGGAATATCACGAACAATAATTTTTACGGCAACAGTGCAGTGAACAATATTCGGTTCGTTCCTCACAACGCCAGATATGGCACAGTAGAAGTTTCCAGTGCGAAGTTTGCATCGCTAGGACGCTACCAAGCGGTTCAGTCCAATTCTTTGGCGGTTTTCCGAAATGGACGCCCAGCCGGAGCGAGAAGCGGTTTTTCTGGACCGGTTTCGATTCGCCCCAGCCGAGCATCCTTGGCAACTCATCAAACATTTTCACGATCAATTCCGGCATCAGCCGCAGATCGGAGAGTGTTTAGAGCCCCGGTTTCAAGTCAAATTGCAAGCCAGAGTCATCAGTTCCGTGGCCCCGTGACCACGACAAGGACTCAATCGTTCCAGCGATCCACGTCTCGCACATCAAACCGAGGATCGATCGGTACAAACCAGCGGACAAATCGAGGCAATAACAATGGTCGAGGCTCAAGTTTCCAAAGTGGAAATAATGGCTTTGGTCAAAATGCAAGTCAAATCGGCGGACGAACTCAGCTTAACCAAAACTCGGGTCTGAATTCGATGCTCAGAGCTCGAAGAGACCTGGGAATCGGAAGTCAATCTGGTTCAAGCGGAACTCGAACTTTCAACTCCACAAGATCATCGTCGAACGGAACTTCAACCTTTAACAGAGGTAGTCAAAATTCGAACAATCGAGGAAACAATTCGATTAGTCGAGGAACTTCGAACACAGGTTCGCAGACTCAACAGACCAGAGGTTTCGGCAACCACAATTCGAGTAATCGAGGGAATGTGAACACAGGTTCGCAGATTCAGCGATCCAGTAACTTTGGCAACCAAAACTCAGGTATGAGTTCGGTGCTTAGGGCTCGAAGGGACTTAGGAATCGGAAGTCAATCGAATGGTCGGTCAAATAGTTCACAAAGACCATCGTCTAGCGGGATCACGAATAATCGACAGCAGACTCAGCAAAGACAGCAATCAAACTGGGGCAATCAGAACTCGCGCCAGCAGAGCCAGCAGACTCAGCAACGTCAGCAGACTCAGCAACGTCAGCAGACTCAGCAAAGACAACAATCAGACTGGGGTAACCAGAACTCGCGTCAGCAGAGTCAGCAGCCTCAGCAACGTCAGCAGACTCAGCAAAGACAACAATCAAACTGGGGTAACCAGAACTCGCGCCAGCAGAGTCAACAGCCTCAGCAACGTCAGCAGACTCAGCAAAGGCAGCAGACTCAGCAATCGAATAACCGAGGAAACCAAAGCCAAAGTAACTCGAACAACAACAATCGTGGAAATGGTTTAGGACGCGGCAGATAAACCACAGCCAAACCTTAAATTAAATCCCAAACCAGAGGTGGCTCCAATTAAGGAGCCATCTTTTTTTTCATTTCAAAAGGTGGCTTACCGCTAAAACTATGGATACTAGGAGTGTAAAGGTTAAACTAAGAGTAGATGCCAGTTGGACGGTTTATACTTTGCCTTCACAGCCACATGCCGTATGTTCTGAGCCACGGCAAAAGTCCTCACGGCACCGACTGGCTCACGGAAGCCGCCGCAGAATGTTATTTGCCGCTCTTGAATGCATTAGACCAACTAGTTGTCTAATTTTGACGCTTTGCAATACGTTAAAAACTGTCGGCAATTCGCTTGAATCATTAATATTTGTCCAAAACTAAAGGTACTTGCTGTCCCGTTTGTTGTTATATATGCGTGTAGCCCTACTTTGGAGTGGAGGAGCTTGCTCCGCCTTTAAATTCAGTTGAATTTATTCGACCGTCCCAGCCGCGGCAACTTTATCGAAGCTTTAGTCAGGAATTGGTTGAATTAAGTTTCAATCTGCATTTGAAGACGCAAGCTTCTTTACTCTAAACTGGAGATGGGTGCGATAGAAGGAGCAAGCTTCTTCTAAAATTAAATGCAAAAAGTTCTCATCTTCTGCACACTGCTATGATCAGGATGTTCGCTAGGATACACATTGAAATAGTGGTTCTTACCTTATTTGCTGTAGCCGTTGGCGCGATGTCAGTTGTCCAGATTTTATCTCCGAGTCAACCGCAGTCGGTAACTCTATTTGTGGATAGCCGGGGCAATGGGCAGGACTATTTGGCGGCAACGGCCCAAAAGGAGTTCGCGGACTCCGGGCTTGCTATTTCGATCGTTGACTGCTCCCAAAAAGCTAGGCTCAAGCAACTCGAGGGCTTTTTGGGTCGAAACACCCCGTTATCGACCCCAGTCTTGTTTGTTGCTGGCTCCGGAGGGGGGCGAATGTATCGCGATCCGCTTCAAATTACGGATGTTCTTCAAAGTACGACCTCGCCGCTGAAGGGAAGACGAGCGGCACTGTTCTTCCAGGGGGCACTTTTGCTGGCATTTTTGTTCGCAGTCATAAACGCAACCAGCTTTAGCCCTATTGGCGCAATATTTGGGTTCGTTGGCGTCTAGCTTGCAGCAGCAGCACCTGGAATTTGCGTTGAGTGTGTAGCCGGTACAACTAGGCTCGAGGCATTAGCGTTGCCAACATTTTCCGTATTGTGCTGCGCCTTCGTGGTTAATTGCATTTTCTTCAGACCGCGGAGGGGGTTACAAGCTAGCTTTGCGACCCTTTTTGCCATTGTGCCATTTGCCCAGTTATACCTCGAGTCGATCGACCCCGAGTTTTGCTGCATCTGCTTAGCAAGCGGGGCGGTGAGCATTTCAATTTTCACCTGCATATGCGTTTGGTTGCGAACAAGGACCCAGGCTACAATCCTGTCCGGTCGGACGATTCAATTCGCGTGCGCAATTATTCTTGTACCACTATTCGCTAAAGCGATATCAGGTGCTGTGAGCAGTGCCCCCCTCTTGCCGCGGTCAAATTGCCGCAGTATAATGGACAGCCGGTATCTAATATAGTCAGGGACGTACGACTAGACCCGGGTGGCGGAGTTGTTCTGGTAAGTCAGAACGGGTGCGAAATCTGCACCAACGCGCGAAATGAGCTTGATGCCGCGCGGATTAAATTTACAGAGGTGGGGCCCTGCAGCCCCTTAAACCGGTCAGGGTGCTACAATGCTCCCCAATCTGGATACTCGTTGCCGGTGGTCATAGTTTATGGCCCAAGCCAGCGAGTTATCTTCGTCCAGATGGGCTGGGGTCGCGACCTTATTGCGAAAGTCTTAGTCCAACTCAAGTCTGTCTTCAAGGAGGCAAAGAACCATGAAAAATAAAACCAAAATAAATACAATCCTCGTCGTAGTGGCCGCTGCCGGTCTTTACCTGTTAGCAAACGGCTCCCAGACAGGTCGCCGTTCGGCACCTATGGCGGAATCTTGCAAGTATCTTCAAGCAACAATCTATGGATGTCACGCTGACACGGGCTACTGTAGCCTGATTCCTGGATGGTTCAACTATCGATATGATGATGTTGGCACCAGCCAGTGTTGCTACAGCGGGGGTGTTCTGGTTTCGGGCGAGCCGTACTCATGCACGGAGACCTACGACTTCCATTGCTGTGATAGCCTTGACGATCCAGGTTGCCAGTACCCAGATTGCCCAGTTGTCGGCCCGGGATAGCCAAGCGACTAGCCTAAATTATGGGTTAGTCTCACCTAAGGAGTAAACTAACCCGCTGAGGGCAGATTTAAAAACGATTATTATACGATTCAGGAAAAATCAAATGAACAGTAAAACAAAGCAAATATACGATCGCAATTGGAACCGAGTCTCATGCACTTCCGGGTTCACCCTTATTGAAATACTCGTAGTGTGCGTGATTATCGCGATCCTCGCCGGAATTTTGCTCCCTGCGTTCAGTACTGCAAAGAAGGCGGCAAAAACAACTATCTCTACTTCGAACCTCCGGCAGTGTTATCTGTCGATCATGCTCTACGCTAACGACAACGACGGAGTACGAAACCTGCCGAGGGATCCAATCGCCTCCAACTTACTTGGGAATGCTCCCACCTGTGACCCACTGGATAACTGGAGGTCCAATTGTAAGCATGAATTGGGAAAACCAATGGTCGGCTCCTACGCCTATGCGGGGTCGGTTTTCAGCGAACCCTATGATTACGAATGGTGGCCGATTTTTCTAAGCGGCGACTATCGGGAACCTATCATGGTCGACATTTTCGCTTCAAATAATATTGTTGAGCATTATGTGGACCTTGACCCGGTGCAACCTCTCCCAGAGATTTTTCCTGACCACGTTCTAAACCTTTATCTTGACGGGCATGTCCAAATAACACACGAACCTGGAATTTTTGTTCCAACTGCTAACGGATTTCGAGGCTTTACTTGGCAGGAGGTCTTTCAGGACTACAGATAGCTGGATTGCCGTGAAATTCTATAACTAACAGGTAAAGAATTATGGAAAAAAAATATGTAGACGCAGGCCCCGCACTCCGAGGCCAAAATGAATTCATAAAGTTTGTGGAAATTGTCGTGCTCTCGGCAGTAATCGCTGCCTATCTCCCCGTTGCCATTGTTGCAATTTTCGGAACTTGGCGTAATACGTTGACCTCGCCGGAGTTGTCCAAGGTACTATTTGGTTTCTTCCTTCTTCACGCAGTTATCATTACTGGTTGCCGATATCCGTGGATCGCAACTGGCATATTCACAATATTTTGGACCGGGATTTACACATATACTAACTTCGCGATGGGTAAAGGAACCGGACTTTGGTGGTTATGGGTTTACATCACACCCTGCTTTGCAATTCTCTTTGAGGGATGGCTCATCAACATCGCATCAAGGTATTTGGACTTTTCGTGGATTGAAGACAAGAGAAAGCAAAACGCACACCTGAATCCGTAACGGAGACCGTTGACGTCCTCATGGAAGAGCTTTCTGATTTTTCATTACTGAACTTCGCTGCATCTGAATACCCGGAAAAAATACAACCGGCAGTGGTCTAAGGTTCTGGAATTGTAAAGGTTAAACTAAGAGAAGATGCCAGTTGGACGGTTTATACTTTGCCTTCACAGCCACATGCCGTATGTTCTGAGCCACGGCAAAAGTCCTCACGGCACCGACTGGCTCACGGAAGCGGCGGCAGAATGCTATTTGCCTCTCTTGAACGCCCTTGATCGGCTCAACATTGAAGGAATTAAGCCACGCTGGACGGTCAACATCGTTCCTATTCTGGCGGAGCAACTTGCTGACGAAGCGTTCAAAGTCGAGTTTGAAAATTACTGTCAGTTCAAGATTGATGCGGCAATTGAGGACCAAGAGAATTTTGCCGCGCAAGGGGAGATGCGACTTCAAGGCGTAGCCGCCTTGTGGCAACGCGTTTACACTCGGGCACTGGTTCAGTTTAAGCACCAGTGGGGGCGCTCAATTGTCGATGCTTTCAAGTATTTTCAAGACGAAGGTTGCATTGAAATCATAACTTCCGGCGCAACCCATGGATATCAGCCGCTTCTTGGCACGGATGAAAGCTGCCGAGCTCAAATCCGTCTTGGAGTGGATACTTACGAAAAACATTTCGGACGAAAGCCAAGAGGTATTTGGCTACCAGAGTGTGCATATCGCCCGGGTTATGCTTGGCGAAGTCCGGTGAACGAAACTGACCAACCGTGGCAGCGGCTCGGGACCGAGGAAATTGTGGCTCAGGAAGGTTTAGAGTACTTTTTTGTGGACTCTCACATGCTAAAAGGGGGAATGCCTCTTGGAACTTATGCGATGAATTTTCCTCAACTGGCTGAGCTATTCGCAAGAAGTTCACGCTATTTCACTCCGCCGGAAGAATTCCGCAGTGAATATGAACATTACATGTTGCCGAACGGGATTACGGTTTTTGCCCGTGATCCCGAGACGACGGTTAAAGTTTGGTCGGGAGACGTGGGCTATCCAGGCGATCCGCATTATTTGGAATTTCATAAACAGCTTTATCCGGGAAGACTTCGCTATTGGCGGATTTCCGAAAACAAGAGTGATTTGGGTCAGAAGCAGCCTTATGACCCGTTCGGGGCGTTTGAAAAAATTCAGGGACACGGCGAGGATCTATCGGCGACGGTAAAAGGCACGCTTGCTCATTACAAAGGTCTAGCCGAGCGCACAGGCACTTTGGTGGCGATGTACGACACCGAGCTTTTCGGGCATTGGTGGTGGGAAGGTCCGGAATTTTTGTATGAGCTTGCTAAAGCGATGTATTACGATGGTCAGCTTAAAATGATGAGCGCAGGCGAAGTGTTGGACGAAGACCCGCCTCAGCACATGATCACCATGCCGGAAGGCTCGTGGGGAGAAGGTGGATACCACTTTATATGGCTCAACGAGCATAATGCCTGGACGTGGGAAAAGCTATATCCAGTGGAACGCAAACTCAGGCAAATGGCAAGAGAATATGATGGTGGGCCAGCCCGGGAAATAGTGATTCAAGCGGCTAGGGAAATGCTGCTTGCGGAAGCAAGCGATTGGCAATTCTTGATCAGCACGTTTTCGGCCAAGGATTATGCCGAAGTGAGGTTTTCCGACCACATTGAGCGATTTGATCGGCTAGCTGGCATGGCGGATCGGGTGCATAAAGGAGGCGAAATGACGGTAGCAGAAGCTGCATTTCTGGCTGACTGCCAGGCCAAAGACGCGCCGTTTCAGGACCTTGATTTGTCGTATTGGAAGCCAGTTAAAAGCAATGAGCTTAAGCCCACCGGTATCCTTTAAGTAATGCATCGAATTGGTTCAGGGATAGTGTTGGTAGCATTTGTCGGTCTGATGGCGGGTTGCTCTTCGCCAAAATCGCCTGATGTGGCTGAAAATCCGGCTCCTCCAAGCTCCGCAGTTAACGTTCCAAATCCTTCCGTGAACGCTCCAAATCCAGCTCCGAACGAAAGTAAACCAGAGATTCCAGTAAAACCGAATTCCAATCCAACTACCATTAGTCCAAACAGCGAAAGGGATCGGGCGATCCGTATTCACAACGAACCGTCAAAGATAAAGGCTTTAAAGGATTCTTTGCCTGTTATTCCTCCAGCTCAAAGAAAAATTCCAGATACAAAAGGTCAAGGCGGTTGGGGGCCAACCACTTTTTCGCCTCGCCAACTTGCAAATAATGCGGATAAAACTCTCAATAATTTGACGAATGCATTTGCTGATATCCGGGTTCATATTGTAGTGCCACAAGGTGCAGGTGACGTTAAATTGGAGGCGAAAATTGGGGCTCCGACCAAATACAACGTGCAATACACAGTTTTTGCGGATGGTCATCCAAGCAATTACGCAGCAATTGCAAACGGCAAAAATAGAGCATTGGTTCGTGCCTCAGTTGGCAAGAACCAGAAAAAAATCACACGCTTGATGTCGGTAAGCACCCGAGTTCCGGTTTCGGGGGCAAACCTTGCATCCTTATGGCCGAGCAATATGCCTCAGTTTGTGTTAAATCGCTATGTAACCGGGAGTAATTCTTATGGCGGTTTGGTTAACGCGTTGATTTCGGGAGTCGGCAAATATCAAGTCTATGCCGAGCAGCGCACGCTTACTTATCAGGGCAAAATCATTACCGATTACCGAATTGTGGCTCAACGCAGTAAAGCCAATGCGGCAAAGCTGGGTTATTCGCAAATTGAAATCGTATTGGATGGGGAGCGATTTTTACCTCTGACTTTGCGCACACGTTTTAGTCCACTAAAAGGTGCTCCGACCGAGCTTGATTGGTCCTCCCGATGGGTTCCGGATCATTTTACGAGCGCAGATTTTCAAATTCCTGCCCAAGCATCAGGCAATCCAACTTCTTAATTTACCGAGGGTAGCCCCAAACGGCTTCGCCAGTGAAGTTCCCTTTTAAAAGGTATCTGAGCTGGTGGAAATTCCATTTCTCGGGTGAAGCAGGTTCTCGGAATGCCCCTCGTCGGAACGTTGGCAGGGCAGTGTCTGCCTCTGCCTGCCTTGTTTTTCACCTTTTATTTCTGTGCTTGAACATCGCTTGCCTGAAGCCTTGAGATTGCCCGAGACCAGACGTCCAAGCATTTCTGGCGAAATGCTGGGTCTTGCCAGTGGGGATCGCTTCTGCTGAGCATTTCTCGTGTCATTATAATCTCGCCAGTCCCGTTGGGCCCCTTATCGTCTTGCTTGGCAAGCAAATTGCGCTCAATTGTGATGGGGCTAATTTTAGGGAAAAGGCCCCAAAGTGCCTCCATCCAGTCTGAGAAATTCAAGATATAGTTGTCTGATCCTAGCTGCTTGATTATGGTTTGCATGTTGGCAAAGTTTGCCGGTGAGGACTCAAATTCCATAATATGCTTGAATAGCATCAATTTTATATTCGGGCAAGGCGATTGTGTTGCTTCCTTGAGCACGTTGCTTTCCCACTCCTTGTTTCCAATCAGCTGGTGAACCTCCTGATCACTGCTGGAAGGACCGCGAAGGTGCTGATCGATTATTTCCAAAATAAGTGGTCGGTTCCAGATGTCTGGATCTTCAATTGAACTTTGAGCAATTTGGTTTAGATTAGTAATCGCGGACATTTCATCTCCGAGATCGTTTAGAATTAGTGCGCAAAGGGCTTGAGAAGTCGCCGATTGTCCAATCATTTTTTGCTTAATCGTGGCGATGATAATTGATTTTGGATGCGCAACGTCACTTTGATGGGTCATGTCAATTTGAAAGCCTTTTTGCCCCTCAAACTTAACCATTGAGAAAAGCGATTCAACATCGTTGAAATCTAGGTCTTCGAACAAGGTTCCTCCCATCGCTTCCCCAGTTTCTTTGCAATTCGGAAGCGAAGTCGCTTTCAGCCAAAAAATTACGAAGTAATCTTGACCTGCATTATCTTGATAAACCTGAGTAGGTTGGGTGGTGAGGCAATTGTAAAAGCCAGGCAGATTATTCAAATCAATTTTCTCTAGCAAAACTTCGTAGTCTCCGGGCGTAGTCGGGGGGAGCAAAGGGGTTTTAAATCCATCAATTGGGACGTCCCGAACTGCTCTCGGATACCCGGCGGGAATCTGGGTCACATATCTGAGCTCTTTTCCAGCAAGCATTAAAGTTGGCGTTTTTCCGGAGATAACAATCGCCGAAGCAAGACGATCATATTGTGCGTCCGAATAGCACGGTCTAGTATTCAGATAACTCCTAACCCATTTCGGGGGCTGAACATCTGGTTGTTGATGTTGATTGATCTTTGAGAAGAGTGAAATTAAGAGTAGTAACATTTATTTTTTCCTTGGACTGATTTTAATTAGGTTCCGTTTCTGGTGACCGTGTCTGTCCAGAACCTGTTAAGGTAGTACTGCATCACGATTCCGGAACTTCCATCATTCGCTTCTGTTCCGGCCCAATATTTTTGATTGCCTTGACCAAGTGGATTATCAGGATAGTCTACATATGTCCACGGCTGAGATGCGTAGCATTTAAACTGATCAGTGAAGATTCCGTTAATGTAAGGTTCAATATCCACGGAACCCGTGAGCCACTGATTTTTCGGAGACGGATTTACTTGAATCCACGGCGATTTTTCGATATACATCACTTGCCCAAAAACAAATGCCGAAAACTAAATCGCTTTTGAGTTAATTTACTTTTCACCGATTGATTTCGGCTATCCAGGGGGCCATGCCATTGGTCGACCGCCAAGCAAGTGGGCATGGAGATGATTTACAGTTTGACCCGCATCCTTGCCTTGATTAATAACCAGCCGGTATCCATTAAATAGATTTTCATGCTCTGCGATTTTTTTTGCAGCGTTAAGAATATGGGTGTGACCCCCGGTTTCGGGAAGGCTGGCAAGTCCTGAGATTTCCTCACGAGTTACAATCACTATATGAGTGGGTGCTTGAGGATTAATATCTCGAAAAGCCACCACATAATCGTCCTCATAAACAATGTCAGCTGGCATTTCGCGGTTAATAATCTTAGTGAAAATGGAAGGCATTCTCCTAGTTTAGCGATATGTAAGGGAGAAGGAATCTAACTTGACTGATTATCGTCTCTGGTACAGCCAAGATTCGACTGCAAAAGCACTTCGCACTCTAGCGATTCCCGCCAGTTATTTATATGCAGCCGGCTGGCAAACGTATCTAGGTCTTTACCGGTTTGGGTTACTTCGAGCTAAATCGCCCCATCCGAGGGTGATGTGCGTTGGAAGTTTGGCGGTTGGGGGTAGCGGCAAGACCCCCGTAACCATGGCGATATCCAAAATGCTGAGCGAACGCGGATACTCAGTGGTAATCGGTTGCTCTGGATACGGCTCACCGAAGGCTCATGATGCTCAAATCGCACCAGAAGGTTCATTGGATCCAGCTGAATGGGGCGATGAGGTCGCTATGATTCGATGGCTGGTGCCAGAAATTCCTCTCGTGGTTGGTCGAAACCGAGTTATGGCGGCTGATTTGGTGAATTTTGCTTATCCAGAATCCGTTCTGGTCATGGATGATGGCTTTCAGCATATGCCGCTCAAGAAGAATTTAAGTCTTGTGATCGACGAATTGCGCCCCAAAAACTGCTATTGTTTACCGGCAGGCCCATATCGAGAGCCGCGAACCAACCGAAAAAGAGCGGATATCTTATTTCCCAATCGCGATTATTCTATTGTCAATTCGCGGCTTGAATTTATTGATCCACTTACGAGGGCTGCGGTTGAAGTCTCGGAAGCGTACGTTCTTACGGCTATCGGCAGACCGGATAAATTTCTCGAAGACCTTCGGATTTCCAAGGTCAAGACGCCTCATTCAACCTTGTTGCCAGACCACCATCCACTTGATGCTCCCTCTCTCGTAAATTCACTGCCGCAAGAGTTGCCCGTGATTACAACTGCTAAGGATTGGGTGAAAATAGCAGAAAGGTCGGATTGGCAAGATCGGAAATGGATTGTCGCCTCAAAATTTGTCACAATTGAACCAAGAGAGGAATTTATGAATTGGGTTGTCAGACATCTTAATCTATGAGCGAGAGCAGGAGATCCAGGAAGCAAATCTTGTTAGACAGTGGGCAGTTATGGCTCCTGGATAGGTTTGAAAATCTTTTAAAAAATCGACCGATTGAATCAGCTGAAAACATTGCGATCAAATTTACTAATATCGCAAGATTGGTTGATGGAAAGCATCGCAAACGAACTCTTTCGAACTTGGAGCTTGCTTTTCCGGAGTGGAGCGATGAAAAAAGACGGGAGGTAGCGAAAGAGGTTTATCGCCACTTTGGGCGAATCATTGCCGATTTTGTCCAAACTAGTCAGCGCACAGACCAAGAAGTTCTTGATTCGATGGAGGTAATCGGGATGGAACATCTCCATGAAGCAGAAGCGCGGAACAATGGGATTATTGCGATTACGGGCCATTTTGGCAGCTGGGAAAGAATGGCTCAATGGCTGCACGCAACTGGACGGCACATTACCGTGATTACTCGCGATGCGAATCAGGGGGTGCTGGATGAGCGGGTCAAGCAGATGCGAAAAGGCGCGGGGATGGACTTACTTAGTCGGGGATCTGCGGCGCGTGGGGCTCTCATCGCTCTTAAACGAAACAAAATCGTAGGGATACTGCCGGATCAAAATTCGGATGAGATATTCGTGCCATTTTTTGGAAAGCAAACGGGATATGTCAGGGGTCCGGGAATTTTGCGTCAATCAACTGGCTCGCCAATGCTTACGGTTTATGCATTTCGAACCGGTCCTGGAAAATATCGGATGGAAATTTCACCAATTGTTGAGCCGGAACCGGGTTACGATGAAGTAGAAGGAATCGCCAGAGCTTTGAGTAAGGAGCTTGAGAAAGCGGTGCGAAAGGCGCCGGAGCAATGGCTGTGGATGCATGATCGTTGGAAAAGTGCGCGTCAGCGAGGAATTTTATAAGCGCATCGCCTCGTGTTTTGCTGGTTCGATTTTCTGCAATTGGAGACTGCGTGATGGCCGCGTGGGCGGCAACTTCGATTAGAAACCGTTATCCCGATGGGTACCTGTCTTGGGTTGTGGAAACGCGATGCTCGCCGGTGGTTGCGACTAATGGCTTAGTGGATCAAAGAATTAAATTTCCGCGAGAACATTGGAAGCTCAATCGCATATCGACGCTTGCCGAGCAGTGGGCATTTTATGCTCACCTTAGGAAACTAAAATTTGATTGGGGGATTGATTTTCAAGGTCATTCAAAAACTGCGATTTGTCTGCGGCTGGCGGCTCCAAGCAAAAGAATGTCGGCAATAGCTACTGATCCGCTCGCAAGGACCTTAAATCCAATCTTAGCACCAAGTTTGAAAACTGAACATGTTGTCGAGCGAAATCATAGGCTCATATGTGAATTCGCGGATTTTGAGATTCCTGAACGGCCGCTCATGCCGCGCTACGAGAGTCCCGATTTGCTGCCTAAACAGCCCATAACAATTGCGGTTGGATCGGGCAGTGAGGAGAAAACTTGGCCAATCGAACGGTGGACTCAAGCTGCGCGAATATTAAAGGATAAAGGCCTTCCGGTAGTTCTTGTCGGAGGACCGACCGATCCGCAAGTTGAGATTCCTGGAGTTGTTAACTATGTAGGTCGATTAGATCTTGCCAGCACCATGGCGGTCATCGCAAATAGCCGATTAGTCTTTGCTGGAGATACCGGAGCTGGACATATGGCCGCTGCCTATGGGATAGACAGCGTGAGCATATTTGGTCCGACTGATCCAAGAGTTTTTCGACCATATTCTTCAAATAGTCTGGTGCTTAAAAAAGGGCAATCCACTATGGATGTTACAGTGGAAGAAGGAATGTCGGCGGTATATGAAAAGTTAGGCTTAGCCGAGCGGGTTCAGTAGGGAATGGAAAAAGCCCTTATCAGCCGCCTTTCGTCATTGGGAGACGTGGCTTGCACCTTGCCAGTTGCGAATTTGCTCAAGCAGGCCTTTCCAAATGTTCACATAACTTGGGCAGTTGATCCTAGATTTGCGGGAGTTGTAAATTGTTGCGAGTCGGTGGATGAAGTAGTTCTGGTCAAACCTGCGTTTGATCCAAAAACCTGGCCAAATTGGAACGAACCTTTTGACGTCGCTCTTGACATGCAGGGCCTCCTTAAAAGCGCGATTGTAATCGCTAGAGCAAAATCCTGTTACAAATTAGGATTTCAATGGCAGCGAGAAGGTAGCGCATTGTTCAGCCAAAAAGTTATTCCAGATCCGAGTTCGATTCACATTGTGGATCAGTATTTGGACGTCGCGCGAGGCGCAATTTCACTTTATCAAGTTCCCATTCCAGATTCAAGTTCTTTTGATCTAGTGCCAAAAGAAGCTGATCTGGAAAAAATTTCCAATTTGCTTAAAGATGAGGGAATTGAAGATGATTTCGTCGTCTTAAATCCGGGTGCAGCATGGGCGAGCAAACGGTGGCCAGTTGAGCATTTTGTTCGGCTTATTCAAAGTTTGAGTGAGCATTCGATTTCGTCAGTATTGATTGGCTCGTCACCAGCGGAGATTGAGAGCAACGGCAGCTTAATTGAGGCTTGCGGCGTTTCTGCTGATGTGAGGGTGGTGAATCTAGCGGGGAAGACCTCCATTTCGGGGCTTATCGCTTTGTTATCGCTTGCCAAAGCCCACGTTGGAGGCGACACCGGCAGTACGCATTTAATGGCGGCTCTGGGAAAACCAGCAATAGGGCTTTACAGCATCACAAAACCTCAAAGAAGTTGCCCATATCTGCAGTTTAATCGGACTTTGTTTGATCCCTATGGAATTCAACTCATACAGCCAACTCAAGTGATGGGAAAAATTTTGGAATCACTCTGAGGTTCGGTAGCGAGGAATCTTGATTGCAAGCAATTGTTTCGGATCAGATTTCGTTGTATAATTGCAACCAATGGACCTCCATCAGGTTGCCGGAAGGCTCGCGTTTTTCCGGACCTAAAAATGTCAATTGAGCCGAAAATTTTAAATAAAATCCAAAAATCGAGGAAGGGAAAGGTGCTGGTGTTCACCAATGGAGTTTTCGACGTGCTTCACGCCGGGCACGTGCAACTTCTGACCCAGGCAAAGAACTTGGGCGATTTGCTTTGCGTTGGAATTAACACGGATGAATCTGTTCGAAGCCTGCACAAAGGAAATGACCGGCCAATAAACTGCCTTGAAGACAGAATGGCGGTGCTGAACGCTTTGAAATCAGTGGATTTTGTAATTACCTTTGATGAAAAGACTCCGGAATCGGTTATCCGAGAAATTGAGCCAGATATCCATGTGAAAGGAGGCGATTATAAATTGGAGGATTTGCCAGAGGCTCATATTGTCCTTGAGTACGGCGGCAAAATCGAGATTTTGCCTCTTAAAGAGGGACTGAGCACCTCCAATACGTTGCGAAGAATGAGAAATGACGACTGCGTTTGACCTCGATCCAAATATCAAATGGCTTTTTTGCTTTACCCATCCGGATGATGAACTGTCGATTGTGGCTTGGATCAATCGCCTAGTTAAATCGGGAGCCCAAGTTTATTTGGCTTGGTCTCACAGCAACCCGATCCGGGAAAAAGAATCGAGAAAGGTTGCCAGCGAAATTGGGCTCAACCAAGAAAATTTGACATTTTTAACCGGAACCGATGGAGCGATATGCGATGAACTGTTGAATCTGAAACCTCAGTTTGAGAGTTTGATTTCGCGAGTGTCACCGGATAGAATTGCTTGCGGTGCATTTGAGCAAGGTCATTTGGATCACGATGCAACCAACTTCCTTGTAACTGAAATATTCGGAGGTCCAATTTTCGAAATCCCATTTTATAACTCGTACGTGACTCGGCTCATGCGCATGAATCGGTTTTCAAAAGAAGAAAATCAAGAGATTATTGATCTAACTCCTGAAGAGCAAGACCTCAAAGTTCGGCTGGCAAAAATGTATCCCAGCCAAAACATTTATCGCTGCCTCCTCGTCCATGAGGCGTTACAATTTTGCTTGGGAAGGGGAATCAACATCCATAAAACAGAAAGAATGAGGCTGCAAGGAAAAATCGATTATCTGCGCCCGATTCATGCCGATCCGGTTCTGAAGCGGCTTCAAAATCATAAATCGTGGCAAAGGTGGGAATCTGCGGTAAACGCTTATCGCAATGAATTTACAATGGCTTCCAATTGATTGCCGGTAATCTAAGCTAAAGATGTTCAAGAAATTGATGGATCATGTTGATCGACTAATGGGTCGAGGCGTGATCGATGAAGAATTCTTCGAGAACTTGGAAGAGGAGCTTTTGCGAGCGGATACGAATCTAGAAAATGCTCACGCGATTTTAGGAGAACTCAGGCAAGCGATTAGAACGCAAAATATTTCCGACCCTGAGACGGTGAAGTCTAAGCTCAAAGAATCAATTGCAAGCAGATTTGGGCAAAAGGAAGCGCGAGGTCTTGATTTTAACGATGAGCCGCCAACCGTTTATTTATTTGTCGGTGTAAATGGGGTGGGAAAAACAACGACAATTGCCAAAGTAGCTCATCTGCTGGTGAAGCGAGGGTATTCGGTTTTGATGGCGGCGGGGGACACATTTCGAGCCGCCGCAATTGAGCAACTCGACATTTGGGCGCAGCGTTCCGGGGCTCAAATCGTCAGCGCATTGCCCGGAGCTGACAGTGCGTCGGTTATTTTTGACGCGATTCAAGCGGCAAAAGCGAGAAAAATTGATTTTGTACTTGCCGACACGGCGGGGCGTCAACACAGTAAATCCCAACTGATGAACGAGCTTCGTAAAGTTGTGACTGTAGCGGAGAAAGGTCTTGGCAGGAAGCCAGATGAAATTTTATTGGTGCTTGATGCCAACACTGGTCAAAATTCAATCCGCCAAGCTGAGGAGTTTCTTGCGGCTGCTCAAATCACAGGATTAGTTCTTACAAAGTTGGATGGAACCGCACGCGGAGGAGCACTAATCGGGATATATGATAGATTCAAAATTCCCATTAAATTAGTGGGGACCGGTGAGAAAATTGAGGATTTAAGAGATTTTAAGCCCGATCAATTTGCACTGTCAATGTTCGAGTAGTCTGGTTCGACTTTTGGTTTATGAAGAATCTTAAGGCTAAGTATCCAGCCTGCACTTACACATATCGCGCTACCTACAAACGGCATGTAATGAGCGAATCCGTTACCAAGATGAAGATGATGCCCTAAATGTCTGAATTTATCGTAAACCAAGCCTCCAAGCGGGGCACCAATGATTGCCCCGAGACCTTGAGCGGTCATTACTGCTCCGATATTTGCTCCTCGACGCAAGGGATCCAATTCGCTAACGCTGGCATACCAAGCTGGAATTGCAAGTAAAAATCCGACCCCCACCGGAATCGCTCCGAGTGCGAGAATTGCGGGAGTTCGAAGGAATGGGAAGAATGCTCCCAGCCCAATTACAACCAGACCGATCGAGCAAAGTCCTGTGCCAAAGTGAACCGATTTGATTCTGCCGATTTTTTCTCCAAACTTGGAAAGTGGAACGCTGCAAAATGCCATGACAAGAGCAGCCGGAAAAACCAGTGCCCCGAATCCGGTCTCGCTCATATTGAACTGATCTTGGGCGAAGAGTTTTATAATCGCCATTGGGAAACCGATGCCAATAAACGTTACGGCCGCCAAAATCAAATACACCGGGATCCGGTGGAGGCTGGCGATGAGGTCTTTAAGCCCTCCTTCGTTTGGTCGAGTCTCTTGAGCTGAATGAGGAACGTCGGGTATCCCGAAGAAGGCAGCTGCGGAGACAGCCGCAAATAGACCAGCAGCGAGAAATAAAGCGGCGGAGTGGGAGTTGGCAAGATCGTCGAACGCTCCGCCAATTGGCAAAGCTAATGCGATGCCGACCATATAACAAAGATTAAGCACAGACATGGCTTCTTGTCTTTGGCTATCTTTAACGCTATCGCCAACTCGTGCAAATGCAGCTGGCCAAAGCATTGCGGCTCCAAGACCGTCTATTGCGCGTAGACCCATAAACATGAGCACTTCGAGCCCATGCCCGCCCGTCCTTGGCACAACAAAGCTCAGCAGTGACGTGAAAACGCTGAGAAGGGGCCCGATAGCCATGAGTTTGCGCGGGCCGATTCGATCAGCAAGCTGACCCATTGGGCTCTTAAAAAGGGCTTCTGAAAAAAGATAGGCAACTAGCACCAGACCAACTACAGCCACGCTGAGGTGCCGGTCATCCCGCAGGAAAACGGGCATCGTGGATATATTGAGCACGGCGTAGCCGATCTCGCCCAAAAGCGCAACAAACACGAGCCTCACGAAGGTTGGTTGTTTGAATAGAGGAATGTAAGTTTGTTTTGGTCCAGCCATGCCCGATGAGTCAATTGAATTGTGTGAACTATCCAATTGGGTACTCATCAAAATAGCATAACGTCTGTTTGACGCGATTTACTTCAAGACCGAGCATTCCGATCAAACGATTGAAAATTTACCGCTTAACAAACTGGAAGCCACGCCGCGCTTTCTTGCGACCGTACTTCTTACTTTCTTTTACTCTTGAATCTCTCGTAAGGAACCCTCCCGCTTTTAATTCGGGACGGAATTCCGAGTTAACTTCTATCAGAGCGCGGGCGATGCCAAGTTTGATTGCGCCTGCTTGTCCGCTCAATCCACCACCTTTAGCAGTGGCTTTGATGTTGTATCGGTTTTCAAGTTGAAGGCTGACGAGCGGACTCTTTACCCTGATCTCAAGCACTTCTCGCCCGAGATATGCAGTCACGTCTCGTCCATTAATTGAAATTTTGCCTTCGCCGGGAGTGAGCCAGACTCGTGCGATGGCGCGTTTGCGTCGTCCGGTGCCGTAATTAGGTTTAGTTGCCATCTGTTATTTGTTCCTTACATCAAGGGGGGTTGGATTTTGGGCGGCATGAGGATGCTCATTTCCGCGATACACTTTGAGTTTTTTAATGATTTGGTGTCCTAATTTGGTTTTTGGAGTCATTCCCCAGACAGCTTTTTCAACCAATCGCTCGGGATCTTCTTCTAACAACTTGCCCCGAGATACGTTGCTTAGACCATCTGGCCAGCCTGTGTGCCAATAAATGAGTTCGTCTTTTTTATTACCGGTCAGCACTGCTCTTTCCGCATTAACTATGATCACAAAATCGCCGCAATCGGCATTGTAGGCGAAATTGGACTTATTTTTGCCACGAAGCACTTGAGCTACTTGTGATGCGAGCCGACCCACCGGGATGCCGGAAGCGTCGACGATATACCACTTTCTCTCGATTGTGCCCTCTTTAACTGTTGTAGTTCTATTCATTATTATTTCCTTCGAACATGCAAGCAAGTCCGCCATAATCAATTGCCTTTTTAAGGCGAAAGATCGTGATGCCGCGATTTAGCATCCTAAGTCGCGCTTCCGTTGCGATTTTTATAATCAAATCGCAATTGGGTGAGAAGCCTTATTGATTTTTTTGGTTCGGCAGTCGATCGGAGGGTCAGAATAGGTTACTTTTACAAGAGTGAGTCCTCTCGCGGGAAGCACCTCTGCCCATTGCATGTTATCTCTTCTATCCGAAATGAGAATTGAGATGTCTTGATAAGGTCGGAATCCTCTGCCGATTTCAAACAACGTTCCCGATATGCGTCTCATCATTCCTCGTAAAAAGGCATTGCCGGTCGCTTCGATGACTAGGCAATTTGGTAATTGATTTACTTCCAGCGAAAACAAAGTTCGACGTGTGTTTTCAACGGTCGGATCCAATTCTTCCGTAAATGCTAAAAAGTCGTGCTCTCCAACGAGAAGCGCGGCTCCATTTTGCATTGAGTCCAAATCTAAACGTTTCGGATAAATATACGCTACCCTTGACAGAAATGGATCGGACATCACGTGAGTAATTTTGTACTCATAAGTTCGAGATTCGCAGCAAAATCTTGCATTGAAATCGGAACTCATTTCTTCAGCATTTACGACTCGCAGGTCAAGCGGTAAAAACCGATTGAGAGCTTCTTCCCACTTTCCAATTGGAATGGAGGCGTTGCAATCAAAGTGCACGACCTGACCCTTGGCATGAGCCCCACTATCAGTGCGGCTTGCCCCAAAAATTTCAATATTTTCACCGGAAAACCGATGAATGGCTTCTTTCAATGTGCTCTGAACAGTTCTCTGCCCAGATTGTGCGGCCCAGCCGCGAAAGTCAGTCCCATCGTATGAAACGACGAGCTTAATACGATGAGTCTCAGTCGACAAGTTCGAGCACGGCAACCGGAGCCCCGTCCCCACGTCGAAATCCGATTTTGGTCAATCGAGTAAATCCGCCAACGCGCTTTTGAACTCTTGGACCAATGTGATCAAACAAATGCTTTACGAGGTCTTCGCCATTGATAAGGCTTTTCTCTTGGAGGATAGCAGTTTTTTCCATATCTGACTTCCCAGCCAGCATTTTCTTTGGTTTTATTGATGATTTGGAATGACCCACTAGAACTTTTCGGGCGCGTCGCCTTCCCTCAAGAGCATCCTCATGCTTGGTGAGGTTGATGAGCCCTTCGACTTCTCTTTGGAGTTCTTTAGCTCGTCCAACTGTAGTTTGCACGTAGCCGTGGCGGACAAATTGACGCTGCAAATTAGTTAGCAATGCACGCCTTTGGTCACTGGGTAAACCAAGTTTTCTGCGATCAACAAGATGTCTCATAAGTATTCTGCCTCGTCCTCTTCGCCGTCATCCATCACTTCAACGTACCGTCCGGATTTTGATGGTGCAAGCGTGATTCCGTACTCCAAAAGTTTATCGCGCACTTCTAATAGCGATTTCTTTCCGAATCCTCGAATCGCGGCAAAATCGCCTTCCGATGTCCCGGCGAGTAATCGCAATGAATTCATGCCTGCACGGCGCAAACTGTTAAGAGTTCTCTGCGAAAATTCAAGTTCTTCGATTTTCTTGTCGGGCAAGTCAAGGAACTCTTCAACCTGAACGCTATCCGGTATCTCGTCATCGATGAAGTCTGCATTTCCAAGATCGAAAAACAGTCGGAAATATCGATCGAGGATATGAGCGGCTTGAGCTACCGCATCGTTTGGTCGGATCGCGCCATTGGTCCACACGTCAAGTACCAGCCGTTCGTAATCGGTTCGATTTCCGACGCGGGTTTGTTCGACTGAATAATTTACTTTTCTAACGGGGGTGTAATGACTTCCCATCGGTATGAGTCCGATTACGTTTTTATGTTGCTCCTGCTTTTCAGGCAAGATGTATCCGGTTCCGGAGGTCACTTTTAGCTCGACACCGAATGTAACTCTGGCATCACTAATAGTAGCAATATAAACTTCAGGATTCACGATTGAAATATCTTCGGGGCAATTGATGTCAGCTCCCGTGACCCTACCGGGACCCTTCACGCTGATTGTAAGAGTGGCTTCGGTGAACTGTGCAGTTCCTGTGTACCGAATTGCTACGTCCTTGAGGTTTAGAAGCAATTCGGTTGTATCTTCTTTAACTCCCGGAATTGGTGCAAACTCGTGAAAAACTTTGTCGATTCGAACCGCGGAGATGGCGAGACCTTGGATTGACCCAAGCAGCACCCGTCTCAATGTGTTGCCGATTGTTTGTCCGTAGCCTCTTTCAAGAGGCTCCAAGACGAATTTTCCGAACTCTGGGAATAGATCTAATGTGGTGATTTGTGGCATGATTTTGATGTTTCGCTAGTTCGACTAGCGATGAAAAACTTATTAGACACGGCGACGCTTTGGTGGGCGGCATCCGTTATGGGGTAGCGGAGTTACGTCGCACACGCTGGTGACTTCTAGGCCGCTTGCAGAAAGAGCGCGCATAGCGGTCTCTCTTCCCGAACCAGGTCCTTGAATTTGAATGTCGATTTTGCGCATTCCATGTTCCTGAGCGAGCCTGCTAGCTCGATCCGCAGCAACTTGAGCGGCAAAGGGAGTGCCTTTTCGAGAACCTTTGAAATTTACTGCTCCCGCAGAACCCCATGAGATTACGTGACCATTTGGATCTGTGATGGTGATGATGGTATTGTTGAAGGTCGCGGAAATGTGGGCTACGCCCACCGGAACTTCCTTCTTAACTTTTTGCTTGCCTTTGTTGGTTGCTTTACGAGCCATAAATTGTTACTTCTTAACCTTCTTCTTGCCCGCAACTGTCTTGGCTTTACCTTTTCGCGTTCTTGCGTTGCTACGGGTTCGTTGACCCCGGGTCGGTAATCCCCGGGTGTGGCGCAGTCCGCGATAGCATCGGATTTCAATTAATCGGCGGATATTGCCATTGACTTCGCGTTTAAGGTCTCCTTCAATTTGATAATCGGATTCCAAAACTTCTCGCAGTTTTGAAATTTCGGTATCAGTTAGATCTCGGATTTTAGTGCGGGGGTCAACGTTGCTTTTTTCGAGCAAGCCAATAACATTGTGCTTGCCAATACCGTAAAGGAGGGGAAGTGCGTACTGAGCCGCTTTATCCCTCGGGAGATCAATTCCTGCAATTCTTGCCATTCTTTAAGTTCTATCCGTGCCTAAAATCTTTAACCTTGACGTTGTTTGTGCTTCGGCACTACGCATATCACACGCACAACTCCGCTTCGCTTTACGATTTTGCATTTATCACAAATTTTTTTAACGCTTGCTCTAACTTTCATTAGCATTCCTTTTTTCCATCCAACAGCCTTTATTAGAAACTATCTTTGGAAGCTTAGCGTCTTTTGATTTGATTCAAAATCAATCGCGCCTAAATTTTTTGTTTCCCCTCTCGGGGAGCAAACTCTCAGTCTACCTTGCTTTTACGCAAAATTCAAGAGGCGGTTTCAAATTAGCCTTGGTTTTCGTCTAGGTTTAATTCTTTGCACGGCTTGCTTGGAGTTTAGAGATTGCCCGAGACCAGGCGTCCAGGCACTTCTGGCGATAAAAAGGTTTAGATGTCTTGCCGAAAGCACCTGCATTTAACATCGCAAAAATAGTAGAACTAATCTGATTATTGTCACAAGTGAGCATGAATTTTCGTTAACATATAGATGTCCTTTGAAAGGATTGAATGTCCATGAAAATCATTTTTGTCCCTTTGATTACTCTATGTCTTGCTTGCATCACCCTTGCGCAGACATACTCAGTAACAAATCTCGGTAATTTGGGTGGAGGATCCGCAGAAGCTGCCGGAATAAATAACTCCGGGGAAGTCGTAGGATCCTCCAGCAACGCTGGAAATCAAAATGGTGACGGTTTTGCCTGGACTCAAAGTGGGGGAATGCAAAACATCGGCACCCTAGGTGGTCCAGATTCAGGAGCATACGGGATTAATGATTCCGGCGAAGTTGTGGGAGAATCCGAAATCACTGGGGGCGGCCAGCATGCATTTACCTGGACTCAAAGTGGGGGAATGCAAGACATCGGTACGCTCGGAGGTGCAGGCTCGTTTGCGTGGGGAATTAATGATTCCGGCGAGGCTGTGGGAGATTCCTTTACCGCTGGGGGCGTGATTCACGCTTTTACCTGGACTCAAGCTGGGGGAATGCAAGACATCGGCACCCTAGGTGGTCCATATTCTTTAGCATACGGGATTAATGATTCCGGCGAGGTTGTAGGATCCTCCAGCAACGCTGGAAATCAAAATGGTGACGGTTTTACCTGGACTCAAAGTGGGGGAATGCAAAACATCGGCACCCTAGGTGGTCCAGATTCAGAAGCATACGGGATTAATGATTCCGGCGAGGTTGTGGGATATTCCGATACCGCTAGGGCCAGCCAGCATGCCTTTATTTGGACTCAAAGCGGCGGAATGCAAGACATCGGCACCCTCGGTGAATACTCATACGCAAGTGCGATCAACAACTCCGGCGAAGTTGTGGGAAATTATAACAAATTTGGAGATACTAGTAATTACGCCTTTATCTGGACTCAGGCGGGAGGAATGCTAGACCTTACCAGCTTGCTAGATTCAAGTGGAGCGGGATACTATATTCTAGAAGCAACCGGCGTGAACAGTTCGGGTGAGATTTGTGCCGACGCCCTCTACCATGGTCAGGAAGTAGCGGTTCTCCTAAACCCTCAAGCGGTGCCAGAGCCTGCATCGTTGCTTGTGATGGGTATTGGGGTCATTGCGCTACTTGCGAAAAAGCGCAGTTGAATCGATAAAATTATCGGGACCTGTAAACAATGCGACCTTTGGTAAGATCGTAAGGACTCATTTCAACTTTTACCTTGTCGCCGGGCAAGATGCGAATGTAATGGGTGCGCATTTTGCCACTTAGATGAGCCAATATTTCCATACCGTCGCCTTCATCTAATTTAACTCGGAATCGCGTACTCGGAAGATTTTCAACCACGACTCCCTCAACTTCAATGCCCTTTTCTTTGTCAACTGCTTTATGAATCAGCGGACGTCTTCTACCCATATATTAAGAGTGTACCGTTTTAATGCTTAAATTCAACTATATTTTAAAAAAATTATTCCAAAGTTAGCAATTCCGGTCCATATTTTGTGATTGCAATTGTGTGTTCAAAATGAGCGGATAGTTTTCCATCGGCGGTTTTAACGGTCCAGCCATCCTTAAGAGTCCGAACGCGCCAACTGCCCTGATTTACCATGGGTTCGATGCAAATCGTCATGCCTTCACGCAGGATGTCTCCGTGGCCAGCTCGTCCAAAGTTAGGAATCGCAGCCGGTTCTTCGTGTAACTTCTGACCAATTCCATGCCCAACAAGATCGCGCACCACTGAGTAGCCATTTGATTCCACGTACTTTTGAACCGCCGCTCCGATGTCACCGATACGAGCACCGGCTTTTGCTTTGGCAATCCCTTGAAACAGGGATTCACGAGATACATTGAGGAGTCGTTGAGAATCCTGGGAAATTTGGCCCACGGGGAAGGTCCAAGCGCTGTCGGAGTGCCAGCCGTCCAGTATAACTCCGAGATCTAGAGAAACAATATCGCCCTCTTTTAAAGGGGTTTCATCCGGAATTCCGTGCACAACCGAATCATTGATTGAGATGCAAGTGCTGGCTGGAAATCCGCGGTAATTTTTGAAAGAGGCGATTCCACCCGATCCTTCAATTAGTTTTGCGGCTAATTGATCCAGTTCCATAGGAGTGGTTTTGCCTGGCTCAATCGATTCGCCCAGAATCCGCATGACCCGGGCTAAAATCTTGCCAGATTCACGCATTTTCTCGATTTCGGCTGGCGATTTAATGAGTCCCATTTCTTGGTGGTTCTGCTTAATTAAGTAGTCTTAATAATTTCTTCGTAAACAAGCTCGGGATCATCTCCAGCTTCAATAACTTGAAGCAAACCTTTAGCGCAATAAAATTCTCGCAGCGGTTGAACAGTTGTGCTATAAACTCGGAGGCGTTCCTTGATCGCTTCGGGATTGTCGTCTGACCTTACGAACAGTGGACTATTGCATCGATCGCAAAGACCTTCTCGTTTGGGCACTTTCGTAACGCTGTGGTAGATTTCGCCGCACTTGGTACAACCTAGGCGGCCGGTCAACCGGGACATCAGCACCGCTTCATCGACTTTCAACTCAACCACTTTGGTGAGATGTAAATTCATTTCGCAGAGCATTTCATAAAGGGCTTCGGCTTGGCGCAAAGTTCTTGGGAAACCGTCCAAAATAAATCCGCTCTTGCGAGCTTCCTCGGATCGCAATCGTTTGCCAATCATCTCTATGGTGACGCCGTTTGGCACGAGTTCTCCATGTTCGATATAGCGCTGGGCCATCCTGCCGAGGTCTGTTTGGGCTTCAATCTCGGATCTAAATATGACGCCGCTGGAAATCGGTAGCACCCCTAATCGGCTTTCGAGGAGGATGGTTTGGGTTCCTTTGCCAACTCCGGGAGGGCCCATTAGAGCGATCCGAAACACGGATTTCATCGGGTTCATGGTTAGCCTAGGTTAATTCCTATACTGATTCATCATGACACTTGCCTCAATTTGGCGCATGAATTCAAGTGCAACTTGGACTAAGATGAGCAAAGTGGTACCACCGATTATATAGGTGCCACCGGTTGTGGAGCGCGAGATTCCGGTGATACGTGGTGCCAAAAATTGTAATAGTGAAACAACTGATAGGAAGAGAGCACCTACAAATGTCAGCCTGGATATAACTCCATTTAAGAAATCAGAGGTCTGTTTTCCTGGTCTGATGCCTGGGATAAACGAGCCTCCCCGTTTTAGGTTATCGGCGATATCGTCTACATTGAATTGAACTGAGGTGTAGAAGTAAGTAAAGAAGAAAATGACGACGATAAACCCGCACGAACCCAGGAAAGTAACGAGCAAGTTCGCAGTCGGATCGCCGGGATTAATGTATTTTCCAATTCCAAGAAGAATATTTTGCATTAACGAACCGGCTGGAAGCATGGAACCAATTGTGACTGGCATGAAGATGATTGATATCGCGAAAATAATTGGAATAACTCCGACCATGGCGACCGTGAATGGGAGGTAGTTCACCTGTCCGCCTAGTACCTTTGTGCCCTGGGTTCTTCGCATGTGTTGTATGGGAATCTTGCGTTGACCAACTGTGAAGAAGACCACAAACCAAGTAGTGGCGAGAAATAAAGCAATAAACATAGCAACCGACCACCACGATGTAACCCCGTTAGCGAGACCGTCTGAAATGCCTGAAATGGTTTGGGGCAAGGCAATGATAATGCCTGCAAAGATCATTAGAGAAACGCCGTTACCGATCCCTCGCTCACTTATTTGCTCACCAATCCAAAGGGTGAACATCGCGCCGCAGGTCCAAAATATGATGATTGTGACTTTGACTCCTAAGGTCATCGCGGCACCGCCGGCGCCGCTGAGTATTCCGATGAATCCGAGACTTTGGAACACGCAAAGAACTAAAGTCGAGGCTCTTACCCTTTTATTCATCGCTTGCCGGGCGTATTCGCCGCCTTCTTTCATTTCTTCCTTCCAAGCTGGAATTGCAGATTGAAGGACCTGGAAAATAATCGCAGCGGTTATATAAGGATTTAAGCCCAGAGCGAAAACGCTAAGTCGGCGAAGAGCCCCACCGCCGAACGAATTAATCAGTTGGAAGAATGCATTGTCCTTTAGTTTTTCGGTGAGCTCGGAAGCGGAAAGACCAGGAATCGGGACAGGGATATGAACTCCAAGAGTAAAAATTGCAAACATGTACATCATGAAGATGAGCCTTCCCCGAAGGTCATCATCAGCCCATGCGAGACGAAACGTCTCAAAAACGGACATGGAGAGGCTTTGGTCAGTTGATCTCTTGCCCCGACTCGGCGGAAGACCCGGTGGGTCGATGCTCATAAAACGATTGCGGCTCCGCCTTTTGCCTCAATAGCGGAGACGGCAGACCTTGAAAACTTATGTGCCTTAACCGTGAGTTTGTGCTTCAGCTCGCCAAAGCCTAAAATCTTAACCCCGTCTTTTGATTCGGAAATAATTCCAACTTGCATTAATGTTTCTGGACTAACTTCTTCTCCGGCCTTAAAAAGCTTTTGTAAATCGTCTAGATTAACGATCGCAAATTCTTTATGGTTGATATTGCGAAACCCTTTCTTAACCGGCAATCTTCGCTGAATTGGCGACTGGCCACCTTCAAAATTTGGATGGATTTGGCGTCGAGCTTTCTGACCCTTAGTGCCACGAGTTGCGGTCTTGCCCATGCCAGATCCTATGCCGCGACCAATGCGCCTTTTCGGAAAGGAGCTTCCTTCACTCGGATGAAACTTATTCAAACTCATTTAGATTCGTCCTTGGCATCGGCTGTTTTCGTCGGCTTGGCTTTTGGCTTAGCTACTGCTTTAGTTGCTTTACCTTTAGCTTCAGTTTTCACGGCCGCTTTTGGCTTGGCTACTTTTACTGGCTTTGACTTTACGGCGGTCGCTTTTGGCTTGGGAGCTTGCTTTGGTTTTTCCTTAAGTGTAGCAGTTGAATCGGCTGCACCTTCGGAAACCTCAAGCATGTGTTTCACATGATGAATCATGCCTCTTATTGAAGGAGTATCTTCTTTGATCACGGTTTGATGCACCTTGCGGAGCCCAAGAGCGATTACGGTACGACGATTTCGGAGATTATTTCCAATTGTGCTTTTGACTAATTTAATATGCAGCATCTGCTTCCTCTTTTCTTGCCTTTTTCAGCCAAGGCACAAGTGTATTCACATCGAGACCCCGCTTTTCTGCGGCATCTTCGGGGGTACTTAATGATTTGAAGGCTTCAATTGTAGCGTAAGCCATGTTGACCGCATTGCGCGACCCAATTGACTTTGCGATCACATCATGGATGCCACAGGCTTCCAAGCAAGCTCGGACGGCCCCGCCCGCTTTTACGCCGGTTCCTGCCGCTGCAGGTCGCAAAACCACGGTTGCGGTTCCAGAAACTGAAGTTATTTCGTGGGGAATTGTGGTTCCGATCATCGGCACCATAAACATTGCCTTCCGGGCAGATTCTTCGGCTTTTCGAATCGCATCTGGAATTCCTCTGGCTTTCCCAAGTCCAACTCCCACTTTGCCTTTGTTGTCGCCAACCACTACTAGAATCGACCAAGACATTGTTTTGCCGCCTTTATGGGTTTTACTTACTTTGTTGGAGCGTACAACTCGAACGTCATATTGCGGGCCTTCGGTATTTCGGCTCTCTCTTTTTCCGCTCATGCGGTTATTCATTCTCATGATTTAAAAGTCTAAACCTCCCTCTCGCGCAGCATCGGCCAGGCTCGCAACGCGACCTTGATAGCTATTACCACCACGATCAAACACTACTGATTTGATTCCTTTGTCCTTTGCTTTTGCAGCCAGTGCTTTACCAACCTGCTTTGCTCCCTCGGCGTTTCCAGATCCGGAAAAACCTTTGTCTTTGCTGCCCGCTGCAACCAGCGTGGCTCCGATGCTATCGTCAATGATCTGGGCGTAAATGTGTTTAAGGCTGCGGTAAACCGCAAGCCTTGGGCGTTCTGAGGTCCCGACCACCCGTTTACGAAGCCGGACGTGACGCATTTGTTTAAGTTCTGATTTTGTTTTAACTGACATGAATGGTTAAACCTATTTCTTTGCGGCCGCTCGCTTACCGGCTTTAAGCTTAATTACTTCGCCTTTGTACCGAATTCCTTTTCCTTTATAGGGTTCGGGCTTGCGAACTTTGCGGACATCAGCCGCGATTTGTCCCACTTGAGCCTTATTAATCCCGCTTACTTTAATTGATTGAAGACGCGATTTTTCATCGGACATTACTTCGAAAGTTATTCCATCTACATGGTTCACCTTTACCGGCTGAGAATAACCGATATTGAGAACAAGATTATTTCCGTCCAAAGTTACGCGGTATCCAACCCCAACGATATCGAGTTGCTTTTCATGGCCTTTTGTCACTCCCACAACCATATTGTTGATTAATGTTCGGCAAAGACCGTGTTGGCTACGCGCTTCTCGCAAGTTGTTGGGTCTGTCGATGCTGAATAGCCCGTCCTCTTGATTAAACGTGAGTAATCGGGACACATGCTGCACTAATTCACCTTTTGGACCTTTCACGGTCACAACACTGTTTTTCTCGTCGACTGAGATGGTGACTCCAGCAGGCACAGTAATCGGAACATTACCAATTCTTGACATTTAGTGAACCTCGCATAAGATTTCGCCGCCTACGTTTTTACGTCGGGCTTCGCGATCGGTCATCAGACCTGAACTAGTAGAAATGATTTGGGTGGTCAGTCCAGCTCTTTTTGCTTTAATGTCTTGAGAGCCGCGATATACGCGCAGGCCCGGCCGGCTTATCCTCGTGATTTGATTTATCAACGGGCGGCGCTGATTATCATATCGCAGATGAACGGTTATCGAAGGGAATTTAGATTCAGTCGTGATTTCATGACTACTCACAAAGCCTTCGCTTTCTAAAATCTTAACGATTTCAACTTTTATTTTGCTATGGGGCACTTCCACTGCAAGCATTCGGGCGTGTACTCCGTTGCGAATGCGCGTAAGAAGGTCCGCGATGGGATCGGTATGCATATTAAATTCACCCTAGCGGATTACCAGCTGGATTTGGTTACTCCAGGCAATTCGCCACGATGTGCTTTTTCCCTTAGGCAGATTCGACAAATGCCAAAATATCGAATGTAACCGCTATCTCGCCCACAAATGGAGCATCGGTTGTACTTGCGAACTTTATATCGTGGTTCGCGTTTGTGCTTTTCAATCAGAGCTTGTTTAGCCATATCGTTTACCGTTGTCGGATTGGTTCACTTGGCGCAACTGGCAAACAGTTTTCCTAATGCCTGATCCGTGGGTCAACAGAACAGATATGATACCTGAGCTTATTTCAAATCTCAACTACCGCACGGCGCTAGATCGGAATTTAGGCGATAGTCGGGAAGCTTGAACGCTGGAAGGCGACATTAATCAGGCTAGCAACTCTTGCCCTTTCTGCGTTATTTTTTGGCTGGAATTGAATGCCGACCGAATAAGTATCGGCGTGAGATTGCTTCCGCACGTGCCGAATTTGTCCATGAATCTCAATAGGTGGCTCTCCGCCCTGTCCGACCAGGACACTAACTTTTTGATCTGCATTGAATGAATCCTTTGTGCGCAACGACAGACCACCGAGCCCGACATCTACCACGAGAGCTCGCGAGGCTCTTTGTGAGGGCAAACAGGTAATCAGAGCGAAATCAATTACTTCGTGGCGGATATATTTTCGGGAGTCTTGGTTTGGAATCATTTCTATTTATCGGGAGTCACTTACGCTACTAATCGGAGATCTTTGGAAGCGACGGGTCGCCACAATATTCCTTCCTTATTCACCATATCGGCAAATACTTCCAGTAGCGCAGGGTCAAGCTTGCCATTTTCCGCTTCTTTTTGCATTAAAGTCAAAGCATGGGAGCAGGATAGTTCAGATCGGTATGCACGAGCAGAAGTCATCGCGTCGAATTCATCTGCAAGGGATGCGATCTGCACGAGCAACGGAATTTGCGATCCTCTGAGACCGCATGGATATCCACTGCCATCAATTCTTTCGTGATGGTAACGAACGATTGGAAGGCAGTCAAGGAAAGTAGACAGGCAATTTAACATCTGGGATCCAATTTCGGGATGCCGTTGAACCACGGCGTATTCGTCGTCATTAAGCCTTCCAGGCTTGAGTAGGATGTGATCTGGAATGCCAATTTTGCCGACGTCATGGACGAGTCCGCCGACTTCCAGAACTCGCAAATCGATGCTTGAAAGACCCAACCGTTCGCCAAGCATCACCGAGTACATCATTACTCGTTCGCTATGACCGGCAATATAGAAATCCTTTGCTTCGACTGCTCTCACGAGGCTATGGAGGACGGATTCCATAGTATCTTCGAGGTTCTTCATCGTCGCATGAAGCATTGAAACTGATTCTTTGAGTAATTCTTGTTTATGCAAAGATTCTTGCTCGGCAAGTACCCGAGCGGTTTCGTCTAACGTAAATCCGAGCAAGTGTTTCAGGGTTCCATCCTGATTGAGTATCGGCGTTAATTGAGTGGACAGGTGCTGAATGCTTCCATCGCGAGAAAGGATTCTAAACGGCATTTCGACGCTTTGAACCTTTTGCTCAGACTCGTTATACTTCGTGAGAAGCATTATTTGATCTTCGGGATGAACTCTGAGCCACCAATCTACTTCGTGAGAGCTTTTCGGATCTCGTTGCATCATGTCGGTCCAAGCTTGGTTATAAGATTCGATCTGGCTGCCGTGATACAGGAATAATCCAATCGGGAGGGAATCGCTGAGACTCCTATACAAGCGATATGAGGCCACGGCTTGGTCAATTGTAACCTCGAGGTGTCTTTGCTTACTGATCGAAGCTCTCCAGAGCACCAAGGTGCTAAGTGACATGATTGCGGCGAAAAGAAAAACGCCTTGGGCCTCATGCATGAACTCATTTTCACTTGCATCAAACGCGGATTTTTGCGAATTTAACTTGCTTTCTTCTTGATTAAGGACCCTTTCTATCCCATTTGTATTGAGTGTTTTGTGATGCTCAAAATTTGCGGCTAAATCGCTAAGATTATTGATAAGGGCCAAATTACTCAGCTGGAACGAGGTCAAGTGTTTTCCGGTAGAAATCGAGTTATCGAATTGAATGGTGAGATGCTCCAAATTCTTTAAGTTCAACGCGGATTGCAATTTATCCTGGGATAATCGGCTTAGGTTTTGAAGGGCAATTGCTGCCATCCCTAGAATTGCACAAACAACACAGGTCAAGAAAATATCCACGAACGCAAATTTGCTACGCCGCGCGGATTTGGTTAGGGAGCGAATTGTGATATCGTATTGACCCATGCGGATGATCAGGTCGACGAGGCCGAATCCGGACAATAAGGATAAGATCAAAGTGAGAGCGAGAGCCCACTGGTCTTTCTTGAGTTCGGTGAGAAACAGATCTTGTCTTGAAATGGAGACCTGACTATAAAGCAAGAACCGCTTGACTTTACCATTCCTGAAGGAAACAGGAGCTGCAACCGTCCAAAGGTCGTCGTGAAAACTTGATTCAAAGTGCCCAGAATGAAAGGCAGTGATTGCGACCTCCCGCAATGTGGTGGGAATGCGCTGAATTCCGGATGAAGCAGAGACGAGGGCTGTGGTCGCCTGTTTCGATCGAGCCGTCATAAGGCGGAGGTATTTATTTTCAAGGGATACAGATAGCGTTAAAGTGCTTAAAGTTTTGCTTAGGCTGTTGACCTCGGCGAGAATGTTTGCATGTTGGTCAGTTCTGTCCGCCTCAACATCGCGAAAACTAAGCACAGCAAGTACGGCCAGGCTCACGACGACCGGAACGGCAGTAAAAATCAAGATAAGGCGCAAAATGCTTTTGCGACGTGAGGCAAATGGCATGTATTGATACTCTTTCTCTACAAGTTTTTGGCATTTTTACTAGGAAACCTCACAAATGAACTTACTAGATTGAATTTTTTCGTTAAGAATCGGCAAGCCTTTGCTTCAACTTTTTTTCTTTCCAGGTTTTTGATCTCAAATTAGGGTAAGGTCTCGAGCTATTTAGCTGAATCAACTGGGTGTTTGATGTACCAGTTACAGGAATCAACCATAGAATTGTAATCATTTGCTAAATCTTTCGGCGGTCCCTGGGGAAATCTGCTAGCTAGTTCGGATAACACTGCTTTTGGTTCAGTTTCAAACCGATCACCAAACGATCCGAAATAAAAGAAATCGCTTGAAGGATCAAGATCGTAAAGATGCCTGTCGATCCACCGCCATTCCTCTTTCGTGGAAGTATCGGGGACATAAAGTTCGTAAGTGCTCCACGCAAGAATCGCTATGGACCTTGGGTCGTCCCCGAAATCAATTTTTTTAAGGTTTTGATCTGCAAAAGATCTACCTTTCCAAATGGACTCTAAATATGTTCTCTCCCCTCTAAAAACGTAACCTAGTTCAGCGCCTGTAGCCGCTTCCAGCGTCCAGAATTCAGGACCTGGGTACCCCGGCATGTTGAGCTGCATTTTGACGCTTTCTATCGGAACAAAAATATCCTTAAAATCGCCGAGTTCTTCACGATCAATCCTGAGTCTGTCGCTCGACATCCAATCGAAAGTTCCAGTTTTGTCAAGTGCTCCCAGAATTTTCATCTGCCTAACTGCTTCTTGCTTTCTACCCGCTTTTTCAAGCTGCAAGATTTGGTCATACTCAAGGGTAATCTCGGCAACTAGTCGCTTTTGTTCCGGCTTTGGCGGCGCAAAATGGTGCTGGTAGATTTTAAGCATATCTGAACTATCTCCGGTAAACATTGGGGTTGGGTGTTTCGGGTCATAAGGAAGAATCTTAGGTTGCAACTTTACTTTTGAAGACTTAATCGCAACGGGTGGCGTTCCACTGCTCGGTGGCCATTGTATGTAATTCGTGAAATGGGAGCCAAGTGGGGCTAGAGCGAAGTAAGTGAGGATGAACATTTAATTTTCCTATAGTTGTTATTTTGTGTTTGAGGTTGAGTAAAGCCAAGACGGCAAACTGGGAGTGGGAAACTGCTGAGGAAGTGGGACCAAAGTTGAGCCGGTATCAATGCTGTAAATGTAATGCCAGCCTGAACCGATCGAGGCAGTGCCTTTTAGCGTCCAATCCCTTTCAATAATCGGTATTGATATTAAGGTGCTCATTATGCTATCACGTAGAAATTACATCAGGCGTATCTTAAACGCATATCCATCGCAGTTTTAGATATTTCTCTAACTCAGTGAAAGGCTTGCATTTGTTACCGAGTGGCAAAGTGGAAGTTCAATGGCAATACCCATCACGGATTTTTGTTGCGCCGTTGCCCCGGTCCTTCTGGGGTTTGAGCGGTAGTGACGGGATGCTTGGTGTACCAGTTGCATTGGTCCACCATTTGTTGGTATTGATCGACAAACTCTCTGAGTGGACCATTTGGAAATCTTAGTTTGAGCTCGATAAGCACTGATTTTGGATCCGTCTGGACCCGGTCACCGAAAGATCCGAAATACAAGTAATCGTCTGAAGGGTCAAGTCGGGAGACGTGTTGGTCGAGCCAGACAAGTTCCTCTCGATTGTCGCCTGCGACATAATTTCGGTATACGCTCCAGGCGAATATTGCAATGGATTTTGGGTCGTCTCCACGATCAACAAATTTAAGAATGGGACGCATGAAGGGGTTGCTATTGAAAATGGATTCTAGATATTTTCTTTCACCTTTGAAGACATAGCCCAGCTCCGCTCCGGTCGCCGCTTCCAGCGTCCAGAATTCAGGACCTGGGTACCCTGGCATGTTGAGCTGCATTTTGACGCTTTCTATCGGAACAAAGATGTCCTTAAAATCTCCCAGTTCTTCATGGTCGATCCTAAGCCTATTACCTGCTAACGCACCAAGTTGTCCTGTCCTGTCTGACGCAATAAGCACTTGCATCTGCTGCACTGCATCTCGTTTTTTGCCCGCTCTTTCAAGCTGCAAAATTTGATCATATTCTAGGGCGGCCTCGGCGATCTGTCGTTCCTGTTCCGGCGTTGGCGGCGCAAAATGGTGCTGGTAGATTTTGAGCATATCTGAACTATCTCCGGTATACATTGGGGTTGGGCGTTTTGGGTCATAAGGAAGAACCTTAGGTTGCGCCTTTACTTTTGAAGACTTCATCGCGATAGGTGCCTCTCCACCGCTCGGTGGCCACTGTACGTAATTCGTGATATGGGAGCCAAGTGAGGCTAGAGCGAAGAAAGTGAGAATGATCATTGTTTATTTTCCTTGATTATTTTGTGTTCGAAGTCGAGTAAAGCCATGAAGGCAAATTGGGCGGATCGGCGTGCGGAGTCTCCGCAGAGCCGGTGTCGATGCTGTAAATGTAATGCCAACCGGAACCGATCAAGGCAGTACCTTTTAGCGTCCAATCCCTTTCAAGAACCGGAATCCAAATCGACTGGGAAACATCGTTATCTGGCGGCGAATACATCAGGTAAGCCTGGAATGATCGGTTTTCGGTTACTTGGGTCCAGGAGGCTAGATCTGCACCAGGCTTATCGATAAATGTGGGCGTCCCATTTAATTTCGGGTCCGGTGGTCCAGCCGGAAACACCGCCGCTTTCCCACCAGGATATGCAAGCGAATTGTCAAAATATGATGAGGTGGGATATTCCATCATATAAGTGGCAGTCGTATTTCCCTGCTCTATTTTGGTGGAACCGCAGATGAAAGTTTGTATCCACCAATATTGACCGATCTGGGTGCCCCAAAGCTTTGCATCTGGACCATCTTGGACCATTCCGTAAAGTAAGATTCCAGCTTGAGAAATCTTATAAGGAGGGTAGCTGAGATGGTCTAGAACATCCCAGTAATCCCCTGACGGTGTGTTCGGTGGCGGGGTCGAATTCAGGTCTTCGGCGTCATTTCCAAACTGATCATACGGTTTATTTGGGTCATCGTTGACGTACGCGTTATAGACTTTTGGCGGTTCAACTGAAACAGTGCGAGAAAGCGGAAATGAAACCGGACCAAAATCTGTTTGGACAGTCACATTGAAGGAAATCGTGGCTTGAGCGCTACTGCCAGGACTTTTCTTGACCCCCGCTTGATCCGTGAAGAAAAACTTCCATTGCTGGCCGTCGGTCTGGTCCCCACCGCTAAAAAGATCATAACTACACGGGCCGCCGCCATTAAGGTTGTAGTCTAATACCGGGCGACAGCCAGTAACTGTAATTGGAGAATCAAAAATCCATTCTCCACCTGTGACAGAAACTTGAAGGCACTGACCCTCCAGAATCGTATCGTACCCTCCAACTTTTTGTGTCCCGGCAAAACTCAAAGAAAGGATCAACGGCTGCACGCTTATAAACACGTGATTTGTTAAGACGGATTGGTCATTTCCTTGGGCAATTATATTTGCAAATATTTCGGTGAAAGACTTTCCAGGATTGTTTTTACTTCATAGTGATAATAATCGGACGAAGAATCAAGTTCCCAATAGGAATTGGTGCCGCCGTAGTAACCCAGAACGGGTTCATCTTCAAATCCGTCATCTACAACTGAATTCTTTAAACCACTATTGTCGCTTCCTGGTTCGTCGCAATCGGAATAACCAAAATAGCTCAAAACCACATTATTTGGAGGCGGGAGCCCTGTACCGTCATCGTTGTAAGTAAAAGTTAGAGTTACTGTCCCTGAGCACTGCTTGGTTCCCGTGCCATAGTAATTATAGGCGTAAGGATATCCTCCGCTTCCCGAGTACGGGGTAGAAGTGTCGTCCTGGTTTTGAGCAACACCTCCGGCACCAGAAACATCATAATGCTGAGCACTACTAATCGCGCAAATTAGTAGCAATGTAACAATTGACAAAACTCTAGTTAATTTTCGTTGCATTAGATAAGACTTCTTTACCGCCGCGACTTAATTAATCCTACTCCGAATTCGATGGTTTGTCAAATACCTTAGCAAATCCCACTAAACAATTTATATTTATCATTGACCGCATTTGGTTTGAGTGCGGAAAATTCCGATGAACATGTTAAAGCAATGGAGTGGTCAGACACTTTTTTGGCCGGAAATGATCTGAGAATTTCTGATTACGGCACTAAAAAACCGCGAAACGACTCCGATTTAAGGGAATTCTCAACTCGTAAGATCGATCACTAAGGAAAAGTGACTCATGTTATCTCAAGAATCACTTTTTCAAGGTTGGGCAAGAAACTTATTTTTTAGCTTCAGTAATTAACACATGTTCCGTCTTTTTGTCATATTGCACGTTGACATGGAGAGCATCGTGAATAAAGCTCAACGGGACGATGGTTCTGCTTTCTCGGATATAAGGGGCCTTTTCCATTTTTAGCGGCTTTTTGTCGATTTTAGCGACATTGTTGCCAATTTGAAGCCACATTCCTAAACCTCTATCAGTTGCGGTCACCGTCTTCGAGAAATTGGTCCACCCTACTTTGCCGCCATCTTTTTCAAGCAAGTATCTCAGCGGAGTCATTGGCACGCCATTATCGACCGTTGGTTGAACGTCGAAATTAACTTGCGAGCCGTTCAAAAAGATCATGAAGTTTGGCAAGAATGGAATCCGAGTTCCGTTCTCTATCGCTAGGAATCTGAGTGCATTTGCGGTTGATTCAATCGCGCTTAATTTTGGCAGTGAACCTGGTTTAACTGATTTGCCGATTAGAACCGCAGACTTACCGGCAAGCGACTTTGCATTTGAGCTAACTCGATGAGTTTTAGCGGTTAATGCAAGTCTTTCTCCTGTTGGTAGCAGATGCTTGGCACCAGCCTCAACCGGAGCCCGACCCTGGACTGACTTGAGACCTCGGGGCGTGCTGACGAGCCCGATTCGCATTGAGTTAAGGCTTAAGATTCCTTGGATTACAGGTAAAACCGGTATATTCATCGCAACCTGATTTGGCTTGATTACCGGATCTGGCTTGGCGATGATTGTTGGACTTCCGGGTTTAGCTTGGATCAAAATCGAAGATGAAAGATTTTGTCTCCCTTCGGCTTGATTTTTTCTAGGAGTTAAACCGCCTGGATTGTTAACAAAAACTTTGATAACATTTGATTTTAAGGTGCTACTGTTATCCACTAGCCACGACTGAATTGAATGCCAACCATTTGAATCGGAAGTAGTGTCCCAAAGGTAGGTGAATGGAGGTGCATTGCTCATCCAGCGCAACTTATTATCAACAAAAAAGCTAACGTATGGACTCTCGAAAGTCTGGTTCAAATTCACGCTAATCTGAATTGGGCCTTGCACGCTTGAGCCGGTTAATGGCGAGGAAAGCGAAAATGGGTCCTGACTGACCTGAGTTTTCGTAATGACGGTTGATTTTGTGCCAACGATTTTGCCACTTTGGTTAAATAGCCTGATCTCGATGACATTTTTGCCAGTTTGTAGGGTGGCTGGATCAATTTGGAAATCCGATTCGCCGGTCGAAGAATTACTGTTGAGCGATCTGGTACCGATGCTTACACCATTAAGAACCAATTCCGCCATCGAAGCCCTTGTTCCTTCGTAGTGAACGGTAATCGTTGAACTGTTAACTGCTTTGCTAATTGCAATCTGCGCGTCAACCATTGATGCGCGAGATACTCCGCAAAGTGCTACAAGCCCGGCAAGTGCCAGGGTTGCTCGCAATCCCATTATTTTCATTGTTGCCCCCGTGCGAAAAATTTCACGCACTGCCACATTCTTACACGATTGATTAAACTTGTCAAGTCGTAGACAAGAAAAATTCGTAAGAAATAGAAGGTTTGGCTTGATTTGAACCTGAATTCTAAAAAACTTTTTTTCAATAATTGTTTGATTTTGCGTTGCATTTTCTCGGTAAGGTTTATACGTGATCGGATTACTTTCAATTTTAAGCGTTCTTACGCAGCTAGTTTCTCCGATTTCGGTGTGGAGTGCTCCAAAATTAGCCCATAAATCACCGGTTCCAAGCGAGCTTTTCCATTATTTGAGAATTCCTCAGCCTTCATTCAAATTTACGGAATCGCGGCCTTCAGACGGAGAAATTGATTTTCAAATTAGCACTCAAATCTGGCATGGAACGGCTTGGAATCAATCGCTTATCGTGCAGGGGTTGAAAACTGAAGACCGCGCAACGCGATTTGGACCATTTAATCATGCCGCTATTTTATATCTCACTGGGGACAATCCCGACAAAGCAGATATTGATGACGCAAAGCATCTGTCGGAAATCTCAAATCTTCCGGTTGCGACGTTGTTCAATGTGCCCGTTCAACCTGTTTTTGGACTTCAAGAAGACGACCTTATTGCTTACACTTTCCAACAATATCTGAAGACGGGTGATGCTACTTGGCCCTTGTTATTTCCGATGGTAAAGGGCGCGAGACAAGCGATGAATGTTTTACAAACTGCGACTCACCAGCAGATAAATCGATTTATTATTTTAGGAGAAAGCAAAAGGGGATGGACGGCATGGCTGGCGGCAGGAACTGGCGACCACCGCATGATCGGGGTCGCGCCGGCTTCTATTGATTTTCTTAATATTCCGGCTCAACTAGATCATCAGAAAAAACTCTGGGGTCATGTTAGTCCGATGTTTCAGCCATACGTCGCTCGTGGTTTGTTGTCAGAAAGTAGCTCAGTTAGATTTAATCGCCTGGTACGAATGGTTGATCCTTATAGCTATCTTAGAAATATCAAAATTCCAGTTTTGGTGGTGCGGGGCACAAACGATCCATTTTGGCCAGTTGATGCTCACAACTTTTACGCTTCCAGACTGAGCCGTCGAAATTGGATATTGAATCTGCCGAACGAAGGTCACGATTTTAAAAATCAGAATTTATTTTTTGAAGACATTGCCGCATTTGCTAGGATGTGCGTGCTTGACCAACGCAAGCGACAACTCTTAAAATGGCCGATTGTGTGGGCGAAGATAGTTCGGCACCAGCTGGTCGTGCATTCGTCCGTTCGCCCCACAGGAGTGCGCCTTTATCGCGCGTACAATGATTCTGCGGACTTTTCTAAATCCACTTGGAGTCTTGCCGGGCAAGTGAGTCCAAAGCTTTCGGGTCGTCGGTTTGTCTATCATCTGGATTTTCCTAAGACTAAAATCGGATATGGAGCTTGGTTTTTAAGTCTTGACTTTTCGCTTTTGGAAGGGGAAACGCCAACGAATTTTACGGTTTGCACGCCAATTCAAATTGAATTTCCACCGCCAAATCACAAGTAGATCGCTTGTGATTTGGCGAGAAAGGATGAAATTAGAAAAGCAATAGTCTTGTTTGGCAGTGGCAGGGATTTTTGGATTTAGCAAGCCAGAAATATACTTTCAGAATGCTACTGATTTAGCGACCTACAGCACTTTTATGGACGTAACTTTTCGTAATCTTGCTTTGCCTGGCGGGCATAGTCAAACATTTGAGTGTAATTTATTCTTAATCCCGGGTCCTGCGTCGCTTTAAGCTTTTTGTAAGCCAGATCAATTGCTTTCTGGAACTCTTTTTCCGCAACGTATTCTTGCACTAATCCCCTATCAAAGAGTGGTTCGCCAGGATCAAGTGCTTCAGCCAAATCAAAATAGTATAAACCAACCTCGCCTTTATAGCCGTACGGAATACTAAGATCGTAAGCACTCATCGCTGCAATTGTAGAAGCATTAGTGCCAACGGGCCATAACGGGTTTGTTTCACAGGCTCCTTTACGATCCCATTCACTGGATTCCTGAAAAGCAAATTCCTTTTGTCCGCGGTATATTTCTCCGTTTAATGCTGCCGCCAAACTGACGCGTAAGGAGAAATCTCCTTGATCTTCAAGAGGCACGTTCTTACGAAGGGAACCCAAAATCTCTTCATATGCTTGTCTATATTTCCCCTGTCGAATTAAGGCGTCAAATAAAAGGCAAGATGTTTCACTATCCTGGCCAAAATCATATCTATATGCTTCTAATTCTTGCTGGGCATCTTCGGCTCTGCCTTCCGAAATCAGTAACGTAGCAGACTTTACGGCTGTTGTCCGGTAAATTCCCCTTGTATGATCCCAAGCGATTAGCTGCGGATTAGGAGGAGATACAATTGCCTGATCATAGGTAGAGATTTCGCGTCCATCGGTCTTGACCGTTCCAGTTGACGGTTTTTTTGCTATGAGTGCAACGGAGTCATTTATCTTAGGCATCTTTATGTGCAAACTTAAAAGTGTTTGAGGAATTCTTTTCATAACGTCTGCCTCAAGTGCCAGACTTTTAGCAATTTCGGTTTTAGCTAAGGGGCTGTCAATTACATCCTTATCCCAATCGCCCTGAATTGTTCCGTGAGGAATGGAGCCGTGAACAGCGATCTTTGATCTAATCGGGGCTACCTCCTGACCGGCTACGGGATGCTTTAGCGTCTGAAAACCGCTAAATTGAACTAGTAAGAATAATATAATCATTTTAACTTCTGCCTTTCTTGAGAATTACTATATGGCGATCTGATTTCTTGAGCTTAGCTACCCTGACCGGGTCACTTAACTTTGCTGAATTTTTCTTTGGTCTATTCGCAAAACCATAAATTGAGGACTCTCCGTTTCCGGATATGATTGGAGTGGTTCCGGTCCAGGTTACAAACTGGGTAGATGG
>Ga0207933_1000364_pt1 | contig 45650 bp, 44 predicted proteins | sample NGESurdeep092012_4_FD_184488 | JGI IMG/M metagenome (GOLD analysis project Ga0207933, IMG submission 184488) | Arctic peat soil microbial communities from Barrow, Alaska - NGEE Surface sample F53-3 deep-092012 (SPAdes) | ecosystem: Environmental > Terrestrial > Soil > Wetlands > Peat ... | reverse complement strand
CACGGACTCGCACTCGCCCTACCCCGGATGCGGGCCCGCGGTCGGGATGCGGGGGTACCCGTGACCAGCAGCGACACCCGCTGGCGGTGCCATGGCGAAGCAAAGACACCAGCATCAGATCGGCTCGCCCCGAGCGCCAGATGAATCGGTGGGTTGGGCCGCCCCACTCCCCGGAAGTCCGGTGGAGGCGGGACGCTGTTCAAGGCCGCGTTGGCGGTCCTGGAGAGGTGCCGCTCGGGAAGCACGTCGAGCATCAGCCGAGGCTAGCAGAGATGCCTCCGGGCACACGAGGAGCCACGCCGGTGATGCACGGGGCGCTCTGATAGGCTCACGGCACCCAGGAGTTTGAGGTGGAGGAGCCGATGTCAACAGCGACGGACCGAACCGAAGGCGTTGGAGCGGCGGTACCAGTCCGCGAGGGGCTTTACGGCGAGCGCGTGGTGGCCGTCGAGCCCGGCGGGGTCGAATACATTCCGGCCGGCGAAAGGCACGGTCGACCACGGCACCTCTTCCGGACGTGGATGTCCCCCAATCTGGAGTTCGCCACCGTCTTCGTCGGCTGCATCGGTGTTTATGTGTTCGGAGGCAGTTTCTGGGAGGTGGCCGCCGCCGCCACGGTGGGAACGGCACTGGGAGCGCTGACCCATGCCGTCCTCTCCTCCTGGGGACCCCGATTTGGCGTGCCCCAGATGGTTCAGGGGCGAGCCGCCTTCGGTTTTTACGGCAACGCCCTGCCGGCGGGCCTGATGTCCGCCACCGCCGGGATCGGCTGGTTCGCGGTCAACAGCCTGTCTGCTTCACTCGCCCTATCCGCCCTCGTCGGTTTCGCCTATCCCGTCTCGCTCGTAATCATCGTAGCCATTCAGATCGCCATCGCTTTTTTCGGACACAATCTGGTCCAGCGCTGGGAACGGTACGCGTTTATCCCCCTGGCCATCGTCTTCGCGCTGGCCTGTGGCTTCATCTTTGCCCACGCCAACCTTGCCTATGGGCCGAGCCCGCACGCGTCCGGCGGCCAGATCGGCGCCTTCATCCTCACCGCCGCCGCCGCCTTCGGATACGCATGCGGTTGGAACCCGTACGCTTCCGACTACACGCGCTATCTTCCCGCCAGCTGTAGCCGGCTGATGACCGGGATCTGGGCCGGACTGGGGGTATTCGTCTCCTGCACGGTTCTGGAGGTAGCGGGGGCGGCCTTGGTCACGGTCGCGGGTACCAAGTGGATCGGAACCAACCCGACCGCGCAGCTCCATCTGGCCATGCCACAGGCGATGTACGACGTCACCCTGCTTTGCATCGCTCTGGGTGGGATCTCCGCCAACGCACTCAACATCTATAGCGGCTCGATGTCCTTCCTCACCCTGGGCATCAACATCCCATCACACCTTCGCCGAGCGATTGTGGCGCTTGGATTCGGGTTGGTCGGATTCGTGGTTGCCTATACCGGACTCCACGACCTGGGGGGCAAGTATGAGGACTTCCTGCTCGTGATCAGCTACTGGATTGGGCCATGGTTGGGAGTGATCCTGGTCGATTACCTGCTGCGCCGCGGACGCTTTGGCGACGAAACGATCTTTTACGACCGCGGCCACCAGAACTGGGCAGGTCCGATTGCTCTAGTTGTGGGAGGGGTGCTCGCGGTCTACCTTTTCAGCAATCAGGCACTCTACACGGGTCCCCTGCCCAACCGGGTGCCACAGATTGGCGACCTGACCTTTCTGGCCGGATTCGTCCTCGCCGCCCTCATCTACTACTTCCTGCGTCGCCAGTCCACGGGCTCCCGCGTCCAGTCGTCGCCATAGGTTCGGCTCGGCCGGGACGGAGCGCAGGTGATCAGAAGATGAAGACGAGGGCGGAAAGGATGCCGGCTACCAAAGCAATGGGGCGCGGTCTCAAATACGCCCGGGCCTTAGTTCCCAACTGGCGCAACCCCCACGGGGCTGGCGTCGCCGCCCCTAAACCGCAAGGGCTGCCGTCAACTCCTGACGGGTCGGCTCGACCATCACTCGTCCGTCGGGAAACAGGATGGTGGGAACCGATTTCATGCCGCCATTCAACTGCTGGACCATCGCGGCCGCATCTGGCTGGGAATCGATGTCGATCCACTCGTAGCTCAGGCCCGCTTCAGCCAACACCCTCTTGGCCAGCTTGCAATCGCCACACGATTCAGTTCCGTAGACCTTGATCACGAGCGGCTAGAACAGCCCCCGGCATGGAGACTATTCCAGCCGCCCGCAGTGTCAGGCTTGCGCGGCGGCTGCCCGCTTCTCGGCCCGAACCGCACGGGCCTTGGCCAGCGCTTGGCGGCGGCGCTCTGCAACCTCTGGGCTCACCGGCCGGCGACGGATAACTTTCACCGCACGCACCGGCTTGCTGGGCGTCAGCGCCCGCTCCAGCTTGCGCGCCAGGCCGACAAGAACCTTGGCGTCAACTGTCTCGGTGGCTGGCTTCGACGATTGGCGGTCCAGCTGGCGCTTCAATTGCTGGTTCTCTTTGATGAGCTGGCTGACTAGTGCCTGCAGGTCATCCACGGAGCCCGGTCGTCGTGATCTTGGCGCTCGCGCCTCTGCTCGGGATCGGGTGCTGTTCGGGGCCACTCACATACTCCTTATCGGTACTTCAATCTGCTGATCAGTATTGGTAAGCGATTTCTGCACTGGGGCTTGACCCCGCTGCGCCATCACGCCACCACTGACTTCAGTCTACCCACAAAGGCACTCGCCACCGTGGTTGAACTTGCCTGAATCTCCGATTACTTGAGCAGAGCGCCGGCGGACCACTCAATCGTTGCTGCCCGAATCGGGGGCGGAGACTGAACCGTCGCGCCCGGCGATGCTCACGCCAGGGTGTCGGCGGTGCCTCAGTCAATACTCCCCGCCCGCTGGCCGATCGTGTCGGGGATGGGGCTGCCAAGGAGCAAGCGGACGTATGTTCGCTTGTCAGAGAGGTCACCAATCCAAGCGACGGCGTGAGACGAGCCCCGCCCAATGAGGAGGCCGAGGGTAGGCTGGCGGCCTACGCAGCAGCATTGCCAAGAGGGGAAATCTTCAGTAGCATGCAGAGCCCATGGCCACAACGCCCCCACTGACAGATCCGGGCGACTCCCCCCTACCGGTCGGAGCGATGCTGGAGCGACTGGTCACCATCTACGGCAGGCGATTCGGATTGCTTGTCATCGTGGGCCTAATCGTCAATGTGCCCACGTTGATCAGTAGTCAGCTCGGGAGCCGCTGGCCGTCCAGCATCTTCTCCAAAACTTATCCGCCCCATCTGAGCTTCGACTCGGGTATGGCCATCCGATTCGGGCTGGCCGGACTAATTGCACTGCTCTTCCTTCCATGGCTGATCGGGGCGATGCCGCGCGCGGCCTTGGCCGCGGTCAATGGTCAGGCGACAGACCATGGCGGCGTTCTGGCCGCGGTTCGCCGCCGCTACTTCCGTCTTTATGGAATGTTCTTCGTCCTTGGCTTGGTGGTCAGCGCCCTGGCGGTCACGATCATTGGTATTCCGGTGGCCATTTGGATCGGTGTGCGCTGGTCGCTGGCCCCGATCGTGCTGTTCGCCGAGGACCTCGGAGCCATGGAGTCGCTGGGGCGAAGTTGGTCGCTGGTGCGGGGATCCTGGTGGCGGACCTTCGGCTTGATTTTGCTGGTTGCGCTCATAACCGATTTGATCGATTTGGCGTCACACCTCATCCCGTTTGGGATTTTCCAGTACGCCGTCGCGAGTCTGCTGGCACCATTCGGAGCGATCCTCTTGGTAATCATCTACCGGGAGCGAATCTGGTCTCAATCGCAGCCGGGTGCTGCGCCTAAGGCGCCGGCGCCTTAGGCCAACTGACCGGTGCCGCCGTTTGGCCGGCCGTGAAACGTCCCCTCGCTGCTCAAGCGGCGACCGAGTAGCCCCGAGCGCACTTCGATGGCCTTCACCGCCTGAGCCAGGTTGGCCCCCGCGAGCCCACCTGGGTCCTCCAACTCCCAGTCTTCGTAGGTCCGGCCCGCGTAGATGGGACAGACTTCCGGGCAGCCCATGGTTATCACGTGGTCGGATTCCAGCAGGACTCGGGCGGTGAGCGGAAGCGGCGGGGCCGCATCCAGAACGACCCCGTGGCGGACTTTCAAGTAAGCCCGCAGACTGGGTTCGATCCGGGATCCGCTGGGCTCCCCAACCTGGACCACCTTGACCAAACCGCAGGTGGCGCGCTTTAGGAATTCAGCCGCAATCCGGGAGCGAAGGGGACCCTGAGTGAACACGAAGGCCACCACCGGCACCCTCCCGCGCCCGACTCCCGGCCGTGGAATGACGCCGGATGGTGCGCGCGGTGGCACCGTCACGTCGAAAGACTCTGAAACCTGGGCAACCTCAACTCGACCGACAGGCCCCCACCGTCGGCATTGTCGGCGGCGATGCTGCCGCCGTGGCGTTCGATCACGGCCTTGGCGATGGCCAGCCCCAAGCCCGATCCGTGGCCGTGCCGGGAGGCCTCGGCCCGAAAGAACCGGTCGAAGATCCGCGGCAGCAGCTCGGGCCGGATGCCGGGTCCGGAGTCAGCCACCGCCAGCCGAATCTGGGATGGGTCGGACGAAGCGCGAACGCGCACCGATTCGCTCTGCGGAGCGTGCCGGGCGACGTTGTCGAAGAGAATTCGCAGGACCCCCAAGAGCGATGCCTCATCGCCGCTTCCCACGCCCAGAACCGGGTCGGTCTCGAGCCGGATCGACCGCGGGGCACAGATGACTTCTGCATCGTGCAACGCGCGAGCCACGAGCGCATCCCAGTCGAGGTGATCATTCTTGATCGGGGCCCCTGAGTCGCCCTTCGCGAGTTGGAGCAGGGACGCCGAGAGGTCCGTCATCCGGACGGCCTCGGCCCGGACCTCGGCAATAGACCTCTGGCGGTCCTCGGCCGACATCTCCGGGTGGTCCAGCACCGTCTCGGCGTTGGCCAGAATCACCGTCAGTGGGGTTCGTAGCTCGTGCGACGCATCGGCGACAAACTGGCGCTGCTGCCGGAGCGACTCCTCCAGGGAGCGATAGGTCGACTCCAATCGATTCAGGGAACCGTTGAACGCAGCCGACAGGCGGTCCACCTCGTCGTGGGTTCCGGGTTCTGGTAGGCGGCGACTGAGGTCTGCTTCCTGGCCCAGGCTCTCGGCTGCCCGGGTCAGATCGGTGATGGGGCGCAATCCCTTGGAGGCAACCACCCAACCGGCGCCCACCGCAGTGATCAAGACACCCCCGGCGCCGACCAAAAATATCAACTGCAAGGTGGCCAGGAACGAGGCGGCGCTGGACAGGGAGGTGACCACCATGAGGACGCTGGGCAATGAACCATCGTCCGCGACGTAGACGGGATTGACCCGCGTCAGCGGTATCAGCTCAACTCGGTAGGGCCCTCCTTCGCTCACGGTTATCAAACGCGGCCGACCGCTGAGGGCCTGATTCAGGTCCGCCGCGGGTGGATGCAGCGGCAATCCAGAGGCCGAGTCGCTGGCGCCGATCTGCGTGCCGGAATTGTTGTAGGCGAACGCCAGATTGTGGGGATACAGCTCCAATACCTGAGCCAGGCTCGCATCGGGGCGGTGAGAATTTGACTCCAAGCGGTGAGCCAATTGGGCTCCGGAACGCTGCAGGCTGGAGTCGATGCCCCCATAGATGTGGACGGCGAGGACCAGGTAGACACCGACCCCGAAGGCCGAAATGAGTACCAGCAAGGCGGCGCCGAGAAGCGTGGTCAGGCGGAGGCGAATCGACATGACTCAGACGCTCGACCGCTCAGGGCCGAAGGACGTAGCCCACCCCCCGAACGGTGTGAATGATTCGGGAGCGGCCGCCCGCCTCCAACTTGGCGCGAAGGTAGCCGACATAGACCTCATCGACTCGACTGCTGCTGTAGCCCCAGATCGCCGCCAGTACACGGGCATGGTTGACCACCTCGCCGGCGTGCCTCAAGAAGAACTGCAGCAGATCAAATTCGCGCATGGTGAGGTCGACGAGCTGGCCCCCCCGTCGCACCTGATGAGCTCGCTCGTCCAGCTCCAGATCGCCAACGCGGAGAATCCGAGGTCGGGCCTCAGGCTGCCGGCGTCGCATCAGTGCCCTGATCCGCGCCAACAGTTCCTCTTTAACGAAGGGCTTGACCAGATAGTCGTCGGCGCCGGCGTCAAGACCGCTCACCTGATCGGTCGTCCCCTCGCGCGCGGTCAACATCAAAATTGGAACGTCGTCCACTTCGCGCATGCGTCGACAGACCTCGAACCCATCGACCCCCGGCATCATCAGGTCAAGTATCACCAGGTCGGGAAGCTCCTCCAAGGATATTGCCAGCGCCTGGCGGCCGTCCACCGCCTCGCGCACTGTGTAGCCCTCGTAGGCCAGCATGCGGCGCAGCGACGTGCGAATGCCCAGGTCATCATCGACGATCAAAACTTTGGACATGATTCTTCTCGCCCGCTTGTTCGGACCTCAGGGTGAGGTGGCGGCACCTCGCGGATGGCAACCGGACCTGGATTGCACTGTGCGAACTCTATGCCCAACCGGTGCCTGGCATTGTGCGCCCAGGTGAGGATTTGGGCACCGATTTCAGGATGACGGCGGCCGCCGCCCGAGTTGCCATGGCGGCGGAAGCCACGGCCTTCGGGTCGCGCGGGACTATCTTCGGACACGATGCGCGATGCGCACCTGGTGGTCTGGTCTCACAATTAGCGAGTGGCCAAAACCTACCCGGAAATCGACGCCGACCTGGAGAGATTCATTCACGCCCAGCGCCTCTTCTTTGTGGGCAGCGCACCGCTGTCCGCCGAGGGCCACGTCAACGTTTCGCCCAAGGGCCTCGATGCGCTTCGAATACTCGGTCCCCGGCGGGTGGCTTATTTGGATCTGACCGGAAGTGGGGCCGAGACCATCGCCCACCTCCGGGAAAATGGCCGCATCGTTCTGATGTTCTGCGCCTTTCAAGGGCCGCCCCGGATTGTGCGACTCCACGGGCGGGGGAGTGTTATCCCCCCCGGGGAACAGCCCGATCTTTTCCCCGACCTACCTGGAGCACGCGCGGTCGTGGAGGTTGAACTGGACCGCATCTCCGACAGCTGCGGATACGGAGTTCCGCTGATGGAGTTCGTCGCGGACCGGCCGCAGATGGCGGCTTGGGTGGCCAAGAAGGAGCGCTCCGGCGGAATCGGACAATACCGCGACGAGAACAATTCGCACAGCATCGACGGTCTACCGGCGCTGGAAGAGAGCGCCTATCTGAGCCTGCCCTCGAGCAGCACCTGAATATCTTTAGGGCGGGACCGAAAGCTGGGGCCCGCGGTGGGACACGTCGGGTCTCGGTATAAAGAGCCGGGTCGTTGTAACAACCGTGACAGCTGGATCATAATGGTGAGGCCCGAGGTTCCCGGTCACGAGGAACCGTTTCCCAAACCAATCCCGGTCCCCGACTGGACCCCATGGAGGCGCAAAATGCTTGATCTTGGACTGATCGGAGTTGATTGGGAACAGCGGATCGATTTCGATCGGCTGCGGCGGGAGCGCCTGGAAAAGGCTCAGCGGGCACTTCGGGAGTCCGACGCCGACGTCCTCTTTGTCTTCCGCACCGAGGACGCTCGCTACCTGACCGGTTACCGGCACCACCTCGGCCCCACCCCCCTGCTCGGAAACGCAACCATCGTGCTGATGCCGGAGGGGGATCCCCTTCTTTTCACCATGGACTACGAGCACTGCCGCCTGCGGATGCCCTGGTTGCCGGTGACGTCGATCCAGCCGCGGGCCAACTTCCGGGAGGAGGTCGGAATCCGGAAGTGGGCCGAGATCCTGCGCGGGCTGATCGGCGATCTGGACGGCAAGCGCATCGGCGTTGACCTCTGGAGCCCGACGGTCGAGAAGCACATCAAGGCGGTGTTCCCAAACAGCGAGTTCATCGATGGTTACAACATCCTGATGCAGGCCAAGATCATCAAGACCGACGACGAGATCGCCTGCCTCAAGATCGCCAACGCCGTGACCGAGTCGGGCATGGACTCGGCCCTGGAGGTCCTCCGTCCGGGGGTGCGCGAGTGCGAGGTGCTGGCCGCAGCCTGGCACAAGATGACGGCCATGGGTTCGGAATGGACACAGTGCTCCAACATCGTTTGCTCGGGTCCGTATACCGCCCCGTACCGGCGTTTCACGTCGGATCGGATCATCCGGGAGGGCGACCTCGTGATCATCGACATCGGCGGCTGCTTCAACGGCTACTGGGGCGACCTCACCCGGACCTGGGTTTGCGGCCCCATCCGGCCCACCCCCGAGCAGATCGACCTGCACCAGAAGTGTTACAACGCGGTCTGGAACGCGTGCGGAGCGTCCCGGGTCGGCAACACAACGGCTGATGTATTCGCGGCCGCCGATCCCTATGTGCTCGACTCGCTCGGACACGGCTCGGGCATGGCACCTTGGGAGCCGCCCTACTTCAGCCCCCACTCGATCGAGGACCCAATGCCGCTTCGGGCGGGCATGCAGTTCAACCTCGAGCCCTACGCCGGGCAGCCGGGTGTGGGCGGGATCCGCCTGGAGAACAACCTGGTGGTAACCGATGGCGATCCCGACGTCTACACCACATATCCCTACGACGAGCGCCTGGTGGCCGAGGTTCATCCCCTCGACACCAGTACCGGGCGCACCCGTCCCCGGAGCGCTTCGAACTGACGTTAAGAGTGGCCGTCATCGACCACCGCTTCCCCAACCTGGACCCTGAGAGGGCCGTCCTGGCGAGCGTTGCGGCGGAGGTGGATGACCTTCGCGGCCTGACCGACGAGGAGGTATTGGAACGCGCCACGGAGGCGGACGGCATCCTGCTCGGGGCAAGGTTTCAACTGACGCGGGATCGCATCCGGCGCCTGCGCAGGTGTCGCGTGGTGGTGCGCTACGGCGTCGGCGTCGACAACGTGGACTTGGATGCGGCGGCCGAGCGGGGCATCCAGGTCTCCTGGGTGCCCGACTACTGCGTCGAGGAGGTGTCCAACCACGCGTTGGCCATGCTCCTGGCCGTTCACCGTCAGCTCCCCGCGTACGAAGCCAGAATGCGGTCCGGCCAGGCCGGAATCGATGCCGGCCGTCCCATCCAGCGCCTCAGCCAGGCCGCCCTGGGCGTGGTCGGATTCGGACGAATCGGACGTGAGGTGGCTCGCAAGGCGCGCGCTTTCGGCCTTCGAATTGCAGCCTTCGACCCCAACCTGACGCAAGAACAGATGGGACCTGAGGTGACCAAGACTGGCGATCTGGACCAACTCTTGGCCGTCGTTGATGCCGTCTCGCTGCACCTTCCGCTGTCGAACCAGACCCGGGGAATAATGAATTCGCGGCGGCTTTCCCTTTTGAAACCAGGCTCGATGGTGATCAACGTGGGCCGGGGCGGCCTCATCGACGAGGAGGCTCTAGCCGATCATCTGGAATCCGGACACCTGATCGGGGCGGGCCTCGACGTGACCGCGCTGGAACCGTTGCCGCCGGGCCACCGGCTCTTCAAGGCCCCCAACCTCATACTCACGCCCCACGTGGCGTGGTATTCGGTGGGGGCCCAAAGAGAGCTGCAGACCAAGGCCGCTGAAGGCGTGGCGCGGGTGCTGGGGGAGGCGGCCTAGACCTCCGGCCGCGGCCGAGCTCTGGTTGTCCGGCAGGCCCCTTGGCCGGGCAGGCTAGAGGCGGATTCGACCTACGACCAATTCGCCGGCGGGCTGGATTTCGATCCGGGTTCCACTCTCCTCGGACAGGTTCCGCAGCCCTTCCAGGACTTCCGTGCCCACCTGGGCGCCCGCCAACACCGGCGCGCCTCTCACCCAGCGCTCCTTCTCCATGCCCAGATCGATCGGGTGAAGCTCGATCTCGCAGACGCGCCGACCCTCAAAACGGCAGCGGGCGACCACGCTGGTCCAGAAGCGATTGTCCCAGAAGCCGCGCACCTCGCCACCGCGGTTGGCTCCAACCTCATCGGTCACGTCGGCCGCGAGCGCGTCCGCGGGTAGTCCGTGCTTCTCGTAGGCGGGGGCAGGCTGTCGCTGCAGCGTCTCGACCTCAAAGACGAAGCTACCGAGGGAGAGGAAGATGGGTCGCCCCTCGTAGATCTCGACCCGGCGAAGGACGTGGGGGCCGGTTCCGACCACCATGTCCGCCCCGGCATCGACCGCCCGGTGGGCGGCCTCGACGATGAAATCGGCCGGAATGTCCTGGTTGATGTCGTTGGCCGGGCCCTCGTGGGCGTGGAGGCTCACCATCACCAGGTCGGCTTGGCGCCGGGCGGCCTCGATCGCGTGCACGAGCGCCTCCATGTCCAACCGCCGGGGTCTGGTCAGCACCCTTGAGCTGGTGTCGCGGAAGAAGTTGCCGCCGAGGAAAGCGTGCGCGTCGGGGTTGGAGTGGCCGATCAGGGCGGCGAACTGACCTTTGTGCTTGGAGGTCGCCTCCGTCCCCAGTGCCGCATCGATCTCCTCCAAGGCCCGGAACAGGCGCTCCTCCAGGTGATACTCGGTATCGAAACGGAGCGGATTGACCCCCGGGCGCCCACCCATGTCGGAGCGCCGAGCGACGGCCATGCTGTGCTCCACATTGGTCGACGTGGCCGCTACCAGGGCGATTCGCCCGTGCGGAGTATCGAGGTAGCCAGGCGCTCGGGCCTCACCCAGCGCGGCTCCCGCACCGGCGGTGGTGAGGCCCCGCGCCTCGATCTCCTCGAGCAGGTCCATGAGCCCCTGGGGGCCGTAGTCCGCGACGTGGTTGTTGCCGGTGCCGACGAGGTTGAATCCGCACCACTTGAGTTCGTCCAGGACGAACGGCTTCGAATATTGAAAGGCACTGGGGTGGTTCACGTTGGGAACGACCGGATCCTTGGGGCATCCCATCTCAAAATTGGTGAAGGCTCCGTCTCCGCTGCGGATCAACTCCACCAGATGGGCAAACCTCGGGTGCTGGTTGTGCGACAGGCGCCGCGTGATCATCGAATCGCCAGTGGCGACCAAAGTCGTCATCTACAACCTCCATGGCCGGCGGGCGGTGCCGGGGCATCGCTGAAATGACCGTATGGGCCAGCGGCGAAGGCACCCCCGGCCGGAGAACAGCATACGAGATACTATCGTCACCATTAATAGCCGTTACAATCCGCCGCGACCGAACGGCCTCGCAGGAGAGGGCAAACGCATGCGAAAACCCCAATATCCGGCCACCACCATGGACCTCGGCATGGCTCCCGCAGTGGGGGCTTGACAACGAGCCGCCGGGAACTCCATTATCGTCCTGAAATCACACCTGTTACACGTAACAGTCGATGCCATATTTGCATGAGACCGAGCAACCGCGCAATCACCGCTCGCGTCGCCCTGAGGAGGTGACATGGATTTCCGTCTGAGCGAGCAGCAACTCCACCTACAGCAGGTGGCGCGAACCTTCGCCTACGACCAGATTCAGCCTCGGGCCCGAGAGCTCGATCGAGCGTCCGATTCTCGAGACTCGTTCCCCGCCGATCTGGTGCGCCGCGCGTCCGAGCTGGGGCTACGAACGATGACGATTCCCGTTGCCGACGGCGGCCTGGGGGTCGACTGTTTGACCGAGGTGATCGTTCTGGAGGAGTTGGCGGTGGGCGATGTCGGGTTCGCCATGACCCTCGCCCACTGCTGGCGTGAGGGTTACTTCATCGCCACCGGAACCTCGAAGGAGCAGCGGGATCGCTTCCTGCCCGGCTTCTTGGCCGATCCGGAGTATCTGACCTCGTTTGGGCAGACCGAGGAAACAGCGGGCAGCGACAACGGCCTGCCCTTCACCGACGACGTCTCGGCGGGTCCCCAAACCTCGGCCGTGCTGCGCGACGGCGAGTGGATCATCAATGGCGGCAAGCGCTTCATCACCAGCGGCAACGTCAGCCGGCTGATGGTCATGATCGCGCGCACCGACCCCACGGTTCCGTTCACGCAGGGGATTTCGACATTCCTGGTGCCCATGGACTCGCCCGGCGTGCGTACGGGCCGGATCGAAAGCAAGCTCGGCCTGCGGTTGAATCAAAACGTCGAGGTCTTGTTCGAGAACTGCCGACTTCCCAGCGGCAACCTGGTCGGCGAGGTCAACGGCGGGTACGCGGTTCTGGAAAACCTCCGCTACGGGTCCAAAACCAAGGAGGCGGCCCGCTCACTGGGCGTGGCGCGGGCCGCCTTTGAACAGGCCGATGCCTGGGTCCGAACTCGAGTGCAGGGGGGCCGACCCATAATCGAGCATCAGGCGGTGTCGACCGTCATGGCGACCATGGCGATGGAGATCGAACTCGCGCGCTCCCTGGTTTGGAGGGCCGCCTGGGCCGCTAATCACGACCACGATCGGGTCCGACCACTGGAGGATATGGCCAAGCTCTACGCCTCGGAGATGGCCCTGCGCGTGGCCGCTCAGTCGATGCAGCTGTTTGGTGCTCGGGGCGCCCTCCGTGACTATCCTATGGAAAAGCTGGTTCGCGATGCCGCCACGATGCTCCTTCCCCCGATCGGGAACACGGCCGTCCAGGTCCGCCTCGGCAGTTGGCTCAGCCGCCATCAGGGCCGGGGCGTGCTGATTCACGATTCGCAGGACCACATTTGAGCCCCCTCACTCTTCCGCTTTGTATCAATCTCTGCAACCAAATGGCTGTTACATCGCTCGTCGGTTGCTGTAGAGTCCCCCCAATGTCCGGGCAAGTTTCGACTGCGGGCCTCAGCTCAGATCTGGGGGATTGCGCGTGAGCCTGGCTGCAACGGCCCCCCAACTAGCGGTTAGACCGCGTTGGACGTTCGGCGACTGGACGCTGCGCAAGGCGCTGGCGACCATCGTTCTGTGGTTGGTGGTATTGGTGATGGTGCTGCCCCTGGTCTGGGCGGTGCTCTCGTCGTTCAAACCTGATCTCGAGACCAACACCTTTCCGCCCTCGGTGCTTCCCCGCAATCCGACCCTGGCCAACTACCGACAGCTCTTCACCGTGCTCCCGTTCGCCAGGTTCTTCCTCAACACCATGCTGGTGGCCGTCGCAACCAGCGTCATAACCATCCTGCTATCCGCCACGGCCGCCTACGCCACCGCCCGATTCCGCTCCCGCGTCGCCGAGACCACGACCGCGATTGGTCTGGTCGCGTACATGCTGCCCGGGATCGTGATCGTGGTTCCGGTCTTCGCGGTGGCTCAGGCTCTGCACGCACTCGACTCCCTGCCCGCCCTGGTCGTGATCTACACCGCCTATTTCGTCCCCTTCGGGATCTGGCAGTTGCGGTCGTACTTCGCGGGCATCCCGATCGAGCTGGAAGAAGCGGCCATGGTCGACGGTGCGAGCCGCCTGGAGGCGTTCTGGATGATCACCCTGCCGCAGGCGCTTCCAGGTCTGATCGCCACCGGCATTTGGACCTTCACGGTGGCCTGGAACGAGTATCTATTCGCGTCGGTGCTCCTCTACACCCAGAGCCACCAAACGCTCAGCATCGGCCTGGCGACGGTCTTGGTGGGAGACACGAACCTGTATTCCTGGGGGGTGCTGATGGCGGCATGCACCCTCATGACCGTACCCGTGATGGCCATTTTCATGCTCATCCAGCGCAGCCTCGTCGCGGGCCTCAGCAGCGGGGCCGTCAAGGGATGAGATCGAACCCGACTGCGATGGCCGGCACCAAGCCTCGGCCACGCATTTTTTCGATAGGAGGGAGGGCCTAGTGCCAGACGACACCGGAGTTGACATACAGGGGGGGTTACCGCCCGATCCCGTAAGGGCGATTACCCGAGCCGTACGCAAGCAGACGACGCGCCGCCGCTTCATGGGTGTCGCGGGCGCCTACATGGCCGGGGCCATGTCGATCGACGCGCTGCTCAGTGCCTGCGGAGCTTCCCCAAGCGGGACCAAAGCGGCCAGCACGTCGCGCACCGGGGGCATTCGGGTGCTGAACTTCTTCACCACCGAGACCGATCCGCCCACCCAGGCCAATCTGATGTCCGCCATCAACGACTTCGAAGCCCAGAATCCAGACGCCCACATCTCGCCCATCTTCATCAGTGGCAACGAGCGCGACGAGCGGGCCCGGACCGGACTGGCGGTGGGCCAGGACCTGGGCATGTTCGAGATCGACCGTTCCTACAGCCCAACCTTCGTCGACGCCGGCTACCTGCTTCCGCTCGACCCGCTCATCAGCAAGATCGGCGGCGATGAGTTCGCGCTCGGTACCCGTCAGGTCATCAACGGGCACGACTGGGTCTTTCCCTATGGGGGTGGACCGTTCTGCTGCTGGTATCGAACCGACGAGGGCAGCCAGCCCAACACCATCGAGGACCTGAAGGCGCGAGCCAAGGCCAACACCGGCGGTGGTAAATACGGCATCGCGCTGGCGAGCGGGGCGGCGACCGCGGTCGAGAACACTCTTCCCCAGTTCATATGGTCCAACGGCGGCGACTATTACGACCCCAAGGGAAATACCGTCTTCGGGTCCAGTGCCGTGACCGAAGCGCTGCAGAATGTGGTCGACCTACTCAAGTACGCGCCGCCCGGAAACAGCAACTGGTCAGTGTTCGAGTACATCACCGTTTATCTGAACGGCCTGGTGTCGATGGCCCCCTGGGCTGGACGGCTGGGCGAAAACATGTACGAGCAGAAGTCCCCCCAGGAGAGCAAATCGAGCGTTGTGCGACCGCCCTGGGGTCCCCAGCGGATCGGACTCACCCGCTGGAGCACGGTGGCGATCGACAAGAAGACCCAATACCCCGATCTCGCTCTTCAGTTCATGGAGTTCCTCTACACCGGCAAGTCCGGCGTTGCGTACGCGGGCAGCGTGCCGGGCCAGCTGATCCCGGCCATCAAGACCGTCCGCGATGCGGCCGCCGCCGACACCTCCAACCCCTTCATCAAGGCTCACCCCGATTGGTTGAAGACCCTCTACGACCAGGCGCCCAACGGAACCGACTACGGCGGACCAATGGGAGCGGTCGCCAGCGGGACCCTGAAGCTGTACAACGGCCCCGGGGCGCCGTGGTCCCAGACCGCCTGGGGCGCCAACAGCGTCGACTGGCAGCTGTTGCAAAAAATCGCGCTCCAGAACGTATCGGTCAAGGACGCACAGACGTTTGCCGTTGATCAGTTCAAGGCAATCGCCAAGGACTACCGAAACAAGCACCCCAAGTGGAGGCCCTACAACGGCTAAATGGCCGGTCCAAGCCTGATCACTGGCAGCAAGAGGACCCGCTGGCGCAAAGGCGCCGGCGGGATTCCTCTGCCTCGCGTCGGACTGCGACTGAGCGACCACTGGCTAGCTCTGCTGATGGTGCTCCCCGCCCTGACGCTGATGGCGATCTACGTTCTCTATCCTCTGTCGCAGCTGATCGCTGGCAGCTTCCTGCAGTCCTACGTGCTGGGGCAGGCCGGCCATTGGGTGGGTTGGCAGAACTTCCAGATCATCTGGGCCGATAACCAATTCCTGCCCGCCCTGAACCGAACCATCTATTACACGGTGGGGGAATTGGCGCTGCAGTTGACCCTGGGGCTGGCCTTCGCGCTGCTCCTCAACATGAACCTTCCGGGACGGAACATCGCCCGCGGGGCGGTTCTCTTTCCATTCATCGTCCCGGCTGTGGTCGCCGCACTGATCTGGACCTATGCCCTGGACCCACTGACCGGGATCGTCAATTACGCACTCATTTCGTGGCACATAATCCACAAACCACTGCTGCTGTTGGCGCTGCCGTCGACAGCCATGAACACGGTCGTGTTCATCTCCGCCTGGAAATACATCCCGCTCATCATCATTCTCTTTCTAGCCCGCCTCCAGACGATTCCAGTGGAGGTCGTCGAGGCGGCGCGCTGCGATGGCGCCACCACCTGGCAGGTGTTTCGGCACGTCACATGGCCCTGGCTGCTTCCGGTTGTCATGGTCGCGGCCATCGCCCGAACGATTCTCAGCTTCAACGAATTCGAGATGCCCTTCCTCCTCGCCCATGGCGGCCCTCTGCAATCGGTGACGACGCTGCCGGTGCTCATTCGGCAGTACCTGAGTCAGTCGGTCGACATCGGCAGCGCGTCGGCAGTGTCGCTGGTCATGATGGCCATACTGGTCGTGGTGCTGTCGCTCTACGTCGTGGTCTACCGTCGCGGGGAGCGAACTCTGGACGGATGAGTAAGGCTTCCGTCTCCGTGGGGATTTGTCCGTCCATGCCATCCACAAGTGAGGTTGCACCATCGCCACCGTAGCCCTCGACAAAATAACGAAGAGATTCGTCGCCGCCGTGCCGATGGGACAGAAGGCGCCCGCCGCGCTGGAGGAAATGTCCCTGCAGGTCAGGGATCATGAATGTCTGGTGCTGGTGGGCCCCTCCGGTTCGGGCAAGAGCACGGCCCTGCGCATAATCGCCGGTCTGGAGCAGCCCACCAGCGGCGATGTCTACATCGGCGAGCGCAAGGTGACCAAGCTCCTGCCGCGACAGCGAAGCATCGCCATGGTCTTCCAGTCCTACGCCCTCTACCCGCACATGGATGTGGAGGAAAACCTCTCCTTCGGTCTGCGGCTGGCGGGCGAGAATCGGGCCGAGATCGCCAAGCGCGTGCACGAAGTGTCCGAGCGCCTGGACATCGCCCGCCTCCTCAAGCGCAAGCCGCGCCAACTCTCGGGCGGGCAGCGTCAGCGGGTCGCCCTGGGGCGGGCCATCGTGCGCCGACCCGACGTCTTCCTCATGGATGAGCCCCTCTCCAACCTCGACGCGCAACTACGCGTGCAAACCCGCGTCGAGCTCGAGCGACTACACCGACAGATCAACAGCACCGTCATCTACGTCACCCATGACCAAACCGAGGCCATGACCCTGGGGGATCGAATCGTGGTGCTGAGGGACGGGCAGGTGCAACAGGTCGCAACTCCGGTGGAACTGTATTCGGCACCCACCAACGCCTTCGTGGCCAAGTTCATTGGCAGCCCTTCCATGAACATGATCCCGGCCGAGGTCAGCGGCGAGGGGGATCAACTCATCCTGATCGGTGAGGGGGTGCGGCTACCCATAGCCAAGGCGGGACGATGGGACCTGACCCGAGGCCAGAAGGTGTTGATCGGCGTCCGGCCAGAACACGTGCGCGATGGCGCCGCCTCGGCTCGCCTCGCGCTACCCGAGATCACCGGCCGCGTTGAGGTCGTAGAACACCTGGGGGCGGAAACCCTGGTCCACGTCCGGATCGGCAAGGTGCTGGTGACCGGTCGCTTTGGTGGCCGTTACGAGGTCCGGTCGGATTCCGACTTCGTGATCGGCATCGAAGAGGCAAACATCAATCTGTTTGACGAGGAGTCGGGTTCGAATCTGTCCCGCGAACTGGCGGCCGGTGCCGAACCGTCCGCGCCCGTCCTGCAACCGGTCTCCAACGCCCAAGAAGCTCGATAGAATTCGAGGCAGGATCCGGGCGCCCAGCGGCGCCTCTTGCTGGAGGGTACTTGATCGCTCGTCAACGTCCCACGCGTTTTATCATGCTGGTCTACCGTATGCCGCCGACGCCGACCGCGGGCCGGGTGGCGGTCTGGCGCCTACTGAAGAAGATCGGGGCTATCTATCTGCAGCAGTCGGTCTGCATCTTTCCCGACAATTCGCGCCTCCGCCATGAGCTGGAGGCGGTGCTGAAGCGAATCCAGGAGAGCTCAGGCGAGTACCACCTCCTGCCGCTGCGACGGCTCTCTCCGGACGAAGACGCCAAGCTGGCTGAACATTTCCTGGAACAGACCAACAAGCACTACGACGAGATCATCGAGAACTGCGAGGTCAACTTCACCAAGGAGGTCGAGTTCGAGACCTTCAGGCGCAACTTCACCTACGAGGAGGCGGAGGAAATCCGTATCGAGTTCGAAAAGATCGTTAGTTGGTTTGATCGGGTCCGCGACCGGGACTGGTTCTCATCCGAGAAGGAAGCGGATGCACGGAGTTGGATCGAGCGATGCGAGACGATGCTGGAGGGCTTCGAGGCCAACGTTTACCGTGTTCAAGAAGCCGACGACAGCGGCGGACACCAACCCGCCAAGGGTCCGGGCAAGCCTCGGCGGACCGCCCCGCGGCGGGCTGCAGCGCGAAACCTGGCCAAAATCGAAGACCCCCTGGCGGCTGCGTCTCGATCTACCAAAACCCTCGGCGCGGTGGCCACCGTCAAGACCGGCTCGGCCTAGTACTCTCCTCGCCTCATCCCGGCCAGGACCCTCATCCCGGTCAACAGGGTGGGAGCGCCGCCCGGCACAAAAGCCGCCTCGAAGGCGCCGACGGCCTCCTTTTCGGTCGCGCCCAGTCTCATTGCCCGGCGCAGGTGGCCGGCGATGGCCGACTCCGCCTCCCCGCGGAACGCGAGCAGGGCGCAGACCACCAGTTCGCGATACTTGGCCTCCAGATCGTCGGTGTCCAGCTCTCTCTCGCCGTGCTTCAGGGCAATTCCCACGGCCTGGTTGTAGGTACGCATGAATCCTGGGTCCGCTGCGGCCAAGTGACGGTGACCCGGATTCAGGTATCCCCGGGCCGCCTCCGTCTCTCGTACCAGCTGGTCGGCTGAATCATCACTCATGGCGGGCTGGCATACCCAGTTGACCTATCGAGCCGGTCCTCCCCTCTGCCATCAGCCGGCCAGGGCGAAAACGGCGATACCGCCGTTGGGCGCGTCGGGGCTGGGGGTGACGGGGACAAAGACCCGGTTGGTGCGGGGATCAACCGCGACCGAATGGGCGTCTTCGGCGGTGGGCAGGTTGGCGACCCAGGTCCGCCGCTCGGCATCGACCACGCCCAGAACCGGACCTCCGGTCATTGCGGACGCGGCCAGGTAGTAGCGCTTGTCGCCCGGGTTGTACCAGACCTCGTCGGATCCACCCACCTCAGTGAGGGTGGAGAGCACGCTTCCCGTCCTCAGATCCATAATCAGCGATCGAGGGGCAAAGCCGGCCGCGATCGCACCCTTGCTGCAACCGATGCACAGCTGACCGTCGGGGCCCACGGTGAGCCCGGCCGGCTGGCACTCGGAAACGGGATGGTTGGCGACCACCTTCATCGAGACCGGATCGATGGCGGCGATCTCACCGGTGGCCTTGTTGCCGTCAACCTCGGTCACGGGCAGATAAAAATGCTTGGTGGCCGGATCCCATACGGGTTGGTGAAGCCCGTTGGTGGCGCGGGGGAATTCGATCTTGGCCAGGATCTCGTGACCGGGAGCGGTGGAGATCAGAGTTGCAAACGGTGTCGTCTCCTGGTCGTTGGCAACCAGGACCACGCCGTCTTGGTCGTCGTAGGCGAGCTCGTCCACCCGGTTCTTGCCACCGGTGTGAATTGAGTCCACCAGCTCTCGCGTCGTGCAGTCGAGAATCTTGACCGTGCTGTCACCGTCACCCGCCCACGCCTGCTGTAAATCCGGCAAGACCAATACCCCGTTGGGACCGGCGGTGGCGCCGCCAACGGGCGGAACGCCAGCGAAGAGGCCGGCGCCCAGGGCGTGTGAATACTCAATCCGGTCAACGTCGATGACCGCGATGCGAGCGTTGGAGCGGTCGGCCAGGAAGTAGGAACGCGTGCCCTCGTCCACCCACCCGATGTCGAACTTGGCGAGCGGATTGCCCGGAAGGCTGATGGTCTTGATTCGCGTGAGGCTCTTGGTCTCCATGGTTCCTCCAGTTCGCACGACTCATCAATGAACCCTTCGTGCTTGCTTACGTTTGATGACCGGCGACGCCCCCCCGACTGGTCGGAGGGGCTCATTTTGCTACTCGACCGCACTCCCCGCCGTCGAAACTTCACTCGGCAAGCTCGAACCGACCGTCACCGCCACCTTGGCGGGCCCGCTCGGTCGGGACGCGGATCGCAACTCCGACGCCTTCTGGCGGTAGGGCTCGACGGTGCCCACGATGACCGAGATGATCACCCCCACCACGAGCAGGATGGAAGAGATCTGGCGATGCCCCTCCAGGGTCGCGTAGAGGGCGACCGCGAGAAGCGCAACGATGACCACCAGGGCCAGGGCACTGTCGCCGACGAACAGACCCCAGAGCTCGCTGGCGACGCCGCGAATCGCACGTCCGGCACCCGAGGGCGCGTGCGGGATCTGCGAGGGGGGCCGCTTCAGGATCTGAACCAGGATCACCGATCCGATCGCGTAAACGGCGATCAGCCAGAGGATGGACGCATCAGAATTCCACCACTTGACTCCGATGCCCTCCCCGGCAAAGAAGGTGCCGAAGGTGGTCAGCATGATGCCCACCACGTACTTCATGGTGTTCTCGGGCACCGTGGTCAGGGGCGCCCTGAATATGGCGCCCGCCGCCACCACCACGACGAACGAGGCCAGAGCGCCGAGCGCCGCCGCGCCCATGTCGCTCACCCCGAGCGCGATGACGATGAAGACAACCTCGAGACCCTCGAGGAAAACTCCGTTGAATGCGGTCAGCGTGCCGACCCCGTCGATTCGGTTCTTGGACACCTGCCCGCCACTGCTGAGGGCTTTGCTCTGCTTTTCGAAGACCTGCGCTTCATTGTGCAGAGCTTTCAGGCCGCTGGAGCGAAGGATGGCCTTGTGCAGCCACTTGAGCCCGAAGAGCAGGAGGAACACCCCAACCAGGGCTCTGGCGGTCGCGATCGGAATTATCGCGCCCAGGCCGACACCGAATATCAGCACCAGCGCAACCAGCGCGATGACAGCCAAGACCGTGCCCAGGAACACGCTCCGCCAGCCCTTGAACAGGCCCACGGCCAAGACGATGGTAAGAGCCTCGACCCACTCCACTGAAGCGGCCAAGAAGGTCACGCCGACGACCACCCATAAGTTCATATCCCTATTCCCTCAACGATGTGCGTACGTTGCATTGTAACGATCAACACATCGCATAATACCCGACAGGCGGACGCTTTGGGTGGGGTGAGGAGCAAGAAACCAGACGTGGTTGTCTATCCGACCACCCCGATTCGGCTTATCACCGCGTCGGTGGCCTGATCAGTCTGGAGTGACCCGCCCAGATCGGTGGTGCACTCGCGCGCCCTGACCGCCGCTCTCACCGCCGCCCTCACCGCATTTGCTTCAGCTCCGAGCTGGAGGTGGTCCAGGGCCAGGGCGGCGGTGAGAATCGAGGCCACCGGGTTGGCAATGCCACGGCCAGCGATGTCGGGCGCGCTGCCATGGACCGGCTCGAACACCCCCTGGCCCCTCTCCGGGTTCAGATTCGCCGAGGGCGCCACCCCCAGGCCTCCGGCCAGCCCCGCGCAGAGGTCGCTCAGGATGTCACCGAACGCGTTCTCGGTCACGATCACATCGAAGTGGCTCGGGTCTTGCAGGAGGTGAAGTGCGGCGGCGTCGATCATCAGGTGGCGCGCGGTAATCTGCGGCGTCTCTGCGGCGATGGTCCAGAACCGCTCCTGCCACAGCGCCCCCGCGTGTGGCATGGCGTTCCATTTGTCGGCCATGCAGACCTCCCGGCGGGCAATGGAGAAGGCGTAGCGGATGATGCGGGTCACGCCCGCATAGGTGTTGTAATGGTCCTGAATCGCCACCTCACGCGGGGTACCGGGGTGAAACCGGGATCCCTGTCCCGAGTACAGCCCCTCGGTGTTTTCGCGCAGAACAACGAGGTCCACCTGGCGCCGACCGGCGTCGGCCAGAGGGCTCAGCCGATCGTCCAGGAGGACGGCCGGCCTCACGTTCGCAAACAGATCAAGCCGGCTGCGAAGACCCATCAGGATCTGACCGCTGTAGTTCGGATCGGTGATCCTAGGGTCCCCGATGGCTCCCAGCAGGATGGCGTCGGCCTGCGCCAGTTGCTCGAAGATGCGGTCCGGCATCGCCTCCCCGGTGGCCAGGTAGCGTTCGGCGCCGATGTCGAAGACCTCGAACTCGATCCCTGCTTGAAGCGAGTCCATCACCCGCACCGCTTGGGGAATTACCTCCAGTCCAATGCCGTCGCCGGGCACCACCGCGACGTGCTTTCGCCGCGAGGCCGCCACCGGCGGGTACTTCACCTCCATGCTCAGTCGATGCTCATGCCGCCGTCGACCATGATGGTCGACCCGGTGATGAATCCGCCCGCTCGCGAGGCGAGAAAGAGGACCGCCGGCGCAACGTCTTCAGGCACTCCGAGTCGGCCCACCGGGATCAGCCGGAGCCGCTCAGCCAGGGCTTCGGGCGTGGGGAACAGGTGAGCCCGGGTCGGGGTGGCAATCGTCGCCGGGGCGATGCAATTCACGGTGATATGCTGCGGCGCCCATTCCACCGCCAGGACCTTGGTCATCTGCTCCAACCCGGCCTTGCTGGCCGCGTAGGCGGCGCGATGGGGCATGGCGGTGTGGGCGAAGACGGAAGAAAGGTTGATGATTCTTCCCCCTCCCGAATCGATCATCAGCAGCGCCGCCGCCTGGGCGGCGTAGAAGCTGGCTCGGAGGTTGACCTCGATGACTTCGTCGAAGGCGGCCCGGGGATAGGTCAGGGAATCGGCGCGAATCGCGATCCCGGCGTTGTTGACGAGGATGTCGAGACGGCCGAAATGCCGGTGGGCCTGGCGGACCACCTCCTGAACCTGCTCCACGTCGCGCAGTTCCAGCGACATCGGCAATGCCTCGGAGCCGGTCCGTTGCACGGCCGCCACGACCTCGTCAAGTCCCTCCCGGGTCCGGCTGGTCACCGCCACGCGTGCGCCCGCCCAAGCAAGCGCAAGGGCGGTGGCGGCGCCGATCCCCTCGCGGCCACCGGTGACCAGGGCCACCTTCCCGGAGAGCCCGAAGGTGTGGTCGAAATAGCCGACCGCGTCCGGATTCAATCGGCCGCCAAGACGGGTGCGCCTCGCACCGCCGCCGCCAGGAACTCCTGAGCCGCCCCCACCCCCCGTCCGAACTGGATCGGGATCCCGCAGTGGTGCAGGGCCAGTTCCACTCCACCCAAGGTGGCCAGAACCTCGAGTTCGTTGAGAGCTCCCAGGTGGCCGATTCGAAAGATTCGTCCCTTCAAACGTCCCAATCCGGTGCCCAATGAAAGGTTGATCTGTTCGGCCGCGCGCAGCACCTCATCGGAGTCGGCGTCGGCCGGCACCTGAACCGCGGTCAGGGTGTTGGAGTACTCGCTCGGGTTGCGACAGAAGATGTTCAAGCCCCAATGCGGGACCGCTCGGCGGACGGCCTCCGCCAAACGCGCATGGCGGGCGAAGACCTGCTCCAACCCCTCCTCCTGGAGCATGCGCAGGGCCTCGCGCAGGCCGAAGAGGTGAAGGGTCGCGGGAGTGTAGGGGAAATAGCCCGCATGCATCTGGTTGAGGACCGGTCGCCAATCCAGGAAGTAGCGCGCCGTGGTCACTTCTTCAGAGCGCCGCAGGGCCCGCTCTCCGATGCAGACCATACCCATCCCGGGCGGCAGCATGAGTCCCTTTTGGGAGCCCGTGAGGGCAACGTCGACACCCCACTCGTCGAAACGAAAGTCGAGACTGCCTAGCCCACTGACGGTATCCACCAGCAGCAGAGCGGGGTGGGAGACGGCGTCTATGGCCCTTCGTATGGCGGCGATGTCGCTCGTAACCCCGGTCGAGGTCTCGTTGTGAACCACGAGCAAGGCGCGGTATTCGTGGCCGTCGTCGGAACGCAGGCGATCCTCGACCTCAGACGCCGGAACCCCTCCGGACCACTCCAGTTCGACCTCATCCACCACCATGCCCATACGGCGCGCGCACTCTGCGAAGAGGTGGCTGAATTGGCCGATGTTGAAGCTGAGCACGCGGTCTCCAGGGTTGAGCGTGTTCACCAACGTGGCCTCCCAGGCGGCCGTGCCAGAGCCAGGAAAGAGGGCAATCTCGCCCCGCTCCGATCCGAAAACCCGGCGCAACCCGCTGACTATCTCCCGGGTGAGGTCGGGCAATTCCGGCCCGCGGTGATCGGGAACGGCCCGGTCCATGGCCAGTCGGACTCTTTCGGGGACGTTGGTCGGTCCGGGTATCTGTAGGAAATGGCGACCGGACATATCTAATCTCTCCTCAAATCCCGACCCGTCAATTCCCGTCGCCCGGCCAGAGTCCCGGGGCCGCAAATGCCGACGGGGCCTCACTCGCGCCCCGCGGGTCTGACTCCAGTGACCCGGTGGCAGCCCGCATGCATTCAGAGTAGCGGATGTTCTATGTAACAGCAATCACTCACAGACGCCGCTGGCGGGCCGATTCGGGAGTCTAAAGCGGGTCGATTGTAAGAGACCACGGGACGACTCCGATCGCACCTCGCCGCCAGGTCCGCCTCGAATCGGCGCCGCCCGGCCCCTTCAGGACCGGTCCCCGCGGCCCCTTCTGGCGCCGACTATTGCTGCTCCGGCTGGTAGCTCTCGAAGACCTCGCGCGCGACGCGAAAACCGTCGATGGCGGCCGGAACCCCGCAGTAGCCCGCCGACTGGAGCAGCGCCTCGGCGATCTCCTCCCGGCTGCATCCGTTGTTGAGGGCACCACGAATGTGCAGCTTCAACTCGGCTGGCCGATTGAGCGCGGTGAGCATGCCCAGGTTGATCAGGCTGCGCGTCTTCAGCGGCAGTTGGGGGCGAGTCCAGATCGCCCCCCAGACGAACTCCGCGATGAGGTCCTGCAGGCCCTTGGTGAGCGGCGTCACCGAGGCCAAGGCCGCGTCCACATACTCGTCCCCCAGCACCTGGCGCCTGACCTTCATCCCTGCGTCGTATAGATTTTTGTCCAAAGCCTCAGTCCTCCTCGGATGATCGATTCGATAAACGACGCCCGGCGAGCGCGGCCATGACCACCTCGGGTGTGATCGGGATGCTGTTGATCTGTGCCCCGACGGCATTCGAGACCGCGTTTGCCAGTGCCGCCGGGGCCGCCACCGTGCCGCCCTCGGCAACGCCTTTGTATCCGCCCGGATGGGGCGATGCGCGCTCCAGGTGCAAGACCTTGAAGTCCGGTAGGTCGACCGCGGTGGGTAAGAGGTAGTCCATCATCGAGGCCGTCAGCGGCTGACCGTCCGCACCATACCGGACGGCCTCCAGCAATCCCGCCCCGAGGCCCTGGGCAACGGCCCCGTGGGTTTGTCCCTCGACCAGCATGGGATTGATCATCGGACCGCAATCCTCGACCACGACGTGCTCGACAACTTGAACCCCTCCCGTCGTTGGGTCGACCTCCACCACGCACGCATGGGCCCCGTAGGAGAAGGTCGTGGCCACCGGATCATATCGCTCGCGGGCCTCCAGGAGACGCCCCGGAGCAAGTTCGGCCAGGCTCGCATAGGAAAGGAACGCGGTCTCTGAGCCGATCACCCCCACCCCTCCCGGACGAGCCTCGAGGCTGCCCTCGGACGCCTCCAGAGCGGCCGCCGCGAGCTTGAATCCGGCAGCTTTGACGGACTTTGCCACCTGCATGATGAGGGCGCCGCCGACAGCGGCGCTGCGGCTGCCGAAGGTGCCGGTGCCGTCGGCGACAGCGTCGGTCTCGACGCCGGCGACGCACACCGAGGACAGCGGCAAACCGAGCTCGTCGGCCAGCAGCTGGGCGAACGAGGTGGCCAGTCCCTGTCCCGCCGAGGGGAGGCTGATGGAGAGGGTGGCGACGCCACCTTGATCGATCGCGAGATGGGCATCGTCATATCCGGCGATCCCCACCATTCCGCGCTTCTTGAACACCTCTGAGCCCATGCCGGTGGGCTCCACGTAGCAGGCCAGGCCGCAACCCAACAGCCGTCCGCGGTCCGCCGCCCCCCGGCGGCGCTCCTCCATCCGGTCGTAGCCGATGAGCTCCTTCACCTTTACCAGGGCGGCAGGGTAGTCGCCGCTGTCGTACTCCACCCCAGCGCAGTTGGTGTAGGGCAGGGACGTGGGCGGGACCAGGTTCCGCCTCCGGATCTCCGCCGCATCGATCCCCGTGGCCTCGGCCAGGGAGTCCATCAGACGCTCGTGAACGAAGACGGCGGCGGCCACGCCGACTCCGCGATACGCGCCTCCGGGGGAGCGGTTGGTCGCGACCGCCCGGGTTCTAAATCGAAATGAGGGCAGTGCATATGGCCCCGGAATCAGGTTCGGTGTCCCCAGCGCCTCCAGGATGTGGCCGTGGGGATAGATGCCGTAGGCGCCCATGTCGGCGAGGATGTCGGCGTCGACCGCAAGCAGCCGACCCTCCGAATCAGCGGCGGCGCGGGCCCTGATCAACTGCCCGCGGGCGTGCCCGGAGGCGAGCAGGTTCTCGCGTCGGTCCTCGACCCATTTGACCGGGCGCCCGTACTTGAGCGCCAGCCAGGGCACCAGGATCTCCTCCGGGTAGACGTGAGACTTCTGTCCGAATCCGCCGCCCACGCTGGGGCAGATGACGTTGACACTGGCGTCCAGGATCTCGGCCAGGGCCCGCTTGACCTGATGCGGGGCCTGGGTCGAGGTCCACACCGTCACCCTTCCCTGTTCGGGGACGGCCAGCACCGCCCGCCCTTCCAGCGGGAAGGGCGACACCCGGGAGACATCGAAGGTCGCGTCCACCAGCACCGGGGCGGCGGCGAGGGCGGCGGTGACGTCGCCGCTTTCCATCTGCTCATCCAGAAGCACGTTGGGATGGGGCTCATGGATCTGAGCCGAGTCGGCGGCCAGTGAGGCCATCATGTCGGGCACCCCTGGCAGGTCGAGATACTCCACCTCCACCAGGTCGCAGGCATCCTCGGCGGCATATCGCGAATCAGCCAGGGCGAGCGCCACCGCCTCCCCCACGAAGCGAACCCGCTCCCCCGCCAGCAAGGGACGGGGAGGGCTGAAAACCCCCTCCCGTTCGATTGGAGGGGTCAGCTGCCGGGGCCCGTCGAGATCCTGGTGGCCGAGCACGGCGGTGACTCCGGGCACGCTTCGAGCCCGCTCACAATCGACGCTCTGGATGCGAGCGTGGGCCCGCTCAGTTCGGTGGAAGGCGAGGTGCAGGGTGCCGGGCGGCTCCAGATCATCGACGAAGGTGGCGCGACCAGTCAGCAAGGGCCGATCCTCCAGGCGGGCCACCGAGCGTCCGGTCATCTTCCCCGCCCCCGCCTCAGCGGGGAGGTCGGCCGGGACCGGCAGCGGCCCCTCGGCACACTCTCGAACCGCGGCGACGATGTTCGCATAGCCGGTACATCGGCACAGGTTGCCAGAGAGAAGAGATCGGTAATCCTGGCCGGCGAGGCTCCCCAGTTGCGCCTCGCGAGCGCTCAGGCTGACCAGGAAGCCGGCGGTGCAAAATCCGCACTGGAGGGCGTGGTGGCGGTGGAAGGCGGCCTGCAGGGGGGTCAGCTCATCCTCTGGGCCGGCCAAACTCTCGACGGTTTCAATCTCGCAGCCGTCGGCCTGGGCGGCAAAGATCAGGCAGGAGCGAACTGCAGCGCCATCCAAGCTCACCGTACAGGCCCCGCACACCCCCTGCTCGCAGCCGACGTGGGTTCCAGTCAAGCCCAGGCGGTGGCGCAGAAAGTCGGAGAGCAGCTGGCGGGCCTCCACCTCCTCCGACACTGGTTCCCCGTTAACGCCAAGGTTAATTCGCACTCGATCCGGCTCCAGAGGTTTCACGACGCGGCCCGCTGGCAGGCCCGCGCCGCCATCTCGCCCATGACCTGCCGCCGCCAGACAGCGCCGCCGTGAATATCACCGTCAATCTCGAGCCCGCGCAGTGCCTCCTCGACCCACTCCTGGGGACGGTCCAGCAGCCGGCTCGGGATCGCAAGCTCGGTCGCGCGGCTGGCACCTCCGAAGATCACCAGACGCGATGTCTCAGCCGACGGGTCCCTGACGCAGACGGCACCGGCCACGGCAAAATCACCCTGACGACGACTGAATTCGACGAAGCCATAGCCGCCGTCCCTGGGCGGCGCCGGAAACCTCAGCTCCACGACCAGCTCATCCGGGCCGAGGTCGGTGAAGAACAGACCGAGAAAGAAGTCACTGGCTGCCACGGTCCGGATTCCCCGCGCCGAGCGAAGAATGAGGGAGGCGTGGGTGGCCATCAGCACCGCCGGCAATTCGGCCGCCGGGTCGGCGTGCGCCGCGCTTCCCCCCAGGGTTCCCCGGTTGCGGATCTGGAAGTGACCCACGTTCTCGATCGCCTCCACCAGGACGGGCCAGCCCGAGGCGGCCAGCGGGGAGGCCTCGATCTCAGACCACCTGGACATGGCCCCGATTGCCAAGCATCCCTGGTCCAACCGGTGGTAGGAGAGTTCGTCGACTCGGTTGAGGTCCACCAGGTGGTCCGGGCGAGCCAGACGCATGTTCATGAGAGGCACCAGGCTCTGGCCACCGGCGATGACCTTGCCGTCTTCGCCGAAGTCGGTCAAGAGGCTGAGTGCCTGGGTCAGATCGGTCGGCCGATGATACCGGAACTCGATCGGTTTCAAGGCGTCAACCGGGACGGTAACAGCTGCCACATGTTTACATCGTAACCACGGAGCAGTGTCACCACCCACTCCAGCCAGACCTCTTTCGGGGGCCGGCGCCACCGCTTCGGCCCCCGCTGAGGCGGGGGCGATGACCCTCTGGCCCGCCTCCCAGGCTCGGGGCCCGGCCTCCGCCTAACCCGCCCGGCGGAGAGCGTTGCAAGCGCCGGTAACGACCGTTACAATTCCACTCTAATGACGGTATTCTCCGGCGGTGCCGGTCTTGGGAGTGATCAATGCTGAGGAACCGAATGCGGGAGTTGCTGGATCGGACCGAGCCGGCGCTCGGAGCCTGGACCAACTTAAGCGATCCGTCGGTGGTTGAGATCATGGGCATCGCCGGCCTTGATTACACCTTCATCGACACCGAGCACAACGGACTCGACCTCGAGGGCCTGAAGAATCACCTGCGTGCCGCCCGGGCCTTTGGACTGGGCAACATGGTTCGTGTCTACACCCCGGAGGAGAAGTTCGTGCTTCGGGTGCTGGACTCCGGCGCCGAGGGCATCCTGGCTCCGCACTGCGCCACGCCAGACGATGCGCGCTACGCGGTGAACGCCGTGAGGTACCCGCCCGAGGGCAACCGCGGCTACACCATGAACTCGAGAGGTGCCGACTACGGTGGCCATGGGGCCGGTTCCAACACAGAGATGGCGGAGCACGTGAACCGCCTCCTGGTCTGCGGGATCTATGTCGAAGACATCGCGGCGGTGGAATGCATCGAGGACATTGTTTCGGTGCCTGGAATCGACTTCTGCCAGATTGGACCGGGTGACCTGTCGGCCTCGATGGGCCTCACCGGCACGGTGAATCACCCCGACGTGGTGGCGGCGGTGGATCGCATCCGGGCTGCCTGCAAGGCCGCCGGTGTGGGCGTCGGAATGACTGTCGAGCACCCCTCCCTGTCGCTCTCCTATGAAGTCCTGAAGACTCAGGGGTACACCGCTTTGATCGCCGGCAATGACAGTGGAATGCTGTTGAAGGGGCTTCAGAACCGAGTTAACTCAATCCGGGGGTCAGCGGGCAAGGGCGCCTGAAGGGCCTGGTGCAGCCGGCTTGAGCGGCCGCCATCGATCTTCGGTGCAAGGACATCGGCCGGCTCCCGGGCACATCGGAGCGGCGGGACTGTTCCGCCTTGGGCCTCGCCCGAGCTGAATCCTGAGCCCTCGATGGCGGGCCCTGGCCGTGGAGCGTTTCATGTTCCCAGTTTCATGTTCCGAAAGGACGCGCGCGCGTGGCCCGGGCCCGCAGGCGCTCCGGATTGGCCCAGAGCCAGCGCTGGATTGGACCCATCGATCCCAAACCCACTCCCAGCGGGTTAGGGCAGGCTAACCACTCCTGTTAGCCCTAAGTAACAAGCATTACAGCTCTGAACTGTATAGTCCGGTCCTGTGAGTGACGGAGCGGCCGGAAACGGACTTGGACCAGTGGCGTCGATACTGTCGAATTGGCGCTCGCACGACGAGCGCGACAAGATCCTTCAGTACATCCAACCTTCGCTGATCGGCCTCATCGATGGCAGCATCTCGACCCTGGCGCCGATCTTTGCATCGGCCTTTCTAGCCGGATCGCGCGGCGCCTTTCTGGTCGGAATCGCCGCCTCGACCGGCGCTGCCATCAGCATGGGCCTGTCGGAGGCGCTTTCCGACGATGGCGCCCTGACCGGCCGCGGACATTCCCTGACCAGGGGATTGCTGACCGGCATCGCCACCTTCTTGGGAGGAACCTTCCACACCCTTCCGTTCTTGATCCCCCACCTTCGCACCGCGCTCACCGTCGCCTATTTCGTAGTCGCCACCGAACTGATCGTGATTGCGCTGGTCCGCAAGCGCTTCCTTCGAGTCCCGCTCGGCCGCTCTCTGATTCAGGTCACGCTGGGAGGAGCGGTGGTGGCCTCGGTCGGGGTCATCATCGGCCACGCCTGACCGAAGCCGGGGTTCTTCTCCCCATCCCGAGCATTTCGGCCGGGGGGCGTGTGGCTCGCGGCAACCGGTAACCCCAAAGCCGGACCGCATCTGTGACCGCGAGGTGGCGGCTTCTCCAGACAGACCGATCAGGCGAACTTACGCGTCTGGTCCAGACGAAAGAATCGAATCGCCAGAGCGAACAGAATCACCGTCCAGAGGGCGAGCGCCAACACCGCCTCTTCCATCGACTCGGTGGGGGCCCCAATGGCGTTCCACGCGATCTGGCCGTAGTGATAAGTGGGCAGGTAGGGGGCAATGTTGCGAACCACCTGGGGCAGCTCGGCGATGGGCACAAACAGGCCCGACGCAAACGACATCGGCAGGTAGATGAGGTTGGTCACCGCCGGTGCGGAGTTGGGTCCGGCGGCATATCCGATTGCCATCCCCATTCCGATCAGCGGTATAGCGCCCACCAGGAGGCGGAGGGTGAGGTCGACCCAGGTCGCCAGGGGCAGATGAACCCCACCGGCAAGGATCGCAAACGCGAACAGGGCCAGCAGTGAAATCAGCGCAAAGAGCAGGGCGTTGATGACCGTGGCGGCAATCGCAATCGATGCCGGCAAGGGTGTGGCTCGCTGCAAGAGGTCCAGCTTCTGGGCCCTGGCGACCGCCACCCCGATGCCGAAATTGAAGACCATGGCACTGCTCACCGCGTAGGCGCCGAATGACCCCATCAGATAGGCTCCGATGCTGACCCGGCTGCCGGCCAGCGTCTCGTGGGTGTGGGACAGGCCGAAGAAGGCGAAGAACATGATCGGGAGCAGAATCGTGGTCAGGCTGAAGGCCGGAATCCGGGCCGAGTTGACCACCTGCGCCTGGGTCTGCTTCCACAACATGCGGGGCAGGGGGGCGGAATCAAATGCGGCGTGCACCGCGCTCATGCCACGGATTCCTCGTGCTGCGAGGTGAGGCTGACGAAGGCCTCTTCCAGATCGGCCCCGGCCACCTCCAAGTCGGTCATCTCCAGGCCCAGCTGAAAGATCCTCTGTAGCACCGGCTCAGGTGCGTTGCTGAGGAAGCTGTAGTACCTCCCGTCGTGCTCGAAGCTCTTGACGTCGAGGCCATCGAGATCCACCTCCGAAAGTGGCCGCGGGCTCGCAAACCTGACCTTCTTGCCGGCCACCCGGGATTTGATCTCGCGGGGACTGGCATCGGCGATGACGAGGCCGCGGTTCATGACCACGATCCGCTCCGCCAGTTCGTCCGCCTCAGCCAGGTAGTGGGTGGTCAGCATGATGGTCCGGCCCGCCGCTGCGAACTCATGAATGCCGCTGAGGAAGGCCCGCCGCGCCTCGACGTCCATTCCGACCGTGGGCTCGTCCAGGAAGATGATCTCGGGATCTCCGCACACGGCCAGTGCGAAATAGAGCCGCTGGCGTTGACCGCCCGAAAGCTTGCTCGACTGGACTTCGGCCTGCTCGGCGAGCCCGGCCAGATCGATGGCCCGCGCCGCCTTCATGGGATGCGGGTAGTAGGACCGGAAGAGGTCCACCAGTTCCTTCACTTTGAGCGATGGGATGACGCCCGACTCCTGCAGCATGACCCCGCATCGAGATCGCGCCCGACGATCCGACGGGGGCATGCCGAACAGCGAGACCTGGCCCGAAGTTGGCTTGCGCAATCCCAGCATGAGACTGATACAGGTCGTCTTGCCGGCCCCGTTGGGTCCCAGCATCGCCACCACCTGACCGGCTTCAATGGTGAGGTCCACGCCCCTGACGGCTTCTACCGTGCCCAACCGTTTGCGGACGTCGTCCAACTGAACCGCGATCACGCGCACCATCTTATGGGCATCGACCGCGACTTCCGATTCGTCCCCTCTTCGGTAGGTGCTGGCTGGATTGAAGATCCCCGTTTATGAGGACCTCACCTTTTATCATGAGGATCACGCTCGGACGGCTCCACGTCGGTTCCAGCGGTCGTGCTGAAAAGGGGAGGCAGGCAATGCAGCAGCGGAAGGATGCTACGACTGACTCGACGCGGGACCTTGACCGATTCCGGGGCCAAACGGCCACCAGCGCCGGCGATTCCGCCGGCCATGAACGCCCCTCGGCGACTGCGGAAGGGCCGGATCGGACTGGCCCGCAGGACTTGCCCCTGAGTCCTCTGCCGCTGGTGGGCCCGGCCCTGCGTTCGCGCCTGAAGAGGGGATGGCGTCCGAATCCAGCGCGCTGACGGGGTAATCGATGGTGCGCTGGGTGGTGGAACACGTCGGCTACGCGCCCATCTGTGGAATCTCGTTTGGCGCCTTCTTCGGGTCGGGTCCGCGGGCGGCGGGAGGGCCACCGGCGTACTGAGCGTGTGGGCAGCATGGGAGCGGCTCTACCTGCAGCGCCATCCGCTGCGCCGGGCTCGCCCGGACGGGCTCTTCGCGTTCCGAATCGTGCCCCACCACGGCCCTCGCGTGTGCCTGGCGGAAGGGACGGTAATAGATCCCGGTGATGACCTCCTGGAATTGCATCTGGACAACCGCGCCCTCGGCGCCAAGCGGGAGTTGGGCGGCTTTGGCGCCTGGACGATGATGCAAGTCCTGCGCTCCGACCTGGCCGCTTTGGCGGCGCAGGTGGAGGCTGGCGAAATCGGGCCCGTGGCCGCCTTTCACGGAGTTTCATTGATGGGCCGCGCTGGCGCGGCGCTGGGATTCGAGGTCCACCCGCTTCCCCACACCCTAGGATTGGCGCTCACTCGCTACTTCATGGTCGGAATCGACGCCATTCACCACCCGGCTGGATTGAAGCGCCTGGAGGGGCGGGCGCGAGAGCGCTGGCCAGTTGCGGTCTGGATGACCGTCGCCGAAGCTGCCGCCCGGCCCGGCCGCGCGAGGCGCACCGCGCCGTGACCCGGGTGGGGCCTGTCATCGGGCCCCAACCCGTCGGCCCAGTCGGACTCGGGATCGCCACCGGGAGCCGTTCGACGCGATGACGATGCCGTTCCGAGGGCTCCTAGCCGAACTGGCCAAACACTGGGTCGCCCTCATCGGCCTGGCCGCGGTCGCGGCCCTCGTCATCAGCGTCGATCCGTCGAAGGTGGAGCACTCACTGAGGCGGGCAGACATGGGCGAGGTTGTGCTCATGCTCCCGGTGGTGGTGGCCCTCTACGCCCTGCACGGAGTGGCGTGGAGCATCGCACTGCGTGGCTTGAGGCTCCCGATCGGAGTTCGCCGGGCGATCAAGGTGACGCTCATCAGCCAAGCCTTCGATCTGGTGCCGGGCGGCGATCTGTGGCGGGTTCCGATATTGAAGGCAGAGTCGGGCTCCGCCCTGGAGGCCGGAGCCCTCACCGCGGCCGTCGTCTTCGACGATCTGGTCTACTTCCTGGTCCTCACCCTGGGCATGGTTCCGGCGGCGGTGGAGGTGCCCTGGTTCAGGGCCGCACTGGCCGCCGCGCTGCTCCCGCAAGCGGCCATCTTCGCCATCCTGCTCTGGCCCGGACTCTACGAGCGCCTGGCGCAGGTGGTCGGAAGCATCAGGCTCTTTCGGCGTTTCCAGGTCCAGATCGACCTGCTCGGGCCGGCCTTCCGACGCTTGGTGAGGGCCCGCACCGTGATCCCGATCGTGCTCGTCGACGCTCTCTGCGCGGGCCTGGCCATCGCCCTCTTCGGCCTCGCCCTGGCCGCCGTCCACGCCACCGGCGCCAGCCCCGAGCGGGTGTCATTCACCTACGCCTCGGGCCAGGTCCTGACCGGGTTGACGGTGCTGCCGGGGGCCCTGGGGCTTTACGAGGGGATGATGACCGGGATGATGGCGGTGCAGGGCGTGGCGGCAGCCGCAGCGGCCGCTGCGGCGCTCATCTATCGCCTCATCAATGATGTCCTGATGGCCATCCTGGGGCTGGGGGTGGCGTTGGTTTTCGACCGCCGGCCGATGAAATATTGCGGGCGGCGGCCCGAGGTGGCGGCTCCCTAATCTCGACCTGGCGCCCCGAGCCAAGCCGTGCTGGCCCGGTCGGCTACCCCGGGGGGTCCAGGCGGACCGGAACCCGCAACCGGCCTGCGGTGTCGGAGGGGCCCGGTCCCATCCCCACTCGAGCCGACGCCGTCGATGCGCGCACGTCAAACCGAGTTCAGTGCCAGGAGATTTGAATCTGGTATAGTCCAAATTGCGGTGCTCCCCTTGCCAAACCCGCGCCTCACCCCCCTGGCGCCAAACGCCGTCGTGACGGTGGACGTGGCACTCTTCACGGTGCGTGCGGAGGTCCCCATCCACCAGGCCTGGCAGGTGCTCCTGGTCAAGCCTGCCGACCCCGCCTTCGCCGGCAAGTGGTCATTCCCCGGCGGGCAGGTCAAGCTTGATGAGACGTTCGACGCCGCCGCCCGGCGCGCGCTCGGGACGAAGGCCGGGCTCGATGCAGCGAACTGGTACCTGGAGCAATTGGGCACCTTTGGAGCTCCGGACCGCGACACCAGAGGCCGCGTCGTCTCGATCGCGCACCTGGCGCTGGAGCGGAGCGAGGAGCTGACGCTGTCCCCCGGTGGTGGCATTATGCGAGCCGAGTGGGTACCGGTGCGCGGGCTACCCGCCGAGTCCCTGGCCTTCGATCACGCCGACATCTTGCGGGTGGCCATGAACCGCACCCAGTCCAAGCTCCGCTACAGCTGGTTGGCCTTCCAACTCCTGGCCGAGACGTTCACCCTGCCGGAGTTGCGAGCCATCTACGCCGCCATCTTGGATCCGGCACTGGAGCGCCTCAACACCGGCAACTTTCGGAAGGCCTTCGCTCCTCTTTTTGCCTCCGAGGTGCTGGTTCCCGTGGGCCGACGCGCCGCCGCCGGCCGGGTTGGGCGTCCAGGAGATCTCTATCGCTTCACCGGACCGGTGGCCGGGACCTGGGAACGTGAACTTTCGTGGCACGAGCCGGAACGCTTGGCGGCGACGGGGGGCGCACTTTGACCGGGGTGCGCACCGATCGCAACGGTCGGCTGCCAGTGCCACCCCAATTGACCCCCGCGTACCTCCGGGAGAAGGTGCGGGAGAGCCTGGCCGAGGACCTCGGCCCGGACGACCTCGACCTAACCACCCAGGCGGTCATCGAGGGGGAATTGGAGGCGGAGGCGGAACTGGTGGCCAAGGCCCCAGGCGTGCTGGCGGGCGTATTGGTGGCGGCCGAAGTCTTCCGCCAGGTGGACGCGTCGGTGGATTTCGAAGCGCTGGCTGAGGACGGTGCCCAACTCGCGCCCGGTAGCCGCATCGCGCGCACGCGCGGCTCCCTGCGCAGCCTGCTCCGGGCGGAGCGGACGGCGCTCAACTTTCTTCAGCAACTCTCCGGTGTGGCGACCCTGACCCGTAGCTATGTGGAAGCGGCGGCACCGGGGGGACGAACGATTCTGCTCGACACCCGCAAGACCATCCCCGGCCTGCGCCCCCTCCAGCGCCACGCGGTCCTCGCCGGCGGGGGCAGCAATCATCGCTACAACCTGGCCGACGCCATCCTCATCAAGGACAACCACGTGGCCGCGGCGGGCGGCGTCGGAGTGGCGGTCGAACGGGCGCGCACGGCGGGTCGCACGGTCGAGGTCGAGGTAGATGACCTGGCCCAGTTGGATGAGGCGCTGGGGGCCCGCGCGGACGCCATCCTGCTCGACAACATGAGTCCGAGCGAAGTGGCCAGGGCAGTTGCCAAGGTCGCCGGCCGCGTCCCGCTCGAGGTCTCGGGCGGCGTCAGCCTGGCGACGGTGGCCGCCTACGCCGCGACCGGCGTGGATCGGATTTCGGTCGGAGCGCTGACCCACTCCGCCGCCGCCCTGGACATCTCGATGGAGGTAAGACGAACGTGGAAACGGTGAAGCCGGCCACGGCCGCAGATCTGGAGGCCGATGCCTCTGTTTACCGTCGACGCGAATTGCCAGAGGATGTTCACCGGTTGCAGGCCGAGGTGCGGCAGCTGGCTCAGGAGCGGGAGGCAGTCATCCTGGCTCACAACTATCAGGTGCCCGAGATCCAGGACGTGGCCGACTACGTCGGCGACTCGCTTGGTCTGGCCCGCGAGGCGGCCGCCACCAGCGCCAAGTTGATCGTCTTCTGTGGGGTTCACTTCATGGCTGAGACGGCCGTCATTCTCAATCCAGAGAAGACGGTGCTGATCCCGGATCTGGAGGCGGGATGCTCGTTGGCGGCCACCATCGACGGACCCCAGTTGCGCGCCTGGAAGGCCAAGTACCCGGACGCGGTCGTGGTCAGCTATGTCAACACGAGCGCGGAGGTGAAGGCGGAGAGCGACTACTGCTGCACCTCTGGCAACGCCCAGGCCGTCATCGAGGCAATTCCCGCCGATCGAGAGATCCTCTTTCTTCCCGACCTCTTCCTGGGCAGTTATTTGGAACGCGTGACCGGCCGCCGGATGCACGTTTGGCCGGGCGAGTGCCACGTGCACGCCGGCATCAGGGGCGAGGACCTGGAGCGGGCGCGCCGCGAGCACGGGGACGCGGACCTGCTCGTCCACCCCGAGTGCGGGTGTGCCAGCTCGGCCATGTACTTCGCCTCCACCGGCGACGTCGATGCCCAGCGGACTCGGGTGCTCTCCACCGAGGGCATGGTCCGCCACATCCAGGCATCGCCAAAGCAGGAGTTCGTGATCGCGACCGAGATCGGCATCATCCACCGCCTGCGCAAGGAGGTACCCGGTACTGACAAGCGCTTCTACGCGGTCAGCGAGCGCGCTGTCTGCCGATACATGAAGAAGATCACGCTGCCCAAGCTGGTGCGCTCTCTGCGCGATGACGTGTACCAAGTCACAGTGGCCGACGAAACCGCGGCTCGGGCGCGAGGAGCCCTCCAGCGCATGGTCGAAATTGGCTGACGGGAGCGCCCCCGCCTCGGTTGACGTCCTGGTCGTGGGCGATGGGCTGGCCGGGATGGCCGCCGTCCTGGAGGCGGTCGCCGCGGGGGCCACGGTTGCCCTGGTGAGTGCTGGAGAGGGCTCTTCAGAGCGTGCTCAGGGAGGCCTGGCAGCGGCGGTGGGGGAATCCGACTCGGCCGAACTCCACGCCACCGACACCCTCAGCGCCGGCGCCGGACTCTGCGACCCCGAGGCGGTGCGCGCGCTGACCGCTGAAGGAGGCTCCGCCGCCACCTGGCTGTCCCGCCAGGGGGTCGTGTTCGATGAACGCGATGGGGGCTTGGCACTCGGCTTGGAGGCGGCCCACAGCCAGGCTCGCATTCTTCACGCAGACGGAGATGCGAGCGGGGCCGCGATCGTGAGCGCGCTCCGCCATCGCCTCCAGGAATTGTCCACTGGCCGCCTCCTGCGATCGCGCGGCTGGCTCAGCAGCCTGCTTTTGGACCACCACGGTGTAGCGGGAGCGGTCTTTAACGGACCCGCCGGCGCTCCCTACTCAGTTCGAGCGGCGGCCACGATCCTGGCCACGGGCGGATACGGCGGTCTCTACCCGCGCACCACGACCGCTGCCTCGTGCGATGGAACCGCCCTGGTGGCGGCGCTCGCCGCCGGCGCGGCCCTGGCCGATCTGGAATTTGTCCAATTCCATCCCACCGTCTACGCCGGCCCCGGTGATCCCTTCCTTCTCACCGAAGCCCTGCGCGGTGCCGGCGCCCATCTGATCGACGCTGACCATCGGCGCTTCCTCACCGCCTATGACGAGCGCGGCGAACTCGCGCCCCGCTCGGTGGTGGCCCGCGCGATCACCGAACACTTGCGCAAAACTGGGCAGCCCCACGTCCTTCTCGACGCCCGCCAGCTTGGAGGCGGCCTGCTCGAAAGCGAGTTCCCGAGTTTTGTCGCACGCTGCCGCCGACGCGGCCTGGACCCGGTTCGCCAGGCGGTGCCGGTGGCGCCGGCGGTGCACTACACCATGGGCGGCATCGTCACCGACCTCGGCGGCAAGACCGACCTGCCCGGACTCTGGGCGGCCGGCGAGTGTGCCCGGAGCGGTGTTCACGGTGCCAACCGGCTGGCCAGCAATTCCCTCTTGGAGGCGGTCGTCTTTGGTCGCCGTGCCGGCCGGACGGCGGCCGCCGAGGCGGCGGTGGGGGGCGGCCGCGACCACCCGTTGCCGGGCATCGATTCGGCCTCCGCCGACGCTGGGCCGCACCGGGAGGGGCGAGGCATCGCGCTGTCGGCTGTGCGTCGACGGCTGGGCGCCTCGGCGGGCCTATTCAGAAGCCGTCGCACCCTCCAGGGAGGGGCTGACCAGCTCGCCACCACCCACGGCGACAGCCGCCGGGCCGAAGCGGCGCGTCAGCTCGCCTGGTTGGTCCTGGCCTGCGCGCTGGCTCGGGAGGAATCGCGAGGTGCGCACGTGCGCGCTGACTTTCTGGAGGAGAGCCCGGCCTGGGCCGGATTCCAACTGGTGGCCCGCAGGGGTTCGACCGGGACCGCCCTGGAGACCCAGAAGCGGTAGGTTCACAGGGCCGCCGGTCAGGGGCGTCGGGCGAACCACCGACCAGCGGTCAGGGCAGCTGCCACAACTCGACGATCTGCCCGTCCGGATCAAAGCAGTAGGCCGTCCAGTGGCCGGCGAAATAGCCCGCGTCGACCTCCTGTGGAGGGTAGGTGAAGCGCACTCCGGCCGACTCCAGGCGCCGGTGCGCAGCCCGAATGTCATCAACCAGAAGCGCGAAGTGGGAGGCACCCACATCCGAGCAGCGGGCATCGACCGGATAGGGCGCGCCGGCGGGGACGAGATACTGGAGCAGCTCGAGCATGGTCTGCCCTCCCCCCTCGAGTTCCACCAAGCGCAGACGCGCTCCTTCCAGCGCCACTTCTCGGGCGAGCATCTCGCCCGCCATCTCGGTGTCGAGAACCACCCTCAGACCGAGCAGGTCGCGGTAGAACGCCAGCGCGGAGTCCATGTCACCCACGCCGCGACTGGTGTGATGGATGCCTCTGATCACCGCCTCCCCTTGATCGCACCGCCCCCGGTCAGCGGGCGACCCAGCCTCCGTCCACCACCATCGAGGCCCCAAACATGTATTGGGCCGCCGACGATGCCAGGAAGACGACGGCCGGGACGATGTCCTCGACCTCGCCAATCCGTCCCGCCGGAGTATCCCCGATCAGCTGCTCGGTCCAGCCCGGCTGCGCGAAGAGGTGGGCGTTCATGGGCGTGTGGATGTTGCCCGGCGCGATGGCGTTGACCCTGATCCCGAGAGGCGCCAATTCCATGGCCAGGGCCTTGCTCAGCAACTCCTCCCCACCTTTGGTTGCGCAGTAGGCGACCGAGTTGGGGAAGCCGATGTGGCCCGCGATCGAGGTGACAAAGATCACGGCGCCCTGGCCATGGAAGCTGGGCAGGAGGGCCTGGGTGAGAGCGAACGGCGCCCGCACATTGATCCGCCACTGTCGGTCGAGGCTCTCCATCGGGGTGTCGGAGAAGGGCATCGGCTCGTAGACTCCGGCCGCGTGCACCAGCACGTCCAGTTTCGGGAAGGCAGCCGACGCCGCCACCACCGCCGCCACACCCGCCTCCTCGGTGATGTCGGCTTCGACCACGAGCGCGGCTCGGGCGCCCGCCGAGGCAGCGGAGGCGGACCGGCTGAGACGTTCCCGATTACGACCCACCAAGAGCACCTGCGCCCCGGCGCCGGCCAGACCGGCCGCGATGCCCGCCCCCATCCCCGAACTGGCCCCCGTCACGACCGCGGTCCGGCCGCTCAGGTCGACCTGCATCATGGCCGGAAGGGCTGCGCCACCCAGCCCTCGTAGAGGTTGGTCAGCGCCTCGTATTCGATCTTGACGTGGGCGAATTTCCAGACCCCGTCGACGCGGCGATACGAGTCCTCGTATTTGGCCATTTGCAGTACGGGCTCCTTGGTGCCGGGATTGTTCCGCTGGGTCATGGTGCAGGGTTCGAAAAGATACCAGCAGCCGCTGGCTGTCTCGCCGTCCGAGTTGATCGTGATCTCGGGGCCCGCCATGTAGTGCAGGGCCCAGGTGATCTGCCGGCTGACGCCGGCGAAGAAGGCGCGAATCTGCTCCCGGCCGCGGAATACGCCAAAGGCAGCCCCATCCCAGACGGCGTCCTCGGTGAAGAGATTCGCCAGCTGGTCGGGGCTGTAGTTGCGGTCGCAGAGCTGGGCGTAGCGCGACTTGAGGTTCCGAATCGCCTCCGTGTCCTCCAACCGGCGCAGCCGAGCCTGCAGGTCTTGAATCACAGTCACGAGCTCGGTTTGGGCGTCCACCATTTGCCCGCTAACCGCGCGGCCCGGAATAGCCGAGCAGGGAGCCATAGACGTCAACCCGCCGGTCGGCGATGGGGTCTGCCATCGCCGTCCAGTGATGCCGTCGGGCGGCGCCCAGATTGATATCGGCGACCAACATCTCGGGGAGGTCGAAGGAGGCGGGGCCGGCCACGAATCCGGACGGACCGGCCACGCAGCTGTTGCCGATGAAGGTGCAGCCGCGCTCGACTCCGCAGCGGTCGGCGCAGATGATGAACAGGTTGTTCATGTGGGCCAGGGCCATGTGCACCTGCGCCGAAAGTGGGTTCTGGGCTTCGATCAAGCCTGGCACCAGCACCCAGCAGGTGGGGTCGCAGATGATGTCGGCGCCCTCCAGTTTCAGGATTCGGGAAGACTCCGGAAACCAGCCGTCGTAGCAGATCATCACTCCCACCCGGCCGAAGGGGAGCTTGAAAACCGGAAATCCCAGGTCCCCCGGCTCGAAGAAATACTTCTCCTCGTCCCACAGGTGGACTTTTCGATAGGTGCCCACGTAGCCGTCGGGACCGAGTAGGGCGGCGGCGTTGTAGAGGACCTCGCCGGACCTCTCGCAGATCCCCACGCACACGTAGAGCTCGGTGCCCCGGAGCTCATTCAGGATGGCCTGGCAGGTGGGCCCGTCCGGAATTGGCTCGGAGAGTGCGAAGGCCTCCTGTCGAGAATTCATCACGTAGCCGCTGTTGCCCAGTTCGGGAAGCACCAGCAGCTGCACTCCCTGGGCGATCGAGCGGCGGACGAGCTCGATGGCGCCGGCAAGGTTGGCATCGTTGCGGCCGACCAGAGGGTGGGTCTGCCCCGCAGCAACGCGAACCCTGGATTCCAGGTCGGGGATCCGCTTTGCATCGGCGGCGGCTGACGTGATCGTATCGGGCCCTTGGGCGTTGATCGCCACCATCCATCCCTCCTACTAGCGCTGGCGACCGGAACCCGGCCACCCGGTAGCGCCCCACCTTGGATCTCACCGCTTAACCCGACCGGCCGCCGCGACCACGCGCACATTCTCGCCTGCCGGCAACTGTAACGGCGCCGCGAAAGCTGTGAGGGTTCGACTCCCCCCGGCCCACCAACCCGAATTGAACTCAGACCTACCTCTATCGCCCTCATGTTATGTGACGTGGTGACTGGGAGGTCTGCCGGTTTGACGGTAACTCTGACGGTAACCGCCACGGACACCAGCGAACGCAATGGTGATAGCGAGGCTGGCGGAGAGCACCCGTCCTGCCTTCAGGGTGGTTGCTCTGTCGCCTTGAGTTGAGGCTGCCAGGTTGACGGAGACGGCCATCAGGAGCCACGCCGCCTTCATCTGGTCGGTGGCGGACCTCCTGAGGGGTGACTACAAGCAGTCGGAGTTCACGTTGCGCGTGTACTCCCCTCCCACTTCTTGCCCGACATGCAGAAGGATGCCTCTGCTGCGATCGAGGAGCTGCTGGACGCCGCTCCATAAGCCAATCGTCCCTTCCCGGTGTTGGAGGGGACTTGCATCAAGAACATGCGTTCGCTACAGTTGGGCTCGGTCGCTGTTCGTATCTGGAACCACCACGGAGGGCGTGCTCGATGGCAAAGAACACCGGCGAGGATTACCGCAAGGGCGAGGTTAAGGACCGCAGCCAGGTCCTGAACGCCAAGACCGGAGAGTGGGTCAAGCGAGACGCAGATTCAGGTCGATTCATGGACAACAAGGCCGATGGCACCCCGTTCAAAGGCGTTCGGAAGGAGCAATAGGCAGGCAGTTGACGAATCCGACTCGGCCGCACCGTCCTCGGCGGTGAATACGTCGACGCCCAAGATCTCGCGCTGCCCGTCGGCGTTGACCGCGGTCGCAATCGCGGTGCAGACGTTGACCACCCGGCCACCGTCGCGGCAGCGCTGGGCCCCCATCTGTGGTTTGCTCTGCCATCGCGGGAGCCCCGGTGATATCCACTCCTCCCTCCCGCCTCCGGTCAGCCGGGCGTGATTGCCGATCACGCCTGTCCGGTCGCATGGGCTGCCGATCGTGGACGACGAGGCGGGAGAGCTTGAGTGATGCCGTGGATGCTGGGGCAACGGCGGCCGCCGTCTGACGTGGATATGTTGGGCGAGGAGTCGGGCGATCAGACCGAGGCCGAGGCAGCTGGCTCGTCAGAAGCCGGACTCTGATGGCTATCCAACTTCCTCCGCCGCCAGGAGCCGAGCAGGCGTACGACGTCGCTGCGGCGAAGTTGGCAGATCAGCTCAAGCAGATCGACTCCCTTGACCAGAAACTCGGCGTTGTCATCGGGGCGATTGTCGTTGCTATCGCAGCCTTTGCCGCCGCGCCCCTCACCGGATGGCCCAAGGTCCTGATCGCGGTCGGCCTTGCTGTGGCTCTGGCCCCTGCCCTCGCAGCGTTCCTGGTCGGCCAATACGAGGATGCGCCTCGCCCGGAGATCATGGTTGAATACGCGGACCTCAATGCGAACGCCATGAAGTGGCAAGCCCTGGGAGCGGTCCTCCGCGCGTTTGAGATCAATGAGCCCAAGGTCCGCAACAAGGGTCGGCTCCTTAATATCTCATTGTCCGTGGCCGCCGTTCTCGGTCTCTTGGTGCTGCTCGGGAAAGGGGCGGGGCTTGCCTAACCGGGTTATCATCAACCTGTGAGCGAGGACCCCAAGCGCCCCGCAGAGACGCCGCGCCCCGTACCAAAGCCGCCTCTTGACGAACGGTTGCTCTTCCAAGTGGGGAAGGGCGCCAAGCCATACGAGAGGAGTGAATTCCCCGCCACCTCCACCAAGGACGCCCCGCCGAAACGCTGACCCCGGCCTTAACGGCGCCGGGTTGCGGTGGCCCTGGGCGGCTGCTGGCGGATTGCGGTTCGGGAGGATTGAACTTAGGTGTCCGCCAGCGGACCCCAAGAGACGGTGACCACCTCGGCTGTAACGGCGCTGCCCCTTGGCCGATCGAACGCGGCCCCAACGTCACCGCGAGAGTATCAGCCGGCCGACCACTGGCCCGCGGCGGAAAATCGCCGCCGGAGCGGCGACATCGGCCCTGGTCAGCTGTATTCGCCGTTGACGTCGATGAGGACGTCCGCGGATCCCACCGAGTTGTAGATGACGAAGGCACCGCCGCTGATTCGGGTGACGACCAGGTTGGCAAGAATCTCCTCGGCCAGGAAATTGATGTCCGAGGTGCCAGAGGCGCCGCTGGTGGGGTAGACGCCCAGGTAGCTGTTGGTCGATCCGTCGAGCACCGTCACGTTGGCGGAGAGCGAGCCGGTGACGCCAGCCGGCGCGGTGACCGGGACGAACTGGCCCGGCCCGATCGGTCCCGAGTGGCCCTGGCCAATGCGGCTGTCGAAGATCCTGGTGGGCGTCTGGGCGGAAAAGAGTTGGCCGGTGGTGTCCCCGGCAGTGCCGCCCGTGAACCAGCCCGCGAGGTCGACCAGCACCCCCGCGCTACCGACCGAATTGGTGATGGTGATATCCCCGTCGCTCCCGATCTTGACGATGACCCGGTTGGCCTGTGCGCGGCCGGCGGAGAAATTCAGGTTGGAGACGCCCGGGTAGGTTGTCTGGTCCGGCCAGGTGGCGAGGAAACTGGCGGCAGTCCCGCCCACCTCGGTCAGGTTTAGCACCACCGACTCGGCGTCGGCCGGGACCCCCTGGACTCCGGCCACCCGGACGGACAGGGTGTCCCCGCCCTGAAGCGGGCCCGGGTGCCCGCCCAGGTTGGTACGGGTATCCAGGACTCGAACCGGACTGGGGAGCGAGTTGTAGAGGCCCAGACCAGGGCCCGATGAGGCGCCGTAGTATCCGCTCAGATCGAGGAACACGTCGACCCAACCGACGGAGTTGTACACGGTCACCTGGCCGGTGGCACTGAGCGCCACCTGGGTCAGGTTGGCGACGGTCGCGCCGGCCAGGAAGTTGATGGTGGAGGCGTTGGGCCGGGCCTGATCGGATGGATACAGGAGCACGAAATCCGAGGCTGCGCCGGTCGCGTCTGTGACTCCCACGTTGAGCACCGCCGCGGTCGCGTTACTGGGGACACCGTGGGCGCCGGCGACTTGGACGGTCATCGACTGGCCGGGGCCAATCCGGTTGTTGATGCCAAACCCGCTCCCCGTCCTGGTGTCGAAGATGCGCTGCGGGGTCATGGGGTGGAAGGGCTCGGCCTGGGTTCTAACGATCGGGAGCGGCGTCACGGATGGGGCGGCGACGAGTACCGAACTACCAAATCGGTTTTGCGCGGTGACGCTCAGCGTGTAGGAGACGCCATCGGTCAACCCGCTCACGGTGGCGAAGGTTGCCGTGGGGGGCAGGTTCACGGTCCGGCCTCCGGGCTGGACGGTGACGACGTATCCAGTGATGGGTATCGCGCACGCGGGCGCCGCTGACCAGGCGATCGATGCCGAGCCGTCTGTCGCCGTCGCGGTGGCCTGGAAGACGGGACGCGCGGGAGAGGTGTCCTGGGCGGCGTCCTGCTGCGCGTAGCCCAGGTAGGCACCCCAATTCCAAGTCGGTCCGGGGTCGGTGTGGTGGTCGATGCCACCAAAGAGCCCCGGGTGATTGGGGTCGGGCACCTGATTGTGACCGATCACGTGGTTGCGGTCGAGCGGCACGCCGTAGGTCTCGCAGACGTGAGCTGCGACCTTGGCGGACGCCCTGTAGAGGCTGTCCGGGAAGGCGTTCCCGACGTATCCCTCGTTCTCAATTCCGATCGATCGGACGTTGTACGCCCAGTTCCCGGCATGCCAGGCGATGTCCTTTTCGCGGACCGACTGATAGACGGTCCCGTTGTCGCAGACGATGTAGTGGGCGGAGGCGGCGTAGCCCGACCTTTGGAACACCTGAGCGGCGGCGGCGCAGGATCCTTGCACGACGTGGACCACGATCATGTCGATGGGGTCGCTGAGGGGGCGATTGGCGACCGAGTAGTTGGACGGGTTGGCGGGATACCAAATCGCGGGCCCATAGTCGGTGTTGGCCGGGACTGCGAACCTCGGTTGGGCCCCCATGGGCTGGGGCGGGAGAACGACCGGCTCGCCGCTCCGGAGGGTGAGGCTGAATCCCGATGCCACGTATGAGGCTATCTCCTGGGTGACTAGGGGGCCAGCCAGAGTGCTCAGGGCTGATCGCCAATTCCCGCTCGCCAGAGGTCCGCTGCCCTGGGCATGGGCCAGGTCGGCGGCCGCTGCCCGGGCGCCC
>Ga0207933_1000363_pt1 | contig 45792 bp, 48 predicted proteins | sample NGESurdeep092012_4_FD_184488 | JGI IMG/M metagenome (GOLD analysis project Ga0207933, IMG submission 184488) | Arctic peat soil microbial communities from Barrow, Alaska - NGEE Surface sample F53-3 deep-092012 (SPAdes) | ecosystem: Environmental > Terrestrial > Soil > Wetlands > Peat ... | reverse complement strand
TGAGAGTCGCAGCCGCTCGATCTCCTCGTTGCGGCTGGAATCTTTTTCGATGAACGTGTCGGTGCGCGGAATGTAGGCTTCGGGCTGGTAATAATCGAAGTAGCTGACGAAATATTCGACGGCGTTGTGCGGGAAAAAGCTTTTGAACTCGGCATAAAGCTGCGCGGCGAGAGTTTTGTTGTGCGAAATGACGAGCGTGGGTTTGTCCACGTTTCGAATGACGTTCGCGACGGTAAAAGTTTTTCCCGAGCCGGTGACGCCAAGCAGCGTCTGATGTTTCGCGCCGGAAACAATTCCGGCGGTCAATTTCTCAATCGCCTGCGGCTGATCGCCGGCAGGCTGGTAATCGGAAACGAGTTGAAACATGAACCGGAAAAATAAACCGGAATTGAAGAACGTCAAATGGCGTGAGATTAATCACCACAAAACTTCGGCGCGATAAAAGCGATGCGGGCGCGTGGCCGCGCCGGGATCCGTCAGAAAAATATTCGCGCCGGTGCCGATGATTTGATCGGCGAGGATTGACCATGCGCCAGCGGCCAGGTCATCAGAAGATTGCACGCGGTAAATGGTGCCGTTCGCGGAATTGAAACTGACGGCATTGGTGGAAACATTTGGATTGAGCGCAGTCAGTTCAAAAACGCTGGCGGCATTCGTTGGATTTGTGCCGGCGAGAAATTCTTCGTAATTGCTCGCGCCGTCGTGGTCGGGATCGGCGGCGGCAGCGGAAGAACTATTTGTCGTCGTGCCGCTGCCGCCGAAATAAAGCGCGCGCCACGCATCGGGAATGCCGTCGTGAACGCTGCTGGTCATGGTCGCGGCGATGCCGGTGGAAAGTTGCGAGGTGTTGCCCGCCGGATCGGTCGCGGTCGCGGTGACGGCGCGGCCCAAAGGCAAACGCGTTCCGAGATTTGCGTTAAAACTGGTTGAACCGCCGGTGCCGGTAATTGTCGTGGAACCCAAATAGGTCATCGCCTCGGCGGAAAAAGCCGGCGGCGCGTCGGCATAAAAATCGAGTTGATACGTGGCGCCGGAAGTTCCGTTGTAACTGCCGGTGACAGTCGTATCAGTGGTCACGGCGGCGGATGAAAGCGCGGGCGCGGCGAGGTTATTATTTCCGCCTTGATAAAGCAGGATGCCGTTCCCGACGCTGTTAAAAATGGAATTGCCGCGAATGGTGTTATTAGTGGTGCCAGCGAAAAGCACTTGCACGCCGTCCGCCGTGCTGCCGGAAATCAAATTCGCCGCGCCCGGAGTCACGCCGCCGATGAGGTTGGAGGTGGTGCCGGAATAAAGCACGACGGCGGCATAATCGTTTGGAATCGCTGCGCGGTTGGCCGCGTCCAAACCGATGGTGTTGCCCTGAACGATATTTCCGCTGCTGGAAAAATCAATGAGGATGCCGTAATTGCCATTGCCGGAAATGAAGTTGCGCGCGCCGCCGTAACCGCCGATGAAATTCGCCGACGGCCCGTCGTAAATTTCAATGCCGGACAACGCATTGGAAATCGCCGCATTACCCGCCGCGTTCAGGCCGATGATATTTCCCTGCACAAAATTATTTTGCGTGCCGGCATCTTGAAACAAAACGCCTTGATTGCCGTTGCCGGAAATCACGTTGCCTGCGCCGGGCGCGCTGCCGCCGGCGATATTGGAATCCGCCGTGTCAAAAAAATTCAGGCCTGCCCAGGCATTGCCGATGGCCGCGGTGCCGGTCGGATTCAAGCCGATGTAATTTCCCTCGACCAAATTGCCACGCGTGCCGGCATTGCCAATGACGACGCCTTGCTCGGCGTTGCCGGAAATAACATTGCGCGCGGACGCGACCGTGCCGCCGATGAGATTTGATTGCGCGCCGCTGAAAATACCGACGCCGGAAAAGCCGTTGGGAATGGCCGCCGTGCCCGCCGCATTCAGGCCGATGATATTTCCCTGCGCAAAATTATTTCGCGTGCCGGGGTCTTGAAATAAAACGCCCTGATCGTTGTTGCCGGAGATCACGTTGCCCGCGCCTGATGCCGTGCCGCCAATGACGTTGCCGGACGAGCCGTTAAAAATATTTACGCCCGAATAACCATTCCCGATGGCCACCGTGCCGGTCGGATCGAGGCCGATGTAATTTCCAGCGACAATGTTGCCGCTGGTGTTTGTGGAAATGGCCACGCCCTGCAAAAGATTTCCCGAAATGACATTGCGCGCCGCCGCCGTGTAGCCGCCGATCAGGTTTGATTGCGCGCCGTCATAAATTTCTATGCCCGCCCAGGCATTCGGCAACGCGGCATTTCCATTCGCGTTGAGACCGATGTAATTTCCCTCGACGACATTATTGCGCGTGCCGAAATCGTGGATGAACAAACCCTGATACAAACTGCCGCTGATGATATTTCGCGCGGTTGCGGTCGTGCCGCCCACCACATTGCTGACCGCGCCATCGTCAATTTCAATCGGATAATAAACATTCGGCGCCGCGAGCGTTCCGGTCGCGTCCGTGCCGAGATAACAGCCGCTGACGGTGTTGCCGACGGCGTTGCTGCCCGTGATCAACACTCCCGCTTCGGGAAAATTATTGATGATGAACGAGCGCGCGACGCAGTTGGTTCCCTTGAATTGCAGACCGCTGGGATAAATACTTAATGACTGGCCGAGAATGCCGTTGAACAAAATTTGCGGGCCGTTGGGATTGGCGTGAACCGGCTCGGTGCTGCCGTCCAGAATAGTCGCATGGACCAGGCTCGGAAATCCGTCCGACGGCAAAATATTGAAAACATTATTGCTGAAACCCGCGTCGCTCATCGGGATGTTAAAACTGATGGTCGTGCCGGGATGGTCAAAGGCGTAATACAACGCGGCGCGCAAACTGCCGGGACCGTTGTCCAATGAATTGGTGACGATGTTGGTGATGGCCGATCCCGCGCCATAAACCTCCGCCATGCCCGCGCGGTCGGCGACGCTCAAAACCGGATCGAATTGCTGTCCCATGAGGTTGATATATTTGGCGTAAGCCGGCAGCGGTTCGATGGTGTCGAGCGAAGGATCAGTGGAAAAAGCATTGCGCGAATAATGCATGACGGACAGGAAATCATAACTGCTCTTGTTTTGTGAATCCGTCAGAATCACAAAATTACCTTCCAGTCCCGGCGTGATGTTATTCGTCAAAATCTTCACATAAGAATCGCGGTCGGAGCGTTGTTGTTCATGCACCAGGCCGAGCGTGTGGCCGAGTTCGTGGCAGATGGTCGAGCGATTCCACGCCGTCGGTGAGATCTGAATAAATTGCTGGCCGCCCACCATGCCGACCATGGACTGCCCGCCTTCCAAAGCCGCCAGTTCATAAACGGTCACATAATTGGGCTGCGTCGTGCGGGGAATAAAATGCAGATTCGCAAACATCGCCCATTCCGCCGCGCCATCGAGAAACGCCTTTTGTTTCACCGCAGAAACATTATTACTGAAAGTATAATAAACATCGCCGCCCGGCCACGGCGTGAACGTCCCGCTAAAAGCGATGTTCGGCTGCGGTCCGCCGGCGAGATGATTGCGCCAGTTTTGCAAATAGCTCACGGAAATTTCCATGTCGCCGACCTGCGCGAACTGCTGACCCGCCGGAACGGAAGCAAGAATATGGTCAATGACGGCGACATTCCAATCGGTTGACGGTGGCGACGCCGCGAAAAGTCGAGTCCACGCGAGCAGAAATAAAACCACCAAGCCGGTGCGCCCGCAGTTCAAATAATTTTGCATAAGCAAAACCTTTTTTTAAGGTTGAAACATCATTTAATTGCCGCCGTCCAAAACCCACAAGCAAATAATTTCTTCGTTGAAGTTCCGGCGGTTTTGCGCAAAGCTGGTTTTCATTCGCCATGAAGATTTTTTTTACCTCGGCAATTTTATTTGCGTCCCTCATTTTATCCCGCGCCCAAATGCAAAATCCCATTCCACTTTGGCCCGACGGCGTGCCCGGCGCGCTCGGAAATTCGAGCAACGACATTCCGACGATCACGCCATATTTGCCGGACGCGACAAATTCTACGGGCGCGGCGATGGTGATTTGTCCCGGCGGCGGTTACGAACATCTCGCGCCGCATGAAGGAAATGATTACGCGCTCTGGCTGAACCAGCATGGCATCACCTGTTTCGTTTTGAAATATCGCCTCGGCTCGCACGGCTACCATTATCCGGCGGAGTTTCAGGATGTCACGCGCGCGATGCGCTGGGTTCGCGCGCACGCGGACGATTACAAAATTGATCCGCAGCGCATCGGCATCATGGGTTCATCGGCGGGCGGACATTTGGCGGCGACGTTGCTGACGCATTTTGATTTGGGAAATAAAAATTCGTCCGACGAAATTGAACGGCAAAGTTCACGGCCGGATTTGGGCATTCTGTGTTACGCCGTCATCACGATGGGCAAGTTCACGCATCAAGGTTCCAAGGAAAATTTGCTCGGCAAAAATCCTTCGCCCGAACTTGTAAAAAATCTTTCCAACGAGTTGCAGGTGAAAACCAACACGCCGCCGTGTTTTTTGTGGACAACCTTCGAGGACAAAACCGTGCCGATGGAAAATACGATGATGTTCGCCGAAGCATTACGAAAAAATCGCGTGCCCTTTGATCTGCACATTTACGAAAAAGGCGGCCACGGCATGGGCTTGAAAGACAAACCGCCGTTCGCGCATCCGCATCCGTGGGCGGCGGATTGCCTGTTCTGGCTGAAGGCAAATGATTTTGTAAAAAAATAAATCGGTCGCAGAATCCATGTCCGGCCATTCCGAAATAAAAAATCCCAACGGAAAATCTCCGAACGGCGCGTTGACCGAACAATTGCGCGCGGCGGCGGCCTTGTTGGAAACGGTCGCGGGCAATCGCGCGCTCCTCGCCGGATTGTCCGACGACGAACGCCTGCGCTTGATCAAATCGGCGGGCGAAATTTATTGCCCGGACGTGCGCGAACGCCGCCGGCTCGTGAAAGCCAAAACGCGCCGCCGCAAAGCCGATCAATCCGAACGCGCCGAAACCAAACTCGCGCAGACCGGCATCCGCAAATTGCGCCGCGAAAAAGTTTTCACGACGCCCAACGTCCAGGTTCCTGCCGGCTTCGAGCAAAAAGAAATTGAGAACGACCCGGATTTTCGCGAAGCCGTCGAGCCGCAGAATTGCTATGTTTGCAAAAAAGATTTTTCCACGGTTCATCATTTTTACGACCAGCTTTGCCCGCCGTGCGCGGAATTGAATTTTTTCAAACGCACGGAAACGGCGGATTTGCGCGGGCGCGTCGCGTTGCTCACGGGCGGGCGCGTGAAAATTGGCTATCAAGCCGGCATAAAATTGTTGCGCGCCGGCGCATCGCTGATCGTGACGACGCGTTTTCCGCGCGATTCGGCGGCGCGCTATGCGAACGAGTCGGATTTTGCCGATTGGAAAAACCGCCTCGAAATTTTCGGACTCGATTTGCGCCACACGCCGAGCGTCGAAGCCTTTTGCCGACATTTGCTGGCGACGCGCCATCGCCTCGATTTCATTATCAATAATGCGTGCCAGACGGTGCGGCGGCCGCCGGATTTTTACGCGCACATGATGGAAAATGAAAACGGTCCGCTGCACGATTTGCCGCCGGAAATAAAACCGTTGCTCGGCGCCTACGAAGGTTTGCGCGGTTATCACATTTTGCCGGAAGGACAAAAAACAGAAGCGAACAAAGAAAACAAAGAAGCTTCGTTGCCTGCGTTATCTTTTGTAAAAAATTCAGAGTCAGACAAGACGCCTGTCCTGTTTTCCGGGCTAGCACACGCCGCTGCGCTTTCGCAAGTTCCGCTTTTGCCCGAAGAATTGGCGGCGCAAAAAAGTTTATTTCCGATTGGCAAACTGGACCAGGATTTGCAGCAGGTTGATTTGCGCGAAAAAAATTCCTGGCGTCTGCTCATGCACGAAGTTCCGTCTGTGGAATTGCTCGAAGTGCAATTGGTCAACGCCATTGCGCCGTTCATTTTGAATGCGCGACTAAAATCGCTCATGCTGCGCGCGCCGGAACGCGACAAACACATCGTCAATGTTTCCGCCGTGGAAGGACAATTTTATCGCAAGTTCAAGACGACGCGGCATCCGCACACGAACATGGCCAAGGCCGCGCTGAACATGATGACGCGCACGAGCGCCGCCGATTATCACGCGGACGGCATTCACATGAATGCCGTGGACACCGGTTGGGTGACGGACGAAGATCCGGCGCATATCGCCGCGCGCAAAACGCGCGAGCACCGTTTTCATCCGCCGCTGGACATCGTGGACGGCGCGGCGCGGATCGTTGACCCGATCATCGCCGGCTTTAATTCCGGCGCACATGTTTGGGGAAAATTCCTGAAAGATTACCGGCCCACTGACTGGTGAAAACAATTCTCATTGCCACGCGCAACGCGCACAAGGTGGGAGAAATCCGCACGATTCTCGGCGGACAATTTCAATTGCTCACGCTCGACGATTTTCCGGGCGCGCCAAAAGTGGTTGAAGATAAAAAAACATTCGCCGAAAATGCGGCGAAAAAATCCACTGAATTGGCAAAATGGTTTTCCCGCCGCCTGCCACTTGTCACTTGCCACTCATCACTCGATTTTGTTTTGGCCGACGATTCCGGTCTGGAAGTGGACGCGCTGGATGGAAACCCCGGCGTCTTTTCCGCGCGCTTCGCGGCGATGGCTTCCGGCAAAAATGAAAATGCTGCCGACGCGGCCAACAACGAAAAATTATTGCGCCTGCTCAAAAATGTTCCTTTGGAAAAACGCGCGGCGCGCTTTCGCTGCGTTCTGGCTTTGACGCCGGTTTTGGAAAAGGCAATCGAAAGCGCGTCGCCGGTTTGTTTCGCGGATGAACTCGAATTGCAAACGCAATGGTTCGACGGCGTTTGCGAAGGGAAAATTATTTTTGAGCCACGCGGAAAAAATGGTTTTGGCTACGATCCGCTGTTTGTGCCGGATGGTTTTGCGCAAACCTTTGCCGAACTGGGCGAGGCCGCAAAAAATAAATTGAGCCATCGCGCCCGGGCGCTGGAAAAATTAAAGCAGCAATTTAATAATTGACCCGCACGCGATAAAAACGGCTGGGCGCGCCGGCATTATCCTCGACGGTCATCCGCGCGCCGGTTCCGTTGGTGGTGATCAGCGTATTCCACACGGGCGGAAAATTCGTGGTGAACTCGACGATATTGGTCAGGCCGTTGGCGCTGTTCCAGGAAATTTGTTCGCCACCGCCGCTGCTTTGAATCGCCACTTGTAAAAGCGAAATATCCACGAAAACAAAACTGGCGGTCGTGGGCGGGAAATTTGACGACAGCACCGGCAACGTGTCCAGCGGCGGGGCATAATAATGATATAAAACCAAATTGGTGGGCGAAGGCGCGGGATTACCTATCCAGTATTTGAAACTATTGAAAGTATTCAGCACGTTGGTTCCGGCGATGACGTGGCCAAAGACGACAAAAAAATCATTTGTGTCCGGCGCGTCCAAAGCGGAATTGTTGGTCAGATTAAAAAACCATTCGGACGTGGCGGAATTGGTGTCGCCCGGAAGTTTTGCCATCGCAAGCGTGCCAAAAACATTGCTGAATTGCCGGCCCACGCCAAATTCATTGGTGATGGGCGGATAAGTGGGAATCTGGCTGATTACATTATTGCTCAAGGTGAAGCCGCCGCCTTGAACCACAAAATTTTGGACCAGGCGATGGGCGAATTCATTTTGGTAACGGTCGCTTTTGATGTAGTTCAAAAAGTTTTGCACCGTCACAGGCTTGTCCTGATCGTAAAGTTCCACTTCGATGTCGCCGAAGGCGGTGCGAAATTGCACCAGCGTCCCGGCGCGCAAAGGAAGCATGAAAGCCAACGCGACTAAAATACAAACAGTCCGAAAACATGGCATACCTCTTAATAATACAAATTAACCAATAAATTTCAAGATTTTTGCGAGATTGCGAGAGCATTGAAATTCAAAAGCATTCTTCGGGCAAAATTTATTAGCAACCATTCTTGAGGCATGTCAAGAGAACTTCGGGTAATAAACGGCGTCATAAAAAAGAATTTAATTAAATTATGTTCCCGCCAGCCAACGGTTGCGTGTCACAGGATAGGACACGCCTAGGTGCCAATTAGTCTTGAAACGGCCAAAGTCCGGCGCGGACTCGGTTAAGTCTCGACGGGAAACGGGAACTTCCCGACGGGAATTAGTTAAGTCTGGCCGGAAAATGGTTATTTCCCGAGCGGACATGGTTATTTCCCTGCGGGAAATGGTTAAGTCCGACGGGGAATTAGTTAATTCCCGGCGGGAAATGGTTAAGTCCGTGGCTAATTTTGACCGCTACCTCGCGATTTGTTGGGGTTTTGCGATAAAAGGAAATTCTTGGCCTGCGCTCAAAGCCGTTCTGGATGCCGATTCCAGAAAAGAGACACCAATTCCACAAACAGGACAAAACACCTGACCTTCCTGATTTGAAACGTCGAGCCTGTGGCTCGAATCGGCGCACAGCGCCGACGCTACATCAAATTACGAGAGAAAAGCGCCGGTTTATGAGTGAGGTGCTGCACCCCATTTGAATCCGATGCTCCTAATTCCAGCAAAATCCAGAACACGGACGCCGTTGGCAGGTCAAACAGCCCGCCATCAAACCAGAACGCCACCAGCAAGACCAAAGCTCCGGCGCGACAAGTGGCTTGAAGTGGCAAGTGACAAGTGGCGGGTGACAAGATTTTTCCCTTCTCCGCATCGGATGGGGAGAAGATGGCCGCAGGCCGGATGAGGTGTGGGTTTTTTCTAAAACAAAGCCCTACATAGGTGACAAAACAAAGCAAGCCAGGTATGCCCAATTCCGTTCCGACCATTAAATAGCTGTTCATGGTAATTGCGCCAGCACCATCTTCCGGCGGAGAATATTCTCTTTGATAAACTTCAATCGCCTTGTTCCAGCCGACGCCAAAGGGATGATCCCGCATGATTTGCAACGCTCCGCGCCAGGCAGAGACCCGGTGTTGCGCCGATGGCCTGCCAAAATCCATGCGCTTGATATACCAAGGCGCATTCTCCGGCGTGGCGTTCCAAAAAAACCACACGACGGCGGCGATAATAAAAATACCCGGCAAGACAAACCGCCATTTGAATTTGGCATAAATCTTTGCCAGATATAGCAAGCCCACTGCCGCCCCCACCCACGCGCCCCGGCTGTAGCTGAATACCAAGCCCACCGCCATCATTCCCGCCGCAATGAAAAGTATAATGGGTAGGAGACGACGTAAGAAGTCTCTGACTGATTTCTGATTTTCAAAATGAGACTCGTCACCTCGTCTCCTACAATTCTCGATCAACAACCCTGCCGCCAGCGCCAGCCCCGCCCCCATCAACATTCCGTAAATGTTTGGATTATCCCAAAGCCCCATCCAACGCGGGCCTTGATAATAATTGGCCGACATATCCAAATGCCACCACGAGGCAAAAGCCAGCAGCACGACCAGCCCGATAAGAAAAGTAGCAGCGGATGTGAGTCCGCTCTGATCAATTCTCGATTCCTGATTTTGGATTTCCGGTTTTTCAGTTAGAGCCGACTGACGTCGGCTGCTACCATACAAAAAAAATCTCGCTCCTTTGCCCAATGTCACACCCGCCAAAAGAATGACGGTATCTGCCGCCTGCGAAGAGGTTCCATAGCCAATAAAATATGCGGCTATTGAAATGAGCAACAGGCCAATAAGCGGCAAATCATTTAGGTCGAACGTCAGGAAAATAAAAGAGCCACACCAGACGGCGAGGCAAACCAGCAGCATCCATTGAACCGATAATAATGCTGCTTCAAACTCCCGAAAAATGTCGCTTTGGCGGCCCAATACATATCCAAAAAGAGAGACAGATATAATTGCCAATAGAAACGCGATAGTTATGCCGCCACGCCAATTCATTCTGCGGGCAAGGAAGCGGGAATGGCTTTTTTGCGCTGCCACCAGAGCCAAAACAAGGTGGCGTAGCTGCCGATGAGTAAATACGCCAGAATGATTTTCATTGCCGTGTCAGCGGTTTGCGGTGAGATATGCAGCGCATCCGTAAGATTGCCAAGACAATTGCACGGACGTTTCCAATGCATCCACCACATCCCTAATCTATACCCGAGAAAGCTCGTGGACAACCATGCCACTAGAAATGCCGCCAATCCGATATTTTTAGCTCGGCAATTACATCGCCAACAGATGAGTGCCACACACAATTCTACTAAGCCTGCTACGAGCATCAACCGCGAGAATGAAATCCCCACAATGGGATCTGGGGTCGCCAACAACTTTGAGTTTCCGAATGAGCTCCAAATTTTCGCGACACCAGCAACGAAGAGAATCATCCCAAAACTGAAAACAATCCACTTCGAAAATGCATAATACTTGATATGGTCTTTCAATGCTTTTGTTTGATCAATCCCATCTGCATTCATTGTTACCCCATTTTGCACTCGTTCAACAACTATCCCATTCAGCATGTCAAGAGCACCCTCTAATTAGGGACAACTGCTCTTTATGTATGGCCAAGGAACACATAGAACATTTTGACACGCGTCACTACCACCTGAAACACAAGAAATCCCGGTGCCGGTAGCGGTCTCGATCCCTCCCGTCTTCTCGCCAGTTTCTGGATTAGTATTGCATGTGTTGATCGTATCCGAACAAGTGGATGTAAACGCTGTATAAGACCCACCCGCTGCGTAAGCGCTTAATGCAATTAATAATCCTCCGACCATTATTAGACTTATTGACAATTTCATTAGTTTCATATTATTTCTTTCTTTTCTATTTCGTTATTTGTTCTTTGTTACTCTACAAAGTCCGCCGCGTCCAAACCAAAGCACTCCGGCAGACAGTATAGAAAATACAATTAAACCACATAATACTACCGATCGACGACTTCCTTGCGGTTGAATATTATTAGGAACATCCATCACTTCCTTTGGAATTCCATGGGCAATTAAATAAGTCTTTCTTTTTTCAAATTCCGCAACGATAATATTCGTATCAAAATTCCAATTTTTACTAGTCAAATTATACATATAATTTTGATCTATAAGCCCCTTGCTCAACGGAAAAAGCAGTTCTCTACATGAATAATCGCGAACAGAGAGGACATTTTCTTTTATTATTGGACGAAAGTCTGACACGATGGGTTCCTCTAAACGAAAGAGAATGCTTCCAATCACGCTGCGCTCCTGAATAAGTTTACCGTTGAATGGCCTGAAACGCTTATACTCTACTAAAAGCATACTAGCATCATTTGTTCCATTGATATTTGTTAGACTTGATTTGTGCATCCACCTCGTAAAACCATGCTCGAACCCGATGACAGGAACCATTCCCGTTGATTCTATTTGTTGTCCGGGACATATTGCCTCAATCTCGACATTATTAGACGACAAATACTTGATTGTGTAAGTATTATTTTCCTCCGGGTATAAACGCTCTCCGCCAAGAATAACCAAATCTTGTCCCGCTTCCAAACGAGACATCGCGTTACTGCCAGCAAAAGCGAGCAGCACAGATGTCAAAGCATGAGTTGCATATCGAGAAAAAACGCTGGGCTCAACAATTCCTAATGACATATCGGGGGGTAAACTTTTGCCTGGAAATTTTGGGCCTCTCTGGATCACGCGCAATATATTTCCATCCCAGCCCGCACTTTCGGCAATTTCGTCCTCGCTCTTGATGGGAACCAAATCTATTAAGAAACGGCCGTTGTCGTAATGTCCAGTTAACGAGAGCGTGTTGGTGAATTCAGGGCCTCGGCTAGACATCCGCACATCCACAATATCTCCCGACATACTCCAACTACCTTTGGGTAAATCTGCCATAACTGTAGGTAATAGAAATAAACCCAACCATAAAACAAATAAATATAGCGATTTTGTTGCGTGCGAAAAAGTATCGAGCCGAAATTCACCGGACACTTGGACATTGGCTGGGTTGGTGGCCAGCCATTGCAAATCGGCGGGGTTTTGGATACTACTGCGCGATTGACAAGTTGATTTACAAGCCATCATTTGTTACCCCTTTATTAAACCATTAAAAACTTGCACTCGAAGCAAAATCAAAGACCAAAACACGACATTTACAACCGGAGTGCGACATTCAGGGTTTTTGCGCGCGATCGTAGCAGATTTATCTGTAGGACAACATCCCCCATAATCTTTGTAACCTCTAGAAAAATGAGTGGAATGTTTGTAATCAAGGTTTGCCGCTGTTTCCTTGACGCTCAAACCATTTTGCAACAATTTGTCCGCTTGCTCGTGGCGTTGTTTCAAGAGCCATGCCTTCGGGCTTACCTTCTTTTCTTTGAGGAAATATCGCTCCAGTGTGCGCGAAGAAATGTTACAAAGTTTTGCCAGCTTTGACACAGACCAATTTCCCTGCTTTGCCAGTTCCGGCCAATTTGGATTATTATTTAGTTTGGTGTTCATATTTTCAATTGCGGATTTCGGAGTGCGAATTGCGGAATTAAGCGTGATGTCCATTTTGCAATGCGGGCGTTTTCCAATGCAGAAGGCAGAATGAAGAATGAAGAATTAAATTTCATATATTCACCTGTTCTTTCAAAGTGATGTCATTGTTGCAATGAGGACATTTAATCTTTTCTCCCAAAGCGTGAGTGGGAAACTCAATGTGTTCCTGACAAAAAAAGCAGGACATTTTCAAAAGATCAGGTTTGCGCAAGATGGTTTCCTTTTGGCAATGCGGGCAGGCAATCTTTTGGCCGAGGTTTTGCGTGGAAAAATTGATATGTCCACCGCAACTAACGCATGAAGTTTTCAGATAGCCGTTCGCAGCGCCGAATTTTTTCCGCATCCAAAGCCAGAGGAGTGAAAGAAAACTGCCGGTCAAAAGATAAAGCACCACAATTTTAAGCAAGCCATCCGCCATAGCAGGAGAAATGCCAAGAACGTCGGACAGATTGCCAATGCTTCCCCGAAAACTACCAGCCAATCCCAAGCGGTAAACCACCAAGTTTATGGAAAGCCACAAAACCAAAGTCAATTGTAATGAGGTTGGCCTTCCGAAAAGGCAAACCAGCGCCACGGCCAGCTCGATTCCGCCGACAATCCAGAACACATTGCGGATGGTAATCCCGAAAATCGGATCGTGCGCTGTCCCGAATCCGGCGTTGGCCCAATTGGTCATGAACACCGCGCTGGCCGCCGCCAGCAACAATGCCCCGGCTGAATAAATGAAGATGCGGATCAAAGTGGTTGGCATAAGTCGTTGGTTCGCTAATCTCCAAACAGGAATTTGGCGAACTGTTGTGCTTCTTCCCGCTGCGTGGCAATGGACCAGTAGATATGCGCGGTATCATTGTGCCAGGAGAGGGTCACGGGCACTCCGGCTTCCGCCGCCGCCTGCTGGTATTTTTTGACGCCGGCAATCGTGCTTTTATCGTCCAGGCCATCATCAATCAGGATTCTTGAGTGCAAGCCTGATAAGCTTGGAAAACTTTCGGGCGTGATCAGAATGATGCCTCTCCACAAGTCAGGCTGCCGGTCAACAAGCGGAGCCAATTCTCCCGATTCTGCGCTGGTGGCGTAAAGATAGACGTTGTTCGTATCAATTCGATGATCCTTTGCCAATTCTGCATAAACGGTCATGACATCCTCCGCCCAATTGTTAAGTTCCGGGCATAAAAAGCTGGGGCGGTCCACATTTACAAAGAAGTCGCCGCCATTGGCCGCCAGTTCAGGGTAGAACTGCCAATTGTAGGGCGACTGGCCAAGCAGCACGGGACATTTTTTGCCGTGAGCAGCCTGCGACGGTTCCCACAAATGATAGGTGATGACGCGACCGGAGGCATTGGTGACGGCCTTGCTTAAAGGGGCAATATATTTAGCATATTTGAAAGGGTGTTCCTGGCTGCAATAAACACAGTTCAAAGAGCCGGAGTCCAAATCGTATTGCCAGATGCCCGGCGGCTCGTTCGTCAATGTGCCGGTGATGAAAATTTGATTGCTACACACGTTGAAGCTGATGATTGAGCCGCGATCCCCCAATGCCACAGGAGTGGCAGCAGTGTTGGTTTTTATGAAAAGTGTTTCCTGTCCCAAATCCTGCATCATATAAGCCACGCCTTTTTCATGGTTTATCCACTGTGCTTTCTCTACGGAATGCGGCTGGCTGCTGATTACGCCCAAATCAATGCAGGAACCGGGGCGGATTCCCCATGCTCCTGTTTCAGAAGGTTGAAATTCGTATAAGCTATCGCCGGATTGATCGCCACAAAGCAGCAGAAATTTTCCTGTATCCGGTGAAAAGGAAAAGCCTTCGAGTTCGTTGGTGGTTGAGTCGAAAATTTGCGTGGTTGAGCCGGAAGCAATATCCAGACTTTGGAGCGTATTTCCCTGTTGCCAAACGACGGAATGGGTGCTGGCCGCCACGAGCCTGCCCAAAGGATTTTTTGAGTGAATACTAAAAGGATCAGCCGAAACCCATTTCCCATCCGCTTTTTTCTCGACCACAACCAAATCTGTATCCCCGCCAACGATGCGGATATAGGCCAATGCGCGGGGTGACAACCAAACTAAATCCGATATAATCCCGAAAACGTAATAACCATTCATCATTTTTCCGTCCACATTCACGGTGGTGATTATTTTCCCCGTATCTCCATCGCAAATGACGATGCGGGAATTAGCCCATTCCTGCGAGTCGTGTTGTTGAAAGGCAAAGAGGCTGTCGTCCGGCGCCCAGCCAAAAATTTTGAATTTTACCGGGTCGTAAAACTTTCGCGGTTGTTCATAGATCAATTGTTTCCGGCCGTTGGCGATATTCAGAAGAAATACTCCAACGCCTTGCTCGGTGCTCTGGCCGAATAAGAGTTTATCGCAAGCTTTATCGGGCATTGGTATCGGCAATAAAAACTTGCCGATGGAGGCAAGTTCAGTGGCAATTGCTTGCATATGGGCCGGTCTGACAGCCTTGACATGAATACGCCACACAAACATCAGCGCGACCACCAGAATTGCCAATGAAAAGCCGATGACTGTTTGTTTAAACTTTCTCACAGGGCAACATGTCCTTTCATAATTCAGTTTTATTTTGTAGCAGCCGAGGTAACACCTTCTGCATTTGAAACACTGCCTAGTTCCAACAAAATCCAAAACAACGAGGCCGTTGGCAGGTCAAACAGGCCGCCATCAAACCAAAAGGCTACCAGCAAGACCAAAGCTCCAGAGCGACAAGTGGCTTGAAGTGGCAAGTGACAAGTGACGGGTGACAAGATTTTTCCCTTCTCCGCATCGGATGGGAAGAAGGTGGCCGCAGGCCGGATGAGGTGTGGGTTTTTTCTAAAACAAAGCCCTACATATGCGACAAAACAAAGCAGGCCGGGGATGCCCAATTCCGTTCCAAGCATTAGATAGCTGTTCATGGTAATTGCGCCCGCGCCGTCTTCAGGCGGCGAATAATTTTTATCGTATGTTTCAACCGCCTTGTTCCAGCCGACTCCAAGCGGATAATCCCTCATCATTTGTAATGCGCCGCGCCAGGCAGAGACTCGATGTTGCGCCGATGGCCTTCCAAAATCCATGCGCTTGACATACCACGGCGCATTATCCGGCGTATGCCCCCAAAACAATACTACGCCCAACGCCAACAGCCCAAAGCCTATGGCCACATATTTCCATTTCAATTTGCCGTAAATCTTCGCCAGATACAACAAACCGACTGCCGTCCCTACCCATGCGCCCCGGCTGTAACTGAATAATAAACCCACTGCCATCATACATGCCGCGATGAAAAGGATAATAGGTAGCACATGCGTCCCTCGTGTAGTCAATGGCGTCTCGTCATTGATATTTTGAAGGTTCGACGCGGGACGCGCCGAACGGCAGCCGAGACGGCTGCGTTCCCCGATCAACAACCCCGCCGCCAGTGCCAGACCCGCGCTCATCAACATTCCGTAAATGTTCGGGTTATTCCAAAGCCCCATCCAGCGTGGGCCGTGATAATAATTGGCTGACATATCCAAATGCCAGAAAGATGAAAAGGCCAGCAGCATGAGTAGGCCAATGAGAAAGTAGGAGACGACGTAAGGAGTCTCTGACTGATTTCCGGGTTTTGAAATGAGACTCGTCACCTCGTCTCCTATAAAGAACCTCGCCGCTTTCCCAAGCGTCACGCCCGCTAAAAGAATGGTGGCGTCCATCGCCTGTGAGGATGCCGCGTAGCCAATGAAATAGGCGGCTATTGAAATGAGTAATAGGCCGATGAGTGGCAAATCATTCAGCTTGAACGTCAGGAAAACAAAGGAGCCGCACCAGACGGCAACGCAGGCCAGCAGCATCCATTGAACTGACAACAACGCCGCTTGAAACTCGTGAAAAATCTCGCCTTGAGAGTGTAGAACAGATCCAAAAATAAAAACAGATACCATAGCCAATGGTAATGCAATCTTTAGTAGCCGAAAAGAATCTGACATATCTACCTTTACATCATTAGGCACGGCACCTCAGAATATATCGCTCTAACGAAGTGTGAATTGTTATGATCGCGTTTCTACAAAGATGCCGCACGGACGGCACTTGAGACCCCCCTTTCTACGCTGCCTCCAAATCCAGAACAAGCTTGCATAGCTGCCGATGAGCAGATACGCGAGAATAATTTTCATAGCCGTGTCGGCAGTATGCGGCGGAATGTGCAGTGCGTCCGTAAGGTTGCCGAGACAGCCGCACGGGCGCTTCCAATGCATCCACCATATACCTAGTCGATATCCTAGAAAGGTCGTGGACAACCATACCACTAAATACGCCGCCAATTTGATGCTTTTACACCGCCAGCAAATGAACGCTATCCCCAATTCCAATAAACCTGCTGACAACATCAGGTGTGCGAATGAAATCCCCACTATGGGATCTGGTGTCGCCAAAAACTTTGAGCTTCCAAAAGAACTCCATATTTTGGCAATACCAGTTACGAAAAGAATCAATCCAAAACTTAAAACAAGCCACTTTGGAAACCGATAGTCTTTCATACAACTTCTAAAACATCCCCTGCTTAAAGTTAGATATATGCATTGCCAGTCAAAACAAATGAATGGCCTGGCTTATAAATTAACCAACTTTTTAAATAGTATTTCTTAGCTATTGCACGCAAGGCACTGAAGTAGTTGGCCCATAATCGCAATCCGGAAATGGTGTGCAAACACCACTTGGCGCATCTATACAACTTTCATTAGTGCCCGATTTAGTGTCAATAGTGCCGCCCGTCTTATTTCCGTTTTCGTCATATGTGCAATTATATGTCGTTTCTGAACATGTGTTTACTACGACTTGTTTGTTTTGCTGTTGCTGGGCCAGCGCAGGGACAATAGATATTCCACCAAGCAATGCAACTAATAATTTAATCATCACTTTATTATTTGTTTTTTTCATATTATTTTTAGTTTTGTTTTTTTGTTAGTATTCTTCTCTCGACTACCATTCTATTTTGCCTGTCGCAATCCAAACCAAAGCATACCCGCACACAAAACAGAAAATCCAATTAAAACGCATAAAATTATAGCTCGTCGAATTTGCCATTTTGCAAGGGCTTGGTAAGCTGATACCGTATTGGCTTTGGCTAATAAATCCTTCGGATATCCATGCATTAAAATCATATTTGTTTTAAATTGCCTTACTTGTGCACTGATGAAATTGGTGTCGAAATCCCAGTTTTGATTGGTGAGTTTATACCGACAATACCACTCTACCGTTCCTTTAGTCCACGGCAAAATTTCGTATCTACTAGAATAATCCAAAACAGTTAAAGATTTTTCAGTAATTGCTGGAAAAAACACACTCCTGTCCTGATTTTCTGAATGAAAAGAGATTTTCGCTGTAACCGCACGATCCTGAACCAATTTAGCACTTACTGGTGAAAAACGGTTGTATTCCGTTAAAAGAAGGATATTTGTCGAATCAACGTTTGTAAAATTGGATCGCTGAGTCCATCTTTTAAATCCCTGCTCAAAACCCCGGACAGGAACCAAGCCTTTTTCTCCAAGTTCAAGTCCTGGGGAAAACGCTTCAATTTCCGTATTGCAACTCGATAAGTGTTTGACTTTATAGGTGTTATTTTCCTCTGGATAAATACGCTGCTCACCAAGAATAACCGAAATTTTCCCATTCTCCAAACTAGAGAGCAAATTGCTGTCAGCGAAAGCAGACAATACAGATTGCAGAGCGAAACTTGCACGGTGCGAAAACACACTAGGCTCAACAAACGCTAAAGAATTGGTGCGCAAAGCACTTGCATTTACGTTCTTAATGTCGGACCACCTCTGAATCAAATAAAGAAGCTTACCATCCCAGCCGACGCTTTCAGCATTGTCATTTATTGTTTTGAGTGGGGTCAGATTTAATTGGAATCGGCCATTATCGTAATATCCAGTGAGAGAGAAAGTATTGGTAAAACCTGGTCCTCGACTAGACATTGCCACATCCACAATGTCTCCCGACATACTCCAACTACCTTTGGGTAAATCAGCCATCACGGTTGGTAATAGAAATAAACTCAACCATAAAACAAATAAATATGGCGATTTTGTTGCGTGCAAAAAAGTATCGAGCCGAAATTCACTGGACACTTGGACATTGGCTGGGTTGGTAACCGTCCATTGCAAATCGGCGGCGTTTTGGATTGTCAAAAGATTTTCGTAAAGCGTCGCCGCGTCGGCTGTCGAATTGGAAAACAGAAATCCTTGCGCGGTTGCGCTGGTCTGCCCTGAACAAGCGGCATCAGATGTTTGAGGTTCTGTCATCTGCTGCGCCATGCAGTTCAGCAGAAACGGGCGAACATGTCAATAAAAAGTTCGTTTTATTGCGGCCTGGAACAAGGTGCTCTTTTCAAAGATTGCGAACGTTATTGCGTGATGTCATTAAATTTAAAGATCAAGAAAATTTTAGGATGAAGCTTGAAAAAATCTTTTGAATCTAAAACAATGAATCAACAATCTTTGCGGCAACTGCCGATAAAATGAAAATCAAAGGCAACGACAATATCTGCCTAGTCATAAATTCCAGCCGGGGATTCACTTTGATTGAATTGCTGGTCGTCATCGCCATCATCGGAATTTTGGCGGCGCTGTTGTTGCCGGCGCTGGCGCTGGCAAAAGAGAAGGCAAAACGCGCCATTTGCCTGAATAACGAAAAGCAACTTGATTTAGCCTGGCAAATGTATGCGGATGAATCGGGTGGCATTCTGGTCTCAAACACTTGGGAATTTCGCACCGGAGGCATTGTTGAAAGTCCGTCGAATTCATGGGTCACAGGCAATGTTAGTTTGGACACCAATCTGACGACCATCACCAGTGGATTAATTTATCCCTATGTGAAAAACATTCAGGTCTATAAATGCCCGGTTGATCGCAGTCTGGTTTCAGGCACGGTTATTCCGACATTGCGCAGCTATTCTTTGAGTTGCTTCATGGGAGGACCGAAAACGGACATAGATGAATATGGCATCAAGCCGGTGCATCGAACCAGTCAAATCCAAAAAACATCCACGGCCCTCACTTTTATTGAGGAGGACATTTCAACAATTGACGACGGGCATTTTCTGTATTCAGCCACCATCAATGAATGGTTTAATGTTCCTTCGTGGCGGCATCAGCACGGAGATACTCTGGCATTTGCTGATGGACACGTCGAATACTGGAAATGGCGGAGCGCTCCACCAACCTTAATTTTTTCACCGCTGACCGATCCGAAGGCGCTTCAGGACATCACGCGATTGCAACAAGCGGCGGCCGTTGCCAATTGACCGAAAAATTGACACTTGCGCACTGCGCCTTGGCCTTGCGCCAATGTCTCGACTTCCGTTTGAATTTTTTCTCGCGCTGCGTTATCTGCGGCCCAGGCGGACGTTCGTTAATTACTTTGATTTCCATTCTTGGCGTCGCCGTTTTAATCATCGTCATCAGCGTGATAACAGGCTTCGATCACGATTTGCGCAATAAAATCCTCGGCTTCAACGCGCATTTCACGGTCACGGCCAGCGGAACGACCATAATCCAGTTTTGTCAGGCTGGCGGCGGCTTGCGCACGGCAATTTGTTGCGAAGGCTCCAGTTTGGATTGAACGCCCGCGAGCAGATTGTGGACGACTTCCAGCAGCAAATTCGGCGTGCAACTGGATTTGAGCAGGGTTTGTTCAACGCCGATTTTTGCCGCCGCCTGCGCCAGATCGCTCATGTAGGCTTCGGATAAAATCACGACCGGCGTGGCTTTCAAATCCGGCGTCGCGCGGATTTGTTTCAACACGTCCACGCCGCTGAAATGCGGCAGCATCAAGTCGAGCACGACGAGGTCGGGCCGCAACTTCGCCAGCATTTTCATGGCCGCCAAACCGTCTTCCGCCAGCTCGACTTGAAAACCTTCGCGCAAAAATTTGTCGCGGTAAAGTTTGCTGATGATCGGATTGTCCTCGACTATGAAAATAGTTTTCATCGCTCAATCAGGGTAGCCGTTGGGATTTTTTTTGTGCCACGCCCAAGCCGTCGCCACGATGTCTTCGAGTTTGGGAAATTGGGGTTTCCAATTCAACTCGCGAATGGCTTTGGCGGCGGACGCGACGAGCCGGGGCGGATCGCCCGCGCGTCGTGGTTTTTCAAGCGCCGGAATTTTTTTGCCGGTAATTTTTTCGCACATTTCAATGACTTGTTTCACCGAATAGCCGTCGCCATTTCCCAGATTGTAAAAACCGGTTTTGCCCGGCGGCAATCCGAGAATGTGCGCCTGCGCCAAATCCTTGATGTGAATGTAATCGCGGATGCAAGTGCCGTCGGGCGTCGGATAATCGTTGCCAAAAATTTCCACGTGCGGTTTTTGGCCAAGCGCGACGGACAGCACGTTGGGAATCAAATGCGTTTCGATGCGATGATGTTCGCCAAATTTTTCACTCGCACCGGCGGCGTTGAAATAACGGAACGCAATAAATTCCAATTTGTAAATCTGCTGATACCAGACCAACAGTTTTTCAAACATCAACTTCGCTTCGCCGTAAGGATTGATCGGGCGTTGCGGTAAATCTTCGGTCATCGGAATTTTGTCCGGCGGCCCGTAAGTTGCGCACGTCGAGCTGAACACGAATTTCTTCACGCCACATTCCACGGCGGCGTCGGCGAGTTTGAGCGCGTTGACAAAATTGTTGTGAAAATACTTTTTCGGATTGGTCATGGATTCGCCGACGAGCGCGCTGGCGGCGAAGTGCATAATGGCCTCGGGTTTCGCGGATTTAACAGCGTTCAAAACATCGCCGTCAACTTCCGGTTTGCCTAAAATAAATTTCGCGCGCGCATCCACCGCCGCGCGATGGCCTTCGGTCAAATTGTCATAAACCGTGACGTGATGCCCGGCGTTCAAAAGTTCTTCCGCGCAAATCGAGCCGATGTAGCCCGCGCCGCCGGTGACAAGAACGTTCATGCGCCCAGTGTAGAAAATTCACACGCCGGTGAAAGTCTTAAATCTTTTTAAGGCTCAAATCACACGTCGGTTGAAACAGAGGATTAAAGGCTGACTTCGTGGGAAGATGGTGAATTTTAAGAAAGGAACGAGGTGAACAATCTGATCTAACTTTCTGGTTGTATTTTAACCGGGCGAGGCGTAAAACAGCATCAATCAGAAACCAAAGCCGCCCAACAAGGCAACCAAATCCCAAATCCTTTATGAAAACAAAACGAAAACTGATTCAAATCTGCCTGCTCGTCGCAGCATTGTTGCAAGTGACCATCTGCGGCGCGCAGGTGACCGTGACTCAAATCGCCGCTGGAAGCCAGCACAGCCTTTTTGTGAAATCCGACGGCAGCCTCTGGGCCATGGGATGGAACTATTACGGCCAGTTGGGCGACGGCACCGGCAGCTTTCAAACCAACGCGCCGGAGATGATCGTGCCCAGCGGTGTCACCGCAGTTGCTGTCAGGGGAAACCATAGTTTTTTTCAGACCGGCAGCACCCTCTGGGCAATGGGACAAAATGAATACGGCGAGTTGGGCGATGGCACGACTGATGACATTTATGTCCCCAAGCAGATTACTACCGTCATAGCGCTGGGCGCCGGATACTACCACACTCTTTTCACAAGAGGGGCCGGCTTCCCCTTCACTTTCTCCCGAGACCTTGATGCCATGGGTGACAACGAGGACGGCGAGTTGGGCGACGGCACTTTCAACAACACCAATCAGCCCGAGCGGATTGAGCGCGACTCCACCCTAACAGTGGGTTCCACCTACGTCACGGCGGTTGCCGCCGGAGGATACCACAGCCTGCTTATCAAAAGCGACGGCAGCCTGTGGGCCATGGGATTCGACGTTGGCGGCGCGTTGGGCGACGGCGGTTTCTTCTCGACCAATAAAGCCGAAAAGATTGTGGCTGGCGGCGTCACGGCAATCGCCGCCGGATTAGAGCACAGCCTGTTTCTGACGAATGGCGGCAGTTTGTGGGCCATGGGTGACAATACTTACGGCGAGTTGGGAAACACCAAGGTTCATACCGGCGGTTTCACCAACCGGCCCGTTCTGGTTGTTTCCAGCGGGGTCACCGCGATTGCCGGCGGATATTACGACAGCCTTTTTATAAAGTCCGACGGCAGCCTCTGGGCGATGGGCTACAACTCCGATGGCCAGTTGGGCGACGGCACTTTTAACAACACCAACCTGCCGCAACAGATCGTGGCCGGCGGCGTCACGGCTGTCGCCGCCGGAGATGCCCACACCCTTTTTCTAACGTCCGACGGCAGCCTTTGGGGCATGGGCCAAAGCTTCGTCGGCCAGTTGGGCGCCGGCCTCACCGCCAACCAAAACCTCCCGGTGCAGATCATTGGCCCTCTGGTGGCGAACGGCGGTTTTGAAACGCATGATTTTCTCGGCTGGACGCGCAGTGAAACTTTCGCGGACAGCTATGTCAGCCCGAATGCCCTGTTTGTTCATTCGGGCACTTATGGCGCTGAAATGGGCCCGCTGACTTCGCCCGCTTTTTTTTCACAAACTTTGAATACAACTTCTGGAAAAAATTATCTGCTCTCGTTCTGGCTGAATTGCGATGGTGACACACCCAATGAGTTTAGCGTGTCATGGAATGGAACGACGCTCCTTGACCGGGTTAATCTCGGACCTACCGGGTGGACCAATATGCAGTTCATAGTCTTGGCCACAAGCGCTGACACAGTTCTTCAATTCGGCTTCAGGGATGATCCCAGTTATCTCGGCTTCGACGACGTCAGTGTCGTGCCTTTGAGCGCGCCGGGTATTACCGGCATCAGTTTGGCCGGGACGAATCTTGTCCTCAACGCGACCAACGGATTGTGGAACGGAAGTTATGTGACCTTGATGAGCACAGACCTGGCGTTGCCCTTGAACTTATGGACGCCGGTGGCGACCAACACGTTGGATGGCAGCGGCCCCTTCAGCATCACCGTCACCAACGCGGTGGATATGACCGCCCCGCAACGATTTTACACCCTACAATTGCAGTGACACGAGGTTCGTCTTAAGTTAAGGAAACCACAATCAACGAGCCGAATATAAAGTGAGCCATGAATTAGGCGAACCCCGCGAACGGATTAGTTTCAAAGCACGGACTGACTCCATTTTCCATTTCGGAAAAGTTATTTACTTCCAACGGAACTGTGGCGGCGCTTCGGTTGAAGCGGGAACCGGCAGATGGATTTCCTTGCCCTCTTGAATCTGCGTGGCGATCTCTTGCGCCTCGATAGCGTCGTTATTATCCATGGCCCGCTGATAGGCGGACGAGACTTTGACCCTTTCACGTTGCGTTTCGGAGAAACAGTTGCGCACGAAGAAAAAGTTCATTTCAGTTTTAAAGCTCATAGGTTTTTATTCGGGATGCGCCGCTTAAACCAAAACCGCTTTGTTGGTCTTGAGATATTTCTCGATAGTCTTGATGCCGTTGCAGGAATTGGCCACGCGCACGGCGTCCGGCTTGCCCAATTTATAATGCACCAGCAGTTTGCCCACCATTCCCACCTGGAGATTCGCTTTTGCCATGCGCCAAACCTGACCGGCTGCCAAAGGCTTTTGAAGAACGCGCCGGGACGATTTAATTTTTATCATGGTCAAGCCTGCGCCTTTATCTGCCATTACACCAGTTAAATCGGAAAATGATTTGCAACCGGGATCTTGGCAAGCATCGCCGCCAATAAAGGAGTCATAAAGGAGTCAGTCCTCAACACGTCCATTTCCCAGCCGTGTCGAGGAATTTTCGGAATTTTCATTTTACTTCATTAAACTCCCAATTCCTTCTGTGCCGCATTTGCTTCCGTCCTGGCTTTTTTGAAATTCAAGTCCGGTTCGTAATCAGGATGCCCGGCGCGTTGTTTGATCAGGCTTTCCATAAAGTTAAGGACAGGCGGATGATTTCGTCCAGCTCGGCTTTGGAGTCGCCGCTGCCGAAGGTGAAGGTGCTGGTGAGATGCTGCCAATCGTCGGACGAAAGGCCGTAAAGTTCGCGGGCGATGAAGATTTCGAGCGCGGCGCGTTCTTTTACGTCGCGCGGATTTTTCAACAGTTTCGCGGCGGAATCGGCCAGCTTCTTAATTGAACTCTGCATCTCAATCACGATCAAATAACATCATTTCCGCAAAAATATTTTTTGGATAACCAGCCTTCGACCATGAATGATTTCGCGTATTATAGCTCCAGCCTCTTTGATCCAATTGTTTCGCAAATTCTTCACGATTAAGATTCAGGCAATCCAACGCGCGGCGATGCCACAATTCGATCACGAGCCTGTTGAACAATGCTTCACTCGTAAAGCTGCTCGTGCCGTTGTTAAGGCAGGTATCAAAAACTTCCGAAAGAATAGTCGCTGCATCTTCGATTGGGGTAATTTTCGGAAGCTTTACTGTTTTGCGAACTTTGGCTGGTTTGTAAAATGTTAAAATCATCTCGCCTGCCAGCACATTCGCGGAATTTTTCTTTTTGTGCATTGACCAGATTACATCGCCGGTCTGCGTGATGGCAGCGCGGAGTTCTCCACCACATTCACTGGCTGTTTCAAGAATCGTTGCGAAATAGCTTGTGTCCCAATGTTGAAAAACAATTGAGAACCAGCGGTCGGGTTTCAAAAGGCGGAAGCAAGTTTTAATGCTGCGCGCCAAACTTTTTTTATAGTGTTCCTCGGTGTGTTTCTGCTCGCCGCCGACGATGGTTTCCTGTTCGCGCGTTTCATCCGTAACCGGAAAGCCGAGCCAATGATTCCACAAAATTGAAAGGTCAAGATAACTGATGAATGCCCCATAAGGCGGGTCAGTGAAAATGTAATCCACGCTGCCGGGCTTGATAACTTTGTCCAGCGTTGCTGCGTCATGCGCCAGCACTTGGAAATCTTTTTTGCTGTCGAGCTTTAGCGAACCACCGGAAGGCTTTTGACGATATGCTTGCAGATGGAGCACTTCTTCTTTTGCGGCCAGCACGTTCAAGAAGCGTCCGTGAAATGTTTTCCAAATCGGTAATTCCACGGATTCAGACGCCAATTTGTAGCGATAGATGCTAAAAATGCTTGAACCACCACGGCTTTCAGCACGGCCTTTTGCGGAAAGGAAAGTTTTGTTGAGTTTGGAAACCGATGCTGACCAAGCCAGCAATAACAAATCATGGATAACGCCTTCTTCATGCTCAATCGCTTGCTTTATCAAGGCAAGTCCGGCCAATTGGCGCGGCGTGAACATTTCATAAAAAAATTCAGCATCTGAATTGCGTGGCAGCTTGATATTTTCCGGCAGCGGCAGTTTTTTTAGCCATCGTTTTGCCACAGTCTCATCTTTTTCAATTTCGTGAACCCGTTTGGAACAAATTTGTTCCACGCGCTCGAAAGCCTGACGCAGTGGCGTGGTGGAAGGCAGCGTCGTATCGGCAATATTGCGCGCAATAAAATTTGCGAACGGATTCAAATCATTCTGAATCGCGTTGCGTCCAAGCAAAAATGCTTCTATGGCGGTCACGCCAGTCCCGCCAAATGGATCAAGCACCACGTCGCCTTCTTCGGAATATCGCTCGACGTAATCGCGCACCACGTTTGCCGGACGCCGTGTGAAGTAAGGATGCACGCCGTAATGTCGCGCATCTTCCTGTCGGGCGGCAGGAATTGCTTCAAGGATTGGTTCGATGGATGCGCGATTCATTCAACTATGAAGACAATCTGCCAAAGCCGAAAGTTCGAGGATGTCAACATGGTCCGGCGGATTTACCAAATCATGTTCGATGCATAATACGACCGCTCTAGGGATTTCCGCATAACGCATTATTTGGTATTTGAAATCAGAAGAACGCTTCTTGATTTCGACCGGACACGAATACGGAGGCAGTTTTGAAAACTGAAAACGGCTTTTGGGGCAATCGAAGCCTTGGTTGAGGTAAAGGCTCAAATCAAGTCCTAACAAAGAAAGCGCGCCTGCGGTGCGAAGTAAATCAACTTCATGCACATTACGCAAATTCAGCCCTTGATGTTCCGCGACAACGCGCCGGATTTGCGAACCCGCCCAAGAAACGTCATTGGATGATTCCTTGCGGCACGCTTCGATTTGTTTCTTCCAAAATTTGCTTTGGTAATCATGATGGAATGAAAGTGGGGAAATTACTTTCTCCAAAATTTGCGCACGGGTCATTCCACTCATCGTCACAGCAGTCGGAATGAGAATGAAATGACCATCGGGATGAATTGCCGCGTCCAAATCAATCCGCTTAAAATCTCGTCCGCTCGTGAGTCCATACCAATATCGAATCGCTTCACCGATGGATTCCACACCTTGAATCCGGTCATGCCCGACTTTGCCCACGACTATTTTTCCAGTCCCGGAAATTTTGTGGTCGCGTCCGACTGCCGTGAACGAACTGCTGGCAATGCCGTAAGGTGTTTGCAGCACCACTGGGCATGCGCCGCGCTTGCGCAGGTATTCTTTGACATGAGGAGTGACGCTATGGAAATAATACTGCGGCCCACCCGTCGCAAGACTGCCAGCTTTGGTTTGTTGAAGATGCATAAACTGATTAAAGATTGCGCGCGTTCTCAATTCTTGGCAAGTGCCGCATGAATGGACGCCGTTTGTGTTTGCGACATTGTTGAACCTTTGGTGTATCGCCAAAAATCTTGCTGAAGTCTGGAAAGGCGCGGGTTGCTCCGGTCAACTTGTGGAAATTAATTTCTGCCGCACAGAGCGGAATGATTCCCCGGCAAAACATGAGTATCGCAACACTTCTGACAATTGGATCGACAATCACGGTGCAAAGATGGCGTTCAGCAACAGCAATCATCAATTTTCTTTTGTTGTTAAAATTCCAGCGGCGGCGGAACGCGAGCGCGGCCTCGACGTCCGGCGGCAATTCGGCGAGATATAATTCACCGTTGTCAGGCTTGAGCATTTTGACGACCCACGCGCAGGCGGAATCAATACGCTGATATTGCTGCCAGAAACAGCGCAAGGCTTTGATGAGAAAGCCGCCGGAACCGCACGCGGTATCGGCGATGCGGATTTCAAACAGTTGCGCCATGAGATTTTCCGCGCGCGCGAAATCGCATTTCTGGCTGCTGACGGCGTTGCAGATTTCGTCCACGAGTTTTCCGGCCAGAGAGTTGACGAGTGAATCCGCCATCGGCGCGGTGATGCCGGCGGGCGTGTAATAAATGCCCTCGCCTTTGCGATTGGCGGCGAGAAACATTTCGTAGCTTTTGCCGAAGATGTCCTCGTCAATGCGGCGATAGTTGTAATGGACGATGCCGCGACTGAACGTTTGATCCCAGGGGTTGATGCCGAGGACGAAATTTAATTTTTCGCTGAATTTTTTGAGGTTGTCCGGGTCTTTATCGAGCCGCTCCCAAATGCGTTCTGAAAAAATTTCCGTGTCATAATAATCGTCGAAAAAATCCTCGAAGCGCGCTAGAAATTTAGGAACGACCCGATGCGAACCTTTGGGCTGCCAGTCACGGCTTTCCTGGGTGTAGGCGTCCTGGGTGTAACGAAAAGGCACCAGCCCAAAATCCTCAATCGTGCGGGCAAAAACCAGTTTGTTGATGAGCAGGATGATGGACTCGGCGGCTTGTTCGGCCGGTTGCCATTTAACTTTGTCAAATTCATTAAACCAAATTTTCAAGTCATCAAAAAATTGCTGCTCCAACTCCGGCCGGTCCACCGTGTCTTCGAGCCGCCGCACGACATCCAAAAGGCTCCGGGTTTCAACGCAGCGATTGATAAAATCAATGAACGGCAATTCAGCAAACGGCTGGTCGTCAAAAAAGAAATCGCGCGCGTTGAAAAACCACGCGGTGCGGAGATCGGTAAGAATCAGATATTCATGACTGCGCAGATACTTTTTTACCTGCGCGGAATGTTGCTTTGGATTTGCGCCGTGGCTCCAAAGGTTGTCGCCGGGCCGGTCATATTGAAAAAGCGGTTTTAATTCAAGCGGCAATGGCTCGCCCATTCGTTCGGGCAACATGAAATCCACCCAACCTTCGCCTGTGCCCACCTGCCGCGTCGGCTGAAATCCAAGCACGTCTTTACAAATGGCAATAAATAAATCTTCGGCGGCGGATTCAGGCTTGGTGCCGTTCTTCAAATCAAGGATGTATTTTCCGACCGGAGCGTAAGGCGAAGGTTCGCGGGTTTCGGCGAGCGGAAGAAATTCGATGCGCTCACGCTCCGTGAGTTTTTGAAGTTCGCCAAGAATTTGAGCCGGTTTCACGCGATGAATATGCTCGAAGATTTTCGCCAATGCGACGATGAAGTAAAATTCAAAATCAGGTCAACGGATGCGTCCGCAATGGGCTCGCGGAGGACTTGGAGATTGTCGCCGTAATAGAGCTGGTTCACCGCGCGCCAGTGTGCGCGGGAATTTTGGCGGCGTCAATTCTGCGTTCGTTTCAAGCATCAAACTGCCTCAACGCGCGGCGGGTGGTTTCCCTTTTATTTAAGAACTTGGCCAAAGGTTTTTTCGCGGTCTCCTCTTTGCTCCGCCTTACACCGCCATGCAGGAGGTCGCTGGACTCCAGGCGCTGTAACCGGTGCTGCCGCCCAGGGCGCGGACTTGAACATGGAGATGATGTTTCAGGCTCGCTTCGTATTCAGTTTGAGCAACCTGTGCAATTCTTTGATGAACAGTTTCATGTTGACGTGGACGCGAACCGTCTTTGCCTTGACCTAGTGAATACTCCGTGATTTCGATTCCCAAACCACATTCAGGAAAGATAATATCTGGTGCTGGCGGTTCTGGCTGAATTGAAGCCGAGCGCGGACATTCAGGACAATTTTTTTGAAACGCAAGGAGTCTTTTAAGCTCTTTGTCCTTTTTTTCTGTATTTGCTGGCATTTGTCTTTTTGTTTCACCCACAATGGGTAAATTTCGATTGACTACATGAATTCACATTTTCACGCCAACTTCCTCGCATTTCCTCGTCCAGAATTTCGCGGACAGTGAACATGATGGTGGAAATCATGTTATGGTTTGATGCAATCCTCCGTTACCAACATTTTCGCGTCGGGATAATTCTTTGGCACGCCGGGGGCGGTGACTGATTCCGCGTTTTCAATTTTGGTGGCGACTTTTTGGTTCAACGCGAGGAGTTGGGCGAGCAAATCTTTTTTCGGATTGAAGCCGTAGGCGGTGAGGACGGCGGTGTCGAGCGCGGCGTGGGCGTCTTTGAGCGGATTCGCGCCGGGCAATTCGAGGGTGCGATAGAGTGCGCGCAAGCCGCCCTTTATTTTTGGCAATGCCTCGGCGCGCACGCGGCGCAACTCGCGCGCCGCCGCTGCCACGGCGTCAATTATGGCGATGGCGTCTTTGGGCAGCGCAGCCCCGTCAGGGGCGGAATCTTTATAGCCGGCGGTGGTGGATTTGGTTTTAGCTCCGTCAGGAGCGGCATATTGGGAAGATGTCGCTCCTACGGAGCTTGGACGATTTTTCGCGGGCGGTTCTACAATGATGGCGCGCCTAGCGGCGCTGGGCGAAACGTCAAACTGCGGCCACGGGAATGTGTCGAAGACGGATTCGGGCGTGTAGCGAAACTGCTCTCCTAGCTTGCTACATTTGGTGATAAACCAAAGCCAGTGTGCGCTCGATTGCAGGACGCCAAAGCTGTAGTCATCTGGAAAGGCGAATGCAAACAGCGCGTGGTCAGGCCGAATATCGCTACTTACGAAATTGAAGATAGGACATTTTGTAACACCAGAGCAAACGATGTAACGCTGAAACTGCCCAACTCGATCAACCAACTCTTTGCGGCAACGGAAATGTTGCCACCAATTTTTAAGCCAAGTCTGGTCTTGGCCGGTTTCCAAACCAGTTTTCTCTCGTTCCTTGCGGGCATATTCCTCTATGTGGGGCAAAACCGTCTGCTTAATTTTACTGAACGGAGCGGTATAGCTTTGAGCTTGCAGAATGTCCATCTTCTGAAAATCAATCACCCAGCGTTCGGGTTTTCCTGATGTGACTAACTCTTGCCCGATTAAAAATGGATGAACGACTTCACAATTCTTTGGATCAGCTTCTAGCAATTTTTTCGCTTCATCAGGTTCAATGACGAATCCGTGGTGGCGTGGAAACTGGCCGTTGAAAACTTGTTGAGGCTCTTTGTTGCATAGTAGAGCCTTGGCACTGGAAACATCAGATTGATCCGACAACGAAGAATTGATTTTGTCGGACTCACGGACATCAAGTTCGTATTGTTTTGCTGCCGAACCGCTGCCGCGTTTGCGGAGTTTCTTGGCGACTGCGGACGGCTCGACTTTGAACCAGAGCTTGCGCGTCTTGGGCAGCAGCGCGGCGTCCTGTGTTTTCACCCAGTTGGCGATGGAGACGTGGACATTGGCTTCGCCCGACCACGGCTGGCTTTCCACGGCTTCCACAATCGTGCCGGTCTTCACGACGTAATCGAGTCCGCCCACGCGGGACTGGTTGTTGCGGATGTTCTGCGTGCCGACCAGTCCGGCGCGGCCAGCCACGGGATCGGCGGCGGTGCAGGCGGGCAGATGGTCGGCGGCTTTGCGAATCCAATAGACGCAGTAGTCGGCCATGCCCGGCACTTCGGCATAGGCGCGGCGCAATGTATTCACATAGTCCGAACCACGTTCTGGTTTTAGTTTTTTCACGCCAAGAAACGGCGGGTTGCCGATGATGACGTCGGCCTTCGGCCATTGCGCGGGCAAACCTTCGGGCGTGAGCAAGGCGTCGGCGGCGATGAAATTCTTTTCAAGGTTTTCGAGCGGCAAAGCCGGTTCGGTGATGTGCAATTCGTCAATCGCCAGCTTGCGGCCAATCATCATGGTGACTTTCGCCAGCTCGACGGCGAACGGCAGGATGTCGAGGCCGTAAAAGTTTTGGACGCTCAAGAAGCTCAACATCCGCTGGCCGGGTTCGGCGCGGCTGGGAAATTCCTGCATCCGCTCAATGAGCCAGGCTTCGATGCGTTTGAGTTCGCGGTAGGCGATATAAAGGAAGTTGCCAGAGCCGCAAGCGGGGTCGAGCACGCGAAAATGATTGAGACGGTCACGAAGCTCGATGAGCCGTTTGAGGGTTTTGGCATTTTCAATTTGCTCTTTCCACGGATCGGTGATCGTCGGCTTGACGATTTTCATAATGTCGGACGGGCTGGTGAAATGCGCGCCGAACGCGTGGCGTTCGTCGTCGGCCATCGAATGTTGAAAGAGCGTCCCGAAAACTTCGGGCTGAACTTTGTTCCAATTAAATTTTGCGGCGGCGCGCAGAAGCACCAATTCGTGGCCTTGGATTTCAATCTGTGCGGGATTCTCAAACAGGCCGCCGTTGAAATAAGGAACTTCCGTGTAACGTCCGCCGCTCGCCGCCTTGGACTGGTTCATGGCCTTGAAAAGTCCGCCGAGCAGTTCGTAGCTGTCGGCAGGCGTCGTGCATTCTTCGAGCAGATTGGTGACGAAATACTTTGGCAGCAAATCAATGTCCTCGGCAAAGAGCGCGACGAGCATTTGCAGGATGAATTTTTGCGCGACGGAACGCTCGACTTGCGGCTTGCGGTCTTTGCGCAACATCCATTTGAAGCAATCGGCGAGTTTGTCCGCCGCTTCTTTCGTGACGGCGACACGGTCATTTTCAAAATTTGGTTTGGGATTGCCGGGCGCGAGAAATTCGAGCGGGCCGTAACGCTCTGGCAAATCAGTGAGCGCGAGCGTGTCTTTGGGCGTGTCGAGGTCGGTGTCGAAATCGTAAATGCGGAACTCGTCGAAGTTGCACAGCACGACATAGCGCGGGCGATTGGGAACGAGGCGCGTCCAATAATCAAAAGCCTGCCGGTAATGTTTCTGCAAATCCGTGCCGCGCTTTTTCATTTCAATCAGCACGACGGGTTTCCAGACAAGATCGGCGAAAGCCGTGCCGCCAGTGTCTTTGACCACGCGGAATTCCAGTGTAGCCCCGACTTCTTTCAGCCCGGCGTTGCCGAACGCTTGAAAGAGGCGGTCGAGAAAAAGCTGGGCTTCGCCCTTTTCGTCGCCAGTGATGTGCTTCGCACACCAAACGACGAATTCAGAAAGTTTTGTCCCGTCCGGCATGGCGGCAAGTTTGCGCGGGAAGTTTATCAGCGTCAATTCTGCGTTCATCAGCGGTTAAAAGGATTTCCCGATTTGGCTTCGCAATGTCCGCGAGAAACTCGTCGCCGCCGATGCTGCCAGCCACAAGAAGGACAACACGCTCACCTTCAAGGAACGGCGCGGGCTACCGGGTCAACACGCGCTTCGCCCGTTTCATCAACATTGCCATCCAAGATGCCGCATGGAATTTCGGACGTGAAACCAAGCAAGCGCTTCCAAAAATTAAAAGCTGGGGAGATCGTGCCGCGCACAATCGGCGTTACCCTCATTGAAACTGCGGATGTATTTCCAGCCGTTGCCAGTTCGCCGGAGACAACGGCGCAATGCGATAAATCGCTTCCGTCATCGGCTCGGCGCTGTGGGAAATGCGCGCGCGTTCCAGCCAGCGCAAATCCAGCGGCTCGGAAATCAAGCTTAAATCATTCGCGGCAATCGTCGTTTCTTCCTTGAAGCCGGTGGCGTGGCCGACACCGACAAAAAATCCGGCGAGCAACAACGTGACCCGCAAAATGGTGCTGCGCGAATACGTCGGCAGCGCGCAGGGACGCTGCGGATCGAGCAATTGAAACAGGTTTGTGAAAAGCGGCAGCGTCCACATGGCCGGATTTTTTGCGGGCGAATAGGCATCGAATAAAATCGCGTGCGGGGAAAGAAATTTTGTGGCAGCGGACGTGCGTCTGCTCAAACCTGCTATTTCGGAAGTTAGAGCCGACTCACGTCGGCTGCTACTACGGGAAAGGAACGTCGGAAAATCACCGCCTTTAAATTGCCAGATCACTTTTGATTTTCCGTTTTGAAATTCAACGGAATTTTTTTGCAGCAATCCGGCGATTTGATGCTCGTAACCGTCAAAGTAGCCGAGCGCGGCGGCATTTTTCAGCGCAAATTTCAGCGGCTCGACGGTGCAATCAAAACTGACGAGGCGAATTTTCCCTGATATCTCGCGCAACGCGCGCAAGACCGTGAGCGCGTTGGCCGCCGCGCCGAGGCCGACGTCCCAGATCACAAATTCACCGCAATGATTTTTGAGCCGTTCGCACAGGCGGAGTTGCCGGACGTAAAGCGCTTCCGCTTCCGCGACGGGACCGATCACCGGATGAAAGGTCTCGCCGTGCGCGAGCGAGCGGAGGCTGTAAGCACCGCCGGCGAGTTGGACAAGTTGATAGCTCACATTGGCCGCAACGAAATTTTCAGGAAAGCACCCGGACAGTTTCGATTTTTTTGATCAGCCATTTGCCACCGGATTTTTCAAACGTGAATTTCAGCTCTTCGACGACCAAATCGGTTTGCCCGGAAAGGTTGGCTTCGACGGTGGCATCGGCGATGGCGGAATTTTTATCCGGCGCAACGGTGACATTGATGTCGGGAAATTTCACGGAAAGCGAACTTAACACGGAGCACGCGCCGACGGCGGCCTGCGTGATCTCTTCACGGCTGGAAAAATTTTGCGGCGCATAGCCGGGCAGATTGAGGTTGATCTCGACGTTGGTGGAAAAAAATCCGGCCACATTTTGGGCGCTTGCCAGTTTTGCCAGATTGCCTTTCGCCGGGGAAAAAGAAACGGTGCGCGCAAGTTTCGTCAATTGCGAGCGGATTATTTTTTCAGGGCCGGGAAAAAAAACGAACCACAGCCAGACGCCGAGCGCGATCAGCGCGGCGAATAAAAACAGCCGCAAAATGATTTTCATAAAAGGACTTTGCCCATGATGCGTTCGCGCGCGACGCGGCCTTTGGTGTGGTCTTCGGGCGGCATCGTCCGGTTGTCGCCCACGACATAATACTCATTTGCGCCGATGCTTTCCGGCGGAAGATTCCAAACGGATTTCCATTTTTCATACGGCTCATCGAGGATTTTCCCATCAATCACGATCTGGCCGTTGACGAACGCAATCGTTTCGCCGGGCAACCCGACGATGCGTTTCATCAACATGACGTGCGGCCCGGAATAACGGATGCTCACGACATCGCCCCGGCGCGGTTCGTGCCGGAGGTAGGCGAGCCGGTTCACAAAATTGATCGAATGATCCTTGTAAGTCGGCAACATGCTGACGCCCGTGACGCGGATGGGCAGCAGCACAAAGTTGAAAACCACGAAGCTGGCGACCACCAAAACGGCGATGCGAATGAAAGTATTTCTGGGATTGCGCCCAATCGCGATGACATGCAGCCAGCTTTGACGCGGCTTGGAAGTGGCAACTGGATTTTGCACCGTCATGCGCGCAAAGTCTCGACGCAAATCGCCGATTGCGCAACTAGATTTGGCTCATCGCCTTGTCCAGTGCGGCAAAAAGCTGGTTCATCGTCGCTTCCGTTTCGTCGCCCATGTTGGAAATGCGGAACGTCGTGCCTTTGATTTTTCCGTAGCCGCCGTCAATCAAAAAGCCTTGATCCTTCACGAGCTTTTGCAATTTGGCAACGTCAACCGTTCGTCCGCCCGGACGCGCGCCGTTGCTGACGCAAGTGAGCGTGACGGATTCAAAACCTTTTTCGGGAAATAAATTGAAGCCGTGTTTGGCCGCCCAATCGCGCGTGAGTTGATTCGTTTTTTTGTGGCGCGCGTAACGATTTTCCAAACCTTCGGCAAAAAAATCGTCGAGCTTGGAACTCAAGGCATAAACGTGGCCGATGCTCGGCGTGCTGGGCGTCATGCTTTGCTCGGCATTTTTTTGAAATTCCAAAAAATCAAAATAGTAGCCGCGATCTTTGGCCGTCGCGGCTTTCGCGAGCGCGGCGGACGACGCGACAAAAACCGCGAGTCCGGGCGGCAGCGCGAACGCCTTTTGCGTTCCGGCCAGCAAAACGTCCACGCCCAATTCGTCAAAATGAATCGGCAGCGCGGTCATGGAACTTACCGCGTCCACGATGAACATCACGTCGGGATATTTTTTCTTGAGCGCGGCGATTTCTGCGAGCGGCGACATTGTGCCCGTCGAAGTTTCGTTGTGGATCAAAGTCAGCGCGTCGAATTCTCCCGTCGCCAGTTTTTTATCAATCGCTTCGGCGCGAATCGGCGAACCCCATTCGACTTGCAACGCCTCGGCTTGTTTGCCGCATTTTTTTGAAACGTCAAACCACTTGTCCGAGAACGCGCCGCACATGCAGTTCAAAACTTTTTTGGAAACGAGATTGCGGATCGCTCCTTCCATCACGCCCCACGCGGACGAGGTGGAAAGATAAACGAGTTGCTTCGTGGACAGCAATTGCTGGAGTTGCGGCTGGATTTTCGCGTAAAGGTCTTTGAAAGCCTGCCCGCGATGGCCGATCATCGGCGAACAAAACGCCTTGAACGTTTTCTCGCTGACTTCGACGGGGCCCGGAATGTGCAATTTGACGTGTGGCATAAAATTAAAAACCGTTCGTGAAATTTTTCACAAGCCGGACGGAAACGCAAGCGAAGTTTTATTGAACTGCAATGGCTCAAGAAACTCACGCTCGTGATTTTGCAACAGATAGTTTTTATTTGCATACACATTTAATTTCGATATTGTGTGTATATGACTAAACGAACGAACATTGTTTTGGATGCAGGTTTGGTGCGGCAGGGCATGAAAGCGACTGGCATCAAAACACAACGTGCTTTGGTGCATCATGCGTTGAGTGAATTAGTCCGGCGCGAAAAACAGATGGGTTTTCTCGCGCTCAAGGGAAAAGTCAAATGGACGGGCGACTTGAATAAAATGCGTCGCTATCGTTTCGCATGAAAATTCTGGTTGATTCCACGGTTTGCATTGATTTTTTCAACGGACGCGAGACGGCGCAGACCGCGAAGCTGGAAGAATGTTTCCAAAATTTTGACGAGATTTGCTATTGCGGTTTTGTCTTGCTTGAAGTTTTGCAGGGCATTCGTGATGGAAAGCAATTGATTGCCACCAAACAACAGTTTGAAAACCTGACGTATTTGGAAGATGACCGCTCCACATTTGAACTGGGCGCGACGATTTATCGCGAGTTGCGGCAGCAAGGAATTACCATTCGCAATGCGATGGACTGCCTGATTTCCGCCGTCGTCATCCAGCATGGCGTGAATTTTCTGGAGAACGACCGCGATTACAAATTCATTGACCGGCATTTTCCGCTCAACCGGATTTGAAAGCGCGCAGCGGTTAAAGGAATTGAAATCGCAAGTGTAGGCGACGACGTGAGGAGTCTCTGATTAAAAATCCAAAAGCCGGATTGCAATGAGTCTCGTGACCTCGACTCCTACGGTTTGCTTTCGTAGCAGCGAACGTCCGTTCGCTCTGACTTCAATTTGAGCCGATTGACATCGGCTCCTACGATAAAATATACGGAATATGCCGCCCCGACGGGGCTTGAATTTTGTTTGGGTTGTGGTTCTACAAAGATGCCGCGCCTACGGCGCTATGGGAAGCAAAGGCGGATGGGAGATGGCCGAGGCGAGGGAAGAGGTGCAAACAGTTATGCTGCGACCGTAGCGCCCATGTGTTCCATCACATATTCGTCAAAGGATTCGTAATTGGGAATGCCCCGTTTGTTATTCACACGACCGAGAATTGTGTTGTCAACACGGTGGTGCAGATAATCCACCAGTTCTTCAAAACGGCTTTCAGGAATAAAGTAGGTCGGTGCTTTGAACGTAGTTTCAATATTTTTGAAAAGCACCGAATAGTGGAAGTGCGTGGCTCGTCCAAATCGGGCGTCGGCTTCGCGATAATGATTGTAACGTTCAACGAGATATTTCACATAATTACGTTTGGCGAGATTCGCGCCAATGCAACCCTCCGGGTATGAGGCGGGGCGCTTGCTGCTTTTGCTCATCCGAACGTTCGTTATACGGTCGCCAACGTGAACTTCTCCTGCGGTGATGTTTCCGCCGGAAACATTGAAAGCGTTCTTCGTGCTCATGTTGCTATTTTAACCTGTTTTTTGATTTTGCCAACAATTCATTCATCACGCCTGCCAGATGTTGGCGAAACGCAGCCTCAAACGCTGGCATATCAGTGTAAGTATGATAAATGGCATTTTTCCCCAACTTGCGCTTAAATTTTTCAATTCGAGTAAATTCATTGCGTGCCTTACGCTGTTTCGGTCTCGGCTGGTTGTTGAAATACACCATTACTTTCTTACCGTGCTTGATGCTGCGTCGGATTTCCTCTTCCGTTCCTGAATCCGCAACACCCGTAGGTGAACCAAATCGTGCATTAAAAATGCCCACCATGATGTCGCATTGATCCACCACCTGTTTATTTAACAGCGATTGCGGTCGGCCACCGGCAGCGGGGTGACTGTGCGTGCGCCAGTGGGTGAATTCTACTCGCGCTCCCGACAACGGACCATGATCCCGATTCCATTGCTCAATTTGTCCACGAATCACAACATACGCCTCGTCCACAACATCCGAAGGTGCGCCCACAAACAGTCGAAATAATTGAATTTGTTCCGGCATGGCGAGATGAGATTATTGAAAGTTTAGAATATGGTCAAACCAGCTTCTTCGCAATCTGCTCGTCCAGGATTTCCTGCACCGTCAGGGCGACGATGACTTTATGACTGCGCTTAAAGAAAGAATCTATTTCCCGTAAAGCATCGTCGGAATAATCGAAAGAGATGAAAAAACCTTTCTCGCAATCTTCGCGCATCATCATGGCTTCAAAGGAATCTATGTCGGGACGACCGACCTTGTCTTTTTGTTTCACCTGAATCGGATACCAGCGTTCTTTCAGGGCGAGTTCGCCTTCCTGTTTCTTGCGCGGCGTGGCGGCGGAACTCACGGGATAGATGCGGCCATCCACGCCCATGTCGCCCACCTGCACTTTGTTCGGGATGCCGCCGAGGGCGATGACGGCCCAGTTCTCAAATTCAAACGGCGGGATGATGCGCAACTTTTCTTCGCTCCACGGCAGATCACGGACGACGAAGCCGCGTCCCGCGCGCCAGAGCGGTTCGCTTTCCGGCAACGTGCAAACGTCGCGCAAGCGTTTGGTCATGACGCGGCAGGCGGTGGGCGAAATATCAATGTCAATCATGGCGCTACTTCGTGGGAATATATCCTTGTTCAATTGCCTTATTAAACCATTTCTTTCCCTCAACATCATCTTTTGCGACACCAAACCCGTCTCGGTAACACAAGCCGAGATTGTATTGAGCAGCAGCGGAATTCTGCTCGGCTGCCTTGCGAAACCACTTCACCGCCTCTGTCGCATCCTTCGTCACGCCTAACGCGTCAGCGTAGCAGACGCCCAAATTGTATTGTGCATCTTTGTTTTCTTGATCTGCGGCTTTACGAAACCATTTTACCGCCTCCACATCATTCTTCTCAACGCCTTTGCCATTGTGATATGCGAAAGCTAGATTGTATTGGGCTTTGGCGTTATTTTGATCGGCAGCTTTGCGAAACCACTTTACTGATTCATCAAGGTCTTTTATCACGCCCTTACCGTGTAAGTAGCAGTTGCCAAGATTAAAGCAGCAGTCGCCAAGCTTGAATTGCGACATGGCATCTCCATGTTCTACTGCCTTGCGAAACCATTTCACAGCCTCGGCCTCATCCGGCGCAACACCAAACCCCTGTTGGTAATGCAAGCCGAGACTGTATTGCGCGTCTGCGTCCCCCCGTTCGGCTGCCTTGCGATCCTTCTTCACCGACTCAAACGCACCGAGGAAGAATTCTGTATCAACTGCGTCGTCACCGCGCTTTAGCAAGTGGCGCGAAGCCAAGTCGCTAACCTGCTTTGGCGTCAACGATTCATCAATTGACTTCAATTCGTTACCCAAATGAACTACCGGAATTTGAGAGGTGATTATGCCGAGCACAACGCAACAAATTCCAATCAAGAAAACTGTCCATCCCCTGCCAGACAAACCAATCACCAAGCCAATGCCGGTCAAAAGTATTCCGATCCAGAACATGGCCGTGCCAAGCCGGTATATTGGCCTGCACATTCGTAAAAACGTCATATAAACCTTGTTGTTTGCTTTTGCGATTGCGGATTCAACGCAAAGAGCATTTCATATCGCAGCGTGAAAAGCAAAAAAGTTTATATTTTAGGAGCAGGTTGTTCGGTGAGGTATGGCTATCCGTTGGCGAAAGATTTCCTCGATGCACTGAAACAATACCAAGCAGCGCTGGAACGGAGAAAAAATTGTGAGCGCCTGAAGCAGTGCCTTGTCAATACACTTGCACTCGTAGAAAAGCATCGTCCGCCGACCATTGACCGGCTTGTGCGCTGGATTGAAGATGAAGTTGCACGCGAAAAACAACCTTTGTCTTTTATTCAAGGTGTTGAATGCGCCCAACTTGATCAAAAAGCATGGGATAAAATCCGTGACGCCAAGATTGTGACCGTTGCCCTATTTCTTGAACGAGAAGCCGCAGCTTGGCAAACCGAACTGTCTAGTTATGATGAGTTCCTACACATTATTTTTAATGGCAATCGTAATGCGGACGCATTGCAATCAACATCCGACTGCGTATTGAGCTTCAATTATGACCGTCTGTTTGAGATGGCTTTTACCGATTATTTCAAATTGGATGCAAATGCGAATTGTTATGCTAAAAATTGGCTTAATGCAGGACTAAGTTTTTTACATAACCAAGCAAGTGATTTTGCTCCCGATCAATTCTGTTTTTTGAAGTTGCATGGAACAGCGGCGATACAGGTAGCAGAGCAACATGGACAAACAAGATATGGCATGAATGCTTTGCGCAAAGCTGAATGGATTGTTGATGACAGTTTCTTTTGGCCAGCAGAAAGAAAGGCTTCCCCGATTCCGAAGGAAAATCCAGAGCCGTTGATTATTTTTCCGCACGAAAAAGAGCGCGCCCGCGAAATGAACACGGCGTTTAATTTTGACAATTATATCAGAACGACTTGGACTCAAGCTGCGAAAGTGATTGAGGATGCCGAGCAGATTTGGGCAATTGGATACTCGTTTGACCCCACCGATAGAAAATCTGTTTTTGAACTACTGCGGAAAAACAAAGCAAGTTGTGAGATTGTCGTTCAAAACCCAGAAGCGGAGAAAATTTGCAACGAGCTAAAACTTCGTTATTCCGATCTCACTTCTCGGCTTAAACCACTTTCAGATGCGTTTTGATCATCCTTTTCATGCCAGCTTTTCAACAACATTCACCTTGAAATTATTTTCGCCGAAAATCTGGTCGAGCATGACCTTGACGTAGTGGCTGGCGTGCCAGTCGCAGTGGTAATAAAAGCTGCCGGTCTTTTTGAGGACGCGGGCGAGTTGCACGCAGCGCGGGCGCAGGTAGTCAATGTAGGCCTTGGTGTTCTCGTGGCGGTCTTCAAAGGCGCGCTTCTCCTTGGTCTCGCCCCAGAAGACTTCGTAGTTGCGGTTGGAGTTGAAGGGCGGGTCTATGTAAATGAGGTCAACGCAGGCGTCGGGCAGTTTGGCGAGTTGCTCCAGATTGTCGCCGCAGTAAATGACGCGGGTGTCGAGGAGGGCGGAGGATTTCAAACGGCTCGCGGGGACGCTCGCCCCACCGGAAGGTTTCGCGTCTGATTTCTTGGCCATGCAATGAAGCTAGAAAACATTTTTAGATTCGTCAATGTTTGCCGCAAATTAACCATTGGCATTTGTCACAATTCTGATAAAGTGCGTATCCGCTTTTCATTTTAAGCGGCTCAACTTTTAACCAAAGAAAATTTATGTCACAGCATCGCAGTCTGCGCGCGGCGTCCACGTTGGGCGGCAAACGAAATGTCCTCAAGCGTTTCGAGCGCACGGAACTTCTCAAAAAACGCGGCCAGTGGAAAGCGGGCGACCGCATCACGGGTTTGCGCAAAACCAAGCCGGAGGCTTAAGCAAAGGCAGAATGTAGAATGAAGAAGGCAGAATCGCCGCACCGGTTTGTTTCTGCATTCTGAATTCTTCCTTCTGCATTTATTTTTGTGGTTCGCCTCCAGAAATTTTTAGCCGACGCGGGTGTGGCTTCGCGCCGCGCGGCGGAGCAAATCATTCTGGACGGCAAGGTCCGCGTGAACGGGCAAAGCGTGCGTTTGCTCGGAACGAAAGTTGATCCGGTTCACGACGAAGTGGCGGTGGAGGGAAAAATTGTCCGCGCAAAAAAGAAACTTTACATCGCGTTGAACAAACCGCCCGGCTGCGTCTGCTCGCATAACGATGAATTGGGCCGCCCGATGATTTATGAATTGCTGCCGCGCGAGTGGCAGGCGCTGGTCAATTCCGTTGGCCGTTTGGATTTCAACAGCGAAGGATTGATTTTTCTGACGAATGATGGACAATTTGCTTTGCGCCTGACGCATCCGCGTTATGGCGTTCGCAAAAAATATATCGCGACGGTCGAAGGCCGCGTGGAACCGGCGATGCTGGCGGAATTTACGCGCGGCATTTTTCACGGCGGTGAAAAATTGAAGGCGGACAAGGCGCGGCTCATGGGCAGCAGCCGCGCGAAGAGCGTGGTGGAACTGGAATTGAGCGAGGGAAAAAATCGCGAGGTGCGGCGGCTGTTTGAGTCGCAGAATTTTTCGGTAAGACGCTTGCAACGCGTGGAGATTGGAAAAATCAAGCTGGGCGAATTGAAGCCCGGAAAATGGCGGACATTGACAGAGACGGAAATAAAAACTTTACTTGCGGAATCATGAAAACGAATTGCTGGCTGGTTTTAGGAATGTTGATGGCGACGGGCGCGCTGGCGCAAGACAACTCGAACGCGCTGCCGCCGATTCCCGCGCCGTTGCTCACGCCGCCGACCAACGACATTTCCGCGCCCGCGCCCGTTCGCAAAACCAATGAGCCGGCGGCCAAACCCGCCAGGCATAAAAAACATTTTTCGTTCGCGCCTAGAAAAAATCTCCACGAACCCACAGTCGCGCTGGTTCCCGGCCCGGCGGAAGTGGCCGTTAAAAATCTGAACGTGCGCGGGCAGGCGGGATTGCGCGGCGAATTTCTCACGCATTTGAATCAGGGCGAGACGGTCACGGTTTTGGAGCAGATCAATTTGGCGCGACATAAAGCCGGGGAACCGGCGCAATGGGCTAAAATTGCTTTTCCCACAAACGGCCATGTTTGGATTTTCACACGATATGTTGATAAGGCGAACAAAACCGTTTTGCCGAAAAAGTTAAATTTGCGCGCGGGGCCCGGTGAAAATTACAGCGTCGTCGGCGTCGTGGAACGCGGCGAGCCGGTGACGGAAATCGCCACGCGAAATGATTGGATGGAAATCGAGCCGCCGACGAACGCCTACGCTTTTGTGGCCGCGATGTATTTGAAACAGGAAGCTTCGGGAACGCTCGCGACCAATCTTGAGCCTTCGACGGAAACTGAACCGATGACGACGAATGCCGTTCCTGAACCGGAGCCGATTGCGCCCGAACAAACCAACCTGCCGAACAGCCAGTTTAATCCGCCGCCGCCAGCGGTCATTGACACGAACGTTCCGCCAATGGAGACGAATGCGCCCTCGGAAACTGACACCAATCTTCCGGCGGAAGTTGACACGAACGTTCCGCCGCCGCCGCGCATTGTGACGCATGAAGGCGTCGTGCGCCACGTCACGAGTTTGATCGAGCCGACCGCGTATGAAATTTACGATCCCACCACGGGCGGCGAAATTGATTATCTTTACAGCACGGCGACGAACCTGGATTTAAGCCGCTATAATAATATGCGCATCATTGTGACCGGCGAGGAAGGTCTCGTTCAACGCTGGAACACGCCGCTGCTGACCATCCAGCGCATCCTCGTGATTGATACCAACGCCGTCGTTCCTCATCATGTCGCCAGCCCCCACGCTTCCGAATCTCATTGATGGCCGCGCCATCGCCGCGCAAATCCAGCGCGAATTGGGCGCGCGCGTGGCCGCACTGAAAAAACGCGGCGTCCATCCCGGTCTCGCCTTCGTGCGCGTCGGGGAAGATGCCGCGTCAAAAGTTTATGTCGGCAGAAAAGAAAAGGCCTGCGCCGAACTGGGAATTTTTTCCGAAACGCACGTTTTGCCGGAAGCCGCGAACGAAAACGAATTGCTCGCGCTCATTGAAAAATTAAATGCCGATCCGCGCCTGCACGGGATTTTGGTGCAGGTGCCGCTGCCAAAGCAGATTCGCGAATCAAAAATTTATTCAACGGTTTTGCCGCAAAAAGACGTGGACGGTTTTCATCCGGTCAACGTCGGCAAACTGATGTTGGGCGACGAAACGGGTTTTCGTCCCTGCACGCCGGCGGGAATCGTCGAATTGCTCGCGCGCTCGAATGTGAAAACGGACGGCGCGGAAGTCGTGATTCTTGGGCGCGGCAACATCGTCGGCAAACCGATGGCCGCGATGCTTTGCCAGAAAGGAAAAAATGCGAACGCGACCGTCACGATTTGTCATTCGGCCACGCGCGACATCAAAGAACATTGCCGGCGCGCGGATATTTTGATCGCGGCGATGGGCGTCGCGGAATTTGTGAAGGCCGAAATGGTCAAGCCCGGCGCAGTGGTGATTGATGTCGGCGTCAATCGCGTGAACGGAAAACTCCTCGGCGACGTGGATTTTGCCGCCGTCCAAAAAATTGCCGGTAAAATCACGCCCAATCCCGGCGGCGTCGGGCCGATGACGATTGCCATGCTGATGCAAAACACCGTTCGCGCCGCCGAAAATTTTTCCAATTAAAAATAAAATTCAAAACTAAAATTATGCAAGCCACTCGAATCCTTCCCGATCTGCAATCTTCACTGTTGTGCGAAGAAGTCCGGCAGGAAGCCAACGGAAATTTTTTTCTCATCGGCGTCATCAATTTCCTTCGCGTGCCGCAACTGCCCCTCGTGGCCGGACGCCTGTGCGTTTTCGACCGCTGGACGGCGGGCATCGGCCAGTTCACGGAAATCATCCGCTTCATTGCGCCCGACCAGACGACGGTTTTGCGGACGGGCGAAATGAAATTTGAACTGCGCGATCCGGCCACGCAGGCGACGAACGTCATGGTCTTCGGCCAGCTCGAATTCAAGACCGCCGGGACCTATTTTATCGAGGTGCTGGTGGATGACGTGATGAAATTGCGTTATCCGGTGCCCGTGATCCACGCGCCGCCGCCAAATCAAAATCCGCAGGCGCAACCGGCGGAAAATAAACCTTGATGTTTAGCCACAGATAAACCCAGATGGCCACAGATGCTAAAATTTGTTTGTCTGTGTTTCCTCTGTGCGAATTTGTGGCTGAATGAATGCTTTCGCGTCAAATTTCGCTGAACCGTTCACGCCGCGCGGCGTGGCGGCATTTGCCCGCGCCACTTTTGGCCGCCTGCTGCTCACGCAATTCATCATCGCGCTGCTCGTGGCCGTTTCCATCATCTCGTTTCTCCACGACAATTGTTTTCCGACCATTCAGCAGGCGATTCAAAATCTGCCCGACACCGGAAAAATTTCTTACGGCAAACTCGCGTGGCCGGGCGATTCGCCCAAACTTCTCGCCGGGGGAAAATTTCTAGCCCTGGCCGTGGACTTGGATCACAGCGGCCAGATTCAATCCACCGCCGATGCGCAGGTCGAGTTCGGCGGAAATTCCGTCCGCATTTTTTCCCTGCTCGGTTATCTCGAATTTTTTTATCCGCCGGATCGCTACGCGCCGTTCAACCGCGCGGAACTCGAACCGATTTGGGGCGCGTGGCGCGCGGAAATTTTATTTCTCGCCGCCATCGCGACGGTCGTGGCGTTCTTTTTGGTTTGGTGGATTCTCGCCACGCTTTATTTTGTGCCCGCGTGGATTTTTGCCTTTTATTTGAATCGCGAAGCGGATTTCCGCGCGAGTTGGAAACTGTCCACCGCCGCGTTGCTGCCGGGCACGCTGCTCCTGGTTGCCGGGATTTTGCTTTACGATTTCGACTTTCTGACGCTGGTTTCCTTCGGCTTCATTTTTGGCGCGCATTTTATTCTCGGCTGGATTTATCTTTTTGCCGCCTCCTTTTTTTTGCCGCGAATCCCGCCGCTCCGGAAAAACCCGTTTCGGACAAAAAGATGATTTCGGGGAAGTATAGCGTGTCATGCTGATTTCAAGCACGTTACATCAATTGGTATATTTGCAATAAAAACAGCCGGAACAATTTTCATGTTCCGGCTGCCTGGAAGAGGGTTGCGTTCACATTGCCATGTGCGAAACCGGATCGCTCCAATCGCTGTAACCCCGGCTGCCGCCCACGGCGCGCGCCTGCATCACATACGTCGTTCCCGGCGTCAGGTTTTCCACGGCGATTTGACGCGCCTGCGTGGAATCCACGATGGGCAG
>Ga0207933_1000361_pt1 | contig 45852 bp, 39 predicted proteins | sample NGESurdeep092012_4_FD_184488 | JGI IMG/M metagenome (GOLD analysis project Ga0207933, IMG submission 184488) | Arctic peat soil microbial communities from Barrow, Alaska - NGEE Surface sample F53-3 deep-092012 (SPAdes) | ecosystem: Environmental > Terrestrial > Soil > Wetlands > Peat ... | reverse complement strand
GAGGGCCCTCCGAGGCCAGTTCGGCGGCGATTGCAGGACTCTCCCCAGCCGCCAGCGCCCGCTCCACCGCGGTCGCCCGAACCGGGGTTGGACCGACGTTGGTGAGGGCGATCCGCCAGCCGTCGACGGTCTGCTGCGCGCCCACCCCGACGATCGCCCAGTCAAAGCGACGGCGCCGGAACTTGATGTACTTGTGGGGTCCGCTGGTGACCGGGAAGGTGATTTCGCATACCACCTCGTCGGTCGCCAGGGGAGTGGTGAACAAGCCCTGAAAGAAGTCCTGGGCGCGGTGCCGGCGCTGGTTGGTGACGATCTCGGCGTCCAGCATCAGGGCCAGGGTCGGGTAGTCTCCGGCCGAATCGGCGTGGGCGATCACACCTCCGATGGTGCCCAGATTGCGCACCTGATTGTCTCCGACCTCGGTCGCCACGTCGGCCAGGATGGGCAGGTTCTGGCGCACGACGGGGCTCGACATGAGCTCCACGTGACGAACCAGCGCCCCAATCCGCAAGCGGCCGTTCTCGACCACCAGGTAGTTGAGCTCACGGATCGGGTTGATGTCGACGATTGCGGTTGGCTGCGCCAGCCGCAGCCGCATGACCGGGATCAGGCTCTGTCCGCCAGCCAGGATCTTGGCGTCTTCGCCGTAGTGTGCGAGGAGGCTGCTCGCCTCCCCCACCGAGCTCGCCCGAGCGTATTCGAATGCGGCTGGAATCACGGGGCCGGCTCCGCCGCCGCGGCGGCCTGTCCGTTCATCATCCGGGCCGCGGTGCGGACCGACTTGATGATGTTGACGTAGCCCGTGCAGCGGCAGAGGTTCCCCTCCAGGCCGATCCTGATCTCGTCGTCGGTGGGATTGGGATTGCGGTCCAGAAGGTAGGCGGCGGCCATTATGAAGCCCGGCGTGCAGTATCCGCACTGGAGCCCGTGCTCCTGCCAAAAGGCCTCCTGAATGGGATGCAGACTTCCATCCGGGAAGGCCATCCCCTCGATGGTCTTGATCTCGTGCTGGTCGGCCTGGACGGCGAACATGGAGCAAGACTTGATCGCCTGCCCGTCCCGCAGCACCGTGCACGCCCCGCACTGACTGGTGTCGCAGCCGATGTGGGTCCCGGTGAGTCCGGCCACGTCACGTAGGTAGTGGACCAGCAGGAGCCGCGCTTCCACCTCGTCCTCACGGGGCTGTCCGTTGATGGTCATTCTGACCCTGTGCTTCATGCGCAACTCCAAATCAGTCCGCCCTGACCAACATGTCGACGAATCGGGGGCGACGGACAGGTCACTTCAGAGAGTGAGTATATTGCGCGTCCCAGGCGCTTGAGCGCGCGTCCAATTCGGCGGCGGCGCGAGGGATCATCGAAGTTCTTGGGGTGGCTTGAAGACTTCGGGCACAACCCGGTCGGCGGGCGAGACGGGCTATATTGCGGCTGAGATGCAAATCCAAAATCAGTTTGAGGTGGCTGCCGACCCGGATCGCGTCTACGCTTTTTTGTTGGACGTCAACAAAGTCGTGGCCTGCATGCCCGGAGCCGAGCTCTCAGAGGTGATCGATCCCGACCGCTTCAAGGGCAAGATCAAGATCAAGGTGGGACCGGTGACGGTCTCCTACAGCGGCACCGCCCGGATCGCGCAGCGCGACGCCGCCCAGCGGCTGGCGGTACTGGAGGCCGACGGCCGGGAGACCACCGGCTCGGGTTCGGCTCGAGCCACTGCCACCATGACCGTGACAGCCTCCGGAGAGGGATCGCTGGTGAACCTGGCGACTGACTTCACCGTCGCCGGCCGGGTCGCCAACTTCGGGCGCGGAATGATGGAGGACGTGTCGCGACGTCTCGTCGGTCAGATGGCGACCGCCATCAAACAGCAGTTGGAGTACGCCCCCGAACAGTCACCGGATACCGCCAGCGGGGACCCGGGCGCCTGGTCTTCGCCCGGGTCCGCGCCGACCCGGGGGGCGGCGCCAAGCCCGGCGCAGCCTGAGGTCAAGCCGGTCAACGCGCTGGGACTGTTGTTTTCGGTGCTCGGGGACCGCGTCAAACACGCCTTCCGGCGGTGACGCCAGCCCAAGCACGGGCCGAGATCGCGGCCCACGCCGACCTCAGGGCGTTCATTTCGGTGAGTGATACCGACGAGATCGGCGACATCGTCGCCATCAAGGATCTGGTCGACGTGCGGGGCATGGTCACCACCGGCGGCGGCACCCTCCTGGAGGCGGTTCCGGCCGTGGCCGACGCTCCGGTGGTGGAGCGCATCAGGAAGGCCGGAGGCGTGATCATCGGCAAGACCAATCTCCACGAGTGGGCCTTGGGCCTGACCAGCGAAAACCCCCACTACGGAGCCGTGCGCAACCCCAGCGACCCCGAGCGGGTGGCGGGTGGTTCCTCCGGGGGATCGGCGGTGGCGGTGGCCACCGGCATGTGCGACTGGGCCCTCGGCACCGACACCGGAGGATCGATCCGGGTCCCCGCCGCCTACTGCGGCGTGGTCGGCTTCAAGCCGACCGTGGGGAGCGTGGAAACCGAGGGCGTGTTTCCCCTGAGCCGGACCCTTGACACCGTTGGTCCGCTGGCGGGGGACGTGACCACCGCCGCCCGCGCCCTGCAAGCCATGAGCGATTTGGGCGATCTGATCCCCGACCGGCCCCGGTCCTTGGCGCAATTGCGGCTGGCGACCGCGCGCGACTGGGCGCTGACCATTGAGCCGGACCTGCTTCGGGTCTGGGAGATGGTCACGGTGGGATTGCCACAGATCGACTTCTCGGATCCCGACATCTTCGCGGCGCCAGGATCGACCATCCTCCTCGCGGAGGCTTTTGCGGTCCACCGCCACTGGATCGAAACGCGCCCCGAGCAGTACGGCCACGATGTACTGGCCCTGCTCAAGTCCGGCGCGGCGATTTCGCGCGCCGAATACTCAAGGGCCCTCTTCGAGCAGAGCCGCCTGCGCTGCGAGGCGGAGAACCGGCTCGAGGAATGGGATGCCCTGTTGGTCCCCGCCACCCGCGTCCGGCCTCCCCGGGTGGGTGCGGATTACCGCCGATCTGACCTCAGCGGGTTGACTCGGCCATTCAACCTGACCGGCCACCCCGTCATCGCGCTGCCGGTTCCGGTACCGGGACTGCCGGTCGGCGTCCAGGTCGTCGGTCACTTCGGGAGAGACGCCGAGCTGGTTGAGGTGGCGCTGGCCCTGGAGTCCGCCTGGAAGTCCCGGGCCGCCCAGGGTTGGCGATAGGATCGGAAGCCATGGATTTCCAGATGCCGCTGCTGGCGGCCGGGCAGGAGACCGCGCTCGTGACGCGATGGCTCAAGGCGCCGGGCGATCACTGCGCGGCGGGCGAACCCCTGGTCGAGGTGGAGACCGAGAAGGTGAACTCGGAACTGGAGGCCCCGAGCGACGGCATCCTCGAGGAGATCCTGGTCCCGGAGGGTCAGGCGGCGCCGGTCGGTGCGGTCATCGCGAGACTCTCCACCTAGCGGCCGACGCCCACTGGGCACGCGCTAACGAGTTAGGTTCAGGGTCGCCGGGGGCGTAATTTCAATTCGGCCGGGGTCACGGCCAATCGTTCCGGGCCGGCCGGAGTGGATACACTCCGAAAGCGCCCGGCCGATCCTTTTTGCGGCCGGATGAACACGCTCCAAGGAGTTCCACGCGATGAGCCAGGCGACGAGAAGATACAGCCACACCCTCTACGACGGTTCTGCGAGGGCCGCCGCACGGTCGTTTCTACTCGGAATCGGATTCACCCACGCCGATCTGGAAAAGCCGGTGATCGGGGTTCACCACTCATGGATCGGAACCATGCCCTGCAACTTCAACCACCGCGATCTCGCCAGGTCGGCGCAGGACGGGATCCGGGCCGCCGGTGCGACCCCGATGGAGGTCAATACGATCGCCATCTCGGATGGCATCACGATGGGCACGGAGGGGATGAAGACCTCGCTCGTCTCCCGGGAGCTGATCGCCGACTCGGTCGAATTGGTGAGCCGTGGCCACTACTTCGATGGTCTGCTCTGCATCGGAGGCTGTGACAAGACCCTGCCGGGCCTGGCCCTGGCCATGGCCCGGCTGGACCGGCCCGCCATCCTGCTCTACTCGGGCTCCATCGCGGCCGGGTCCTGGCGCGGTCGGCAGCTGGCGGTGGGGGAGATCTACGAGGCGATCGGCGCGGTGGCGGCGGGCAAGATGTCCGAGGACGACCTACTCGACATGGAATTGGCCATCTGCCCCGGAGCCGGGGCGTGCGGAGGTCAATACACCGCCAACACCATGTCCATGGTCATGGAGGTGATCGGGCTCTCCCCGGTCGGCTTCAACTCCATTCCGGCCATGGACCCGGCCAAAATGACCGCCATCGCCAAGCTTGGGCAGACCGCGGTGGAGGCGCTGGAGGCGGACCGCCGACCATCCCAGATCCTGACCCGCCGGGCCTTTGAAAACGCGATCGCCGCCACCGCCGCCTCCGGTGGCTCGACCAATGCCGCCCTCCACCTGATCGCCCTGGCCCGAGAACTCAATGTTCCCCTGGATCTCGACGACATCGATCGCATCTCCCGGCGCACACCCCTCCTTTGTGACCTGAAGCCGGGCGGCCGCTTCGCCGCCCAGGAGTTGCACCGCGCGGGTGGCATCGCAGTCCTCACCAATCGGTTGATCGAGGGTGGCCACATCGACCCCGACGTGCTCACCGTCACCGGGCGAACCCTGGGCGAGGAGTGCCAGTCGGCCGTGGAGACGGCTGGCCAGGAGGTGGTGCGGCCACTCGACAACCCCTTCAGCCCCGAGGGCGGCCTGGTCGTCTTGCGAGGATCACTGGCTCCGGAGGGGTCAATCCTGAAGGTCGCCCACCACTCCCCCACCGTCCACCGGGGGCCAGCCCGAGTGTTTGACAAGGAGGAGGACGCGCTGGATGCGGTGCTTTCCAACCACGTACACGCCGGCGACGTGGTCATCATCCGCTACGAGGGGCCGCGCGGCGGTCCCGGCATGCGGGAGATGCTCCAGGTCACCGCGGCCTTGGTCGGACAAGGGCTGGGGGACTCCGTCTGCCTGATCACCGATGGACGCTTTTCGGGCGCGACGCAGGGTTTGATGATTGGCCACGTGGCGCCAGAGGCGGCCCTGGGTGGTCCCCTGGCGGCCCTGCGTGAGGGTGACATCGTCACCGTCGACGTGCCCAACCGCCGGATCGATGCCGAGGGCGTCGACCTCGACCAGCGACTGCGCGGGTGGCAGGCGCCGAAACCAAACTACCTGCGCGGAGTGATGGCCAAGTACGCAGCCTCGGTCACCTCTGCCGCCGACGGCGCAGTCACCCGCCCGAAGTGGTAGTGACCGCCGGGGGTTGAGGGCAGGGCGGTCGGTCGCCCGACCGCCCCGACGGGGGGAAGTGTCGTGCCCTCTCTCCGGCAGCGCCGGCGTCCATACAACGCGCGCTGCGCAGGGATTGTTTCGCTATTCATCTGTCAACCCGATTCGGCCCCGTTGTTGCGCGGGCGTTGGGTCTCCTGCAGCCCCTGTCGAGCCAGGCGACAAGGCCCAGCCGGCCCCCGTCCCGCGCTGGTGCCCACCGAGGGGAGGTTCCAAGCCACGCCCAGACGGGGAACGCCGCAGCCCCACCAAGACCGGGGTCGGCGCTGGTGCGATGGAGCACAACCGACGAGTGATGGACGCGCCAACATCCGACTTGGACGGGCCTCTTTAGCGTCGCCAGCGTCAGCCCCGGGCGCCGCCGACGGTGTTCCGGCCCGGCCGGTCCACCGCCGGCGCGCGGGGATATGGTTGTTCGAGCGCCAACTCTCCGCCTGGGAGTGGGCAATTCGACGATGATTGCGATATGACCGTAAAAATCTTCTACGACGCCGATTGCCCGCCAACCCTCGATGAAAAGGTCGCCATCCTCGGCTACGGATCTCAGGGCCACGCTCACGCCCGGAACTTGAAGGAGAGCGGGGTTGACGTACGGGTGGGCCTGTACCCCGGGTCCAAGTCCCGCGCCAAGGCCGAACGCCATGGGTTGCGCGTACTCGACGTAGCCGATGCCGTCCAGGAGGCGGACGTAGTCATGATCCTGACTCCGGACGTCGGTCAGGCCCAGCTCTACCGCGAATCCATCGAACCCCACCTGCGCGCGGGCATGATGTTGATGTTCGCGCACGGTTTCGCGATTCATTTCGGCACCATCCAGGCTCCGGCCGGGCTGGACGTCACCATGATCGCCCCCAAGGGCCCGGGTCACCTGGTTCGCAGCACCTACGCCGAGGGCAATGGCACGCCGGCGCTGATCGCGGTCGAGCAGGATGCCACCGGGCACGCCCGCGAGCGGGCGCTGGCCTACGCCCGGGCCCTGGGCGCCGGCCGTGCTGGAATCCTGGAAACCACCTTCAAGGATGAGACGGAGACCGATCTGTTCGGGGAACAGGCCGTGCTCTGCGGAGGCATCTCGGCCCTCATCACGGCTGGCTTCGAGACCTTGACGGAGGCCGGGTATCCGCCCGAGATGGCCTATTTCGAGGTTCTCCACGAGACCAAGCTGATCGTCGACCTCATGTACCGAGGCGGTCTCTCGTTCATGCGCTATTCGGTTTCTGACACCGCCGAATACGGCGACTACGTGTCTGGGCCCCGGATCATCGACGAGAAGGTGAAGCAGTCGATGAAGCAGGTGTTGACTGAAATCCAGGACGGCACCTTCGCTGAGAAGTGGATCGATGAAAACCAAAAGGGAGGCGGCGAGTTCATGCGTCTTCGCTCGGAGCGAGCCCAGCACCCCATCGAGACGGTCGGCGCGGACCTGCGTGGCATGATGGCCTGGCTCCAGCCCAGGACCGAGGACGACTGAGGTCAGGGTCGCCTATCAGGGCGAGCCCGGGGCCTATTCGGAGGAGGCGGCGCTGGCCCTCTACCCGGGGGGGATCAGCAGCGGCCATCCCAGCTTCGCGGCCGCCCTCGACTCCCTCCTCGGGGGCGAGTCGGATCTTGCCGTACTGCCGGTGGAGAACACCCTGGGGGGCATCGTTCAGGAGGTCAACGATCTCCTCTGGGAGCGCTCCGGCCTGCGCGTCATCGCTGAGTACGCGCATCCCGTCCGGCACTGCCTGATCGGACGCCGCGACGGCCCCATAAAGCGAGCCATCTCCCATCCTCAGGCCCTAGCCCAGACGCGGCGCTGGTTGGAGCGTCACCAGATCGAGGCCCAACCCTTCTTCGACACGGCCGGCGCGGTTCGTCACCTGGCCGCTCACCCGGAGGTCGGGCTGGCGGCCATCGCGGGGGCCCGGAGTGCCGAGATCTACGGCCTTGAGGTTCTGGAGCGGGGCATCCAAGACGATGATTCGAATCAGACCAGGTTCCTGGTGGTGGAGCTGGGCGTCCCGCTCCGACCCAAAGAGTCGCGCCCCCCGAGCAAGTTCTCACTTTGTTTCGTGGCCGCGCACGAACCGGGCAGCCTCGCCTCGGCCCTGCGGTGCTTTGCTGACCGCGGGGTCAACCTGACCCGACTCGAATCACGGCCAATTCCGGAGCGGCCCTTCGAATATCGCTTCTTCGTCGACGCTCAGGTCTCCCAGCCGGCCACCGCCGAGGCGGCGCTCCTGGACCTGGAGTCCAAGGCCAAAGAGGTTCGTCTGTTCGGGACCTACCCCCGCTGAGGGTGGCCTTTCAGGCGGCCTTCACCGCCGCCACCAGCTTGGTCAGAGACTCCTTGGCGTCGCCAAAAAGCATCGTCGTCTTGGGGTCGTAGAGAAGCTCATTGTCGATCCCGGCAAAGCCGGGCCGCATCGAGCGCTTCAGGAAGACGATCTGCTTGGCCTGATCGGCGTTCAGAATCGGCATCCCGTAGATGGGACTACCCGGGGCCGTTCGGGCCGCAGGATTGACGACGTCGTTGGCGCCCACCACCAATACCACGTCGGTGTGCTTGAACTCGTCATTGACCTGGTCCATCTCCTTCAACTGATCGTAGGGAACGTTGGCTTCGGCCAGCAGTACGTTCATGTGACCGGGCATGCGCCCGGCCACGGGGTGGATCGCGTACTGGACCTGTACGCCCTTCTTCTCGAGTGCGTCGGCCAGTTCCCGGGCCGCGTGCTGGGCCTGGGCCACGGCCAGCCCGTAGCCGGGCACGATGATGACGCTCCGGGAGTAGGCCAGCATGGTGCCGATATCCTCGGCGTTGCCGGCCCGAACCGCCCGTCCCTCGGCACCGGCGACCGCGCCAACGGAGCTCCGAACACTGCCGAAGGCGCCGAAAAGCACGTTTCCGATCGAGCGTCCCATGGCGTCGCCCATGAGTTTGGTGAGCAGCGTCCCGCTCGCCCCGACCAGCGTGCCGGCCACAATCAGCGCGAAATTGTTGAGTACGAAGCCGCTGGCGGCCACCGCCAGCCCCGTGAAGGCGTTGAGCAGTGAGATGACGACGGGCATGTCGGCGCCCCCAATCGGGAGCACGAAGGCCACCCCCAACACCAGCGCCAGACCCAGCAGCACGGCCAGGGCGACGGGGCCGTCGGTGACCACCACCACCACCACCGCCAGCGCCACAATCGCGATGGCGATCAGGGCGTTGACCACCTGCTGGGCGGGGTAGGTGATGGGCCGCCCGGTCATCATCTCCTGGAGCTTGGCGAAGGCGATGCCCGAGCCGGCGAACGAGAGTCCACCGACCACGATGGCGAAGAGGCTGGGGAGGCCGTCGGCCAGCTGAGGGCGAGATCCGCCCAGGCGCAGCAACTCCGACACCGCCACCAGGGCCGCCGCCCCGCCGCCCACCCCGTTGAAGAGCGCGACCATCTGCGGCATGGCAGTCATGCGCACCCGGCGGGCGCCGATGGTTCCGGCGGCGCCGCCGAGAACGACACCCAGCACCGAGATGGTCACTCCGGCCGGGGTGACGTGAGGAATCAGCCGAACCACCGTCCAGATGACGGCGATGAGCATCCCCAGGGCCGCCAGCCGATTACCGCGACGCGCACTCTTGGGGGAGGAGAGCAGCTTCAGCCCGAGGATGAACAGGACTGCCGCCAGCAGGTAGATAAGAGAGGTGGCGGTGGTCACGGCGCGTCGCTCGGACCGCCCGGGCGCCGACTCTTGAACATCTCCAGCATCCGATCCGTGACCACGAAACCACCGGCAACGTTGGTGCTGGCGAGCAGCACCGCCACGAAGCCGATCACGACCGTGAGGGTGTCGTGGGCGGTGGAGGCGATCACCAGGGCGCCCACCAAGATGATTCCGTGGATGGCGTTCGAACCCGACATCAGGGGCGTGTGCAGAATGGTCGGAACCTTCGATATGACCTCGATGCCGATGAAAACGGCGAGCACGAAGTAGGTGAACTCGACGATGAGCTGCGCCGTCATGGGGCGGCCATCATCTGCCGGGCCCGCTCGTTAACCACCTCGCCGCCGTGCGTCACGCAGGACCCGCGGGTGATCTCATCCTCAAAATCAAACCTCACTGCGCCGTCCTGCTGCAGGTGGAGCAGCAGGTTGGCCAGGTTGCGGGAGTACAGCTGGCTCGCGTTGTAGGGCACGGTGGCGGGAACGTTTCGCGTTCCATCGATGGTCACCCCCCCCACCTCGATGACCTCGCCAGGCCGCGTCAACTCGCAATTGCCACCGCTGTCGGCGGCCAGGTCGACGACCACCGATCCGGCTCGCAGGCGGGACGCCATTTCTGCGGTCAGCAGCACCGGCGCCCGCCGGCCGGGAATGCTGGCGGTGGTGATGACGACGTCGGAGGCAGCCACACGTTCGCTCAAGAGCTCGCGCTGCCGGGCCAAGAACTCCTCGCTCTGGGCTCGAGCGTAGCCGCCCTCACCCTCCTGCGATTCCAACTCAAGTTCGATGAAAGTGGCACCGAGCGACTGCACCTCCTCCTTGACGGCGCTGCGCACGTCGTAGGCCTCTACCACCGCGCCCAGGCGGCGAGCGGTGGCGATGGCCTGCAGCCCCGCCACGCCCGCCCCCAGCACCAGCACCCGCGCCGGCGCGATGGTGCCGGCCGCGGTCATCAGCATGGGAAAGAACTTGCCCAATCGAACCGCGGCCATGAGCACCGATTTGTAGCCGGCCAGGGAGGCCTGCGAGGAAAGCGCATCCATGGACTGGGCACGGCTGATACGCGGCACCAGTTCCATCGAAAAGGCGCTCACCTGGTGCTTCGCCAGAGCATCGATGACGTCCTGCTGGGTGGCCGGCTGGAGGAAGCTGAGCAGAACTCCGCCTTCCTTCATCGCCGCCACCTGGCCCAGATCCGGCGCCTGAACCTTGAAGACCACGTCCGCGCCCAGAACCTCGGCGGCGCCGGGTTGGATGAGCGCCCCCGCCGCCTCATAGTCCCGGTCCCCGAACCCGGCCGCCTGGCCGGCGCCAGCCTGGACCGCGACCTCGAGACCGGCCCCGATCAGCTTTCGGGCCACATCGGGTGACATGGCGACCCGCCTCTCGCCAGGCAGGGTTTCGGCCGGAACTCCGATTCTCACCACTCGCATGTTATCGCCCGGCCGCGGGCGCCCTCGCCAGAACCCCGCCGAGCTGGTCTGGCGATCCGGATTTCCAAGTCCTCGGGCAGGCGGGCCGGGCCCCGGAGTCAAGAGGTCGAGCTGGCTAAACGAGTAGCATTGGGTGCCGGAATAGTGGAAGCTAAAGTCAACGACCTGACGTTTACCGCCGCCACCGTCAACGGATCCGGCAGCCAGAGCGCCAACCTGGTTCTGACCCGGGCGGTCTTTTCGATGGGTATACCCGTCGCCCCCAAGAACGTTTTTCCATCCAACATCGAGGGACTACCGACGTGGTATCACCTACGGGTGAGCCCCGAGGGCTATCAGTGCCGGCAGGGCGAGAACCCGGACGTCCTGGTGGCACTCAATCCGTCCACCTGGGCGGCCGACCTACGATCGCTCCAGCCGGGTGGAGCCGTCTTCTATGAGGAGGCCTACTCGACGCTGGACGCGCGCAGCGACGTGGAGTACTTCCCGGTCCCATTTTCCAAGCTGGCCAAGTCTCGGATTCAGAGCGACGCGCTGCGCAAACAACTCACCAACCTGATCTACGTGGGTCTGGTTGCCGGGCTGCTCGAGATTCCCTACGCGGCCCTGGAGCAGGGCATCCAGCACCAATTTCAAACCAAGCCCAAGGCCTGGCAGGCCAACCTCGACGCAGTTCAGGTCGGAATCGATTACTGGAATGAGCATTTTGCCGGTCGCCAGATCGCCCACAAACTGGAGGCCATGAGCGGGAAGACGGACGGGCTGGTTCTGCTCGACGGCAACCAGGCCGCAGCCCTCGGCTGCGTGATGGGCGGCTGCACCGTCGCCGCCTGGTATCCGATCACACCGTCCTCCAGCCTGTGTGAGAACCTGATCACCTACTCCGACCGTTTTCGCGTCGACCCCGAGACCGGAGAGAAGCGAATCGCGGTGGTCCAAGCTGAGGACGAACTGGCGGCGCTGGGGATGGCCATTGGAGCCGGCTGGGCGGGCGCCCGGGCCATGACCTCCACCTCCGGTCCCGGAATCTCGCTGATGGCAGAGTTCACCGGTCTCGCCTACTACGTCGAGATTCCGGTTGTGATCTTCGACATCCAGCGCGCTGGACCCTCGACCGGTCTCCCGACCCGGACCGCCCAGGGCGACGTCGCATTCGCCTACAGCCTCTCGCACGGTGACACCAGGCACCTGCTGCTGCTACCGGCCAACGTCGAGGAATGCTACGAGATGGCCCAGACCGCCTTTGACCTGGCCGACCGCTTTCAGACCCCGGTCTTCGTTCTCTCCGACCTCGACCTGGGCATGAATCTGTGGATGACACCGAAACTCCAGTATCCGCAGCGGCCCTTCGACCGCGGCAAGGTGCTGTCGAAAGAGGACTTGGAGAGATCTGCGGACTGGGGCCGCTATCGCGACGTCGACGGCGATGGTATTGCCTACCGCACGCTGCCCGGTACCGACCATCCATTGGCAGGCTACTTCACACGCGGTTCAGGTCACGATGGCAACGCGCGCTACAGCGAGAACCCTGAGGTTTACGCCGGAAACCTGGACCGGTTGGTACGGAAGTTCGAATCCGCTCGGAAGGTGCTCCCGGCGCCAGAGATCGATCTCGTCGGATCCAAGATTGGCGTCATCGCCTACGGCAGCACCGATCATGCGGTGGTGGAGGCGCGTCATCTGCTCCGGGCACGAGGCATGGAGGTCGATTACATGCGCCTGCGGGCTCTGCCCGCCAGCCCCGAGCTATCCGGATTCGTGGAGGCCCACGACCGGGTCTATGTGGTGGAGCAGAATCGCGACGGGCAGGTCTATGACATCCTGCGGTTGGAGGTTCCAACCGACCTGGCGGGTCGTCTGCGATCGATCCGCCACTACGACGGGCAGCCGATACCGGCCGAAGCCGTGACCCGTCCCCTACTCGAACTGGAGGCCGTTCCCGTCTGATGTCAGCCACCTTGAACCGGCTTGGACTCGTGCGCGACGCATACAAGGGGGCGGCAACCACCCTCTGCGCGGGCTGCGGACACAACTCGATCACCAATCATCTGATCAAAGCCCTGTTTGAGCTCGGGATCGAGCCCAGCCGGCTGGCCAAGATGAGCGGCATCGGCTGCTCGTCCAAGACGCCGGCCTACTTCGTCGAGCAGGCCCACGGCTTCAACGGCGTCCATGGACGGATGCCGTCGTTGACGACCGGGGCCCACCTCGCCGACCGCCAACTGGTCCTGCTCGGCATCTCCGGCGATGGTGACACGGTGTCGATCGGGCTCGGCCAGTACATGCACCTGATCCGGCGCAACGTGGACTGCACCTACATCATCGAGGACAACGGCACCTACGGATTGACCAAGGGGCAGTTCTCGGCTACCGCCGACCTGGGTTCGGTGCAAAAGCGCGGATCGGTCAACGAATTCCAGCCCATCGATCCCTGCCTGCTCGGCCTGACGCTGGGTGCGAGCTTCGTCGCGCGCTCCTTCTCCGGGGACGGCAAGCAGTTGGTGCCGTTGCTGAAGGCGGCGCTGGCCCATCAGGGCACGGCGGTACTGGACGTGATCTCCCCGTGCGTCACCTTCAACGACCACGAGGGCTCAACCAAGAGCTATGCCTACGTCAAGGACCACGAGAGCATCATCCAGGATGTCAGCTTCATCCCCTACTTCGAGGAGATAACGGTCGATTACGAACCCGGCACCACCCGCGAAGTGCAGATGCACGATGGCTCGCACCTGGTCCTGAAGAAGCTGGCTGAAGACCACGACCCCGGGGATCGCCTGGGCGCCATGCGGTTGATCGAAGAAAATCGGGACAAGGGAGTGCTGGTGACGGGGCTGCTCTATCTGGATGAAGCCATGTCCGACTTTTCGTCCCGAGAGGGGTTGAGCCGGACTCCGCTCCGCGACCTTGGGGAGTCGGAGCTACGACCGAGTCGGGACGAATTCGAGAAGTTCATGGGCGAGCTCGGCTGACGCCTGACCCCGACTTCTCGGAGGCCGTACACCAGCTGGCCGCCGATGACCCCGCATTGGGGCGTTTCATGGCCAGGATCGGACCGCCCCTGATCCGGCCCGCGCAGGCTGGCTATTTCGAAGCACTGGTTCGCTCGATCACCTTCCAGCAGCTGGCCGGGCGTGCCGCCAGCGCCATCCACGCCCGCTTTGTGGCCGAGTTACCGGGCGGCGTCGATCCGGAATCGGTCCTGGCCCTGCCCGAGGAGAGGTTCCGCGCCGCTGGTCTGTCGGGCGCCAAGACGGCCTCGATTCGCGACCTGGCGGCGCGCTTTCAGGACGGCACGGTGCCGGCGACCGGCCTCGAGGCACACTCCGATACCGACCTGGTGGAGCGCCTCTCGTCGGTCCGCGGCGTGGGCCGCTGGACGGCAGAGATGTTCTTGATCTTCCAACTCCGGCGACCCGACGTCTGGCCGGTGGGCGATCTTGGGGTGCGACGCGGCTATGGGCTTATCCACGGGCGCGCCGAGCCTCCGACGGTGGCGGAGATGGCGAGCCTGGGAGAACCCTATCGACCCTGGCGCACGCTGGCCGCCTGGTACTGTTGGCGGGCTACCGAGGTCGAGCGCGGCGGCTGATCAAGCCCCGGCCTGAGGCTAGAGTGCTCCGGCGTGAAGGCGATGCAGTTCGACCCCGGACTTTACGAAGACCAGGGTCGGCTGGGATCGAACGTGGTAGCGCTCCGCCGCCGCCATCTCCGTCCCGGCATTCACGGCCAGGATCCGGCAGGGCTGCCCCTCCTGTTCGGCCAGCCTTTCCAGATCGGGTCGCAACCGCCGGCAGGGAGCACATCCGTCCGACCAGAATTCGATCATCACCAGCCTCGGCTCGGTGCGTAGGATGTCGTCGAGCTCGGCCGCGGTTACATCTTCGACCACTCGGGTTGCCTAGCTGAGTCGCTCGACCACCAGCGCCATGCCCTGGCCGCCGGCAACGCACATGGTCTCCAGTCCGTAGGTCAGATCCAGGCTGCGCATTTCACTCATCAAGGTGCAAAGAATACGAGCCCCGGTCATGCCGAAAGGGTGACCCAGGGCGATGGCTCCACCGTGGGGATTCAGTTTGGGCGAATAGGGGTCCAGGCCGAGCGCGCGCGCCGAGGGGATGACCTGGGCGGCGAACGCCTCGTTGATCTCGACCAAGTCGATATCGTCGATGTTCATCCCGCACCGCGCCATCGCCTGGCGCGAGGCGTTGACCGGCCCCATGCCCATGAACTCGGGGGCCAGCGAACCAAGCCCGGTGGAGAGGACACGCGCCAGCGGCGTCAGACCCAACTCGGCCGCCCGGGCCTGGCTCATCACCACCACGCACGCCGCCCCATCGTTGAGGGGACAGGCGTTGCCCGCGGTAACGGTGCCGTCGGGCCGAAATGCGGGCGGGAGTCCGGCCAGCACCTCCATGGTCGTGCCCGGGCGGGGACCGTCATCGCGCTCGAATCGACCGCCGCCGGCAAGGTCGATGGGCACGATCTCGGCGTCGAAAAAGCCGCCGTCGCGAGCGAGCACGGCCGAGCTCTGGCTCTTGAGCGCGTATCGATCCTGCTCCTCGCGTCCGATGCCCTCGCGACGGGCGACATTCTCAGCCGTCTCACCCATGGCGATGTAGACGTCTGGCAGCCCCTCGAGATTGCCCGCCGCGAAGCGTGAATTCTGGGCCTGCGGCAGGTCGCTGATGCCGTTGCCGTAGCGAGAAACGCACTCCACCCCGACCACGATGAAGGCGTCTCCCGCCCCTGCCTTGATGGCGTGGGCGGCCATGGCGACCGCCTGCAGGGAGCTGGCGCAGTATCGAGAAACCGTAACCCCGGGCACCTCCAGGCCAGCCAGGAGTGCAACCACGCGGCCGAGGTTGAATCCCTGTTCGCCCCCCGGGAGTCCGCAACCGCAGATCAGGTCGTCAACCGAATTCGGGTCGAGGCCAGGGACCGTGGCCAGAACCTTCCCCACCACCTGGGCGGCCAGGTCGTCCGGTCGCATCCCCACCAGGGAGCCCTTGAACGCCCGTCCGATTGGGGAGCGCCCAGCCGCCACGATCACCGCCTCGCTCACGGCTCGGTGCAAACGCGGTCAGCTTCACGGCCGTCGATCGGGCAGCGCCGCGGGAGGGCGCGAGAACCTGCGTTTGCCGCCGCTTGCCACCGCATCCTGGGATCGCTAGGCAACGGGAGATCCAAAGAGCACGATCAGATCCTCGTCGGTGACCTCCTTCTTGCGATCGGCTACCTCGAGGAATGACTGAAACGTCTCGTCGACGCGCTCGGCCGGCACCGAGATGCCGAGGATGCCGAGCCGGTGTCGAACCGCGTGCCGTCCGCTGCGCGCGGTCAACACGATGCGATTGTCGGACAGCCCGATGTCGTCCGGCCGCATGATCTCATAGTTCAGCCGGTCCTTCAAAACCCCGTCCTGATGGATGCCGGAGGCGTGTGCGAAGGCGTTGGCGCCAACGATCGCCTTGTTCGGCTGAACCCCGACCCCGGTGATCTCGGCCAGCAGCTGCGAGCTGGCGGCGATCTGCGTGGTATCTACGCCGCACTCGAAGCCGAGCGTGGCCTGCCGAACCCGCAGCAGCATCACGACCTCCTCCAGCGAGGTGTTCCCGGCCCGCTCTCCGATGCCGTTTACGGTGCACTCCACGCGCCGGGCTCCGACCCCGACGGCGGCCATGGTGTTCGCCACCGCCAGACCCAGATCGTTGTGGCAGTGGACCGAGAAGAGGGCCCGCTCCGGCCGCCGCACCGCTCCCATCACGTGGGCCACCAAAGCCCCAAACTCGGCCGGCAGGCAGTAGCCGGTGGTGTCGGGAATGTTGATCACGGTGGCGCCGGCGTCCAGCATCCGCTCGACAGTCTCGGCCAGATAGTCGGGGTCGGCCCGGCCGGCGTCCTCGGGGCTGTACTCCACCTCATCACAGAGTCCGCGCGCGTACTCCACCGCCTCTGCACCTCGCCGCCAGACCTCGGCCCGGGTGAGCCCGAGCTTGCGCTCGATGTGAATGTCCGAGGCGGAGAGAACGATGTGGATCTGGGGTCGCTCGGCATCCCTGATCGCTTCCCAGACGGCATCGATGTCGGTCTTGACGGCTCTGGCCAGGGCCGTCACAACCGGTCCCCGAACCTCGCGCGCGATGCGACGGCAAGCCTCGAAATCGCCCGGCGACGAGATCGGGAAACCGGCCTCGATCACATCCACCCCGAGCGCCTCCAACTGCCTCGCCAGGCGGACCTTCTGGTCCCCGTCCATGTGGTATCCAGGGGACTGTTCCCCGTCTCGCAGGGTGGTGTCGAAAATGAATACGCGATCGCTCGGTGCTACGTGGGATTTGGACTTCACTTGGTTCTAGCTCCCCTGGATATCGCCACCGGACCGCTCCGGGCGATTTCAACCGTGCCAAATTGCCGCAACAGGTTCACGACCTCCTCCACCGTCTCGAACTTGCCCGCGAATTCTGCCACGACATACCGGTCACCCTGCTCCAGAACCCGGCACCCCTGGTCATTCACGGCCGCGACCAGATCCGCCTGGCGGGCGGAGGGAACTTCGATCTTGAGCAGCGCCAATTCGCGGCTGAAGTTAGGCTGGTCGGTCAGATCCTCGATATCGATGACCTCGATGAGCCGATCAAGTTGCTTTTCGATCTGGTCAACCTCGGCGTGGCCGGCGTCGACCGAGAGGGTCATGCGCGAACGACCTCTGGAATCGATGGGCCCAACCGAGAGGCCGTGGACGTTGAAGCCGCGGCGCCGGATCATCCCGCTGACGCGGGCCAGCACGCCCGGATGATCCTCGACCAGCATGGAGAGCACCCTGCGGCGGGGACCGGCAGCTGGCGTTTGATCAGGCATATTCATCGGGCAACTCCCAGAAGTCGTTCAACCCTTTGCCCAAAGGCACGATCGGGTAGACGTTGGCGTCGGGATCGATTCGGCAGTCGAGCAGCACCGGTCCCGGGGTGCGTTCGGCCAGATCGAAGGCGGCGGGGATCTGATCGGCGCTCTCGATCCTCAGTCCGACCAGCCCGTAGGCGTCCGCCAGCTTGACGAAATCCGGCATTTCGGTCAGATCGATCTCCGATCGGATGCCGCCATAGAAGTCGTCCTGGAACTGACGGACCATGCCCAGCGTGAAGTTGTTGAGAATGACGATGTTGATGTCGAGCTGGTGTTTAACGGCCACCGACAGTTCCTGCGCCGTCATCACGAAGCCACCCTCGCCCGCCACCACCCAGACCGGCTTTTCGGGCCGTGCGATCTTGGCCCCGATGGCCGCCGGAAGCGCGAAGCCCATGGTTCCCGCCCCGCCCGAATTGATGAACAGTCCCGGTCGGGCGTAGTTCCACCAGAGCGCCGCCCAGATCTGGTTCAGGCCCACGTCCGCGACCACGATCGCCTCGTCGTTCGAGCGCCGATACATCTCGATCATCAGGTCCTGCGGCTGCAGGTGCCCGTTCGATTGCACGTACCGGAGGGGGTGCTCCTCTCGCCAGCGATCGATCTGGGTCAGCCAGTCGTCGCGGCTGGCGGGAGGTGCACCCAGGTGCGGGGCGAGGGCTTGCAGCGCCGTCTTGGCGTCGGCCACGACCTCCAGATGGGGACGCACGTTCTTGCCTATCTCCGAGGCGTCGATGTCGATGTGAATGAAGGTCTTGGCCTTGGGTGCCCATTCGTCCAGCTTGGCGGTGACTCGGTCGTCGACCCTCATCCCGACCATCATCAGGAGGTCGGCGTCCTGCACCGCCTTCAAATTCCAACCCGTGCCCATGAAACCGGTCATGTGGAGGGCCAGAGGGTGGCGAACCGGGAAGGCGCCGATGCCGAGCAGCGTGGTGCCAACTGGCACTGCTGCTCGCTCCGCCAATTCCAGCAATTCGTCTTGGGCGCCGCTCAGGATGACCCCGTGGCCGGCCAGAATCACCGGGCGCTCGGCGCTGCTCAGGGCCCGGGCCGCCATTTCGATCTGGCTCAGATCGGGCTCCTTGTTCGGACGGTAGCCGGGCAGGCTGACGTCTTGGGGCCAGACCGGATCCCCCTGTGCCTTTTGGGCGTCCTTGCAGATGTCGATCAGAACCGGCCCCGGCCGGCCCGACGTCGCGATGTGAAAGGCCTCCTTTACGGCCTCGGGAATCTGTTCGACGCGGGTGATCAGGTAGCTGTGCTTGGTCACCGACTGGGTGCAGCCGATCACGTCCGCCTCCTGAAAGGCGTCCCTTCCGACCATCATCGAATCCACCTGTCCAGTGATGGCAACCATGGGCACCGAATCCATGAAGGCGGTGGCAAGACCGGTGACCAGATTCAGAGCGCCCGGACCAGATGTCGCCATGACCACCCCGGGGCGGCCGCTGGCCCGGGCGAATCCATCCGCCATGTGCGCTCCGCCCTGTTCGTGGCGGACCAGGATGTGCCGGATGCCGGGGAACTTGGGCAGCGCCTGATAGATGGGCAGGTTCGCCCCCCCCGGGTACCCGAAGATGACGTCAACGCCCTCGCGTTGGAGCGCCTCCAGCAGAATTTCCGCACCGGTCATGAGTTTCCCTCGTGGTGGCCGTGGCCTTGGTTGATCCAAAAAAAGGGCCCCCGCCTGGTGGCGGGGGCCCTCCGCGCTGTCTTCGGTTTACTCTCTAAGACGCGCTTCGGCTCCGCCTGGCTAGGCCAAGTAGCAGAACGTCGTCGGATACCAACAGTGAGCGCTGCATCACAGGGCCCCAGTATCGGTGCTCAAACTCGAATTCGTTAGTGTCCCGGCCACAATTTCCGCCCGGTCGATTTTGTCTCTCAGACCCACCTGATGCCACCCCCTTTGCCGTTAATTTCGAACACCTGATGGCAGCGACCATGGCCCAGAAGATCTGGGACGCCCACCTCGTGCACAGCTCGGCGGGCGAGCCCGACCTCCTTTACGTCGACCTGCACCTGATCCACGAGGTGACCACTCCGCAGGCCTTTGAATCCCTGCGAAGCGCCGGTCGGAGGGTGCGCCGACCCGACCTGACGGTGGCCACCATGGACCACAACACCCCCACTCTGGGAGGCCGTCGGATGGCTGATGAAGTCTCCCAGCGCCAGATGAACGCGCTCGACGAGAATTGCCGCTGGGCTGGAATCCGGCTCTACGGCATGGGCAGCCGGCATCAGGGCATCGTGCACGTGATCGGGCCCGAACTCGGACTCTCACAGCCCGGAATGGTGATCGTCTGCGGTGACTCGCACACCTCCACCCACGGCGCCTTTGGGGCGCTCGCCTTCGGTATCGGTACCTCGGAGGTGGAGATGGTTCTCGCTACCCAGACCCTCCCCCAGCGACGTTCCCGCGACCTGGCGGTGACGGTGGAGGGCGCGCTCCCGCTGGGGGTGGTTGCTAAAGACCTGGTCCTGGCGCTGATCGCCCAGGAAGGGGTAGGCGGTGGACGTGGCTGCGCGGTCGAATATCGCGGCTCCACCATTCAGGGCCTCTCCATGGAGGGGCGGATGACGATCTGCAACATGTCCATCGAGTGGGGGGCGAGGGTGGGAATGGTGGCCCCGGACGACGTGACGTTTGCTTTTCTGGAAGGGCGGCCCCACGCGCCCAAGGGGCCGGACTTCGAGCTCGCCCTCGACAGCTGGAGGTCGCTCCCCAGCGATGCCGGTGCCGAGTTTGACCACGAGGTCCTGATCGATGCCGCCAAGCTGGAGCCGTACGTCACCTGGGGCACCAATCCCGGCCAGGCGGTCACCATCGGAGGGAGGGTTCCCGAGCCGCGCAGCGAAGACGACGATCGAGCTCTGCGCTACATGGATCTGCGACCCGGTACCGCGCTCCAGGACATCAGCGTGGATCGGGTCTTCATCGGGTCGTGCACCAACGCTCGATTGGAGGACCTTCGCCAGGCGGCGGTGGTGGTGCGGGGCGGCCGGGTGCACCCCAGCGTCCGCGCGCTGGTGGTCCCGGGTTCGGCGTCGGTCAAGATCGCCGCCGAACAGGAGGGGTTGGACAAGGTCTTCACCGACGCCGGTTTCGAGTGGCGGGACGCCGGCTGTTCCATGTGTCTGGGCATGAATCCGGATATTCTGGGCCCCGGCGAACGCTGTGCCTCGACCTCCAACCGCAACTTCGAGGGCCGCCAGGGATCCGGCGGCAGAACCCACCTCATGTCCCCACCGATGGCAGCCGCGGCGGCCCTGAAGGGGCACCTGACCGACGTACGCCAATTCCAGCCCGCGCTGGAGGTGGGCTGAACCGGTGCGGGCGCTGAAGGAGCTCAGCGGTCGCATGGCCCCCCTCGATCGCGCCAATGTGGACACCGACCAGATCATTCCCAAGCAGTTCCTGAAGCGGATCGAGCGCTCGGGATTTGGGCCTTTCCTGTTTCACGATTGGAAGCGCGATGAGCCCGACTTCGTTCTCAGTCGGCCCGAATATCAGGGCGCGTCGGTGCTGGTGGCGGGCCCGAATTTCGGCTGCGGATCCTCGCGCGAGCACGCCCCCTGGTCGTTGGAGGACGCCGGTTTCCAGGCTGTGATTGCGCCCTCGTTTGGCGACATATTCAAGAACAACTGCCACAAGATCGGCCTCCTCCCGGTCGAACTCCCAGAGGCCTCGGTCAGGCGCCTGATGGAACTGGCCAGCGAGGACCCGGGCGTGCTGGTCGTCGTCGACCTGGCCGCGCAGACGGTCTCGACCGGCGATCTCTCAGAGCGATTTGAGATTGATCCGTTTGTCAAGGAGTGCCTGATCAACGGTTGGGATGACATCGCCCTGGCCCAGCAGCACGACGACCAGATCGCCGCCTTCGAATCGCGCCGCCCGGCCTGGCTGCCACGGATGTCCGCCCCCCCGCTGGGCACAGACCAGTAGTCGGTCGTAGGCTTCGACGAACGAGCCGACCTAGGACTGGTCGGGTCGGCTAGGCAACTCGAACGCGGCCCGCCCGGGGACCCTTGACACTCGGCTCAATCTCGAACGTGACCCGTTCGCCGCCTTGCAGTGCGTCAAAGTTCTCCGTGCTGCTGCGATGAAAGAAATACTCCTTACCGTCCTCAGCTGCGATGAAGCCGAAGCCTCGGTCCGAAACGATCTTCTTTACCGTTCCCTGAGCCATCCTGATCTCCTGTTTCCCGAACTCACTGACGTACGCCCGGGCCGGTTCGAGAAACCTAACGTCAGCCACGGCGAGCGACCGCAGCGGAGGCTACGGTGGTAATGAGCATAGCGCAGCGTCGGTTTGCCGGCGCGCCTCGAATCTTCACCACCGCGATCGGCCAAACGCGGGTCGACCAGCCGGCGCCGAGTGGCGCCGGCGCCGCCGCTCGGGCACCCCAAGCTACCGCGGATGAATGCCGCCGTCGAGAGTTATGACCTTGTCCGTGAGGTACCCGTTGGCCAGCATGGCCAGTGCCAGATCGGCCACCTCCGATGGGCGACCGAGCCTGCCCAGGGGGACTCTTGAGGCGAGTTCGGCATCTTCTCTGGGCACCATCCCAGTGGGAGAGATTAGTCCCGGCGCCAGGGCGTTCACGGTCACTCCGAAGGACGCCTGGCGTGGCGCCAGATGATGCGTCAGGCCGAGTAATCCGGCCTTCGAGGCGGCGTAGTGGGGACCCACGCTACCACCGGTGAAGGCGGCCACCGAGGAGATGAACAGCACTCGTCCAAAACCTCTGCGACGCATCCCCGGTAGCACCGCTTGCGCGAGCAGGAAAGGCGCCCTCAGGTTCACCGCCATGACCGCATCGAAGTCCCCAGCGGTCACCTCTTCCAGTGACTGGCGGGGACCGATAGCAGCATTGCAGATCAGCACCTCGATCGGGCCGAGCGCGACCTCCACCTCCTGTACCAGCCCCTGGGGGCCGGCGGGGTCCGCCATGTCGGCTCGAAAGGCCAGCGCCGGACACCCCCGCTGGGCCATGGCCGAAGCCAGCGCTTCGGCGCTGGAGTCGGCCTGGTAGGCGATTGCCAGCTTTACGCCGGCCATCCCCAAGCGTTCTGCCAGGGCGCGACCGATGCCGCCGGTGGCCCCCGTCAGGAGGGCTACTCGGGCGGATAAGACGCCCCCGAGCTCAGGTTCAATCGCCACCGTTTCCTGGCCCCATCGTCATCATTCTCCCAGCCCTTCCTGCTCGGCAGCAGCCGGTTGCCGGAATCGGTACCAAGACCACGACCAGCCGCCGAGTTGGGGGGATTTGCCTCGCCGGTCCTCAAACGGCCTAGGATCGGATCGACGGCGCCGGGGCGCACAACCGCGGACTTGAGAGGTGGCACGGTGGGTGAACGTACGGCGGCGGAGGTCCTCGTCTCGTGCCTCGAGGCAGAGGGCGTGCGGCACGTGTTTGGCATTCCTGGCGAGGAGACGCTGGAGTTGAGCGACGCGCTGTCGCGATCGAGCATCGCCTTCGTGCCCGTCCGGCACGAGCAGGCCGGGGCCTACATCGCCAACGTGTACGGCCGCCTCACCGGTCACGCGGGCGTCTGTCTGACGACGCTGGGACCGGGCGCGACCAACGCCGCCACGGCGGTCGCGGATGCCTTTTTGGACCGCGCGCCGCTGGTGCTGTTGACCGGACAGAGCGGGCTGGAGCGAATGCACAAGGAGTCTCACCAGTACATCGACGTGGTCGCCCTGATGCGCCCGATCACGAAATGGAACACCATGGTCTCCGATCCTGCGGTGGTGCCGGAGGTGGTCCGCAAGGCCTTCAAGGTGGCCGAGAGCGAGAAGCCGGGGCCGACCCACCTGGAGCTTCCCGAGGACGTCATGGGCGCCGCCCTGGAGGCGGATCCGCTGCCCCGGCGGCAATCGCCCACCAGCGAACCGGCGCCGGCAGAGTTGGAACGCGCCGCCGCGCTCATCCGCTCGGCTACCAGCCCGGTCGTCTTGGCCGGCAACGGAGTGGTCCGGGGCGGCGCCGCCGCGGCCCTGCGCGAGTTCGCCCAGGCCACCGGCATTCCGGTGGCGGAAACCTTCATGGCCAAGGGCCTGCTCGACGCCGATGATCCGCTCTCTTTGGGGGCGGTCGGTCTGCAGCCCGGTGACTATCGGTTGGCCGGATTCGAGGAGGCCGACGTGGTGGTTGCCATCGGCTACGACCTGGTCGAGCACAGCCCCAAGAACTGGAACCCCCGGCGCGACAAGCGCATCGTCTGCATCGATTCGGTGCCGGCCGAGATCGATGCCTACTTCATGCCCGAGGTCGAACTCTCGGGCAGCATCGAGCACATGCTGACCCGCCTGCGCCTGGACTGCCAGCGCGTCCCATCCGCGGGTGGCTCCCGGCGGCTGCAGGATGTGGTCCGGAATCGCTTTGCGTCCGCCCAGGGCGACCCCGATACGCCGATGCAGCCGCCTCGAGTCCTGTACGAGATCCGGGCCGCCCTGGACCGGCGCGGCATCCTCATCTCCGACGTCGGACTGCACAAGCATTGGATTGGGCGACTCTTTCCGGCCCACGAGCCGGGCACGGTGCTGATCGCCAATGGACTGGCCGGGATGGGATTCGCGGTCCCTGCCGCCATCGCGGCCAAACTCGTCCATCCTGATCGCCAGGTCATCGCCGTGAGCGGCGACGGAGGCTTCATGATGAACGCCCAGGAGTTGGAGACCGCGGTCAGGCTGCACACGCCATTCGTGAACGTCGTCTGGGAGAACCGCCAGTTCGGCTCCATCGTTTGGAAGCAGCAGATGAGGTTTGGGCGCAACTTCGGCACCGACTTCGCCAATCCCGACTTCGTCAAGTTGGCCGAATCCTTTGGCATGCCGGCCTGGCGCGTGCGGGGTGCCGGGGAGTTTTCATCCCGTCTGCGCAGCGCGCTGGAGATGAATCTGCCCAGCCTCATCGTCCTCCCAATCGACTATTCGGCGGACGTGGCCTTGCTCGGCACCCTCGATTCCGACGCGATCGGCTGAAATGGCCCCGTCGGAGCCGCCAGGAGGTTCCGATTCGCTGCGGAAGAAAGACGTGGGTGGGGGGTCCAACCCGGATCACACCAGGGCGGAGAAGCCAAACCCTCTGGGCTCAGGATGGGGCCAGTTTGGAGTCGGCATCGCGGCCGACCGGGTTCTTGGTATCCGGTAGCGCCGCGCTCCCCGCGACCAGGTGCCTGAGCTCCTGATTGAGCGTCACCGCCGCCTGCAGGTGCGACAGGTGGGTCAGCGCCTGCGGAAAGTTGCCCAGCATCCGCTTGGCGATGGGGTCGTACTCCTCCGAAAACAGACCCAGGTCGTTGCGCGTGCTGGAGACGCGGTCAAAGACCGCTCGCGCCCGCTCCAGGTCTCCCTGCCGCGCCAGGCATTCGGCCATCCAGAAGGAGCAGGCCAGAAAGCGGCCCTCCCCGGAGGCGAATCCGTCGTCGGTGGAGGTGGTCCGATAGCGCGCGACGAACCCGTCCTGGTCCAGATCCTCACGGATGGCGGCGACCGTGCGCAGCATGCGGGGATCGTCGTAGGCGACAAAATTGGTAATCGGAATCAGGAGCAGGGAGGCGTCCAAGTTGGTGGTGCCGAAGTACTGCACGAATACCCCGCGCCCGCTGTCGTAGCCCTTGGTCTCGACCGCCTCGCGAATCCGCGCCGCCGTCTTCGCCCAGCGCTGGATGGGAGCCTTACGCAGCGACTCGCGGGCCAGAGCCACGCCCCGGTCCAGCGCCACCCAGCACATCACCTTGGAGTGCACGAAGTGTTGCATTTGGCCGCGGACCTCCCAGAGCCCGCAGTCCGGCTCCTCCCAGCGCTCGGCGGCGGTGTCGACCAGATCGATCAGGAAGCGCCAGTAATCGTCATCGGGCGAGTATCCGCGCAGATGCCACTGCCAGGAAAGCCAGACCAGGTGGCCGTAGGCGTCCAGTTGCAACTGCTGAGAAGCGGCGTTGCCGATCCGCACTGGCCTTGACCCCTCGTAACCGTTGAGATGGGTCAGCTCCCGCTCTGGAATGCTCCTCTGGCCCGCCAACCCATACATGATCTGCAGTTGCTGGCCGCTACCGGCAGCGCTCCGCTGGATGAATCGCCGGAAGAAGTCGGCCTCGGTGTCACAGCCCACCTCGGCCAGTGAATCGGCGCTGAAGACCGAATCCCTGACCCAGCTGTAGCGGTAGTCGTAATTGCGATCGGCTCCGATCCACTCCGGCAGCGAGGTGGTGGCCGCGGCGATGATGGCTCCGCTCTCGGCGCTACTGAGCGACTTCAAAACCAACGCCGAGCGCCGAGCGGCCGCCGCATCGGGGCCGGCATAAGTCCCCCGCCGCACCCACTTGTGCCACATGGCCAGGGTCGTGGTCACTCGGTCATCGATCTCCTTGGGACCGAAGAGCGGGATGTCGGGCGCGTCCAACAGCTCGGGCGCCATCCACACCATTGACAGCCTGACCACGTCCCCGGCACGAACGGTGAAGTCGCCGCGCAGCTCGTGTTCCCGATGGCGGCGGAGCCGCGCGTCGCACGAGACCAGAAGACCGTTGGCGCCGCCGATCGCGGCCCAGCCGGCGTTTCCCGGCAGCTGGCGAATCCAGGGCGCGACCGCACCGTAATCGAAGCGCGGGGCGATGGCGAAACTCAGACTCATGCTTCCCCGAATGCCCCTCACCACCCGGATCAGCTGCCGGTGGGGATTGCGACGACCACCCTCACGCATGGTGAAGAGGTCCTCGATCTCCACCTCTCCACCACTGTCGGAGATGCCAGTCTTGAGGACCATGGAATCGCCGATGTAGGAGCGGGTGAAGGTGGGGTCCTTGGCGTCCGTCTCGATCGCGCAGTATCCGCCCACCTCCGAGTCGAGAATGCGACCGAAGATGCTGGCGCTGTCGGCGCTTGGCATGCAGCACCAATCGATGGAGCCCCGGCGGCTGACCAGGGCCAGCGAGTGACAGTCGCTGATCAGGCCGTAGTCCTCAATCCGTTCATAGCCTCCCGCTCGCTTGGTCCGGCGGGGCTGCTCGGACTTGATCACGCCCTGGTCTTTGGCCACGCCCTTACTTTTACGCCATTGTCCCCCTCAGCGGGGCCGGTGCCGGCCAGCCCCACCGCCCGCCGTAGTTTCACACCGAACCCTTGGCAAAGCCGCGGGCGGTCAAACCCCAGCCAAATTGGACCGCCTCGCCGCCCTCCAGTACCATCACCGAGCGCCCGTCTTGGAAGGCGTTGGGAGGGCACGTCATGGGCTCGATCGCCAGCGCCCGACGCCGCCTTGGGGCCTCGAGGGTGTCGCCCGTGTAGACCATCACGCCCTCGAATTCCCTGTCCATCCAAAGCTCGATGGAGCGGCCCAAGGCGTCACCGACGGACACCCTGGCTCGACCGTCCAGGTCACGATCGAGATCCCAGAAGCCCGTATCGAGGACGCTGGTGCCGATGATCCGACCCGATCGATAATCCCAGGGACCCCCCTCCACGTCAAGGCTGCCGGTGGGAATCTGGCGCTCGTCGCTGGTCAGCACGGTGTGCGCGGGCAGGCGCAGGGAGAGGGCGTCCACGCCCTCTCCCAATTGCACGTAGGGGTGATGCCCGGCACCAAATGGAAGCGGCACCGAGCCCCGGTTTTGGGCCTCGAACAGGACCGACAGTCCATCCCCGTCAAGCCCGTAGGTCACGTTGAGATCGAGGCTGAACGGATATCCTGGCTGCGGCGGCAGCGCCAGCCCCATCCGCACCCTCGAGGGCTGAACCTCTCGACACTCCCAGCGCTGCCAAGCACTGAGGCCGTGTATAGCATTGCCGTGCTGGGGCTCGGTCAGGGCCAGCTGATACTCGACACCGCGAAAGGCGTAGCGGCCGTCGCGTAGTCGATTGGGCCAGGGCAGCAACGGTTGGCCGCAGCTGGCCGGGCACATCTGCTCCTCTCCGTATCCGGACAACAGCGCCTCGCCGGCCCAGGTCAGCGAGCGGATTCCCCCACCCACCTCGACCACCGTCGCTCGCCAGTCGCCGTGCGTGATCGTGGTCTGCAGCCCCGAGGGAGCCGAGGTGCGGCTTGGACTCATCAGCGGCCGGGAGCGAGGCCGGCGCCCGGGCGGCCCCTCATGCGGGCGCCGCCTGCTGGGCATCGAGCATCTGCACCATGCTGCGGAGGGGGATCTGGGCCCACTGCGGCCGATTGTTCAGCTCGTAGCGCAGCTCGTAGCAGGCCTTCTCAAAGACCAGGACGTCGAGCAGGCGCGTGCGATCGTCCGACGCCCGAGGCAGGATCGGCGAATCGCCGCAGGTTTCCAGGTAGGCTGCGAGGAAGGCGGCGCCGGTGCGCTTGGTCCACAGGCGGCCGGCATCAGCCAAGCGGGGGCTGAACTCCGGCCTGGCCAGGACGGCGACACTGGCCGCGTAGTCGAAGGAACGAAGCATGGCGGCCACATCGCGCAACGCGGCTCGTTTGCGACGACGCTCCTTGAGGCTGGCCGCGGGTTCCCCCTCAAAGTCGGTCACCACGTAGTCGATGCCGGTGAACAGGACCTGACCTAGGTGCAGATCGCCGTGGCAGCGGATCAGCAGCCATGAGGTGGGCAGGCCCAGGATGGGGCGCGACCACTCCAGCATGGCGGGCGCAGCGGCCAGTATCCGCGCCCCCAACTCGCGGTCGGCTGGACCCAGATTCGGCAGCCGGTCCTTGAGCAGATCGAGCGTCTGCACCGCCCCGCTGCGGATCGACTGGTGCAGCGATCGCAGGTGCGGAGGCGTCGCCGGTTCGGGGGCCAGGGCCGAGGTGGCGACCAGCTCGCTCAGGGCCAGGTGCAGCTCCCCCACCCGCCGGCCGATCAGCTGGGCGGCGCCGAGGGCGGCCCCCATGGAAGCGCCCGCATCCGACTCCAAATCGGCCTCCTGGGGCCATCCGTTGAGCGCGGCGTCGCTCAGATAGGAATCCAGTTCAGACTGCATCTGAGACCACGCGTCGCCCTGGTTGGGAACGAACGCCTGGAGGATGCCGGCGCTCATCACGCCGCCCTTCCCGTCCTGATATTGAATGCTGCCGGCAAGGGCGGCGATGTGCGTGAATGAAGCCGATTCGCTCAGCGCCCGACCCATCTCCAGCTCCGGGCTGATACCCGGCTCCAGACGCCGGATCAGCTTGAGGATCATCCTCTCGCCGTAGCGAATGCTGGTGTTGGACTGTTCCACACCGCCAACGCTGGGCTCCAGGAGGGTGTCGATTCCGCCACGGAGGCGCTCGAAACTGTCGCTCCGTACCGTCCTCAACCGTCCCACGCGACCGGCAAAGCGACCTCGGCGAGCGAAGCCGTCGAGTATCAGGCGTGCGAAGTCATCGTCCACCGCGCCATCCACGATCAACATGCGTTCACGGCCCACCGGAGAGCGGACGGCGGCGACTACTGCCCAGGGCTGGTCCTCCTCGATATGCCTGGCCGACGCGCCCCGGACCAGCGCCAGCGGCACCATGTAGGTGTCGATGGAACCGTCAAAGTAGGTGATCTCCGCCAGCGCCAGGTAGAAGTGGCGAGCATCCGTCTGCAGCCCGATCAGGTCCGCCATGCGCAGCGTGCGGAGCCGCTTGGCCTTGCCTCCATACCAGCGCTGGCGCTGGATGTAGGCCGGGAGCGCGGCTTCCAACTGCGCCTCCTGCAGTCCCCAGAGCGGCTGACCCCATCGCCCGGCAGGTAGCCGCAACAGCGGCGCCGGGATCGGCAGGCCAGGTCGCTGCGCCGGCTCGTCCGGGGAGCGCAGATCAAACCAAAAGAACTCGTGCGGCCCCAGGGTCATCTGATAAGGCTCCGACCCGATGGCGGAGAAGGGAGATTCCCCGAATAGTTCGAAAGGAACCAGGCCCTGCCAGCGCGAGAGGTCGAGCTGGGCCTGCTGGGCGAATCGGGAAAGGTTGGCGAGGACCAGGATGCGCTGTCCTTCGTGTTGCCGCACAAAGGCCAGGACCCTGCGATTGCTGGGCTGAAGGATCTCCACGCTGCCGCGGCTGAAGGCCAGGTGGGTCTTGCGCAGGCGAATCAGGCGCCGCGTCCATGAAAGCAGGGAACTGGGGTTGGCAAGCTGCGACTCAACGTTGATGGTTTCGTAGTGGTATTCGCCGCCGGTGACGACGGGCAGGTAGAGCTTTTGTGGATTGGCCTGACTGAAGCCGGCGTTGCGATCGGGGCTCCACTGCATCGGCGTCCGCACTCCGTTACGGTCTCCGAGGTAGATGTTGTCACCCATCCCGATCTCATCTCCGTAGTAGATGACCGGAGTTCCGGGCAGGGAAAAGAGCAGCCCGTTCATCAGCTCGATGCGCCGCCGGTTGTTGTCGAGCAGCGGGGCGAGGCGGCGGCGGATGCCGAGATTGATGCGGGCGACAGGGTCCTCGGAGTAGGCGCCGTACATGTAGTCCCGCTCCTCGTCCGTGACCATCTCCAGGGTCAATTCGTCGTGGTTGCGAAGAAACACCGCCCACTGCCCACCCTCGGGTGGTTGCGGAGTCTGAGCCAGGATGTCGATGATCGGAAATCTGTCCTCCATCCGGATGGCCATGAACAGCCGCGGCATGAGCGGAAAGTGGAAGGCCATCTGGCACTCATCCCCGGATCCGAAGTAGGTGACGGCCAGCTCGGGCCACTGGTTCGCCTCGGCCAGCAGGATTCGCCCCGGATAGTGCTGGTCCACGTGGCGACGGAGCTCGCGCAGGAATTCGTGCGTCTGGGGCAAATTCTCACAATCGGTCCCCTCCTGCTCAAACAGGTAGGGAATGGCGTCAAGCCGGAACCCGTCGACCCCCATCCCGAGCCAGAAATCGACCACTCGGAACATCTCCCGACGAACGCTGGCGCTGTTGAAGTTGAGGTCCGGTTGGTGGGCGTAGAAACGGTGCCAGTAGTAGGCGTTGGCGATATTGTCCCAACTCCAGTTGGACGGTTCGAAGTCCTTGAAGATGACCCTGGCCATCGGATACTTGTCGGCGCTATCCGACCAGACGTAAAAGTCGCGATTGACGCTGCCCGGACGGGCCCGGCGGGCGCGCTGGAACCAGGCGTGCTGATCTGAGGTGTGGTTGGCGACCAGCTCGGTGATGACCTTGATGTTGAGAGCATGGGCGGCGCGGATCAGCCGCCGAAAGTCGCCCAGAGTCCCGTATTGGGGATTCACCGCGTTGTAGTCGGAGATGTCGTAGCCGTCGTCCTTGCCCGGTGAGGCGTAGAAGGGGAGCAGCCAGAGAACGTCGACGCCAAGCCGCTTCAGATGATCGAGGTGCGCCATGAGGCCGTCGAAATCACCCACTCCGTCTCCGTTGCTGTCGGCGAATGAGCGCACGTGAACTTCGTAGAAGATCGCGTCCCGGTACCACCCAAGCCGGTGGTCGACGCGCGCGGGGGCGCGAGTCGGCGCCCCCTTGACCCCCAACTGCTAGCGCTCCGCGCTGGAGGCGACGAGAAAGACGTGCGCGGGCAGCCGGGCCGGCTCCAGCCGGACGAAATTCCGCCTCCCCTGCCAGTGGTAACGGCTCTGCGTCAGCAGATCGTGCACGACGAACTTCGCCCCTTCATCCAGACCGAGTTCAGAGAGGTCGAGATCGGTCCACCCCGCTTGAGGATTGGCGACATCGGTGTTCACCACCATCAGCATGACGTCTCCGCCTTCCTCTGAGGTCTTGCTATAGACGAGGAGCTCGGGGTTATCGACCTCGTGGAAATGGAGCGACGAGTCGCTCTGGAGCGCGAGGTGCTCCCGACGCACGCGATTCAGCAGTGCCATCAGGTCGGCCATCTCCTGCCCTCGTGGCCACCGTCGCAGCTGGTATTTCTCGGACTCGAAATACTCCTCGCTGCCCGGTCCCGCCGCCCGGCCCTCCTGGGCTTCGTAGGGCGGGCCGTAGACGCCGTAACTGGCGGCCAGGGTGGCGGCCAAAACCAGCCGAACGACGAACCCCGCCCGCCCGCCCATCTGCAGGTACTCGGTCAGGATGTCGGGCGTGTTGGGCCACAGGTTTGGTCGCAGGTATTCCCGGCTCGGCCCCTGCGTCAGTTCGGTCAGGTATTGCCGCAGTTCGTGGGGCCGATTTCGCCAGGCGAAATAGGTGTAGGACTGGGTGAATCCCACCTTGGCCAGTCTCTCCATGACCCGCGGCCGCGTGAAGGCCTCGGACAAGAAAATCAGGTCCGGCGTGGCTTCCTTGAGGGCAGCAAGCAGCCACTCCCAGAAGTCGAAGGGCTTGGTGTGGGGATTGTCGACCCTGAAGATGCGAACCCCCTGCCCGATCCAGTAGTCACAGATGTCCTTCAGTTCGGCCCACAGCGCCACCCGTTCGACGGTGTCGAAGTCGAAGGGAATGATGTCCTCGTAGGTCTTGGGCGGATTCTCGGCGTGGCGAATGGCACCGTCCGGCAGGTGCCTAAACCACTGCGGGTGCGCGGTCACGTAGGGATGATCGGGGGAACACTGGAAGGCCAGGTCGAGCGCCACCTCCAACCCTGCCCCCCGCGCCGAAGTGAGCAGGTGGCGGAAGTCCGCCAGCGTACCCAGCTCAGGATCGATCGACTTGTGCCCTCCCTCCGCCGACCCGATCGCCCAGGGGCTGCCAGGATCGTCGGGCGCCGCCTGCGCTGTATTGCCGGCGCCCTTTCGATGCGACCGACCGACGGGGTGGATGGGAGGCAGATAGAGGACGTCAAAGCCCATCGCAGCGATGCGGGGAATTTCCTTTTCCAGGGCGGCGAACCCCCCCTCACCGGCCTCGCCCAGGGAACGGGGAAAGATCTCATACCAGGTGCTGAATCGCGCCCGCGGCGGATCCACGCTCACCGACAACAGATTGGAGGCGGTGCCCTGGTTGCGACCCAAGTACCATCCCGCCTCATCGGTCCAGGATTGCAGGCGGGAATCGTCGGGGGTCAAGGAGGCGCTCATCGCCGTCGCCGCCGCCGCCAGCCGCTGTGCCGCCAAAGGATCGGCGGTGGCGAGCGCAGCCGCTCGGTTCAGGAGGTCGGCCCCCACCTGCCACTCCACCGCTGGCACCGGGCCGGCGCTGGCCCGCCGCGCCAGATCTCTGAGCCAGGTACCCGGCTCATCTCTCCAGCCCTCCACCGAGTACTCGAAGGGGCCCAGCTGGACGGGGACGAAATGGGCGCGCCAGCGATCATTTCCGAGGCGCACCATCGGCACCTCGGCGAATTCCGCCTCGCCGGCGCAGCGCCACCGGAGCGATGCCCGCACTAGGTCATGCCCGTGCGTGAAGACGTCCGCCTCCACCACGACCGCGTCGCCGAGCACGCGCTTGGCGGGAAAGCGGCCGGCGTCCACCTGGGGCGTCAGCGACTCAATTACCACCGGCTGCGGTGTTCGATCCGGCCATTCCCCTAGCACTGCCAAGTCTGGATTCTAAATGCGGATCACTGATCCCATGAGATCCGGGAGCGCCGGCTGCAGCCGACGGCGTGATCGCGGCGAAACCACACCTGGAGACTGGCCCAAGCGGGTCGGGGCCGAACCCTCAGCTCCGCCGGCCACCGTCGACGCCACGGCTGGCTCGCAAACCTGCGGCTGGTCCCGAAATTCAGCCGGAGGCGACGGATCTCCAGAACTCCAACAATTGCGAGGCGAGCAGTTCCGGGCATTGCAAGTTCGGAAAGTGCCCGACGCCGGGCACGATGCGCAGCGTCGCCCGGGGCAGCGTGGCAGCCATTAGTTCGGCCGAGCGAACGTAGGCCGCGTCCTTGGCGCCGGTTACGATCAGGGTCGGTGCGGCCAGGTCGGCTAGTCTGGGCAGGAGCGGCGCCATCTCCACCAGCGCCCGCAGGGCGGCTACGGTTCCGGCCACACCATTGGCCTCGCTCACCGTGCGGACGCGCTCGTATTCGGACTCCGACGAATCCGTCCAGAGCGAGATGGCCGCCCCTGACCCCAGGCTCTCGGCATCGTCGATCAGGGCTCGCAGGCGCAACCGGCCAGCCTCGTCAGGGGCCTCTGAACGGGCCGAGACGGCGGCCACCGCAGCCACCCGCGAGGGATACAGCAGGGCGTGTTCCAGAGCTACCCGACCCCCCATGGAGTGGCCGACGTGGAAGATCGATCGGGCCTCCAGGTGCTCGGCCAGAGCCTCCACGTCCGCCGCCAAGTCCTCGAATCCAAAGGCGGCGCCATCCCACCCGCTCTCGCCCCGACCGCGGGCGTCGTGAACCACGACTTGAAAATGGCGCTCCAGGTGGGGCGCCATCTCGGCCCAGGAATCGGCATTCTCGATCACGCCGTGCGACAGGAAGAGGGCCGGTCCCTGACCCCAGACCTGGTATGTGATCTCGCCCCCCGGCCGCCTCAATCTCACGCAAACAGCCTCCCCCGCAGCTGGGCCAGGAGATTGGCCAAGAGCGCGGACACTGACTCGGGCGCGACCGCGCGCCCGGCTTCCAACTCCGCCTCCACCTCCGCCCGGATCAGATCCCGGATCACGCCCCGCACCCCCGACGGCAGGCCCCAGGCGGCCGCGTTGACGGCATCCTGAAGAGGGCTGGGCCATCGGCGCTCGAACTCCCGACGTTCTGGTCCGACCTCGAAGTCGGGCCGAGCCGATCGCTCAGTGGCCAGCTGGCGGCGCCGAGTTGATGTGGCGGCGCCATCCACCCCACCCCCCGCCAGGACCACGCCGTAGCTCGCTTCGGCCGCCTGGACGGAGACGAATCCGTCGAGTACGTCGGCCAGAACCAGGGCCGGCTCGCGCTCCAGGGCGGGTCCGTATCCGGCTCCGCAGGGCGTGTTCAACTCCAGCACGTCGCCCGGCCGCATCTGCAGCACGTCGATCTTGCCCAGCCGCTCCACCCGGCCCCCCGCCCGGGTCATCTGGGCCCGGCCCTGCGTTCCGGCTTCACCCCCCGCTCGACCCCAGGGGCGGAATCGCATCCTCTCCATGCCCCGGCAGGTGACGGTGGCCAGCGGGGACAGCACGCGCAGGGCGTAGTCGAGGCCAAGGCCACCGCGCTGGCGGCCGGCGCCGCCCCCGTCCTGACGCAGGCCGTATCGTTCGATCAGGATGGGAGCGTCGTTCTCCAGCACCTCGGTCGGGATGTTGCGATAGAAACCGGCCACAAAGTCCACGCCATCGGTGCCGTCCAGGTCCCGGCGGGCCCCTGAGCCGCCGACCAGGGGCTGCAGAATGCTGACCCGGGAGGTGCCCGACTCGAACTCGGGGGCGGCCACGAACATGATCGCCCCCTGGCCACCACCACAGGCCGGGATCTGGTCCGGTACGGCCTGAGCCAGGGCGCCCATGATCACCTCGGGGACTCGAAACATGGTCGCCTGCCGTGCACCCAGTGCGGCGCCAGGTTCGGGATTGAGGAGGCTTCCGCGCGGAACCTTGAGACCCACCGGACGAACCATCCCGGAGTTGTAGGTGATCTCGGGATCGCAGCTGCGGAAGTAGTTGACGAGAGCCGGCACGATCATGTTGTGGCCACGCTTTCCGTGCGTGGCCAGGTTCAGGGCCAGCCCCACCTGCGGGTCGGTGGCCCCGAAATCCAATTCCATCTCCGAACCTCGAACGCTCAGCTCGAGCTTGATCCGGATGGGCAGCCCGGGGCCTTCCCTGAAGTCGGTTTCCATGTAGTCGGAGAAGGTGTAGGTTCCATCGGGAACGCGCTCGATGATGGCCCGGGCCTGGCGCTCAGAGTAGGCCAGGACCCCCTCGATGCCGCGCTCCACAGGCTCCAAGCCGTAGTGGTCGATGAGCTCGCCCATGCGTTTTCGCGTCACCTCCAAGGCGCCCCTCTGGGCCTGGATGTCGCCCCAGTTGAGATCGGGGACCCGGGAGTTGGCACGCACAATTCGCTCCAGTTCTAGGTTCAGTTCACCCCCTCGACAGAGCTTGCTGGGGGGCAAGATCAATCCCTCCTGGTGGATATCGACGGCGGTCGGACTGACACTGCCGGGGACCAGGCCGCCCACGTCGGTGGCGTGAATGAAACAGAACGCGAAGCACATCGGCAGCTCTGCCCCGGGAGCAAAGATCGGGGCCCAGAGAAAGTAGTCGGGGAGGTGGGTCACCATCCCACCCGAACTCTCAGGGTCGTTGGTGATGCACACGTCCCCCCGCTCATAGCGTGGAATGGCGGCGATGGCGTCCCCCATCGGGGTTCCGATGGTGATGAAGATGCCCATGTCGTCGGGGGTCATGAAAACCTCGCCGGAAGCATCGACCAGGTAGGCGCCGAAGTCCGCCGTCTCCTTCACGAAGACGGTGCGGGCGGCGTTGCGCAGGGTCGCACCCAACTCCCGCACGATGCCCATGAAGTGATTGCGCATCACCTCCACCATGACCGCATCGGCCATCGCCTCAGCCACGCTCGAAGGCTCCGATGAGGCTGCCGGCCCGGTCCACCTCGACGAAGGCCCGGGGCGGGACGAAGGTGGTACTGCCGTACTGGGTAATCACCGCCGGTCCGTCGACCCGGTCGCCCTGGGCCAGGGCGACGCGCTCCACCTCCAGTGCCAACAGATCCCGTCCCGCGTGGCGAACTCGACGGGATCGATGGGTTCGGGGAGACGGCCTCGCGGGCGCCAGGACAACCGGCTTGGGGCCCGCGGCAATGATGCGCGAGCGGATGTTGACCACTTCCACCTGGGCGCTGCGGTCAGCGAATCCGTAGACCCGTTGGTGGGCGGCGAAGAACGCCTCTCGGACGCGCCGTGCCAGATTCGGACCAAAATCACGACCCAGTTCGACCAGCACCTCGTAGCTTTGGCCGGCGTGCCGCATGTCGGCGCTGAATTCGACCACCGGGGCGGCGCCCTCCGGTACCGCCTGCTCCTGCAGCCAGACGCGCGCCTTGCCGGCGAGCCGCTCGAATGCCGCCAGCAGATCTGCCTCCGAAATCGCGTCCAGCGAAGCGTAGAGGGTGGCCACGAAATCAGCGCGCAGGTCGGTCAGGAGGCAACCCAGAGCACAGAACGTGCCCGGCTCGGCCGGCACCACGATGGAACGAAAGCCAATCTCCGACGCCAATCGAAAAGCGTGGGTGGGCCCAGCCCCTCCATAGGCGAGGAGGGCGAATTCGCGCGGATCGGCGCCGCGCTGGGCCATCAGCGGGAGCAGGCGCGAGTACATGTTGGCCGTGGCCACCTCAAGCACCGCCTCGGCCGCATCTTCTGGGGTCAGCCCAAGCCGCACTCCCAAGCCCGCCAGCGAGGCTCGAGCGGCCTCCACGTCGAGCTTCATGGACCCTCCCAACAGGTCTGTCAACACCCCCAGCGTGGCGTAGGCGTCGGTCACCGTGGGCTCTGTCCCGCCCCGGCCGTAGCAGACCGGACCGGGACTCGCCCCCGCGCTCCGGGGTCCCACCTTGAGCACTCCGGAGGTGTCGACGAGGGCAATCGATCCGCCGCCGGCACCGATGCTGGAGACGTCGACCGAGGGCAGGATGACCGGGAAGTCGCCCACCGTGGCCTCGGTAGTGATGCGGACCTGGCCCGTCTCGACCAGCCCCACATCGGCACTGGTCCCTCCCATGTCGAAGGCGACCAGGCGATCGAAGCCCGATCGACGGCCGAGTTCGGCCGCCGCCACGACTCCCGAGGCGGGACCCGACAAGAGCGTCTCGACTGGTCTGCGAGCGGCCGCTGCCGAGCTCATGATCCCTCCACTGGACTTCGTCGACAGGACCGGGGCGACGATCCCCAGGGCCGAAAGGTCATCCGCAAGACGCTTCAAATAGCTCTCCATGACCGGTGCCACGTGGGCATTGATAACCGTGACCTGGGTGCGTTCGTACTCCCGCTGCTGGGGCCACACCTCGCTCGATACGCTGAGCTCGACGCCGGGTATCGCGGCCCTGATCGCCGCAGCTGCCGCCGCCTCGTGGCGGTCGCTGCGATAGGCGTGAATCAGGCACAGCGCGAGCACATCGCAGCCCGAGGCGAGGAGGTCGCGCGCCTCAGCGACCACCTCCTCCAGATCCAATGGACGGACCTCGCGACCATCAGCCAGGAGCCTGCCTCCCACCTCGCGCACGTCGCGGCGTGGGACCAGCGGCTTTGGTTGGAGAACGTTGAATCCGGGCGCGCCGGGAAGACGGAGGCGCCGCAACTGGAGCACGTCGCGGAAGCCCCGGGTGACGATCAGTCCGACCCGCGCTCCACTCCTCTGGAGGAGAGCGTTGAGCGCCACCGTGCTGCCGTGGACAAGGCTGCCCACCTGGCTGGGGCTGCGGAGGTTGGCGAGGATTCGGGATAGCCCCACTCCCAGTGGAGCGGTTGGCGCCAGTGGGTCGGAGGGCAGCTTGAACTGGCTCAAGCCCCCCGAGGCCTCATCGAAGACCACGAAGTCGGTGAAGGTCCCTCCTACGTCCACGCCGATTCGAGTGGCCACCACGGCCAACCCTAGGCCGAGCCATCGATCGTGACAAGCGGTGGAATGCGATAAGGTCATCGCCAGCAGCGATGGAGCTTCGCGACCTGCGCATCTACTTGGCGGTGATCGAATGGGGCGGCTTCTCCCGAGCCAGCGATCACATCGGCATGGTCCAGTCTGGAGTCTCGGACGCGGTCGGCCGCCTCGAGCGCGAGTTGGGGGTGAAGATCCTTGATCGACGTCGCGGCGTTCGCCCCACGCCGGCGGGCGAGGCCTTGGCACGCTGGGCGAGGATCCTGAGCAAGGGAGAGGAGCGCGCCGTCAGAGAGATATCCGAGCTCCGGGATGTGGGGCGCGGGCGGGTCTCGGTCGGTATGCTGCCCACCATCGCCCCGCTGGTCTTGCCCACGCTGGTGCACACGCTAGGTTCCAGCCATCCCAGAATCGATATCTCCTGCCACGAGGGGCTGGCGCCGGAACTGATCGAGCGAGTGGCCTCAGCCGCCCTCGACCTGGCCGTGATCTTCTTCCCCACCCCGCCCACACCGGGCATCGAAATGATGCCCGTGGCCGCCCGCCCGCTCTTCGTCATCTGCCCTCCCGGACACGTTCTGTCGCGGCGCCGTGAACTCGCGCTGATCGAGGCCTCGGAGGAGCGATGGGTCAGCTTTCCGCCCCAGAACCCCGGCCGGGTCTGGCTGGAACAGGCCTGCGCCCAGGCCGGATTCAGGCCCCGCATCGCGGTCGAAGTCGAAACCGCGAGCCACCAGCGGGCCTTCGTGGGCGCTGGCAAGGGCCTGGCCATGGTGCCTTTCGAGCCCTGGCCAGACGAGCGCAGTAGAGTCCACACGATTCGGCTGCGGGGCCCGCTTCCGGAATTCCAGATCGGCTATGCCTTCGATCGATGGCAACCCGGACCCGCCGTGGAAGCGACCCGAGCGGTGTTGCACCAGCTGCTCCTCGACCTGCCGGTCTGATCACCGGCACGATCTCGTGGTCACCGACCGCCGCCAATTTCCCGTCGGGTTGGCCCGACGGTCGGCGACCGCTCAGCCGGGTTGAGGCCTCAGCCGACCGACTTCGATGCAAAGTCGCGGTTACCTATCGGCGCCAGCAGACGTTCCGCGGGAAGGCTCGAGAGAAGTACGGGTCGGCGATGTCCGCCCGCTGAGGGACTCAGACGCCCAGCAGCCGGGCGCAGGCGGCGGTGATGAGCGCTGCGATCTGACCTTCGTCCCGCCCGTCCCGGTTGAGGCTCAGGTAGGCCTCGAAAGACGTCAACGCCTGAATCAGATCGGCCAGCTCTCCGAGATGAGCTCGATCAGGCTGGCCACGCTCGTCGGAGAGGCGTCCGATCAGTAGCTTCAGAGCCTGGAGGCGGCACGAGTTGCGATCGCCCTGGCCAAGCTCTGGGTCGAAGGCGCTGAATGCACGGAGGCGACTGATCAACGCGCCCTGCGACGCCCAAAACCCAGTGAAGACCTCAACCAGGATTTGCAAACCGGAAAAGGCGTCCGCGCTCTTGAAGGCATCTGGCAGCCGCCCGACGCCACCGCGCACGGCGAGGTCGTCCAAGAGGGCCTCGATGAGGCCCCGCTTGGAGCCGAATTGGTGATACAGGGTCATGCGCGCCACCCCTGCCGCATCGGCCACAGCATCAATGGTGAGGCGCCCCGGCGTCCGGGCGACGAGCAGGGACCGGGCCGCCTCGATGATCCGCGAGCGATTCTCCTGCGCCCCCGATCGACGCAGATTGGACCTGTAGGCGCGAGCACTCATTCGCTCTTCAGCCTACTCTATTGGCTATACTGTCCATACAAATACAGGGGGAGCAAATGTTCACATCGGTTATGGTGACCCAGTACCTGGCGCGCGCGATCCTCGTCGTCCAGCTCGCCCTCGGCATCCTCTTCTGGACCGGCCATGCCGATGGCTTGATCGACGTCCACGCTGTCGTCGGACTCCTGCTCGTGCTTACGCTTTGGGTGTCGGCCACGCTCGGGATTCGGCGCGGAGCGCCGATTCCAATAGCCGTCCTGGCCGTCCTGTGGAGCATCGGCATGGTGATCTTGGGCGGTACGCAGGCCGAGATCCTGCCCGGTGCAGCGCACCCCGTGGTTCAGGTCGCTCATCTGCTGGTCGGCATCGTGGCGGTGGGACTGGTGGAGGCCCTGGCCCGTGCAGGGCGCGAGCGCGAAACGAGCGCGGTTTGACCCCACATCCCTTCCGCTTCGGCACCGTAACCACCCCCGGACCGGATTGGCGGGAGCAGGGTCGGCGAGCGGAGGAACTCGGCTTTGACACCCTGCCGATCTGGCGCCCGTGATCGCTCGTCTGCGAGAGCGGTAACTGGGAGCTCCGCCTCGGAGGCGGTCTCTGGATGAGCCTCGCTGGACCAACTGCCTCGGTGGCCGCATCGAGGTCGGACGTTCGTTCTGGTGGGCTCAGGTGTCTCCGCGCTGATCCATCGCCTCGATCTCCGCGTCCGAGTAACCCAGCTCCCGCAATACCTCTGTGGTGTGCTCCCCGAGCTCGGGCGGCATGCGGGTCAGCCCCGCCTCACCCGAGTTGTAGGTGACGGGATGTTTGAGGACCCGGACTCTGCCAGCCTGGGGGTGGTTCAACTCCAGGATGGGATCCGCGTACTGCATGACGGGATCGGCGAAGGCCTCTTCAAGGTTCTGGACCGGAGCGCACCAGATCCCATGGCTGCGAAGCAGCTCCACCCAACTCGCGGTGTCACGGTCGGCGAAGAGGGGTTCCAGTGCCGAACCGATCTCGTCCCTCTGGGTGAAGGCGACCTCCGGGTCCTCGTATCCGGCCAGTGCGGGGGGATTCCCGAGCACCTCCGAAAGCTCCTTGACGCTCGCCATCGAGACCGCTACGTGACCGTCCGCGGTCGGATAGAAGCCATAGGGCGCCTCGTGAAAGGTGTCGGCAACGGGAGAGTCGGGACGAGCCAGCCGGGCGCCATTCAGATGGTAGACGACCGGCTCTTGCTGGAGGTCTAGGGCCGCCTGCAGCATGACCACCTCGACGATCTGGCCTTCCCCAGTCCGCTCACGATTGACGAGGGCGCCCAGAATGCCCATCGCAAGCAGGCTGGCGCCGTGCTGATCAACGACCGCCGCCCCGAGCGGCGTCGGGGCCTGCCCGGACCGCCCGGTGATGGCACCGAGCCCACTGATCGCCTGCACGAGCAGGTCCTGGCCGGGCAGGGCGCGGAAGGGACTGGCGCTGCCGTACCCGGAGGCGCGGGCGTAGATGATCCGTTCGTTGAGTTGGGCGGCAGCCTCGTATCCCAGCCCAAGGCGGTCCATGACCCCAGGCCGGAAATTCTCGACCACGACGTCCGAAGCGGCAATGAGTCGGCGGGCTGCGTCGACTCCTGCGGGGCTCTTCAGGTTGAGGGTGACGCTGCGCTGGTTTCGGTTCGCCAACATGAAGAACGCACTGACTCCGTTCAGGAACGTGTCGGCTCCAGACCAGCTTCGCTCCCACGCGCCACGCCCTGGCGGTTCCACCTTGACCACGTCCGCTCCCATATCGGCCAGATGCTGCACCGCCGCCGGTCCGAGCAGGAACTGGGTGAAGGCCACCACCTTAATCCCCTCCAGGAGACGCAGCGGCGAGGCCCCCCCCTCTCCAGGCAGGCCAGTCAACGTCAAGGGACCAGCCACCCGCTGCGTAGGTTACGCCGCGTCCGATGTGGAGCGCGACTGCCCCGAACTAGATGCCTGATGCCAGTCCAATGAGTGACCCGGCTACGCGATGCCGGGTTCTTGACACGTCGAACGCGTCCATCGCAGGGGCGCGGGCAGCGGCAGGCCAGCCGGCGGCGCTGGATGGCACGATCGGCAATGGATCCAGCACGGTGAAGACATTGGTGGTCCGACCGGTGCGCGCTGGCACTCGCCTGGTTGCGGAGTGCGAACCTGGGCCGACCGGAGCCGCCCTGCGCCGCGAGCTGGTCGCGCTCAGCGTCGAGCGCCAACTGGGGGGGGCTTTGGTGGCCCGCCGCATCCGCGATCGAATCGATCCCACCGACCGCGAATCGATCGGCCAGGCTAGCCTCCGGCGCACTGGCGATCTGACACCGGCCCGGGTACCGGACCAAGGTCGCACTGCGCCCAATGACCTGGTCCACGCCTACTCCGGAGCCAAGCACGTCCGCCGACCCGGGCGGCCTTGCTTGGCCTCGGCCCCGCTCCGCCTTGGAGCCAACCCACGGCCAGGAATCCACGTCTGTATAGCCGCCGATGATGCTACTGGTAGCGATTTCGGATGTCCGCGAGTGGGGAGCTGAGTCGTTGCCTGAGGCTGTCACTGATTCCAGAATCAGGACACCAGCAACTGCATGATGTGCGTCGCAATCGCGACCAGCTCGCCGTGCTGGTCGGTGACCTCGATCTTGGCCAGCGTACGCTGGCGGTCGCGGTCAATCTCGCTGATCTGGTAGTCGACAGTCAGGGTGTCCCCGAAGTAGACCGGCTTCAAGAACCTGATTCGGTCGTATCCGACTGACACCATCGGCCGCTTGAAGTCACGCAGGATCTGCGTCGATGCGGCGGACATGTAGCCGACCACCAGCGCCCCGTGGGCGATACGCTGCCCGAAACTCGTCCCCTTGCAATACTCGGCGTCAACGTGGTTGCCGTCGAGATCGCCGGTGATACCGGCGAAAAGGTAGACGTCCGACTCGGAGACCGTCTTGCTGGTCCTCGTGCGAAGCCCAATCGGAATGTCGTCGATCGAGTCTCCCACCACCGATTCGGTCATTTGGGCCTCCCTACCACCAATCGCTGCCGGCGCTGATGCCGCCATCGACGAATATTGTTTGCCCGGTCACGAACCTGGCTGCGTCGGAAGCGAGGAAGGCGACCACATCGGCAACATCCTCGACTTCACCCAACCGCCTGAGCGGAGTGTGCTCGATCGTCGCCTGAGCCCGATCGGGGTTCGCATCGATGTACTGCTGGGTGAGCGGGGTCCGGATTATGCCAGGACCGACGGCATTCACCGTCACCCCATGAGGGCCCCACTCGACGGCCAGACTGCGAACCAATCCGCTCAGCCCAGCCTTGCTCGCGCTGTACGCAGCGCGAAGGTTCATGCCGTGGATGGCAGCCAGCGAGCCGGTGGCGACCACGCGGCCGGCCCCCTTCTCGATCAGCAGCGGCCCGAACACCTGGCAGGTTACGAACACGCCGTACAGGTTCGTCTCGATCATCTCGCGCAGGGCCTCGTCTGCGAGCTCGACGGCGACACACCTCGTATTCACCCCCGCATTGGGGACCAGGATGTCCAGGTCCGGGATCCGGCTCCGAACCGCCTCCAACGACTCCCGATCGCGGACGTCCGCCAATTCGGCGCGGGCCTCGTCGGATGGAAATTCCGCGCGGAAAGCCTCCACCTGGTCGCGCGAGGTGCTGACCGCGATCACCTGAGCGCCCTCGCGGTGGAGGGTGCGGGCAATCGCGAGCCCGATCCCGCGCGTCCCTCCTGTGACCAGCGCCGTCTTCCCGGCCAGCGTCACCTGGCGCCCGTCTCCGGCACGGACTGGAAGGGCTTGAGGATGTGCTTGGCGAACAGCTCGAGCTGGCCAAGATCCGCGGTCATGGTGTGCAGGAACATGTGCTCGATCCCGGCATCGATGCGCTGCTGGATGCCGCGCTGGATCTCGTCCACCGTGCCGGTCAGGTACACAGCCTCGATGTAGTCCCAGGGCCGCTCGTCGGAGACCACTTGAAGCATGTAGTGCTGCTGCTCGGCGATCACATCGTCACGGCGCGACGCCTCGCTCAGCCAGCAGAAGTTCTCGTGAGCGACAGCGAAGTTGCGTTTCGCGCGCGTGGTGCCCTGGCGCGCGAACTCGGCATCGATGTCGGCGAGGTCGAGAACGATCTGGTCCGGCGGCGAGGTCGGCCGGGCAATCCAGCCATCCCACTTGCAGATCCTCTCCAGCACCCGCGGGGCCATTGCCGGCTGGTCCGGCGACGCCTCATGTGCGTACTGGCGTCCCCCCGCCGCCCAGACCGGAGGGACCTGGGAGATCGGCTCGACCGTAATGTCGCGATAGTTGTAGTGCTTGCCCTCGAACGTGGCGTCGCGACCCTTCAAGAGCCGCATCGACGCCTCCAGCACCTCGTCTGTGCGTTGGCCGCGCTGCTGGCGGGTGCCGCCCGTCGATTCGAATTCGGGCGGGTACCAGCCGGTTCCGATCCCGTAGATGAACCTACCGCCGCTCAGATGCTGAAGGGTGGCGATCTCCTTGGCGAGGACGACTGGCTGACGGGTTGGCAGCACGAGGACCGAGGTCCCGAGCTGGACCCGGGTGGTCACCGCCGCGACGTGGCTGAGGGTCATCATCGGCTCCGTCCAACTCACGCGATAGAACCGGCTGGCGGTCAGCAGATGATCGGTGATGAATAGCGAATCGAATCCGAGCTCCTCGGCCCGCATCGCGAATCGCCTGATTTGCTCGCCGTGCTTGCTCTCCTGGCCGGGTAGCAGGTACGAGGGGACGAAGACGCCAATTTTCATCGGCTCGCCTCCTTGAGGGCGAGTGACGGATCCAGCTCTCCGGCGAAGACCATCGCCTCGCGGATCTGGCGACGCTCTGCACCGGTGATCGGCAGCAGGGGTTCGCGGACGGTCGCTCGCTCGAACAACCCCTGCATCAGCAGCGCCTCCTTGCAGCGGGCCCGATAGTTGCGAACCGGCGGAGCGAAGATTGCGCTGACCAGCGGGGTCAGCCGGTTCATGATCTCGCGCGCGGCGGCGTGCTCGCCGGCAAGCGCCAGCTCGATCAGCCTGACCTGCTGCCGGGTGGCGACAGCCCCGAATCCGATCAGAGCCCCCTCCGCCCCGAGGACGAACGACTCGAGGATGAAGTTGTCGTTGCCGGTCAGGACGACGCACTCGGGCCGGGCGGCCTTGACCGCGTCCCGAATCTCGACGAACAACCGGGCGTCGAACGACGCGTCCTTGATGGCGGCGACCTCTGCCACCTGGCAGAGACGTCGAATGGTCTCGGGCTCGAAATTCACGCCTCCCAGGGCCGGCTGGAGATTGAACAGGACGAGCGGCAATCCGGTGGCGTCGCCGATCGCCGCGTGGTAGCGGACCGGGACCTCGGGATCGAGAGGTGAGCCCTGGTAGGCCGAGATCGGGAAGACGAGCAGCGCGGATGCGCCGATGCTCTTCAGATCCTGGCCTATTCGGACCGCCTGCTCGGTGAACTGCGCACCCAGACCAGCCACCACCGGAACTTGATCTCCGACTTCTTCGACGACAATCTCCAGCACACGCAGCCGTTCCTCAGGCCAAAGGTGCGGCCCTTCCCCGGTGTCGACGTTGATCGCCAGCCCCTTCGAGCCCGCCTCTACCAGGTGTCGAACGTAACGGCGCAAGCCGGGCTCGTCTATCCGGGAATCGGCCGTCATCGGCAAGGCGGCCGCCGGAATCAGTCCGTTTAAGTCAATCACCACGCACTCCTCTTAACTGTGGTTAGGGGGGACCCGGATCACCGAACCTGCATGCTCAACAACCTTCTCCGAAACCCCTGCCATGCCGTCGGAATGGGAGCAACGGGCAAGGCCTCCATCATCGATGAGCGGATGGTACTCGCGGCCCGCGGCGCCCGCTGAATCGCGTCGTCATTGGGTGCCTCGGTGAGGACGTCGCGGAGTCCGCTCGATGCCGATCGGCGCCTGGCCTTCACTCCTGCCCTCTGAGGTTCCCCTCGTCGAACTGCACGTACTGGATTAGCACTCCGTCCTCACGGTGGGGATCAGCGGAGCCCACCCGGGTGCCCCTCGATCCCGGCCGAGGCGTTCGATCGATGAGGGTGAACCCCCGTCGCTCGGCCTCGGCCAGAGCATCGGCGACGTTGGCAACCGCGATCCCCAGGTGGTGAATCCCCCCGCCGGTGGCGGTGAGGAGCCGCCCCATCTCCGAGGAGGGGTCCTCTGGCTCCAGCAACTCGACCTTGATCGATCCGGCGTCGAAGAACATGACCTTGAGGCCGGAAAACGGTCGCGGACCAGGGCTGCTGTAAAAGTGAAGACGTTTCTCCGCGGAGTGAAAGCATTTTAAGCGGTCATCTCGAC
>Ga0207933_1000360_pt1 | contig 45934 bp, 44 predicted proteins | sample NGESurdeep092012_4_FD_184488 | JGI IMG/M metagenome (GOLD analysis project Ga0207933, IMG submission 184488) | Arctic peat soil microbial communities from Barrow, Alaska - NGEE Surface sample F53-3 deep-092012 (SPAdes) | ecosystem: Environmental > Terrestrial > Soil > Wetlands > Peat ... | reverse complement strand
TGGCCCTCGAGATCGCCTCACGCGCGTACGTGCTCCAACAGGGATCAGTCGTGCTGTCGGGTCCATCGGCGTCACTCGTGGACGATCCGCGCCTCTCGGATGCCTACCTCGGAAAGGTGGCTGGTGGCGATGAATAAATGGTCGACGGCCCGCGCGATGAGCTGGCGGCGTTGCCATCTGGCGTATCGGGTGCGACGAGCCGAGGCGGTATGACCGTGGCCGCGAAGAAGAAGTTGTCTATTCGCGAGATTCGTGTCGAAGAGAACCTTCGCACGAGGGTTGAGAGTTCGTTGGCGGCGGCCATTATTTCGGGTGAACTCGAACAGGGCGAACTAATCACGGTGCCAGTGCTCGCGGTGCAGTTCGCGGTATCGGCGACGCCGGTACGTGAGGCGATGCTGGACCTGGAGAAGCGGGGTTTCGTCGAGTCGGTCAAGAACAAGGGTTTTCGAGTGACGACCGTGAGTACTCGGGACCTCCAGGAGATCGTTGAGATTCGCACCTGGTTGGAAGCGCCAGCGATGCGCATTGTCGCCAGCCACTTGAAGGACGCACCGCTGGAGCGCTTTCGGACGCTCGTCGACCGCATCGTCGCGAATGCTGAGAAGATCGACTTTAAGGCCTACCTCGCGGCCGACACGGCGTTCCATTTAGCGCTGTTGGAGTTGACGGGCAATCGCCGACTCGTCGACATCGTTTCGGAGTTGCGCAAGCAGACTCGTATGGTTGGTCTGTCCGCACTCGGTAATACCGTGGTGTTACAGAAATCGGCCCTCGAACACCACGAGTTGCTCGATCTGCTCGGTGCCGGAGACGGCGTCGCGGCAGAGAAGCTGATGGTGCGCCACATTGGACACGTGATCGGCTGGTGGGCGGGAATCGCCGAAGACGAGGCGTCCGAGTAATCATTCACCCGGTCCGTGCCCATCTCCATCGTGTACTATAAAATGTAACATTCTATAAGCGGGGACCGGGTGAGGGGAAAAGTCCTGATAATTGGCGCTGGAGTCATCGGTGCCGCGTGCGCCCGTTCGCTCTCGCGTCGAGGCGTGGACGTGACGATTGTCGATCGCGGGCCCGCCGTCGGGGCTACGTCGGCCGCCGGTGAAGGGAACCTGTTGCTGAGCGACAAGGCGCCCGGTCCCGAACTGGAACTGGCCAAGTACTCATTAACACTCTGGCGTTCACTAAGTACAGCGCTCGAGGCCGAGATCGGCACTGCGTTTGCCGCAATTGAATTCGACGCCAAGGGCGGCGTGGTTGCCGCAACCAATGCGCAAGAAACTGAGGAACTGGTTCGTTTTGCCGATGCGCAACGGCGCGCTGGTGTTGACGCGCGACACCTTAGCGTCGACGAGGCTTTAGCGTTGGAGCCCGAACTGACTCCGTCGATCACCTCGGCGGTCTACTACCCCGAAGACGCTCAGGTTCAGCCGGCCATCGCCGCGCAGGCGCTGTTGGCGTCGGCGCGCTCGATGGGTGCGCGCGTGATGATCGATACCGTGGTGACGGGCCCACTTCGCGATTCAGACGGCTGCCTCGTCGGCGTAATGACGTCGAAGGGAACTATTTCGGCGGACTCTGTGGTTGTCGCAGCGGGGCCCTGGTCGGGTGACGTTGCCCGATTGCTCGGGGGCTCGCTCTACGTCGGACCGCGAAAGGGGCTGTTGTTGGTGACGGCTCGCATGCCACATCGGATCTTCCATAAGGTCTACGACACGAGCTACGTCGGGGCCGTGCAATCCGACGACTCCGATCTTCAAACGTCCACCGTTATCGAGTCGACGGCGTCAGGAACAGTGCTGATCGGCTCGTCACGCCAGAACGTGGGATTCGACGACTCAATCAACGTCGCGGTCCTGGGCGAGATTGCGGCGAAGGCGATACGGCTGATGCCGTTCTTGCGCGAAGCCACGATCATCAGGGCCTACGGCGGGTTTCGTCCGTTCTCGCGCGATCACCTGCCCGTCATCGGTCCTGACAACGACGTACCGGGTCTCTGGTACGTCGCAGGCCACGAAGGGGCAGGTATTGGACTGGCCCCGGCCACGGCGGAACTGTTGACGGCATTGCTGCTCGGTGAGCCGACCGCAATTCCCGCCGAACCGTTTTCGAACTCTCGAGCGTCGTTAGTGGGGACGGCGTAGATGACCGCGCGTCTGGTTCCCGCTGCGAATGACCCGGTCGAACCCCTAACGTCGACCCCCATCACCATTACCTTTAACGGCGAACCGATCCCTGGCGTGCTGGGCCAGACGTTGGCCGGGGTGCTCCTCTCGTCGAACACCATGACGTGGCGATCGACGTCATTTCGAGACCGACCGCGTGGCGCGTTCTGTGGAATTGGCGTCTGTTTCGACTGTCTCGTCATCGTTAACGGTCAACGCGACGTGCGGGCCTGCCAACGCCGCGCCGCGTCGGGTGACGTCGTCGAATCCCATCGAGATCTGCCACTTTCTGCGTTGGATGAACGTCGATGAGCGAGGTGTTAATCATCGGGGCGGGACCCGCCGGTCTCGCGGCGGCACTGGCGGCTCGGGCCCTAGGTCGACAGGTCGTGTTACTTGATTCGTCGGACTACCTGGGTGGACAGTACTGGCGCCACTTGCCCCCCGCTCGGCCGGCGCGTCACGAGTCGAAACTTCATGACCGGTGGTCAACGTTTCAGGCGATGCGCGCACAGCTCGAGCGCGACCCGCTCTGCGAGGTCGTGACCTCAGCGCACGTGTGGGCAATCGATCAGGGGCGGATCTACGTGATGGTCGGTGAGGTCGACGGCGCCGACCGCGATGCTCGCGTCTACAGCGCCGACGCCGTCGTGCTGGCGACCGGGGCCTTCGATCGCGCACTGCCGATCCCCGGTTGGGACCTCCCCGGGGTGTTTACCGCGGGCGGAGCTCAGGCGCTCGCCAAAGGTGAGCGGGTGAGCATCGGTGAGCGTGTCGTCGTCGCCGGCGCGGGTCCCTTCCTCCTGCCGGTAGCCGCGTCGCTGGCCCAGGCCGGTAGTACGGTCGTCGGTGTCTATGAAGCGAGCCACGTCTCGCGCATGGTTCGACACTGGACCGCTCGACCGTGGCAGCTGCTCACGACGCCCACCAAGCTCGTCGAACTCGTGGGCTACGCGTCAAGTCACGTCCGACATCGGATTCCGTACGTGACGGGACGTGCGGTCACAGCGATTCACGGCCGAGACCGGGTCGAGTCCGTGACGATTAGCGCCATCGACGAGTCGTGGCGACCGAATGCGGGACGCGACGAGATCATCGAGGTCGACGCGGTGTGTCTGGGTCACGGCTTCACCCCACGTCTGGAGTTGGCCATCGCAGCCGGATGTCGACTGAGCGAACAGCGCTTCGTCGAGGTAGACGAGCAGCAGCGCACGAGCGTGGCGACGGTCTTCGCAGCCGGTGAAATTACGGGTGTCGGGGGCGTCGACCTGGCGCTCGCCGAAGGTGCGATAGCCGGGCACGTGGCTGCGGGTGGAGGACTACGCGACCCCGCGATGCGCGCGCCACGAGCGCGACGTCGCAGCCTACGTTCGTTCGCCGTGCGCCTCGATCGTGCTCATGCCATTGGCGAGAACTGGATGACCTGGCTCACCGACGAGACCATCGTCTGTCGATGCGAGGAAGTGAGCTTCGGCCGCTTGCGTTCCGTGGCCGAGACGTCTCAGTCGTCAAGCTTGCGCTCGTTAAAACTCCTATCGCGAGCCGGTCTGGGCCCATGCCAGGGCCGCGTGTGCGGGCGCAGTGTGGAGACGATACTCGGCGCCTGCGCACCGCAGGGTCGCTTGAGCGGTGACAGCACCACTGATCGTCGGCCCATCGCCACGCCGATTCGACTGGGCGAATTGGCGGCGTCGATGCACGATGAAACAAGTTCGATGAAACAAGCAAAGTAGTGGAAGGAACGAAATGAAGGACGACACAATCAATTTCCGAGGAGTCATCGTTGCGACGGCGCTGGCGTTTAAGGAAGATCCGAATGCTCCTGCGGGCCTCGCGGTGGACTACGACCGATTCGCTGAGCATTGCGACTGGTTGATTCAGAGTGGCTGTCGAGGGGTCGGACCGAATGGTTCACTCGGCGAGTACTCTTCGCTCACTGATGAGGAACGCCGAAAGGTGATCCAGGTCGCTGTCGACACTGTGGGGAACCGGGGCATCGTGATTGCGGGCGCGCACGGCGTCGGTTGGCACCAAGCGCAGAAGTGGGCGCGTTTCGCGCAGGAGGACGGTGCCGATGGCGTGCTCCTTCTGCCTCCGACGATCTACCGCGCATCAGAATCCGAAGTTATTGAACACTTCACTCGAGTCGCTGAGGTTGGCATCCCGATCATGGCGTACAACAATCCCTTTGACACCAAGGTTGACATCGTCCCCTCCATGGTCGCGAAATTGGCGGAGATTCCAGAGGTGATAGCGGTGAAAGAGTTTTCCGCTGACGTGCGCCGGGTCATGGAAATCAAGGAGTTGTGTGACATCGACGTCATCGCTGGCGCCGACGACCTCTTGTTCGAGTCGATTGTGGCGGGCGCCGTGGGTTGGTTCGCGGGGTACCCGAACGCCTTCCCCCGCGAAACGGTGGAGATCTACGAGTTGGCGATGGCGGGTAAGCACGCCGAGGCGAAAGAGCTCTACGAGAACCTCGTTACCGTCTTTCGCTGGGATTCACGCGTCGAGTTCGTCCAGGCCATCAAGTTGTCGATCGACATCGCCGGTCAGAGCTTTGGTGGTCCGACGCGGCCCCCGCGCGGACCGCTGAGTTCGGAGAATGAAGCGCGCGTACGAGCCGAAACCAAGAAGGCTCTTGATTACTTGGCCACGAGGACGAAGGGCTAGGGAGCGGATGAGATCAAGTCGCGTCATCACCGCGGTCGATTCGCACACTGAAGGTATGCCCACCCGCGTCGTAACGGGAGGAGTCGGCGTGATTCCCGGTGACACGATGAATGAGAAGCGGCTGTACTTCATGGAACACCTTGACGACCTCCGCAAGTTCTTGATGTGCGAGCCCCGCGGACACGCTGCGATGAGCGGCGCAATCGTGCAACCATCCACTCGACCAGACGCCGAGTGGGGTGTCGTGTATATCGAGGTCTCGGGTTGTCTGCCAATGTGCGGCCACGGCACTATCGGGCTCGCGACGGTGTTGGTCGAAACCGGCATGGTCGAAGCCGTGGAACCGATCACTACCATTCGTCTCGATACGCCGGCCGGTCTGGTCATCGCCGTGGTGAGCGTGTCGAACGGGCACGCCGATTCGGTGACGATTCAGAATGTTCCCTCTTTCGTGGTTCGCCTCGACGACGTCATCGACGTTCCTGGCGTGGGCTCGGTTCCCTACAGCCTCGCCTACGGTGGCAACTTCTACGCCATCGTTAACTTGGACGACGTGGGCCTCACCTTTGACCGGTCACGCCAGAACGAGATCACTCGTGTGGGTCTGGCCATCATGGCGGCGATTAATGAAACCGACCCCCCTCATCACCCCGAGGTCGCCGGCGCCGATCACTGTCATCACGTGGAGTTTCTCGCGCCGGGATCGACGGCTCAACACTCGCGTCACGCGATGAGCATCTTCCCGGGCTGGTTCGACCGCTCGCCGTGCGGAACCGGAACCTCGGCGAGAATGGCGGAGCTCTGGGCGCGAGGTCAATTGGCGCTCAATGAGGACTTCGTGAACGAGTCGTTCATCGGGACACGGTTTATCGGCCGAATAGTCGCAGAGACTGACGTGGCCGGCGTGCCGGCGATCATCCCGACGATCACTGGTCGGGCGTGGGTCACGGGGCTCGCGCAGTACCTCTACGACCCGAGTGACCCGTTCCCGGTTGGATTCGACTTCTAGAAATGGACACACAACTTCCCATGACCGATACGTCCCCTACATCACCCGATGAACTGACTCGACGAGCACGCGCGGCTGCTGTGGCCTTCGCGCAGTGGTCGGCCCAGCCACCTCGCTCGCGGGCTCGAGCACTCGTCGCCGCGGCGCTGAACTTCTCCGGGAGTAATTTCCCATTCGCCTTTTCGGTCGCTGGCGGCGACACCGCGTCAGCACTCGCGGCGGGCTATTCGGTGATCGTGAAAGCGCACTCGGGCCATCCGCAACTATCGCTTCGCACTGGCCAGGTCGTAGCCGCGGCGCTGGAGGGTGCTGGCGCGCCGGCCAACACGTTGCAGGTGATCTTCGGACAGGAGCAAGGCGTCGAGATGCTGAAGAATGTGCACGTTCGCGCCGGCTCCTTCACCGGATCGATTCACGCTGGCCGTTTGCTCGCCGACATCGCCGCGGCTCGACCAGACCCGATCCCCTTCTACGGTGAATTGGGGAGTGTCAATCCGCAGTTCGTCACGCGCGCGAAACTCGAACAGGACTTCGCGACGGTGTGCGAAGGGTACGTGGCGAGTGTGTCGTCGTCCGCCGGCCAGTTCTGCACAAAGCCGGGATTTCTTTTCGTGAGCGACGCGTCGGTGGTCGCCGAACCCATTCGGGCCGCCGCCGAGGAAGTGGCGGAGCATCGAATGCTGAACGCACGCATCGCCCAGAGTTATCGTGAACGGCGCGACACGGTGCTCGCTACGGAAGGTGTTCAGGTCATCGCGCCGGGCGCCGTTCGCTTCGACGACGACGGACAAGGGTGGGTGACGCCCACCATCGTGTCCGCGTCCGCGGCGGTCCTCGAGTCCAGCGGCGCACGATTGCGCGACGAGTCGTTCGGTCCGCTTTCGGTAGTGGTGCAGTACGACGAGGAATCGCAGTTAGCCGACCTCGCGCGCCGGCTGTTCCCGGGTAATTTGACGGGCCGGGCGCCGTTCGCTTCGACGAGTCGTCGCCCGAACTGGTCGCGCTGATTGACCGACTGGGTCGGTCGTCGGGGCGCGTGCTCTTCAACGGTTGGCCCACCGGCGTTGCCGTCACACCGGCGATGCAACACGGTGGTCCGTGGCCCGCGACGACCAACGACGCGGGTACGTCGGTTGGAACGGCGGCGATTGGTCGGTTCCAGCGTGGCGTGAGCTACCAGAACATGCCCCAGCACCTGCTACCGATGGAACTTCGCGACGACAATCCTTGGGGTGTGCCCCAACAGGTTGCGCCGGCCGGTGAGTCGACGTCGTGGGGTGATCGCTCGGCTTAGTGTCCGTGCACGTCGTGGGGCCGATACGGCGCTTCGAGAGCGGCGCGTTCGTCAGCGTCGAGTTGTAGCGACATCGCCTCGAGCGCGTCGGTGACGTGATGGAGCGCCGTGGCGCCGATGATCGGCGCCACGACCGCGCGTTGGTGGAGTAACCACGCGAGTGCGACCTGAGCCTGGGCGACGCCGCGATTCGTGGCGATGCGCGACAACTGCTCTAAGATGCCCTCGTCCGCGCGACGGTCGTAGCGTCCGTCGGGGAACGTGTCGGTCTTCGCTCGCGTCGTGTGCGCTGTTCCCTGCAGTGAGCGATTGCCGGCGAGGATGCCGCGCGCGAGCGGGCTCCACGGAATGACGCCCACCCCTTGGTCGACGCAGAGCGGTATCATCTCGCGTTCTTCTTCGCGGTAGATCAAGTTGTAGTGGTTCTGCATGGCCACGAAGCGGGCACCACCGGCTCGCTCGGCGGCGAACTGGGCCTTTTGGAACTGCCACGCGTACATCGAAGAGGCCCCGATCCAGCGAACTTTGCCCGCGCGCACCAGTTCGTCGAGCGCCCCCATCGTCTCATCGACCGGCGTGTGCGGGTCGAAGCGGTGGATTTGGTAGAGATCGACGTAATCCGTGCCGAGGCGACGTAACGAGTCATCGATGGCCGCGTGAATGCGTTCGCGGGTGAGGCGCGGACCGTCTTCGTCGGGGGTCGAGGCCATGAAGATCTTGGTCGCAATGACCGTCTCATCGCGTCGGGCGTACGCCCGCAGTAACCGGCCGGTGACTACTTCGCTTTGGCCGTGGTTGTAGGAGTCAGCGGTGTCGAAGAAATTGATCCCGCACTCGATGGCCCGGCGCACGATGTGCGCCGCTGCCTCTTCGTCGAGCACCCAGGGACGGTCGGGATTGGCGCCGAAGCTCAGCATCCCCAACGCGACGCGCGAGACGCGCAGGTCCGACGGACCGAGGTTGGTGTAGTCCATCGCGACCATGTCACCGAGCGCGGTAGATCTCCACCGCGACGACCAGGTCCTGCCACGGCATTCCTGAACTCTTGAAAACCCGTGGCCGGGTATGGTCGACCGCGACGTCGCCCGTAATGATGTCACGCATGGCCACCATCGCGCTCTGGCTAAATCGACCCTCACTAATCGGAATCAGTAGGTCACCCGCTTCTCGCAGCGCAGCGCCAGGGTCCTCGACCACTACTTGTGCGCGCGAGACCAACGAGGAGTCGAGTTCGCGGACGTCGGGTTCGTGCGACCCGACGGCCACGGCGAGCGCATCATCGAGCACCATGGTGCCGTCGAAAAGCGGAGTGCGCGACGTGGTGGCGCAGATGATGACCTGGGCGTCGCGAACGTCACTCGCGTCGCCGACGCGGGCTTCTTGTCCACTGCTCACGATCCGTTCAACGAGCGTTGCGCTGCGTCCCTGATCGCGAGCCACGATGCTGACGCGACCCACGTCGCGAATGCTTCGCATCGCCTCGAGGTGACCCCACGCTTGGGCCCCTGAGCCGAAGACCACGAGATGATCGACGATAGTGGGCGCGAGGTGGTCGGCGATTGCCGCTGACACCGCGGGGGTGCGTAGGGCCGTGAGCGCCTGACCGTCCATCAACATGATCGGCTCGAGCGTGAGTGCATCCATCAATAGATACACGCCCTGAATTCGGTCTCTGCCCATCGCTGGATTCTTCGGTGCCACTGTCGAAACCTTGGCGCCGACGAAATCACCGAAGCGCGAGGGCATGTACAGGAGTTGACCGTGTTCAAGGTCCAGGATGCTTCGCGCAAAGTCTTGAGCGGGATCCAAGCCGGCCGCGAGGTCTCGTTGAATCGCGCGCACTGCCCGGCCCATGTCGACCAACGCGAACATCTCGTCGTTCGATACCCAGTTGATCGACGAAGCGCTCACGCGAGGTTGAATCCGGTGCCGACCGAGTCGGAGGGATCGAGCGTGAAGAAACTGCGGCCCGTCTGGTAGGCCATGCCTTCTACGGTAGCGATGATCGCGCCCGAGACGTCGCAGTTCGACGCGGGGCGGAAACGTCCGACGAACCGTGTGCCGATGATGGAGTCGTGGATAAGTGCGTGCTCCTCGTCCATGCGGCCGTCATCGACGAGGAGGGCCAAACGGGCCGCAGTGCCCGAGCCACAGGGAGAACGGTCGATTCGCCCGTCCGCGAAGATGGTGACGTTGCGTTGGTGGGGTCCGTCGGGTGTCTCTTCGAGATCGTCGAAGATGATGGTGCCGTAGATGCCGCTAAGACGCGGATCGCTGGCGTGGCGGGCGACCTCGGTGTCATTGAGCGCCCACTTGATCTCGCGCCCAATGGCTCGTAAGGCCGACGCGTGCTTTGGCACCACCTCGAGTCCAAGTGTCGAGGCCGCGATCGATGCGTAGAGCGCTCCGCCATAAGCGACGTCGACGACGACGCGTCCGAGCGAAATATCGACGTCGAGCGAACGCCGAACGGGGTACGACGCGACATTCTCAAACGTCACGCCGACAACCGCGCCGGCGACTTGCTTCACGTGGGCGACTACTCGACCCGAGGGCACGTCGATGGTGACCGCGGTGACGCCATCGGGGTTCGCGTCGACTCGACCGCTCTGAACCGCCCATACGCCGAGTGCAATCGTCCCGTGGCCGCAGGCCGTTGAGTAGCCGTCGTTGTGCCAGAACAACGCTCCGAAGTCAGCGTCAGCGTCATCGGGCGCGACGATGAAGCAGCCGTACATGTCGCTGTGGCCCCGAGGTTCTTGACAGAGCATCGCACGCACGGCGTCGACCTCGAGTGAGTGTTGCGCGTAGACGCGCTTCTCGCCGACGGTGGCGCCTTCGATCGTCGGGAAACCATCTTCCACAATGCGAAAGGGCTCGCCAGCCGTATGGTAGTCAATGGTTTCAATGGCGTCGCCGAACGTAGACATGTCAGTGCCCGACAACCGACCGGTTCTCGGGGCCATACGCGTCGAACATCACGTTAACGACCTTCGGCGTCAACGCTGAACAGTGGCCTGCCGAGTGAGGCGACGTCAACGTCGATGCCGAGTCCGGGCGCGTCGAGGCCGCTGATCGATCCGCGACCATCGTGAGAACGAGGTGAGTACCCGGCGGCGTGCTCGAGTACCCAGTCGTTCATGTACGACGCGGCGAACAGTAACTCGCGATCCGTGCTCGCGGCGAGGTGGCTCACCGCGGCGGTTGTCATGTCGCCGCCCCACGTGTCCTCAATGGTCATGCGTACGCCGAGGGCTTCGCAGAGATCGCGCATGAACTTCGCCTTGGTCAGGCCGCCGACTCGACTGATCTTCAAGTTAATTGCCTCCATCGCCTTGGCGTTGTAAGCGCGTAACAGTGCCTGCGGGTCGATGATGATTTCGTCGAGCACCATTGGTAGTGAGGTTCGTTCGCGAACGATCAAGCACTCTTCGAGCGTGCGACACGGCTGTTCGAGATACACGCGGTCCATCTCATTGAGCAAACGCGCGGCAATCACGGCGTCCTGAAGACGCCAGCCACAGTTGGCGTCGGCGACAACGAAGTCGTTGGCGTCGGTTGCGGCCACGATCGCTTCGACGCGCGTTGCGTCGTCGTGCGGGTCCGCCCCGACCTTCAATTGGAATCGACTGGTGCCTTCGGCCTTGCGTGCAGCGACGTGTTTCGTCATTTCCGCGGTCGAGTCCAACGGTATGGCGACGTACAGCGGGAGGCTGTCTTGGCGTCGTCCGCCGAGCAGTGTGTAGACCGGCTGATTGACCACCTTGCCGTACGCGTCCCAGCAGGCGATATCGACGACTGACTTGGCGTACGCGTGGCCCGACACTGTCGCGTCCATGGTTTCGTTGATGAGATTGAGGTTCTCGACGTCCAGACCAATCAGCGCTTGCGCGAACTCGGCGATCACGGACGCAGCGCCAGTGCCGTAGCCGGGTAAGTAGTTGGCACCGAGCGGGCAGACTTCCCCGAAACCCTCGACGCCTGATGCAGTGGTGACTCGTACGACGGTACTGAGCAACGTGCGAATAGTGCGTCCGCCAGACATGACGTAATCACCGTGCGCGTAGGTCAAATCGTACGAATATACATCGATACGTTGGATCTTCGACATCGGAGAAATATACCACATATTACTCTTTGATCGACTTTTGCGATCGAGGTGCGCGTGGGCTTACTTGAAATCTTGAGCGGCGTGCGCTCGTGAGACTAGCGTTGCCGTAGTCACCAACTAATGGCCCCGGGCTTCGCGAACGGCACTTGGTGATACTCCAAGAAACTGCTTTATCTGCCGACTCATCGCGGCTTGATCGGTGAAACCACACTCGACAGCAATGTCGGCGAGTGATCGATCACTCTGCACGACACGGTAGATGGCCTCTTCGACTCGCACGCGAACGATGAGCCGACTCGGTGCGAGACCGATGAGGCGCTGCATTCGACGTTCCAGCATCGCCGTCGACATTCCGGCAGCGCTCGCAAGATCCGACGGCGTGATCTGTTTGCGGTAGCCGGCGTGAGCCGTCGCCAGGGCGATTTCGAGGCCCTTCATCCCGGTACGATCGGCCGGCGTCTCTTCGTCGAGGGATACAGCAGCGATGGCGACCGGCTTGCCCTGTGAATTGAGGAGAAGAGATTTGTTGGTGATGAACCAGCCGAGCGATCCGTCGCGGCGAGTGATGAGTTCGAGTTGTCGGCGCACCGGACGCCCACTGGCCAATACTGCGGCGTCTTGAGCTGCGTAGGAAATTGCCAGCTCGGGCGCAAAGAGATCATTGGCCGTCTTGCCGATGATCTCGGAGATGCTTCTGTCCGATGCCCGTTCAGCGAAGGTTTGATTGACGACAAGATATTTACCGCTGGTGTCCTTCAGGGAAAACATGACGCGGGGCAGTCCCTCGAAAACTGCGGCAAGTTCCAGCGCGCCCTTGGGAAGCTTTTCTGGCACAGTTGTCACCACTCCGATCTCACGCTAGAAACGTCACTCCACTTGAATCAATTCGACAAGAAACAGTACCGATAGGCACAAGACGGGCCCACCGCGGCCCGGCAATACTGCCACTGTGAAAACTAGTGAACATCGCACCCACGCGTCCCTCCACGATGACGCGGCCCTTGTCGCCAAGACTCTGACGCTCGCTACGAGTCTCATCAAAGAGGCCCACAGTGGCCGAAGCAAGCGCGAACTACGCCAGGGCAGGCGAGTCAACCGGTTGTTACACCAGCCACAAGGTTTGGCCTTCATCCTCACGCTGACCGATGAGGTCTTGAGAATCCGAGACCCCCGCCGAGCGGCTCGTCGTTTGAGAGACCTCGTCCGTAACCAGTCGGACCTGCGCTTCCTTGGGCCAATCGATCGAGTGATGCTCAGGGTTGGCAGCGCCCTCGCCGGGCCGTTGCCTCGTCTGGTGATGCCTTTGGTTTCGTCGAGGGTACGAGCAGAGTTGTCTGGTTTCGTCATCTCGGCCGATGGGCGCAGTCTTGCTCGCGACATTGCTCGACGTAAGGAGCAGGGCATCCGAGTCAACGTGAATCTCCTTGGCGAAGCCGTGCTCGGCGATGCGGAGGCGGAGGCGCGTCTTGAATCAGTGATTGCGTTACTACGCCGACCCGATGTTGAGTATGTATCGGTCAAGATCAGTTCAATTTGTGCACAGATCAACCAACTGGCATTCGAGGAAGAAGTGGATCGCATCGCTGGCCGACTGCGGCGTCTGTACGACACTGCGTTGCAGTTCGACTCGCCAAAATTCGTCAATCTCGACATGGAGAAGTATCGAGATCTTGAACTCACGGTTGCGGTGTTCCAACGAGTCCTGAGCGAGGAGCCCTATCGACGTCTCGACGCCGGCATTGTCTTGCAGGCCTATCTCCCCGATTCGTTCCAGGTGCTGCAACGACTCGTGCCGTGGGCGCGCGACAGGCGTCAGAACGGTGGTGGGCGGATCAAGATCCGAATTGTGAAGGGTGCCAACCTGGCGATGGAAAGCGTTGTGGCGGAGTTAGCGGGCTGGGAGTTGCCGGTTTACGCGACCAAGGCGGAAGTGGACGCCAACTATAAGCGCATGATCGACTTCGCCTTCGACCCTTTGAATCTCGACAGCCTGCGCGTCGGCGTCGCCAGTCACAACTTATTTGAAGTCGCTTGGGCAATGGTGCTGGCTGAAGCACGGGGCGTTTCGCGAATGATCGAATTGGAAATGCTCGAAGGCATGGCGGTCTCGATCGCCCAGGCCGTGGGCAAGGTTGCGGGCGCGATGCTCTTGTACACGCCCATAGCCCATCGCGCTGACTCAGACTCGGTCATTGCGTACCTGGTGAGGCGCTTTGACGAGAATACTGGACCGGAGAATTTCCTACGTCATCAATTCTCTCTCGAGTTAGGTTCTGCTTCTTGGGAGGCCGAGAAGGCTAAGTTCCTAGCTTCGGTGCAGGCAAGCCACGAGGCGACGGTGACGACGCGTTTGTCGCAGGACCGCCGGGAAGCGTCGGACGAGCATCGTGAAGGTCCGTACGTGTTTGCAAATGAGGCTGACACCGATTTCTCATTGGCTCCGAATCGGGAGTGGATCGCTCCATATCTGCGCTCGCTTCATGAGCAGGGCCTCGATGTGGTTACCCCCTGCATCGGGGGGCATTTCGTTCCATTCGACGGGGATCAACTTGAGACGGACGTGGGTCGTGATCCGTATGAACCCGACCGAGTTGCGTATCGGTGGACGCAGGCAAACGAAGCATTGATCGATCAGGCGGTGTCGGTTGCCAAGATCGCTGGTGAAGGGTGGCGAAGCAGCTCTCGCTCTACGCGAAAGCAACTCTTGCTCGATGTAGCCGATGAACTCGCCGAACAACGTGGTCGCCTGATCGGGGTGATGGCCCGTGACGCGGGCAAAGTATTGAAGGAAGCGGACATCGAGGTCTCCGAGGCGATCGACCTGGTGCGCTACTACGCAATGAGCCTCGATAGCTTCGAGTCATTGGAGTCAGATGGAGCAAGTTTCGCTCCGTTTGGCACGGTGCTCGTCGTGCCGCCGTGGAACTTCCCCGTGGCGATTCCGGTCGGTGGCGTCGCGGCGGCACTCGCGGCAGGCAACGCGGTGATCTTGAAGCCTGCGCCCGAGACGGTGGCGGTCGCCTGGATCTTCGCCAACGCCTTTTGGGCGGCGGGAGTGTCGAAGGAAGTTTTTCAGTTTGTGCCGTGTGCCGACGGCGACGTTGGTCAGCGCTTGGTGACGCACCCTGACGTGAATGCGGTGGTGCTCACTGGCTCATGGGACACCGCGCGAATGTTCCTCGAGTGGCGACCCGATCTTGAACTGCACGCAGAAACGAGCGGTAAGAACGCGATAGTCGTGACGGCTACAGCAGATCTTGACAACGCAATCGCAGATTTGGTGAGGTCAGCGTTCGGCCATGCCGGCCAGAAGTGCTCTGCCGCAAGTCTCGCCATCCTGGAAGCATCCGTGTACGACAACCCTGACTTTCAACGACGTCTTGTTGACGCGACAAAAACTCTTCGAACGGGGCCGGGATGGGACCCGCGCACCACACTGTCTCCCCTCATTCGACCACCCGAAGGTGCACTCGCGGGCGCACTCAATCGATTGGACGCTGGTGAGCAATGGCTGTTGAAACCGGAGTCGGTTGACGGTAGTGATCAGATGTTCACGCCCGGTATCAAGTTGGGCGTGATGCCCGGAAGTACGTTCCACGTCAATGAGTGTTTCGGTCCAGTACTCGGGCTGATGCGTGCACGGGACTTGGACGAAGCGATTGAGTTTCAAAACGCCTCGATGTACGGTCTGACGGCGGGCATTCATTCGCTTGACGCCGAGGAGATTCGTGTCTGGACTGAGTCTGTTCAGGCTGGGAACCTCTACATCAATCGGCAAATTACTGGTGCGATCGTGCAGCGCCAACCCTTTGGCGGGTGGAAACGTTCAGTGATTGGTCCCGGTGCAAAGGCGGGGGGCCCGAATTACGTCGGTGCACTAGGAATCTGGAGTTCCAATTTCGATGGAGACGCGAGCGCGTTCGAGGCCGAGGTGAGGGCTTCGGTTGATCGAGATCTCGCACCTTCAGACCGGAGCGATCTCATCGCGGAATCGAACGTACTTCGCTACGTCCCAATGAAGCGTGTACTTCTTCGAGTTAGCGCGAGTTTCGATGACGAGACCTTGTCATTAGTTGTTGGCGCCGGCCGCAGTGCTGGTATTGAAGTAGTGGTCTCATCGTCAGTGATTCGAGAGGTAACGACCGCGCTGGTCCTTGAAGATGATGCCACATTGATCTCGCGACTCATAAGTCTTGGCGAGTCAAAGGACAAGCCCGACCGAGTTCGCTTTCTCGGTACACCTGTCGATCAACTTCGACTCGCCACGATTGATTCAGGCATGTCGGTGGATGATCGAGCATTCGTCGCCCATCCGCGCCTCGAGGCACGACGCTGGTTTCTTGAGCAGGCGGTGAGTGAGACCAAGCACCGTCACGGGAACGTGAGCGGTCACGCTCAGATGGCTTGACGAACGATCCGTCCAGTGGCGTCACTCTGCCGATTATCGTGCGTGGACGTTCGTTGTGTTCCTGCGCAGTGGTGTCAAGTTCAGCCGGTGTATGCACCGAGGGTTTGTTTTCTTGGGCGCGTAGTGACGCACTAATCCGTTGGTGTACTCGTACCCCAAGCTTGATCACGGCGATTCGTATCTCATTCGTCGCTTCGCGTCGCCAGGGACTACGCGTTGTCAACGTAGCAACCCACGGTGCACTCGTCGAAGGCGTTCGCCCGCGTGAGACCTGTGACGACGTCAAAACGACTGTTCGCGAACTTCTTCATCACGTTCGTGTTTAGATAACGCCCGAATCCTTAAGGCGTTGATGCTCTTCCTCTGAGAGACCGAGCAGGCCGCCGTACACGTCGGCGTTGTGCGCTCCGGCCGTCCACGACCCGGACCAGCGCACCTCGCCGGGCGTGCGCGATAGTCGTGGCATGATGCCTGGACCTAAAAGCTCGCCGAGTTCTTCATCGACGTGGGTGATGAAGGCGTCACGTGCCTGGAGGTGGGGGTCGGCAACCACGTCAGCAACGGAATTTACGGGCCCACTCGGGATACCGGCCTCGAGCAGTAGCCGCTCTAGTTCGGCCGCGTCCTTGCTCGCGACCCACGCTGCGACAATTCCCTCTATCTGTTCCTGGTGTTCACCCCTTGTAAGGTGGGAGGCGAAATCAGGATGATCGATGAGATCGGGTCGTCCCATGACGCCACAGAGCGACGCGAAGAGGTTGTCTTGGTTCGCCGCAATGACGAACCACTTCTCGTCGCGAGAGCGAAAGATGTTGGACGGCGCCACGCCATTGAGACGAGAACCTGACGGCTGGCGGATGAGTCCGAGTAGGTCATATTCCGGTATGACGCTCTCGAGGAGGGCGAGACATGATTCGATGAGTGAGACGTCGACAACCTGACCCTCCTGGGTTTCCGATCGATCGCGTTGCAGAATCGCGGAGAGCGCGCCGAACGCGGCGAAGAGTCCGGCCACACTGTCGCCAAGTGAAATACCCGATCGTGGCGGCGGCTGATCGGGATAACCATTGAGCGAGCGCAGGCCTGACGCCGCCTCCGCAACGGAGGCGAAGCCCGTGCGTGTGGCATCGGGGCCAGTCTGTCCGTAGCCCGAGACGCGAACAAAGACAATGCCGGGATTGACGGCCTTGAGTTCCTCGTAGCCAAGCCCCCATTTTTCCAGCGTTCCCGGGCGAAAGTTCTCGAGCACGACGTCGCTTTTTTCTACCAATCGAAGAAAGAGCTCACTGCCTTGCTTGAGATCCAGGGTGATGAGTCGTTTATTGCGAGACTGAATTGGCCACAGCAGCGTGTGATCGCGATAGCGCTCGGGCCCCCACACACGTGCAGGATCCAGGTGGCCGGGCGCTTCCACTTTGATGACGTCAGCGCCCATATCGGCAAGGAGTCGCCCGGCGAAGGGCCCCGCGATGAGCGAACCGACCTCGAGCACTCGAATGCCCTCGAGGGCTCCCGCGGGGACCGCTGAATCGTGCTCACGTCCGACTTCTGGACTCGGTGTTAGCGCCATTGAAGTACCTTGTGCACGAACTGACGGAACTTTCTAGATGACATTGAGTTCGGGAAGGATCTGATTGTCCGCAAATCTTGTGGCGTCGAAACTCGACACGTCGGTGAAAGGCTCTACACCGAGGTAGAGGTCGCGAATGACCTCGCCGATGGCCGGTCCCATCAAGAAACCGTGTCCAGAAAAACCGGTCGCGTAGAGGAAGCGATTGACGCCCTTCGCTTCACCAATGAGTGCATTGTTGTCGGGGGTGACTTCGTAGAGTCCCGCCCAACCCGCGGAGATGCCCACTGAGGTAAGACTTGGTGCTCGTTTCGCCATCGCTTCGCCGAGGCGAGGTAACCAATCGTCAGACATCTCGAGTTTGTAGCCAGGCGTCTCATCCGGATTGGACATTCCTATGAGCAGTTGTTTCCCAGTCCTATGAAAGTAAAGCGTCGTCTCGAGATCGACCGTCAGGGGAAATTCTCGGTCTGGCTCCTTTAGGGGTTCGGTCACCAGAATTTGACGCCGCATCGGAAGAACGGGCAGGTCAACCCCGACGAACTCGCCCACATTTAATGACCAAGCGCCGGCGGCGCAGATCACCGTAGAGGTGCGAATAGTGCCCGCCGTAGTCACCACCGCCTCAATGTCATCACTGCTGCGAACGATGTCCGTTACCTCGGTCTGGTTGATCAACGTGGCGCCCGCTCGTCGTGCAGCCCCGGCAAAGCCGAGCACCACAGAATCCGGTGTGCAGTGTCCGTCGCTGGGAGAGAACGCCGCGGCGACGAGTCCCTTCGTGTCAATGAGTGGCGAATGCCGTTTCGCTTCACTGACACTGATCATTCGGCTCGGCACGCCGAGTTCATTCTGCAGCGCCACGCTCTCTTCAAAGCTCTCCGCTGACTCCGGCGTCGAAAGAAGAAACAGGTAACCGACCTGGCAGAAATCGATCTCTTGGTCGAAGAGCTTTGTGAAATTTTGGTAGGTCGTAATGCTCCTCAAACTCAATTCGATGTTGGCGCGGTTGGAGAACTGAGCGCGAACGCCACCCGCGGCGCGCGAACTAGAGCCCGAGCCCAACACGTCACGTTCGAGTAACACCACGTCCGGTACCCCAGCTTGGGCCAGACGATACGCGCAGCTCAGTCCGATAACGCCCCCACCGATGATGACCACATTGGCGGAGGAGGGTAGATTCTTGTTGTTTGTCTCCATGGGCCAATCGTCGCACCCCATACCGTCTAGAACAATCGAAGAATTACGTAGAAACCATTAAGAAAAACTATTCATTCAGGACAATGGCCTTAAACACCGACTGCCATTGAAGATGCTCCTCCCATCTCCTCTGCATTAAGCATTACTAAAGGATAGATGCCCTAATCTTTCGATTGTTATACAGGTACTGGGGCGTAATTATCTTGAGGTGGGCAGAGTGTTCTCAGAGCGCGCCACGGCCGCTCGACGAGATTGCTCCGCTACCTGGCGTACAGAGAAAGAAGGAGTAGGAAATGCCCGAAACCGGGAAGCCATTTGAAGGACGAGTTGCCGTGGTAACGGGCTCCGCTCGGGGCATCGGCGCCGCGATCGCTATGCGCTTTGCGAGAGAGGGTGCCCGCGTTGTCGTTGCCGACATTGACGCAGATGGTGCACACACGACGGCGCAGAAGATCGTGTCCGAAGGCGGTGAAGCGCTCGGAGTCCACGCCGACGTCAGTAAAGCAGGCGACGTCGATCAACTCGCTCGCGCCGCGAACGAAGCATTCGGCGTGGTCGACACTTTGGTAAACAACGCAGGAGACGTGACTATCTCGCGACACTTCTTGGACTCCGACGAAGAGTGGTGGGACCACTTCATTGATACAAATTTGAAGAGTCAGTACCTGTGCATTCGACGATTCGCACCTCAGATGGTCGAAGCCGGTCGTGGCTGCATTATTAATATGTCAAGCGGCGGTGCCACGCGCTCGCACCGCGGCATGGTGGCCTACGACGCATCCAAGGGCGGCATCGAAGCGCTCACGCGGGGCTTAGCGTTGGAGTTGGCGCCGTACGGAATCCGCGTGAACACCCTCGTTCCCGGTCTCATCGCAACCAATCCCAGCCACCTCCTCCCTGAGGCGCGTGCGCTGCGCGACGCAACGGTCCCACTTGGTCGAGGTGGCCTCGCTGAGGATCTGGCTGGTCCGGCGTATTTCCTCGCCTCAGATGACGCCGCCTACGTCACGGGCGCGTCACTCGTTGTTGACGGGGGCGTTTTGGTCCAGCAACGTTCTCCCCAGGTGGAGACGTTCCCCGTCTCGATTTTCCCCTCCGTTGAAAGCGTCGTGGGTAAGAGTTGATGACAAGGCTCGAGGTGAACATCGACCTCAATGCCGACGTCGGTGAAGGATATGGGCGATGGCAGTTAGGTGATGACGATTCACTGTTGGGCATCGTTACCAGCGCGAACGTGGCGTGTGGCTTTCACGCTGGCGATCCAAACATCATGCGGCGCGTGTGCTCTGTTGCCGTCGAGAACGGTGTGCGCATTGGCGCCCAAGTGTCGTATCCCGATCTCGTCGGATTCGGTCGCCGCGCTATGAAAATCGCTCGCGATGACTTGGCGAACGATGTTCTATATCAGTTGGGTGCGCTTCAAGCGTTTGCCAACGCGGCAGGGGGGCGTGTTGACTACGTGAAGCCCCATGGCGCCCTCAATAACGTCTGCGACACAGACGCCGAGCAGGCGTCGGCAATTATCGACGCCATCGAGATTTTCAATCCGGCACTGCCACTATTGGCGCTTCCCGGCTCACAACTTGGGCAGCAAGGTGTTGCTCGCTCGATATCGGTGATCGCCGAGACGTACCCCGATCGCGCGTACCTCAGCACTGGACGTCTTGTCCCTCGTAGCGAATCGGGCGCGGTGCTTCACGATTCTGATCAAATCGCAGCAAGCGTCGTGTCGTTGGCGATGCACCACCGCGTTGCCTCGATAGACGGCGACGCCGTCACTGTCGAGGCACGGTCGCTCTGTCTTCACGGTGACAACGTCGAAGCGGTCACGTCGGCGAGAGCCGTCCAGCACGCTCTTCTTTCGGAGGGAATATCGCTCGTCAGTTTCGTCAAAGACTGACGTGCGCGTCCTTCCGTATGGAAACGAAGCCGTCTTGGCGAAGTTCGATTCTCTCGTCGACGTCATGGGCTTTACGGCAGATCTTGAGACGACGCCACCACATGGTGTGATTGACGTCGTGCCTGCTGCGCGGAGCGTCATGATCTGGTTCGACGGCGCGGTCACCGATGTCGAGGGCGTGCGGCGTGATCTTTTAGCGCGCGACGTCGTGGCGCGCGAGCTTCCTGACGGCGACGAGATTGAGGTGCCGATTGATTACGACGGTGCTGATCTGTCCTGCGTTGGCGAAGTGACTGAACTCGATGAATCCGAGGTGATACGCCGACACTGTGGAGCGACCTACGTGGTCGCCTTCATTGGTATGGCGCCGGGCTTCTACTTCCTCGCCGGCGGCGACCCTTCACTTCAGGTGCCCCGACGTCTCTCGCCGCGAACCTCCGTTCCGCGCGGCGCAGTGGGACTCGCGGGGGAGTTCACAGGCATCTATCCGAGAAAAGGTCCCGGTGGATGGCAACTCCTTGGTACCACCCCCGCCGATCTGTGGGACGCCACTCGCTACCCTTCTGCACTCTTGGCCCCCGGTACTCGCGTGCGCTTCGACGAGAGTGGTCACAAGTGATCACCATTGTTGAACCTGGTCCCTACTGCTCGATCCAGGATTTGGGGCGGCGTGGTTATGGCCGATGGGGGATATCGCCGGGCGGGGCCGCCGATCAACGCAGCCACTCTCTCGCCAATCGACTCGTTGGAAACGCCGAGGGCGCAGCGACAATTGAGTGTACGTTCGGGCCCGTTCGATTGAGATTCGAAGAAACAGCGGTGATCGCCGTGACGGGTGCGGCAGAAGAGATATCGATCACGGGCGGCGTCGGCGCTCCGAATGGTCCAATACGCGTGGGGCCTGGTGAGGTCACCGTCCACGCACCTCGTCACGGGGTCCGTTCCTACGTCGCTGTGCGTGGGGGTATCGACACACCTTTAGTTCTCGGTTCACGCGCCACCGATCCGTCAAGTGGCTTTGGCGCGGTACTTCGCGCGGGCGACCTTGTAACCGTTGGTCGCTCGGCGATAGTTGGTGAGATGCACGTCGATCTCGCGCCGACGCGCGGGTGGCCCCAGCCAGCGATCCTCGAGGCCGAACTTGGTCCCCAAGCCGACTGGTTCAGTGCGGAGTCAATTTCACTATTCAAACAACAGACCTACAGCGTGACGGCCGACTCCAATCGCGTTGGCGTGCGTCTACAAGGAGCGCCGCTCATGCGAAGCAACGTCGCCGGCATGATGTCAGAGCCCGTCATTCGCGGTGCCATCGAAATCACCACTGATGGTCCGCCCATCGTCTTCACGGCGGACCATCCAACGACGTGTGGCTACTCCGTCATCGCTGTTCTCGACGCCGCAAGCGCCGATTACACCGCACAGCTACGCCCCGGTGACCTGGCCCGTATTCACGTGAGATCGGCGCGCCCACGATGAGCCAGGCGACGTTGTACCTCACACTCGCAACAGATAGGAAGAATGCATGACGAACGCACAGGACCTCGCAACGACCATCGGCGCTGCTCTGCGCAGACACAGCTCAGGCGTTCTCTACGGGTTACCCGGCGGTGGCAACAATCTTGAAATCATCGGCGCCGCCGAAGCTGAAGGTGTCCGCTTCATTCTCACGCACGGCGAAACGGGTGCGACCATCATGGCCGCCGTGCACGCCGAACTCACGGGCGCCGTCACGGCCGCCGTGGTCACCCGTGGTCCGGGCGCGGCCAGCGCGGTGAACGGTGTCGCGCAGGCGAAGTTGGACCACCAGCCACTCTGGTTACTGAGTGACACGGTGAGCGAGGCAGATACCGAGCGCATCGCGCACCAGCGCATTGACCAGCGTTCACTGTTCTCGCCGGTCACCAAGTGGAGCTCCGTGCTCGGCGACTCCGGAGCCGATGAGGTGCTCGATGACGCGGCGTTCGTCGCGACGAGTCCCGCGCCCGGACCCGTGCACCTCGACTTTGATCCAACGTCGACAAGAAGGGATGAAGTCCCGCTGGCCGTGACACCTAGCGGCGACGTCAACGACGTGCGGCGGTTGTTAAAAGAGGCGCGCCGTCCGGTCGTCATCGTCGGTCAAGGTGGGCGTCGTCACGCGCAGATAATCGCCTCGTTCATTGGCGACAGCGCGACGCCCGTACTGTTGACCTACAAGGCCGTTGGCGTCGTTGCGTCGTCCGATCCTCACTTCGCTGGACTCTTCACCGGTGCGTGGATGGAGGCGCCCGTTCTTCACGACGCGGACCTCATCGTCGCTATTGGTCTCGACAGCATCGAGTTGATTCCGAATCCGTGGAAGTACGCAGCGCCCGTCGTGCTACTGGCAGAGTGGCCCGACTCCGGACGTTATTTCGCTACGGCGGCCGCGGTCATAGGTCCCCTCGCGTCGACACTCGCTGAACTTGATCCGTTTCCCAGCACTTGGCCGGCTGACTATGCAACGATGCATCGAGAGCGAGGACTGCACGCCTTGATGGAGGGTCCGATTGCCCGTGAGGGCGTGACACCCTGGGACCTCGTGCACCATGTTCGTCTGTTCGCACCATTAGGTAGTGTCGCTACCGTCGACGCCGGCGCGCACATGCTCGCCGCCATGCCTCTGTGGTCGGTCGAGCAACCTGGTGAATTGCTCATCTCCTCGGGCTTAGCGACGATGGGCTACGCACTACCGGCGGCGATCGCGGCCGCGATAGTGAACCCTCAGCAACGTGTCTACTGCCTCACGGGCGACGGTGGACTCGGAATGGTACTGGGCGAGTTGGAAACCGTGGCTCGGCTGAACCTTCCGATAACGATCATCGTCTTCAATGACAGCACCCTCTCGCTGATCAAACTGAAGCAACGCCCCGAAGGCAATGGGGGTACGCGAGCCGTTGACTATCGAGCCACGGACTACACGATGATCGCGGCGAGCGTGGGACTCGCGGCAACGCTGGTCGGCGACATTGACGAGCTCGATCGCGCACTCCGTGCTTCGTCGCGTTCGACCTCGCCGATGCTTCTTGACGTTCTTGTCGATCCGTCTGGTTACTCACACGTCATGGACGTAGTACGCGGGGGCTCGGCGAATGCGGTGCACAGTGCGCAGGGGAGCATCTCATGAGTTCGGTACCTTCAGATATGAACCACGAGAAAACGGCCGTTGAAATGGTTGGGGAAGTGCCGCGCGCTGTCTTTGGCAGCACCTTCACCGAGCACCTGGCCTCGATCACGTGGGACGACGAAGTCGGTTGGCACGACCTGGAGGTTGGGCCTATGCAGCCGCTCCTCCTTCATCCCGCCACGGCGGTCTTGCACTACGCCCAGGAGATCTTCGAAGGTTTAAAGGCGTACCGTCACACAGACGGTTCCGCACGCCTCTTTCGAATCCAGGACCACGCGTCGCGTTTCAGCGATTCTGCACGGCGCATGGCGATGCCTGAACTATCGGCAGAGCTATTCACACGAGCGTGCGTCGAACTGGTGAAGGCGGACGTGGCGCTGCTGGGCCCGCGCCCCGGTGACGGATTGTATTTGCGGCCAATGTTGATTTCTACAACGCCGGAACTTGGGGCCGGACGTCCTTCGCGCAGCTATCTCTTCATGGTCATCGCCTGCCCAACTCCCGCCAACGCTGCGGCGAGCGCCCCTACCAGCGTGTGGGTCACTCACGATTATGTTCGCGCGGCGCGCGGCGGTACCGGAGCGGTGAAGGCCGGCGCCAACTACGCCCAAGGCATGATCGGTCAGGCGCAAGCCAGAGCACACAACTGTCAGCAGGTCGCGTGGCTCGATCCAGTGCAACGCGAGTACGTCGAAGAACTCGGCGCGATGAATCTTTTCTTTGTGCTGGAACGAGACCGATCGAGCCACCTCGTGACACCGCCGCTGTCGGACACGATTCTTCCGGGTATAACGCGTCGATCCATACTGACAATTGCCAACGACCTGGGTCTATCGACTGAGGAACGCCCGGTATCGCTGGCTGAGTGGGAACGCCTCTGTGCTGAATCGACGATCAAAGAAACCTTCGCGACCGGAACGGCTGGAGGTATCACGCCCGTTCGGACGGTACAAACAGTGAGGAGCGAGTGGACTATCGGTGACGGCGTCTCGTACCCGATCTCCTCGCTCATCGGTACTCGACTCAACGAGTTGCAATCGGGGGTGTCGTCTGACGCTCACGGCTGGCTGACGTCGCTGGGCACCTGAAAAATCCGCTGGACACTGTCGGTGTGATGACGCGTCAATGATGAGGAAGTCTCAATGAAACGTGCGTGATTTCTATAGTATCTCTATATGTATCTTGACTTGGTGAAACTGCGAGCCTTGGTCGAACTTCGTGATCGAGGGAGCATGACCGCCGCCGCTGTCGCCATGGGTTACACCACCGGCGCCATCTCGCAACAGATCGCCGCTTTAGAAGTCAGTCTCGGTGAGTCGCTGGTCGTGCACGTCGGTCGCAGAGTTGAATTGACTGACGCGGGCAACGTCCTCGCCGACCAGGCCATGACATTGCTTTTCAATGAGCGTCTCGCGAGAGAGGCAGTTGCTTCCTTGTCGCAACAGCGCAGCGCAAAGATTCGCATTGGGGTGTTCGCAACGTCGGCAACAGCGTTTTTGCCGGAGATTCTCGAACTCCTTCGGACTCGTCACCCGGGCGTCTCCGTTCGGTCCGTCGAGGTCGACGTTGACGCCGCGACCGCCGCGGTGGCGGCCAACACGGTTGATCTGGCATTCGGCGTTGACTATCCCGAGGCGCCGATACCGCGCGACGTAGAAGTTACCCTGCTGTCGTTGCGTACGGAGACTTTTCGCATTGCGGCAGGCTCGACGTTTTTTGTGGGTCCGGGCCCCGTTCCTCTTTCGAGTTTTGCGCAACATCCTTGGTTGCTATCTCCGGCACACACCAATTACGGGAATGCCTTTCGGATGGCGTGTCGCCGCGATGGCTTCGAGCCTCAAGTGGTTCATGAAATCATTGACACCACCGTCACGCTCGCAATGGTGAACGCCGGTCTTGGCATTGCGCCGGTTACTGATTCGATGTTGCGTTTGAGTGCGCACAAAGTCCACGTCATCGCACTTGATAAACCCATCGAACGAAATATGGTCCTCGCTCACCGACGACAACCAGCGTTGCAACCAGGTCTAAAAGCAGTTATCGATACTATTTTGGAGACGGTGACGCCGATGAATTTCGAACTCAAGTCCGGAGAGTCGAAATGAGGCCACTGCAGAACGTTGATCTTGGAGGGGCGAACGTTGACGCTCCTGTGCCGTTCGTGTATGGCCCTACCTGGTCAGTTGATTGGTTGACGTGTCGTGCGTCGCCCGCTGGGCATCGACGTGGCGTGTCGAATCGCGGGGCACACCAGTGAGCGTCGCGCGGACCTTTCTGTTCGTCCCCGCGACTCGGCTCGTCCGAATCGAAAAAGCGTTGGCAACGAGCGCCGACGTGGTCATCGTTGATTTGGAAGACGCGGTGAGCGCTGACGACAAAAATGCAGCGCGACAGATCGTGCAACGGCTCGAACCATCGAGGCCGGTTTTTGTTCGCATCAACGCCGCGACGTCTGATCAGTTTCACGAGGATGTTGCTCTCGTGTCGACATCTCCCTGGATAAGTGCCGTCGTGCTCCCGAAGGTTGAATCATCGTCCGACATCGAACACTTCCGATCAGAGGCGTCGAGGGAGGTCGACGTCGTCGCGCTGATTGAATCATCGGCGGGTATCATCGCCTGCGACGAGATCGCCCACTCCGGAGTGCGTCGATTGATGTTTGGGTCTGTCGACTACACCACCGAACTCGACGCGCCTCCGGGACCGAGCCTGTTCGCGTATCCGCGATCACGACTCGTTGTTGCCTCGGCAGCTGCGGGCTTGCCCGCACCGGTGGACGGTCCGACAACAATAATTGGGGACTCCGCGGCTTTGCGAGACGAGACCGTGGAGGCGTTTGGCGTAGGGATGGGGGGCAAACTCTGCATTCATCCGAACCAACTGGCAACAGTGGCATCGGTCTTCGCGACGACTTTGTCGGAGCGGGCCTGGGCCCAAAGCGTCATGTCCGCATTTGAGGAAAATAGTGGAGGGGTCTTTGTCGTGAACGGAGAGATGGTTGACGCGCCGCTGGTTGCGAGAGCTCGAAGGATACTTGAAACGTGACGTCGTACGAACTTCCGTTTACGCCAGAGGAGCTGTCAGAATCTGATTCTTCAATGGCGCCGCTCGCGGGCCTTCAGATTCTCGAGCTCTCGACGTACGTGGCGGGACCGTCGTGCGGTGTCGCTCTCGCTCAACTGGGTGCGGACGTCATTCGAATTGATCCAGTTGGCGGTGCAACCGACATTCGCCGACTCCCGCTCGATAAAAACGGCGACAGTCTGTACTGGGCTGGACTGAATAAGGCAAAGCGCTCCATTGAAATCAACACGAATTCGCCGGCGGGTCGAGACCTTGTGTACGAGCTACTCGTCGCGTCAGGCAGTAACGGTGGCATCCTTCTGACGAATTCCGTCGGACAAGAATGGCTCTCGTATGAAAATCTGAGGATGCATCGAGAGGACCTCATAGAGATTCATATTGAAGGTCGATCTGACGGCAAGCCCGCAGTTGATTACACGATCAACTGCGAAGTCGGCCTGCCCGTCATCACGGGCCCCCCCGAGCTCAATCATCCAGTAAACCACGTGTTGCCAGCTTGGGACCTCCTCACGGGTCTCCACGCAGCGATTGGTGTTCTCAGCGCCGACCGGCGCCGGATGCGAACGGGCAAAGGACAGTTCATTGCGGTTTCTTTGGCGGACGTGGCAGTCGCAACGATGGGCCACTTGGGCTTCTTGAGCGACGTGTCGTTGAATGGTCGCGATCGACTTCGTGACGGAAACTACCTTTATGGAAGCTTCGGATGCGACTTCCGCTCTCGAGACGGCCGACAAGTCATGATCGTCGCGCTCACGGAACGTCAGTGGCAGAACTTAATCAAATTGACAGGCGCCGGCGAGGTTATTAGCGCGCTCGAAAGGACGATTGGCGTCGACTTGACGGCCGAAGAGGTGAGATACCAGTACCGCGAGGTGCTGGTCGGTCTGTTTCGTCCCTGGTTTGAGCAGCGTGGTTTCGACGAGATTGCAAAGGCATTGGACGAGAATCGTGTGCTCTGGGGACCGTATCGAAGCGTCGAAGGACTGGTCAACAACGCCAGTTCGATTCTGAATCTCTCTCCCATCATGGATTCGGTGGAACGATCTGGCGTCGGTAACTACTTGTCCCCCCGGGGCGTACTTCGTCACGGTGACTGGGCGGGTATTCCTTCCAAGGAATCCCACTACCTTGGACAGGACACGCGACAAATTCTTGGCGACGTCTTGCACCTCGAGGGCGCAACGATTGACGAACTTCAACGTGAGGGAATCATCGGCGGAGACCGGTAATGAGTGGAGAACTCGACCGATACGACAGTGAAGTCGACGTCGTAAGTTCAGCCACTGCCTTAGCCATGCACGGACTTTTTAACCCCGCTGGCCCGGCCCCCTCAACAGGCGATGCTCTGCCGCCCTTATGGCATTGGCTCGCCTTTCTTCCTCGAGTGCCACAGGGCGAACTTGGCCCAGACGGTCATCCGAGACGGCACGCGGTAACGAGACCCGAAATGTATCCCCAGCGAATGTTCGCCGGAGCGAGAGTGTCGTTTCATGGGGTGGCGCGCATCGATTATCCGTTGACAAGAACGAGTCGCGTGGTGTCTCAAATTGAGAAATCGGGGAGGAGTGGAGCCCTCTTGATTGTCACCGTTGAAAACAAAATCGAATGTGAGGGGGAGCTCGCAATTATTGAGACGCAGGATATTGTTTACCGCTCTCTTTCGGGCCCAGTCGAGAATGACTCTGATGAGCTTTCGGTAATCCCGGAATCGGAGTGGATATGGAAGATGGACCTCAGTTTGGAGTCGACACTACTTTTCAGGTTCTCAGCGCTGACGTATAACGCGCACAGGATTCATTACGACCGTCGGTACGCGATGAACGAGGAGGGGTATCCGGGCTTGGTTGTTCAGGGCCCGCTCCAAGCCCTGGGGCTCCTTGAAGTTGTGCGCCGCAGTACGCGTGACAGGTTGGTCTCCAAGTTCGAATTTCGATCAATGCGACCGGTCTTCGATGGCGGAACTCTCCATCTTCGCGCGCAGCCAACTTCGTCAAAAGTGGACATGGCGGCGTATGACCATTTGGGACGTCGAACGATGGCAGCGTCAGCAGAATTTTCGTAGCTTAAAGGGGCAAAATTACTATCTGTCGATATTGTTGGGGCGCTCCGCTTGTTGCTCGCGAATTCGAATCGGGGACGTACTAGTTGGCGTGGACCCAAGGGGTGACGAGGAAGCGGTGGCTACTGACGAAACTCGCCGTGGTCGGCGCTGCGAGCATGTTGGCCGCGGGGCTGATGAGTTGGATGTTGACATGGTGGGCCAGTCCCATCGATACAGTCAACGCCAGCCGTTTCTCCTCGTTGGTTTTCGATACGAGTTATATAGCGCCTATTGGTTACGCGGCGTTCGCATTCGCGCTCGGAGTGACCGCCGGAGTTTTGTGGCGCTGAACGGTGCCCGCCATGGCGACCACTTTGGCCATCTACGTCGCGGTACGTGTTCCCTTCTTTCATTTCGTGCGACCTCATCTTCTGGCGCCGGTCAAGCAGATCCGGTCGCTCACGAACGTGGGAAACATCGGATTCGAACGTACACCGAATGGCGTGAATTTCATCGCCGGTGACACAACTCTGCCAAACGCGCTCAACCTCAGTTCTTCGATCGTCGAAAAGCATGGGAGCGGAGTGACACAACAGTGGCTGAGAAATCATTGCCGCTCCCTGCTTCAATTGGGTACCCCCAATCCGGGCCAGGGCATCAAGGTCAGCAGCGGAATCCGGCCGAAGCCATTCACCGAGTGCATCGGCAAGATCGCGGCGACGTTTTACCAAGTCATTTTGTATCGGCCGCCGAATCGATTTTGGACCTTTCAGTGGATCGAGATGGCGATCTTCTTAGTCGTGGCAGTTCTCTTGGGTGGACTGAGTTATTGGTGGGTTCGGCGCCGAATCGTTTGACGGAGGCATCTTCACTTGACGTAAATGTGCGTTCATCACGCTTTGAGTTTTTCGAACTCTTGTTTGTACTTATTCCAACAGCCCGAGGACGGCGTGCGCGAAGCGCCAAGCGACCTCGGGCTACCTAGGTAATCATCAACATCAATGAAAACTTTGCACATTCTGAAAATATTTGCGTCTCTGCTCAAAGTTCTTGTTCGAAATCGCGAAAACAGATGCGCAGGTCCTATTGGCCGGACCCCAAGGCTAAATCCGAGTTCTACCGACTCTACAATCTTCAGCTTTCTCAGGAAAAGTGGACACCAGTCAGCGGACCTTCGAGTCGGATTGTTGGGTGCCTCCTTTTTCTGGAGGCCCTCAGGGCAACCTGCACGCTGATGGCGGAATGCGTACAAACAGGTGCTTGGCTGCATCCACGGTGCCCCCGGCATCAACTACTTCGCAAAAGTATCTGATCTGGCGCAGGTTCATTTTTCTGATCCTAAGCTCAAAAATCGACCATTCGTGTCGCATGTTTTATGAGCTTATGCTTTCTCATCAAACCTGACAACCGGAAAAATGGAGATCGCAATGGACAGCCTTGCAAACGAAGGGCTTCTCTTTCCCACTGACTTGATGGCCGAGATCAAGGATCGATTCTTGCACGTGGACCGGGATCCGGACATCGGCGAAAGACTCTTCTTCGACAATGCCGGTGGCTCTTTCCGGTTGAAGAAAGCCAATGAGGTCCTTGCGAGGATCGACGCCGTCCCCGATTGCCCTGAACGCAACCATCGAATGGCCCTGCAGTTGCAACAGATCCAGGACGATGGGATCGGTGATGTGAAGATCATCTTCAATGCGGAGGGTGGCAGCGTGTTCACCGCGCTGACCGCATCCGAAGCCATGTTCGACGTGGTGCGCGCCATCGCCGAGAACGTGAGCGGCACGAACATGGTGACCACCGTTCTCGAGCACCCTTCCGCATACGACGCAATGGTCCTCTATGCGGACCGACTCGGCAAAGAACTTCGCGTTGCCTCAAGCAACCCGGTGACCGGTGGAGTGGACGTGGAGGAGATCACCCGGCTGGTAGACAAGGACACCTGCCTGCTCAACGTCATGTTCGCTTCCAACATCTCGGGAGCGGTTCTTGACATCGAAGCGATCGTGGCTAAAGCCCGGGCCATAAAACCCGATTTGTTCATCGTTGTGGATGCGGTCCAACATGTCCCCCACGGGTTCTTGGATCTCCAAAGAGCCCCGGTTGATGCCATAACATTTGCTCCCTACAAATTCTTTGGCTCCCGGGGCTCGGGAATCGCCTGGCTGTCCGACCGGGCGGCGGCCCTTCCGCACCATAAACTCACGGCCAAGGCTCCTGATTTCTGGGAACTGGGAAGCCCAGCGCCAGCCCAGTTCGCAGTGGTCACCGAAATTGTCAATTATGTGAACTGGATCGGGAGCAAGTACGTCCACGATTCAGATCGGCGCACATTATATGTTGCAGGTATGACCCATATATTGCTGCACGAAAGGGCCTTAATGTCATTACTCCTTAATGGCAATGAAGCCCTGCCAGGCCTCCGGAAGATGGACAACGTCGAAGTCTTCCTGGACTATGAAAACCTAACCAAGAGGGATCTCATCCTGGCTATGGGATTCAAGAATATTGGATATACCGAAGCAGTCAAGGCATACGAGCAGCGGAACGTCATCGTATACGAAAGAATCGTTTCAAGCCTCTATTCAGTGAGGATGCTGAAGGCTTTTGGCATGGAGGGGGCGGTTCGAGTGTCCCCACTGCACTGCAATTCGCCAGAAGACATAGAACAATTCCTAAAATTAACCATGGACATCGCCAGCCTTTAGCCCCATTCTTTCACGAGTCCGCGTGAGCGTCTTTCCATAATGCGCGAGTTACTCGGGCGCAGTGACTGGGGAATGCGCATCAACGAACATCACGTTCGGTGAGCAATGCAGAAGTTCTACCGACTGCGGGACAAGCCAACCAAAGCCCGGGTCTGGCTCGATGCTGTTCGTCAGCTCCAGCCGCGGAGCGACTCGACGTGGACGGCAAGGAGAAGCTGCTCGGTCTGCCAAAGCAGGCGACCCGATACGGCCACGTGCAGGCCACCTGGACTGCTAAGGGGGCCACCCGCGAGCTCTACGACGTTCCCACCTACGCGCTGGCCCAAACGTTCATCGACGAACTGATCCGCGACATGGCTAACGAAAGCTGGCCGATCGAGGTGCGTTCACTCGGTCGCACATTGAAGCGCTGGCGCGACCAGATCATCGCGTGGCACAAACTACACACCACGAACGGGCCAACCGAGTCCATGAACAATCTCGCCAAGCGTGTGAAGCGAGTGGCGTTCGGATTCCGCTCTTTCAAGAACTACCGAATCCGCGCTCTGCTCTACGCCGGCAAACCGGATTGGTCATTGCTCGCAACGGTCACACCACGCTGAAATCCGAAGTCCCAGAGAAGTCGGCCAAACGAGCGGCCTACCTCACCATCGTGAGGCGGGTGTGCGCAACAGTTCGTCAGCGACCTCGTAATTCAAGACGTAAACAAAGACAATGTCGCTGGCCTCGACGGCGGCCAGTACCGTCGGAGCAACCTGCCACGCCCCACAAAGGTCATCGACTTGTCCGTGGTGCGATTCCAGACGGTGACGGTGTGACCGTCACGGACCAACGTGTTGGCTATCGCCGCCCCATCAAGCGCAATCCCAGCACTGATTACGTTGGAGCATTCATTGCCATCTCCCTTGAGCCGCTTGGGTTCTCCACTGAATCCCTCACCGGTCTGTGTCTAGACCTCGAGGTGTGGGTAACGGTAGCCGCGCACCAGTAGGTGGTTGCGCTTCGTGGCCCGAGGGCTTGCGAATCGGATCAGATTCCAAACTGTCCCGGCCTTGTCGTTGGTGCCCGAGGCACGTGCGCCACCGAAGGGCTGCTGGCCGACGACGGATCCGGTGGGCTTGTCGTTGATGTAGAAGTTGCCGGTCGTGTAGCGCAGTGCATCGTTTGCCTGAGCGACCGCAGCCTCGTCCGAGGCGAAGACACCACCGGTTAGACCGTAGGCAGTGCTCTCGTCCACCAAACGCAGCGTCTCCTCCCAGTTCGCGTCCTCGTACACATAGGTCGTCAAGACGGGGGCGAAAAGCTCCTCCGTCATGAACGACGAGTGCGGGTCGGACACCTCAAGGATCGTCGGATCGACGAACCAGCCATGCGAGTCGTCGGTATTCCCGCCCACGACGACCAGGCCCTCGGTGCGCGCCCGTGCCAGAGCGGCCTCGTGCTTGCGGAACTGACGCTCATTGATAACCGCGCCAACGTAGGTTTCGGGTTCGGTCGGGTCGCCGACTACGACCGTCCTGGTCAATTCGATGAGGCGCTGCTTGAGTGCAGGCCAGAGGCTGCGCGGTGCGTACAGGCGCGACGGGGCCGAGCACTTCTGGCCCTGGTACTCGTAAGCACCCCGGATGATCGCGACGGCAAGAGCGTCGAGGTCGGCACTGGGATGAGCGAGGATGAAGTTCTTGCCACCGGTTTCTCCGACGAGGCGCGGGTAGTTGCGATAGCTGGACACGTTCTGGCCGACCGTGCGCCAGATGTGCTGAAACGTTGCCGTAGAACCGGTGAAATGCACTGCCGCTAAGTCGCGGTGCGCGAGCGCCACATCGCCGATCTCGGCGCCGTCGCCGTAGACAACGTTGATGACGCCGTCGGGGAGACCCGCCTCGCGCATGAGCTCCATGATGAGGTGCGCGACGAGCGAAGCGCTCTCGGCCGGCTTCCACACGACGGTGTTGCCGAGCACGGCCGGACCAAGAGCGAGGTTGTTCATGCAAGTGAAGTTGAACGGTGTCACTGCGAAAACGAAACCCTCGAGCGGCCGATACTCGACCGAGTTCCACATACCCGGAAGGGATCCCGGCTGTACTTCGTACATGTCGATCATGTTCTTGACGTTGGCGCGGATGAAGTCGATTGTCTCGCAGGCAGCATCGATCTCTGCCTGGTATGACGTCTTCGAGAGCTCAAGCATCGTGGCGGCGACGAGCCGTTCGCGCCACGGTCCGAACTCCAGCATGTCAGCGGCACGCAGGAACGGCGCGACCCGCTCCTCCCAGGGCAATCGTGACCACCAGCGTGATGCTTTGGACGCCGCTTCGATCGCTGCTGTTGCGTCGACAGCGGACGCGTAGTGGACTTGGCCAATCTGCGTCTTGTGTTCATGTGGCGTCACGATTGGGGCGACGCGACTCGTGCGCACCTGCTTGTCGCCGATGAGGTTCGCGACATCGAAGCCTTCCTCGCGCATTGCGTTAACGGCAGCCAACGTGGCTGCTCGCTCGGGCGACAGCGGCCCATACGCAAGAGGCAAGGTCGGGCCGATGGGGAACAGCGTCGTACGGCCAGCAGAGGGGCTCATGGCGTCTCCAGGTAACGAGGTTGATGGACGTCTCGACACTACGCAGGTGACCCACCCGCGACCTCAGTCACGGCTCGAAACTTAAGAGCGGGTTTCCTACACATGTCGAAGAGTCCTGTTAAACTATCAGCATTCTTATTTCAAAGAGGGCGGCTTCAACCGGTCATTACGACATCCAAGCAGCTGTCGATGCGTTGGCCGCGGATTTGGAATGCCCTGTGATACTCGAGGACAAGCAGCACCGACCCCTCTGGTGGAGTAGCCAGGAGTTGATCGACGACCTACGGATGCTCACGATCCTCCGTCGAACCCAACCTCCGGAGGCATTGGAGATGGTGCGCCGTCTCAAGCTAGCGACTGCAACCCAGCCGGTGTGCACACCCGAAATACCAACGATCGGCATGCGGAAACGCTGGTGTGTCTCCATCCGATCGGGTCGAAGACACTTGGGCTACCTCTGGGTCATCGACGGCGATCATCGGGTCGGCGCGGACCAACTGCCTCGTCTGGTGGAGCTCGCCGACCTAGCAGTCGAGGTCCTCTTGCAGACGCTGTCCGCGACTGATGACATTGCTCGTCTGCGCTCCGCTCTTCTCGATCGGTTGCTTCGGGTTCACGATGAGCGGGCCGCTCGCGAACTCGTCGAGCTTGAACGCCTACCGTACGACGCACTCATCGTGGTGCGCGAGCCTTCGTCGTCGGGCGGGTGGGCGTTGCCGGACGGCATGAGCGCCCACGTCTGGACGCCTCATTCGCCGCCCGCCACCAGCGGCGCACCTCTTCCCCTGGTTGATTTGCCCGAGGCTGTCCGACGCGCCACGGCGGTCAGGCGCGCCGCCACCGCCGGCGCGATGCTCGAGCGTCGGACCTGGGACGCTCTGGGTGCCTGGCGTCTGGTCGTCGAAGCGCCTGAGTCGGTCAGTCCAGCCACCATCCATCCAGGGGCTGAAGTGCTGGCATCCCAACCCAGAGCGAGCCTCATGGCCACGGCGCGCGTCGTGCTGGACCTTGGGGGGGACGTCGCGGCTGCGGCTGACAGGCTATTTATCCACCGCACCACTCTTTACTACCGTCTCGATCGCATCGCGGACCTGATTGGTGTCGACCTTCGACATAGCGTCGAGCGCACCGATCTCCAGCTCGCACTATGGCTCGCTGCGTATCGTCGGGTGGGCCCGGACTCCTGAACTTCGACAGGTGCCGAAAAACCTGAACGAAGTTTCGCTTCGGTGAGCAGAATTTTCCCATACGGTCTGATTAAGTAGATTGCACCTAGTTGGTAAAGTCTGTTAATCGACAGGCATTCAATTTTTTGGGGGGAAGAGTGAACAGAAAGTTATTTAAAGCGAGGATTCTGACATCGGGGCTGATGGTTACGGCAATGCTCACCGTCGTGGCGGGAGTATCGACGGGTGGTCTTGCGTCTGGCGCGCAGAAGAAGTTATCACCCTACCTCGTTGGTGTTCCGCTGCCGATGACCGGGGCAGAAGCTCAAGGAGGAACTCAGGTTTACAACGCGATGTTGTTGGCAGCGCAGCAGATCAACAAACACGGCGGCGTGCTTGGTCACCAGATTAAGTTGATCGAAGAGGATGACGCCTGCGACGCCGGAACCGCCGTTAACGCGGCAAACCTGCTCGTCTCAAAGGGAGTCCAGGCGGAGGTCGGCAGCTACTGCTCAGGCGCGGCGATCCCGGCAGAGCCGATTATCGCCAAGGCAGGGATACCCTACATTATGGCCGCGGCGAACAGTCCTCAGTTGACTACTGGCGGATATAAGAACGTCTTCTTGGTCAATCCGTCGGGCGGCGGTGACGCGACAGAAGCTGCTGCTTTCTTCAAGCAGCAGGGGATAACGAAAGTCTTCGTCATTGACGACCAGTCGTCATTTGGCGTGACCATCGCTGACGTGGCGGCCAAGGACATCACAGCTAGCGGCGGCACGGTGGTTGCCGGTGGCGTTCAGTCGATTCCGGCAACGAGCAATGACTTCTCGGCGGTGATCTCGCAAATAAAGAGTGCGGGTGCGACGGGAATTTACTGGACGGGGTACTTTGCGCAGGCGGCGCAGTTCGCGACGCAGTTAAACGCCGCCGGAGTTATTGGCGCCAATGGGTCGGCCAAGTTCGTGGGTGCGGATAGTACGGTCGACCCGACGTACATCTCGGCTGCGGGTACCGCGGCGAACGGAACGTACGCGACTATCGCCGCCGCCGTGACCGCCGCCGTGACCTCAGGCGTGGGCAGCGCCCTCAACACGAGCGCAGACCGGGCCTTCAAAGTCGCCTACCACAAGGAATTCAAGACGGCAGCCGGTCCGTACTCGGTCTTCGGCTACGACGCGATTACCGCATTGGCTCAGGCCGCGAAGCACGTGAAGTCGATTAAACCTTCACGAGTGATTGCTGGGCTACGCGTGCTGAAGTTCAACGGACTCACCGGCAAAGTTTCGTTCGACAAGACCGGAAACCGACTCGGTGCCGTCATGGACCTGCTCGAAGTGGTGAACGGGCAGTACGCACTGGCCAACCCGCAGCCCTAGTTTCAAAGACGTAACTAACGCAATACCCGTCCTCCTGGGTTTATTAATAACCCCAGGAGGACGGGTTTGCTCATAAGCAGTTCTAGGCCGCGATCTATTCGTAAACCACCGGTAATTACTTTCTAGGGGATGTGGTGTCGCTTTTACTTAATGAAATAGGCAACGGTATTTTTCTAGGCGCGTTTTTCGGCCTGGTGGCGCTCGGCTACAGCATGGTCTATGGCATCTTGCGCCTGATCAACTTCGCGCACGGTGACTTCTACATGGTCGCGGCCTTCGTCAGCTACACGATCCTTGGTGCCGTCCTGGTCGGTCACAGTCACGGACAGTGGTGGACCGTGTTGTGGGTCGGTATTTTGGTCATGGTTGTGACGGGCGGGCTCGCGATGTTGGTCAACCAGCTCGTCTATAGACCGATGCGCCGAGCGGCCATCCTCAGTCTGATGATTGCCGCTATTGGGCTTTCACAGGTACTCGAGAACGGAGTTCTGGTTACTCCCCAGTGGGGCGCGTCGTACCTGGTGTATCCAGTGACCACGCCCGCCGCCGGGTTCAACCTAGGGTCGAATCACTACACGTGGGGCCAGCTTATTATCGTGCTCGTCTCGGGACTACTGGCCCTCGGCGTCTATTTCTTAGTGGGTCGCACGTTGCTCGGTAAAGCGATGCGCGCCGTGTCCGAGGATCGAATCGCCGCGACGTTGATGGGCATCAACGTCGATCTCGTCATCGGGATTGTCTTCTTCATCGGCGGTGCTCTGGCCGGTGCCGCGGCGGTCATGACGGGCGTCTACTACGGGCAAATCAACTATCTCATGGGATTTACGGTCGGACTCGAAGCCTTTACTGCGGCCGTACTCGGTGGTATTGGCAATATTGGCGGAGCCGTGCTCGGTGGATTGATACTCGGTATCGTCCAGTCAATCGGCACCGGCCTCTTTGGCGCTGAGTGGGCGATCGTGGTCGCCTTCGGCGCACTGGTGCTCATGCTCTGGTTCCGGCCCACGGGCCTGCTCGGTGAGCGTGTCGCTCGAAGAATGTGATTTGACGATGCCGACTGAGAATTTGTTACGCCGACGAACGAACGTGGATGGGTTTCGAGTAATGCGCGGTGGCCTCGTGGTGGCCGCCGCGGCGGTGGCCGCGTTCATTCCGCAGATGACGCAGAATCAGTACTTCTTGGGCGTGGCGTTCCAATCCGAGATGTTGATGTGTCTCGCCCTCGGTCTGAACATCGTCGTGGGCTACGCCGGAATGCTCGATCTAGGGTTCGCGGCGTTTTTCGCAATCGGCGCGTACACAACCGGCATCCTCTCGACGAAGGAACACTGGTCGATCATCGCCTCCATCGTGCCCGGCGTCGTGATCGCCGTCGTGTGCGCCCTCATCATCGGATTCCCGACGCTTCGCTTGCGCAGTGACTACTTGGCGGTGGTGACGCTCGGCTTCGGCGAGATCATCCAGACCATCGCCATCAACCTCAATCAAACCGGTGGTCCAACCGGGATCTACGCGATTCCGGCACTCACCATTGGCAGCGTGGTCGTGAATTCCAATACCGGCTACTACTACGTGTTCTTCGTGTTGGTCATCGTGTTCGCCGTGTTCTGCACTCGTTTGCGCGGTTCGCGCCTGGGCCGCGCCTGGCTGTGTATTCGTGAGGACGAGGACGCCGCGAAGGCAATGGGTATCAATACCAACCACTACAAGCTCTACGCGTACGTGTTTGGGGCGGTGCTCGGCTCGGTTACCGGCTCCTTGTACGCGCCGGCCCTCACGGCGATCTCGCCGGCAAGTTTCGGTTTCAGCGAGTCACTGCTGATTCTGATGGCGGTGGCAATCGGTGGACTCGGCAGTATCTGGGGCGTCATGTTCGGAGCGGCGGTGGTGGAGATCTTTCCCGAGGTTTTCCGTTCATTCGCCCAAGCCCGTCTACTGGTCTTCGGCGTCGCGCTCGTGATCTTGATGGTCGTTCGCCCGCGCGGTCTCTTCCCGGAGCGCGCATTCCAAGGCCTCGGTGCGTGGATTCGAGCGCGCGTCGGGCACCCGGTCATCGCGCCGCCGCTGCGCGTCGCTGCTGAGGCGGTGATGACATCGTCGACGGAAGAGCCATGACGGCCGTTCTGGAAACCGAGGGTCTGTCACTGCAGTTTGGTGGCGTGAACGCACTGAGCGACCTGTCGATCCACATCGAAGAGAAGTCGCTGCACGCGATCATCGGACCGAACGGTGCGGGTAAGACCTCGCTCTTCAATTGTCTGACCGGTTACTACCGGCCCTCGAGTGGGGCCGTTCGATTTCAAGGCTCAGAGGTCACCGGTCTTGACGCTGCGAAGGTCGCCGGATTGGGAATCCGACGCACGTTCCAAAACATTCGTGTCTTTCCGAAGATGTCCGTGCTGGAGAACGTCCTGGCCGGCGGTCACCTGCGCGCGACGGCCAACCTGTTTTCGATCGCCGTCGCGAGTCCGGGTTTTCGACGCAATGAACGTCAGTTACACCAAGAGGCAATGGCCAGTTTGGAGTTCGTCGGTCTGGCCGATCAGTGGAACAAGCTCGCCGGTGACCTGCCCTACGGCATGAGAAAGCGCATGGAACTCGCCCGGGTGCTCATCGCTGATCCGGTCGTGGTACTACTCGACGAACCGGCCGCGGGCGTAAGTTCAGTTGAGCGCGAGGAGTTATCGCGAGTCATTCAGCGGATTCACGATAGGGGGACCTGCGTGGTCATGATCGAACACGACGTCGACCTGGTGATGGAGATCGCGACCACTGTGACCGTGTTGGACAACGGCCGTATCATCGCCTCGGGGCAACCGCTCGACGTGCGCAATAATCCCGACGTCATCCGTGCCTACATGGGGAGGAAGCGCAAGTGAGGGCGCTCGAACTCGACGGGGTCAGCGTCTACTACGGAGCCGTTCGCGGCGTGGAAGACGTCACCCTTCACGTGGATGAGGGCGAAATCGTGGCCCTGTTGGGCGCCAACGGGGCCGGTAAGAGCACGTTGCTTAAGGCAATTTCTGGAATCATCCATCCTCGTCAGGGTTCGATCAAGTTCTTCGGCGACGGCTTCGGCAAGTTGTCCGCCCACCGTCGAGTTGGCCAAGGATTGGTGCACGTCCCCGAGGGTCGTCGCATCTTCACGACGTTGACCATTGGTGAGAACCTCGAACTCGGAGCGTACGGCACGCAACACAGCAGAACGGAGCGCGCGGACCGACTGAACGAAGTACTCGAACTCTTCCCACTGCTGCGCCAACACTTTCAACGCTTAGCGGGGACGCTTTCGGGAGGCGAGCAGCAGGTGCTCGCGATTGGTCGAGCCGTGATGTCGAAACCTCGGGTCCTTATGATTGATGAACCGTCGCTCGGACTCGACCCCCAGAAAGTCGATATCGTTTACGACATGCTTGAAGAAGTTTCGTCGTTGGGTATGACCGTGCTGCTGGTCGAGCAGAACGTCTCGCTGGCCCTCGAGATCGCCTCACGCGCGTACGTGCTCCAACAGGGATCAGTCGTGCTGTCGGGTCCATCGGCGTCACTCGTGGACGATCCGCGCCTCTCGGATGCCTACCTCGGAAAGAATGTCGATCACAATAATTAAGATTCATTCAACGCTCTCAATTGCATAAACCGTCACAGGAGGTCTGAGTTGTATATCAACGGCGTTGCCGACAACTGCGTGTTCGTCGGCCAGTGGGATCGCATCGCGGATGACATCTGCGCTGAGTTTGACAGGTACCCCGCCGCGAATGTCGGTGACGCCATGGAGCGGTTCGGGCTGATGAACTCGGTGATCGCCGCACGAACCGGCTGCGCTCACGTAACTGGAACAGCACTGACTATCCTGACTCGCGAGGGTGACAATCTCGCAATCCATCGAGCACTCGACGATGCACAGCGTGGCGATGTACTCGTCATCAATGGCGGCGGCGACACTGGCCGCGCCGTGTTCGGAGATCTACTTGCCGAAATATGCCTGGCGCGCGGGATCGCTGGTGTGGTTATTGATGGCGCGGTCCGTGACGTAGCAGCAATCTCAGCGTTGGGACTGCCGGTATGGGCGCGCGCAGTCACGCCGGCGGGTCCCACAAAGACTGGTCCAGGTCGCATCGGCCTTCCGATCGCGTGCGGCGGAATCGTCGTCGAGAGTGGCGACCTGATTGTGGGCGACACCGATGGTGTGGCGGTGGTGCCTGCAAGCCAGGTTCTTGACGTGCTTTCCAGACTTGAGCAGATCGAGCGAGTCGAGGCCGACTTTCGGACCCGAGTCCATCTCGACCGCGACGCAGTCGCTGCAGGATGACGGGAGGAGGTGCCAACGTGAAAAGGCGCGTTGATCTTGTTGCCGACCTCGGCGAGGGCTTCGGTCACTACAAAATGGGTGAGGACGATGCGATGCTGGAGTTGGTGTCCTCCGCGAACATCGCCTGCGGATTCCACGCAGGTGATCCGCGGATCATGGACGCGACGGTTGGGAATTGTGCCCGTCTTGGCGTGCACGTCGGTGCCCACCCGGGGTTCCTGGACCTCGTGGGCTTCGGCCGAAGAGCTCTCGACGCATCTCCCGCCGAAATTGAGACCGATGTCTTGTACCAGCTGGGAGCCCTCGATGCATTTACGCGTGCACATGGACTAACCCTGCAACATGTGTCGCCCCATGGCCGACTAGGCAATCTCGTCGTTACCGACGAGCACTACGCCCTCCCCGTCGCACGCGCAGTGGCACGTTTCGACCCGACACTGATCGTGCTTGGTCAAACGGGTCGGCTGCTCGACATCGCGACAGAAATGGGGCTGCCCACCGCGGCCATTGGCTTTGCTGACCGCGCGTACAACGATGACGGTACCCTGGTGTCGCGGCTGGCGGAAGGTGCTGTCCTGCACGATGAGGACGAAATCGCGGCCCGTGTCATGCGGATGGTTACCGAAGGCGTCGTATCGACAGTGTCCGGCGTCGACCTGCCTATACGGTTTGACTCGATCTTGCTGCATGGCGACAATCTGGGCGCGGTCTCATTCGCCAGACGCGTGCGCGCCGAGCTCACTAACGCTGGTGTAGAGATCACACCGTTATCGACCCTTCTTGGCATTAAGCCCCACGAGTCCGTGAGGTCAAGATGATCAGTCGCGTTTCGATCACCACCGAATCGACACCTGTCGGGGAACTGACGACGGCCTCTGTCACCCGGCTAGCCGTCCGTGCAACAAGGTGGCGACACGTCGTCCTGTCCGAGCTCGGTCAGTTACCAAAGCTGAATCGTGGAAAGGTGAACAAGTGACGTCTTCAAAGATCTCAAGTTCGCTTGCTGGGAGAGTCGCGCTTATCACCGGCGGCGCTTCGGGCATTGGTGCGGCAACCGCTCGTGTCTTCACGTGCGCGGGCATTGACGTCGTCATTGCTGACATCAGTGAGGCCAGCGGAAACGCTCTCGTAGCGGAGCTCACCGAGTCGCCCGGTGCGACTCATGGCGGCGTAACATTCGTGCCGTCGGATGTGCGTGAGCCAGATCAGATTGAGAAAATGGTCGCGGCGACGGTGGAGCGTCACGGCCGACTAGACATCTTGTTCAATAATGCGGGTATCGGTCACAACGCGCCCTTGGTAAATCACTCGCTCGAGGACATTGATGCCCTCATCGACATTAATTTCCGCGCCGCCGTCTTGGCGTGTCGAGCGGCTCTGCCTCATCTAGTTCGCAATCCGACCGGAGGAGTCATTCTCAATAACTCGTCTAACGGAGGGCTCATCGGACGGGCTGCGGATCCGGTCTATGTCGCAACCAAACATGCGTTGATAGGACTGACGAAATCGCTCGCGCTTGCCCACGCTCACGAGGGTATTCGGGTGAACGCTCTGTGCTGTGGACCCATCGACACGCCGATGGTATGGAAAAACTTCGCTTCGGTCACAGACAGGTCGGAGGCGCTGCACCGCATGCTCGCCACTTGTCCGGATCCGCGGCTTGCAAGCGCTTTCGACGTTGCCGAGGCGGCGTTGTTTCTGTGTTCAGATTCAGCCAGTTTCATCAATGGGATCGCTCTGCCGATCGATGGGGGGAAGGCAGCAGGCGTGATGGTTGCCGACCGCTATCGATTGGATTTCGAATTTACCGATTCAGCGCTCAGCCAACTTGTCGCAGACGCTGACAGGTCAGCGAAATGAGCTCAGCGAGCCGTGTGCTGGCTGCTGCCCTCGGTGTCTTGCCACCATCAGTGATCCGTCGCGCTGGCCGCCGATACCTGGGCGGCGCAACGGTAGCCGAGGCGGTCGACGTCGCTCGAACCTTCGCCAAGAACGGAATGTCGGTAACGCTGGCTGTTGTCGGAGAGGCGGCAACCACTCCGGCGTATGCCGAAAGGTACTTACACGAGCTACTCGATATCGTCGCCACAATCGATGCGACGACTCCTGACGTGCGAATTGGTGTGAAGCTAACTGGACTCGGCCTCGCTTTCGACGCCAACTTGGCAAGCAGGAACCTTCACGTCATTGGCACAGTAGCAGCCGAAGTCGGATCGATCGTTGAGGTCGACATGGAGCAAGCTTGCTACGTCGACCAGACGTTGGAAATCGTTCGGAACACACGTAGCACGCTCCCCAACGTCGAAGCCGTTGTACAAGCCGAGCTGTACCGCACCGCAAGCGACGTGCAGCGACTTATCGTCGACCGCATCCCAGCACGTGTGGTCAAGGGAGCGTACAAGGAAGGGCTGAGGTGCTCCTATAGCCAGACCGAGGTCATTCGTGATAACTTCCTCGATGTCGTCCGGCGATTCTTCAGCGTCGGTATCCATGTCGGTGTCGCTACGCACGACGAGTACCTCGTGTGGCACGTCCTGCGCCTAGCCGAAGAGCTCGGAGTGTCTGCGGATGCGTACGAGTTTCAGATGATCATGGGCGTACAGGAAGATCTTCGCGCCCGGCTCGTGAGCAATGGGCACGCCGTTCGCGTCACGATCAATTTCGGTGCCGACGCACACAAGTGGTCACTGCGCAGACTCAAGGAGAATCCCGAGATTGTACGCCAGATGCTGGCCGTTGCATGGCGGTCTCATGCGACGAAGCCTGACGGCGCTCGCGAGTTCATCGAGACGTCGTGATCGGGCTCGTCTCGGCGGCAGTACGTCACCTACCAGGTCACTCTCACGGGAACACCAGCGGGGGTGAGTCGCTTGCCCACGGAGAAGCGACTCAGTCCACACGACGTCAGGGTGGCCGTGATGTGGGCCGGGTAGGACGGCGATCGAGGCTGGCGAGGGCGTACCAGCTTGATCGTGTCGGCACATTTGTAGGCGTGGCGGGCGTGGTCGCGGTGCCAACCCGTCAACTCCACCAGCGCGTCGAGGCCCACCGTCTTTGTGGCTCTTGTTCCTCGCCGATAGGCGGCGGCCATCTTTTTGGTGACAGCGCGGCGTTGACCCATCTTTGGCCCCATGGAACGTGCGCAGACGAGAACATGGCTCGTTCAGCACCGTCCGTGACGCGGAGGTATTAGATGAGCCAACTCGATCGCCCGTTTGAGAAGGGCGGCTTGACCAAGATATCGTTTTCGCGAAGCACAGCCTTAGGGGGGTGCAGTGACGGAAGTCATGGATGAGATGCCGGTACCTGGCGGTTTCTTGCGGATCCGGGCGTGCGGCGAAGCGGCCACGCTTGTCGAAGTCCTCACTGACGACCTTGAGATGAGTTGGCGCGAGGTCCACGGTATTGCTGTCATAGGGGATGCCCCCGGGTTTTTTGGCGCTGTAGCGACATACACCAGTGTGTTGATCGAGTATGACCCCGTCATACATGATTTCTCCGAAGTCGTAGGAATGATTCGTTCTCGAGTTGCGGCCGGCCGCTCGTACGAACCCAAGCCAGGACGCCGGGTCATCGTTCCAGTTGTATATGGCGGGAAGTGGGGACCTGATCTCGAAGCTGTAGCGGATGAGTTGGAGCTGAGTCCGGATGAACTTGTTCGCCGACACCATGAGCGGCCACTTTTGATTCGCGCAGTCGTCTCCCCGGCGGGTTCGCCAATGAGTGAAGGTCCCGATCTACCTGCGCCGGTGCAACGCCAGAACTCGCCTCGCCCCTCAGTGCTGGCGGGAAGTGTAGCTCTGGCGGGGCGGCAAGCAATAACGTATGCCACGTCATCACCAGGTGGCTGGCGGCTTATCGGGCGAACCCCGGTCCAACTGATCAATCCATATCACTCACCGCCGGTCATTTATCGACCCGGCGATCTCGTCCAGTATCTGCCGATAGCGGCCGACCGTTGGGATGAGTTCCTGAACGTGCCGGTGGAGCTGCGCGATTGAGACCCTGGATGACGCTATTGCAGGTACGATGAATGCTGAGCTGACCATCATCAAGGCCGGATGGTCAGTGGTGCAAGATCTCGGCCGGACAGGGCTATCGCAGTACGGAATCGTGCGCGGAGGCGCGGCGGATCAGTACAGCGCACGCGCCGCCAACGCTCTGGTGGGCAATGCGGCGATGCAACCGCTCATAGAGTGCACGGTTCAAGGACTAGCCTTCGTCGCTGACGTGCCACTACTGATGGCGGTCACCGGCGCGCCGTGTGATGTCCGAATTTCGGACGCCATTCAGCCTGCGTGGTGTCCCTTGGTAGCACCCGCGGGCTCTTTGGTCGAATTGCGTGACATCCGCCACGGCCTGCGGGCATATGTGGCGCTGAACGGACTGATCGATGTAGCGAGTGTGTTGGGCAGTGTGGCACCTGACGCGGGCTTGGGGATCGGGCATGCGCTCATCGACGGGGAATGCCTCGGCTTGACTTCCAGGTTCGGCAACTTCAGCCATCCGGCTACCGGCATTCCGTTATTTCTTCCGAGAGTGACGGTTCCATCGTTCGGATCGCCGTGGACGATCGATGTCGTAGACGGACCTGATATGGACGACTTCGGCGAGAGTGGTGCGCTTCTTTTCCGCGAGGACTACGTCGTGAATCCGAACAGCGACACCGTCGGGCTGCGCCTCACCGGCACAGCCCCAATTCGCGAGTTGAATGACGAGATCGTGTCTCGTGGCGTTGCTATCGGCTCCATCGAGGTACCCCCGTCGGGGGAACTGCTCGTCTTGCAACGCGGTCGGATGCTCACCGCCGGTTATCCGCTCATCGCAGTAGCCAGCACGAGCGGACAATCTTGGCTCGGTCAGGTCATACCAGGCGACACGCTTCGGTTTCGCCGTGGCACTTTGAACGACGCTCGAGATGCCGCGCGACGACAGCGAACCGACCTAGACAAGACAGCTCAAGCCGTTGCGACGGCGCTACAAAGCTGTGGGCTTACTGGAGTCATCACCTCCATGTAGTCCCACCGAAACGGTTGGTGTCCTCGGGGTCGATGTTGAAATCCCCAGCGAGGTTAAGCCTGGATCCACCGTGAAAGTGCTGGTCTGAAGGGCTGACCATACGCGAAAAAGGTGTCCCCATCAGGTAGAATTGGAGTCTCTACTCTACCGATTCACCTAATTCAAAGGACACCTT
>Ga0207933_1000357_pt1 | contig 46215 bp, 45 predicted proteins | sample NGESurdeep092012_4_FD_184488 | JGI IMG/M metagenome (GOLD analysis project Ga0207933, IMG submission 184488) | Arctic peat soil microbial communities from Barrow, Alaska - NGEE Surface sample F53-3 deep-092012 (SPAdes) | ecosystem: Environmental > Terrestrial > Soil > Wetlands > Peat ... | reverse complement strand
CGGGCCGCCCGTGAATGGCGGCAATATCTCGACGCGCTATTTCACGCCGCAGGAAGGCCACGCCACGATGGCGGTGACCGGCGGCTGTTGTCTGGCCGCTGCCTGCCTAATGCCTGGCACGGTCGCCTATGAACTGGCGACGGGGCTGCCGGCGCTCGGGGCGACGCCCTCAGAAGTGCAAGTCGATATCGAGAACCCGGCCGGGATTTTGTCGGCGACCATCGGCGGCATGCAGACTAATTCGGAAACCAAAATCATCCGCGCCGCCTATAAGCGCTCGGCGCAAATCCTCGCGCGGGGCTTTGTACCCCTCTATCGCGCCTCGCCGACGCTCAGAGCCGCGCTCTCCGGCATCGCCGCCGGCGGAAACGCCTAGGTCACGGTCTTTCCCAGTTAGGTTTGTGGTTAACAAATCCTTGGCGGAATCGCTCGAGTTTTCGACGTCGATATAAATAATCCGCCATTCCAGTCGGCTAGGTTGCGCGCGCAATTGCTAATATTTCAAGCGCGGACGGCATGAACATCCCGGCATTGCTCGACGAACTCAACGATGCGATCACGCATGGCACTGCCGAACGGCGTGCGGTCATTCTTACTAGCATTACCGACATTTTCGTCGCCGCCGCGCCGAATTACTCGGAGCAACAGATCGACGTCTTCGACGACGTGTTCCTGCGGCTCGCCGACACGATCGAGCATTCGGCGCGCGCCGTACTGGCAGAGCGCCTCTCCAAGGTCGAACGTGCCCCAGCCAAGGTCAGCCGCTCGTTGGCTAATGACGACGACATCGACGTCGCCGGCCCGATGCTGCAACATGCGCGCGGGCTCGACAATACGACGCTGGTGACGGTGGCCAGGACCAAGCCGCAACAGCATCTGCTCGCGATCTCGCGCCGGCAATTGCTCGACGAAACAATCACCGACGTGCTGGTCGAGCGCGGCGAAAAGCCGGTCGTATTGAGCACTGCCAATAACCCGACGGCGCGATTTTCCGATGCCGGCTACACCAAACTGGTGCAGCGCTCGGAAGGCGACGACGAACTCGCCGCCACCGTCGGCTTGCGCACCGATATTCCGCGCGCCCATCTAATGCGGCTCCTGGCACAGGCATCCGACGCGGTGCGGGTCAAACTCGAAATGGCAAATCCGGCGATGGCCGCCACCATCACCGAAGCGATCGCCGAAGCCGCCGATATGATCCTGGATCAGAGCGGCGGGTGGACGCGCAATTACGCCACGGCGCGCACGCATGTCGAATTCCTGCGCGCAGCCGGCCAGCTCGGTGAATCCGAGATCGCCGAATTTGCCAGGGCGAACAAAGTCGAGGAAGCCGTCGTCGCGATTTCGGTGACAAGCCGGGCGCCGATCGACGTGATCGAAAAAGCGATGGACCAGCCGCAACCGGAAGCGCTGTTGATCCTGGCGAAGGCCTGCGGCATGTCGTGGCCGGCGGCCAAGGCCATCCTGCGCCTGCGAAGCGGACCGCGCGCGGTCTCGCCGGCCGAACTCGAACAGTGCGAGGATTCATATTCGCGTCTCAAGCCGGTGACAGCCCGGCAAGTCATCGACTTGCAAGGCCGCCCCCGTGGCGCAGACGGGGCGTTTCGGCCGCCACAGCGCCTGACGCGTTAATTCGGCAAAGTCGGCTTGGCAGCCGCGGTGATTGCCCGCGACAGATCGATAATCTCGCGTTCGAGTTCGGCCTGACGATTGGTCAGTTCCAGGTATTTACGCGTGAGCGCACCCTCCGGCGCCCAATCTCCACCCTTGCGCTCTTCCGGGGCTGCGTCGGCCATGTCGGCGATCAGGCCCTCGATGGTCTCGTCGAGCCGGTCGCGTTCGCGATTAAGTTCGGCGAGTAAAGCAAGTTCGTCGGCTTCTTTCATCATTGTCTCATCTTGCCGCGCGCACACCGGCGGTCAGGTCCTTTCGAGCACACGAACCTTGCTTGCGGTTGGGCCGGTATCGCCCGAGCCTTCGACGTATGTGACATCGTCGCCGCGCCGCAAGCCATCGAAATCGCCGACGAGAATGCTGTTGCGGTGGAAGTACAAGAGGCCGCCTTCATTGGTCAGCACATAACCGTAATTTTCGCTGGGATGTAATTCCGCGATCTGGCCGCGGAATTCATGCGCGGCCTCATGAGTGACGGCAGCCTCGCGGTCGGTCATCTTATCCTTGAACTTGGCGAGCCGTTGCTCCGCGATCCGAAATGCCTCGTTGATGGCATTACGCAGGTCGGGCGCCTGGAACTTGCGAAGCAAATGACCCGGCTCATGCGCCACCACGATATCCTTGTGGCCCGGCACGGATATTTCAATATGGACCACAGGCGGCATGCTCTCGCTCGGATTCTGATTGCGCTGATCGATGCGGACGCGGCACGTTGTCATGTGGCCGAATATCCGTTCGAGCCGGTCGATATGGCTATCGATGGCTTCCTTGGCCGCGTCGGAGGGTTCGATGTTATGGAATGCGATTTCCGGGGATATTTGCATGGCGGCACGCTCGGAGTGACTTGAGACCTCTGGTTAATGCGGCAGCCGGCGTTTTGGTTGCACGAGTTGCGTCGGACTATCGGCGCAAGACGCCGGAACCTGCGATCAGGACCCGCAAATAGAAACACCGCGCATTGGCGCGGCGTCTATTCAATCGCAATGGAAAGCGGCGCTCGGCTGCTTAAGCAAACCGGCCGTGGCAGTGCTTGTATTTCTTGCCGGAGCCGCAGGGGCACGCTTCATTGCGGCCGACTTTGCCCCAAGTGGTCGGGTCCTTCGGATTGCGTGCGACCGCTTCGGCGACGTCGCCGCCGGCCGCCAGCATCGGCGACAGCGAGGCGTGTGTTAATTCGTCCGTGCCGGTGCTGGAATCGACGTGATGCGCTTCCATGTAAGGAAGCTGCTCGTTCTCCTCGGTCGGCGGCGGCACGATCTCCACCCGCATCAATTGGCCGGTGACCACTTCGCGCAAGTTCGCGACCATCGCTTCGAACAGGCTGAAGGCTTCCGCCTTGTATTCGTTGAGCGGATCCCGCTGGCCGTAGCCGCGCAGGCCGATCACCTGGCGCAGATGTTCGAGCATAACCAGATGCTCGCGCCACAGATGATCGAGCGATTGCAGCAAAATCGATTTCTCGACGTAACGCATGACGTCGGGGCTCCATTTGGCCACCTTGCCCGCCATCCATTCGTCGGCGCGGCGCTCGATACGCTCGCGCACTTCCTCGTCCGCGATGCCTTCTTCCTTGGCCCAGTCCTGCACCGGCAAGGCCAGCGTCAACACCTCGCGCAGCGCTTCGTCGAGGCCTTTCACGTCCCACTGTTCGGGATAGGCGTTTTCAGGAATGTGTTTGGTGACCAGTTCGTCGATCACCGAATGGCGCATGTCGGCGACGGTCTCGTCGACGTTCTCGTCGCGCATCAGGTCGAGCCGCTGCTCGAAGATGACCTTGCGCTGGTCGTTCATCACGTCGTCGTATTTCAGCAAGTTCTTGCGGATGTCGAAGTTGCGCGCTTCGACCTTCTGCTGCGCCTTTTCCAGCGCCTTGTTGATCCAGGGATGAACGATCGCCTCGTTTTCCTTGAGGCCGAGCTTGGTCAGCATGCCATCGAGCTTGTCGGAGCCGAAGATGCGCATCAGGTCGTCTTCCAGCGACAGGAAGAATTTGGAATGACCCGGGTCGCCCTGACGGCCGGAACGGCCGCGCAACTGGTTATCGATGCGACGGCTCTCGTGCCGTTCGGTGCCGAGCACGTACATGCCGCCGGCGGCGAGCGCCTTTTCCTTCAGCCGCGCTACCTGCTTGCGGATTTCGTCGGCGCGTGGGCTTTTCTCGCGCTCGCGCGGATTTTCGATGTCGGCGATCTCATGGCGGATGCGCATGTCGGCGTTGCCGCCGAGCTGAATGTCGGTGCCGCGGCCGGCCATGTTGGTGGCGATCGTGACCGCGCCCGGCACACCGGCCTGAGAAACAATGAAGGCTTCCTGCTCGTGATAGCGCGCGTTCAGGATGGCGAAGACCCTGGCGTTCTTGGCGCCCTCGTCGCCGGAATAAAGCTTTGCAAAAGCGTTCGGGTCGGAGAAGTCGTGCGACTCCCAGCCCTCCTTGCGCAGCATGTCGGCGAGTTGTTCGGACTTTTCGATCGAAGTGGTGCCGACCAGCACCGGCTGGCCGCGCTGCTTGCAGTCCTCGATCAGCGTGACGATGGCGCGGTATTTCTCGAGCGTGGTGCGATAGACCTCGTCGTGGTCGTCAATGCGCACCAGCGGCATGTTGGTCGGCACTTCCAGCACTTCGAGTTCGTAGATGTCCATGAACTCGTCGGCCTCGGTCAGCGCCGTGCCGGTCATGCCCGACAGCTTGTCGTACATGCGGAAATAATTCTGGAAGGTGATCGAGGCGAGCGTCTGGTTTTCCGGCTGGATCGGTTGATGTTCCTTCGCTTCGAGCGCCTGATGCAGGCCTTCCGAATAGCGCCGGCCCGGCATCATGCGGCCGGTGAACTCATCGATGATGACGACCTCGCCGTTGCGCACGATGTAATCCTTGTCGCGCTGGAACAGCTTGTGTGCGCGTAGCGCCTGATTGATGTGATGGACGACGGAGACGTTTTCGACGTCGTAAAGCGATTCACCCTTGAGCTCGCCGGCGTCGCGCAGGCGCTGCTCGATCTTCTCCATGCCGGCTTCGGTCAGCGACACGGTGCGCTGCTTCTCGTCGACTTCGTAGTCGGTCTTGTCGAGCGCCGGAATATAGCCGTCGATGGTGTTGTAGAATTCGGAACGGTCGTCGAGAGGGCCGGAGATAATCAGCGGCGTGCGCGCTTCGTCGACCAGGATCGAGTCGACCTCGTCGACGATGGCGTAGACGTGGTCGCGCTGGACCATGTCCTCCAGCCGGAATTTCATGTTGTCGCGCAGATAATCGAAGCCGAGTTCGTTATTGGTGGCGTAGGTCACGTCGCAGGCATAGGCCTTCTTGCGCTGCTCGTCGTCGAGCCCGTGCACGATGTTGCCGACGGTGAGGCCGAGGAATTGATATATCTGCCCCATCCATTCGGCGTCGCGCGCGGCGAGATAGTCGTTGACGGTGACAACATGCACGCCGCGCCCGGTCAGCGCATTGAGATAGACCGCCAGCGTGGCGACCAGGGTCTTGCCTTCGCCGGTCTTCATCTCGGCGATCTTGCCTTCGTGCAGGATCATGCCGCCGATCAACTGCACGTCGAAATGACGCTGGCCGATGGCGCGCTTGGCGCCCTCGCGCACGGTAGCGAAGGCCGGCGCCAGGATGTCGTCGAGCGAAGCGCCTTCGGCGAGCTGCTTTTTGAAGTCCTCTGTGCGCGCCCGCAGCGCGTCATCCGACAGGGCGGCGACTTCGGCTTCCAGCGCGTTGATCGCCTCGACCCGCGGCAGATAGGCCCGGATCGCCCGCTCATTGGCGGACCCAAACAGCTTGCGGAAGAAGCCTTCGAACATCAGGGGGAGCTCCAAGTCGGGTAAGGTCGGGTAACGTCGTTTACGAGGCGCCTTCTACCACGCCTCAACGGCCGGATGTGCTTCCGGCGCTCCGGAAATACGGCTCTTTTCGGGCAAATTCGACGTTAACCGGGCTCACAACGCGGAACCCGGCGGGGTTAATCGAGAGATAGGAGGGGGTCGGATTATTGTCAATTGGCGGGCGTCAAACGGGCTTAACTTGCCGCGGCGGCAGACTAACTGGCCGGAATGCCCCTAGTTCCGATTTCACGCGGAAGTTAGGCCGCTGCTCCTTGCTGCCATTGCAAAGCCACCATTGTTGGGTGACAAGTGCGCGTCCGCTCAGAGAGCGGACCAAACCTTTCCAAGGAAATCCTATGACGATCCCGCATTCGGCCGAATTTTCGGCCCTTCCACGTCGGGCCGCCCTGCTTGTTGCCGCGCTGGCGCTGCTGATCGCATCGGCGGCGCCGTTGCGCGCGCAAGACGCCGGCAAAGACCCCGTCGTGGCCACTGTCAACGGCACTGCGATCCATGAGAGCGACCTGGCAGTCGCGGAGGCGGAAGCCGGCCAACTCCCGCCGATGTCGCCGGACGCCAAGAAGGATTATCTGGTCCAGTTCATGGCCGACATGATCCTGGTGACCAAGGCGGCCGAGGAAAAGAAGATCGGCGACAGCGCCGACTTCAAACGCAAGATGGAATTCGCCCGCAAGAAGCTGATGATGGAAGACCTGCTGCAATCGGTCGCCAAAGATTCAATGACCGACGCCGCCATGCACAAGGTCTATGACGACGCCGTTGGCAAATTGCCGGAAGAGCAGGAAGTGCACGCCCGGCACATTCTGTTTCGCGCTCCCGCCGGCGATGAGAAGGCCGCCAAGGCGGCCGAGGACAAGGCCAAGGCGGTAGAAGCCCGGCTCAAGAAAGGCGAGGACTTCGCCAAGATCGCCAGCGAACTAACGGAAGATCCCTCCGGCAAGGCCAATGGCGGAGATCTCGGTTATTTCACCAAGGAGCAGATGGTCCCGGAATTCGCCAACGTCGCCTTCGGCCTGGACAAGGGCAAAGTGTCGGCGCCGGTGAAAACCCAGTTCGGCTGGCATGTCATCAAGGTCGAGGACAAGCGCACCAAACCGAAGCCGAAATTCGACGAGGTCAAGCCGCAGATCGAGCAATATGTGGTGCGCAAGGCGCAAGCCGATCTGATCACCAAGCTGCGCGCCGAGGCCAAGATCGAGAAGAACTACAAGGTCGAGGAGCCTAAGGCCGAAGAGCCTAAGCCCGACGCGCCGGCGGAGAAAAAGTAGCGCTGATCGCTCACATCAAGCAATTTCGTAATGGCCGGCCGGGGACAAGCCTTGTGCCGGCCATTTCGTTTATGTAGGCAAATTCATGCCCGCATGAGCGGGACGCCACGTCATTGGATGCCACGCCGATGAGCACCGCCGTCTCCCCCCTCGCCCCGACCTTTGTACCCGACATGCCGGCCATTGCCGGTGTGCGGCTCGCGACCGCCGAAGCCGGCATCCGCTACAAGAACCGCACCGACGTGCTGCTCGCGCTGTTCGATCCCGGCACCACCGTCGCCGGTGTGTTCACGCAATCGAAGTGCCCATCCGCGCCGGTCGAATGGTGCCGAGCCATGATCAAGTCGGGAAAAGCGCGCGCGCTGGTGGTCAATTCCGGCAACGCCAATGCCTTTACCGGCAAAAGCGGCCGCGCCGCCACCAAATTGACCGCCGACATCGCCGCCAAGGCGGCCGGCTGCAAAACATCCGAGATTTTTCTGGCCTCCACCGGCGTGATCGGCGAACCGCTCGACGCTTCGAAATTCGCGCCGGTGATGAAAAGCTTGAATGCGCGCGCGAAGCCGGACGATTTCCTTGCCGCTGCCAAGGCGATCATGACCACCGATACCTTTCCGAAGGTGGCCACGGCGAACGCCAAGATCGGCAAGGCGAAGATCACCATCAACGGCATCGCCAAAGGCGCGGGCATGATCGCGCCCGACATGGCGACCATGTTGTCATTTATCTTCACCGACGCGGCGATTAGCGCGCCGGCTTTGCAGGCGCTGCTGAAAGAAAACGTCACCGACACCTACAATGCGGTCACCATCGACGGCGACACTTCCACGTCCGACACGTTGATGATGTTTGCGACCAGCCAGGCCAAAGAATGCCCGCGCATCGCTCGCGCTTCCGATCCGCGCCTCAAGGCGTTCACGAAAGCGCTGCATCAGTTGCTCGCCAACCTGGCCGAGCAGATCGCGCGCGACGGCGAAGGCGCCCGCAAGCTGGTCGAGATCGTGGTCGAAGGTGCGACATCGGACAAGTCGGCGCGCAAGATCGCCATGTCGATCGCCAATTCGCCGCTGGTCAAAACTGCCATCGCCGGCGAGGACGCCAACTGGGGCCGCGTGGTCATGGCGGTCGGCAAAGCCGGCGAGCCGGCCGACCGCGACAAGCTCTCGATCTGGTTCGGCGGCATTCGCGTCGCGCACCAGGGCGCGCGCGACCCGGTCTATGACGAGGCCGCCGTCAGCGTCGAGATGAAGAAGCCGAAGATTTACCTAAAGGTGGCGCTCGGCCTCGGCAAAGGCCGCGACCGCGTGCTGACCTGCGACTTGACCAAGGAATATATCGCCATCAATGGCGATTACCGTTCTTAAGGTTTCGTTTACCATGTCGGAAGGTGGACCTCCCGCGCGGGCGCCGTTCAAGGCGCCTTAACCCGGGTTTTATACCGTCGAGGTCGAAAAGGCCGTGAGCGCGAAAATCGTCCTGGTTGCCGCCTGCGCCCTCGTCGATGCCGACGGCCGCGTCCTCATCACGACGCGGCCCGCTGACAAGCCGATGGCGGGCTTATGGGAGTTTCCCGGCGGCAAGGTCGAAGACGGCGAGCGGCCGGAGCAAAGTCTGATCCGGGAATTGAAAGAGGAGTTGGGAATAACCGTCAGCGACGCCTGTCTCGCGCCGCTCACTTTCGCAAGCCACGCCTATCCGGACTTTCATCTGCTGATGCCGCTTTATGTCTGCCGGCGTTGGGAGGGAATGGTCACCGCGCTGGAGGGGCAGAAGCTTTCCTGGGTGAGACCGAACAAATTGCGCGAGTACGAGATGCCGCCCGCGGACGTTCCCCTGATTTCGCACTTGATGGCGCTGTTGTGAGAGAATTGCCTGAACTGGATGGTTTCGACATGCAAAAGCCGGACATATGCTCGATGCGCCGCTTCATGCAGGATGAACACGGCGCCACGTCCATCGAATATGCGCTGATCGCAGGCGGCATCAGCATCGCCATTTTGTCGGCGGTGCAATTGGTCGGCAGCCAGGTCATGAGTACTTTTTACGACGGCCTGACCCACTTGTTTTAAGCCGCCTTCTCCGAGCGCGCCGAAGGGCGCTAGCGTCCCGCCTTGTCGCCCGTTGAAATTTCCTGTGTGCCGAGCGCGTCGGCCAGACGCCGCGTGGCTGAGCCGGGCCTGAGCGGCTTTTGCTGGCTTTCATGCGGCGCCCAGCCGGTCAGCCAAACGATTTCAAAGGTGGCGCGCAGCCGTCCGTCGGCATTGGCAAACCGGCGGGCATAAGTCTCCAGCATCTTATGCAAAGTAGCGCGTCGGAGCGGCGTGCGGCGGCGTTCGCACATCACGTTGCTGGCGCCCATGGCGCGTAGGTCGCGCATCAATGCAAGGGGTGAATCGTAGCGCACCGTCAGCCGGTCCGAATCCACCACCGGCAAAGCGAAGCCGGCGCGCTGCAACAGCGAACCCAGATCGCGGACATCGGCGAAAGGCGCGACGCGCGGCGAGAGACCGTCTTCGATTTCGCTTTCGGCCTCGGCGAAGGCTGCACGCAGTTCGTTGAGACTGTCGCCGCCGATCATCGCCGCCATCATTAGGCCGTCCGGCTTGAGCGCGCGCCGGATCTGGATGAGCGTGCCGGGCAGGTCATTGACGAATTGCAAAGCGAGCGCGGAGACCACGAGATCGAGTGAAGCATCGGCAAAGGGCAACGCCTCTTCATCCGCCAGCACTTGCAACGATTCACGCGGCACAGCAGCGGGCACCGCCGCGACAATAGCGGCGACCTTGCCGCTTGTCGTCAATGCGCGGCGCAACGTGTCGGTTGGCGTGCCGAGATCAACGACGCGATCGAACTGCCGCAACACTGCCGCCAGCCGTTCGGAAAATTCATCCGCCACGCGGTCAAGGAGGAAAGTCGCTGGCCCTGCCGCGCGCGCGCGGCTCTGGCGCAGACGCAGAAGCTTGCGATCGAATAAAACGGGACCGGGCATAGGGTGTAGCCTAGCCGGTCCCGCGTCATCTGCTAAGTGCACCAGCCTTAAAGCGGCAACAGCTTGCCGTTGGTCTTGATGTTGAGGTTGTCCTTGTTGTTGACGATCTTCAGCTCGTAGCCGCCGCCGGAAGCCGCCTGCCACTGGCCGCCGACCAGCGGCGTGGTGCAGACATTCGGCACCGGGCCTTTTTTCCATTGCACCGGTCCGACGATAGACTCATATTGCGTGGCCGCGATCGCCTGCCGGATGGCGTCCGGCTCGATCGCCTTCGAGCGCTTGAGCACATCGGTGGCTACTTCAAACAACGCGTGCTTGAAGCCGAGCGGCATCGTCCAGGCCTTCTTGGTCGCCGCGGTATAGGCGGCGGCCAGTTGCGCCGACGACTGCCCGGTCAGATGCGACGAGAACGGATGATAGGGCGACCACCAGACTTCGATGCCGATATTCTTGCCGAGCGGGCCGAGCGCGTTGACAGCGGCCGGGAATTCCACCGACTTGCCGGGCGTCACGATTTTCGGCCTGAAGCCCTGCTGCGCCGCCTGCGTCCAGAAGCTGGCGAAGGTCGGCGGCGGCAGCACCGATGTGACGATCTCGACGCCGGCCGATTTGAAGGCGGTGATCTGCGACGTGAAATTTTCCGCGAAAGGATCGAAACTGCCGGTGTTGATCACCTTGTAGCCGCGCTTCTCCAAGACCGGCGGCATGCCGTGGCCCTTGTCGCTGAAGGCGTTGCCGTCGGAGTCGTTCGGCCATAGGCAGCCGACCGTTTTGTTGGTCGGCAGTTCGTCATACATGTTGATGAAGGTCGAGATCAGCGCCTCGGCACCCCAAAAGAAATGATAGGTCCACTTGAAACCCTTGGCCGGATTGCCCTTGCGGCCGAAAAAATAAGGCTGCCAGGGCGCATCGGTCGATACGCAGGGCACTTCATTGACTTCGCAGGCATCCGCGACCGGGTTGACGGTGTCCGGCGTATGCGCCGTCACCATCAGATCGATCTTGCTGCCATTGATCAGATCGTTCGCCACTTCGGCGGCGCGATTGGGATTGGACTGGCTGTCCTTGACGATGACCTCGACCGGATGGCTTTGGCCGTCGATCTTGATGCCATCCTTCACCGCTTTCTTGAATTCGCCGAGCACGAAATTGTCGGCCTCGGCGAAGATTGCCAGCGGACCGGTCGCCGGCGTCACCAAGCCGATCCTGATGGCGCGGTTTTGCGCCCGCAGCACGCCCGGCGCCATCGCCATGAACGTCGCGGCGGTAGCGGTTTTCAGCACCTGACGACGTGACGCGCCTTTTCGCCTATTCGTTTGAGTACCAACCATTTCGCCCTCCCCATGTGGTTGCAAATTTATCGCGTGCCAGCGGCTCTTTTTGCAAGGGCAATCGCCCACCTGCGACGAATAGTTTGATGTCCAATCATCGGCACGCGGTTGAGGAGTCCCGCATGCTGGGATAGCCTGCATGCATGACCGAGACGGCTGCCGCCAGTCCTTTGCGTGCTTCGCTTAGCCGCGCCGCCACCGCGTTGCAGCGCGGCGGAAAATTTATTCTCGATGTCGCGCTGCCGCCGCTTTGCCCGTCCTGCCGCGAGCCGCTTGGGCAGGGCGTCGGTCTGTGCGCTTCCTGCTGGTCCAAGTTGTCGCTAATCGAGAAGCCTTACTGCGCGCGGCTCGGCATTCCGTTTCTCTACGATCCCGGCCCCGGCCTGTTGTCCATGGAAGCGATGGCCCATCCGCCGGCTTTCAACCGGGCGCGCGCCGCCGTGCGTTACGACGAGGTGGCGCGTTCGCTGGTGCTGGCGTTTAAATACGCCGACCGGCTCGACCTCGCCCCGATGATGGGAACCTGGATGGCGCGCGCCGGGCGCGAACTGCTGGCCGACGCCGATGCGCTGATGCCGGTGCCGCTGCACTGGCGGCGGTTGTGGGCGCGCCGTTTCAACCAGGCCGGCGCCTTGGCAAACGCCATTTCGGGCATGTCCGGCGTGCCGGTGCTGTATGATGCGCTCAAGCGCGTGCGCGCCACGCCACAGCAGGTCGGCCTGTCGAAGACCGAACGCGCCGAGAACGTACAGGGTGCGTTCCGGATCGCAGGCGGGCAGAAAGCGACGGTGAAAGGCCGCCGCATCGTCCTCGTCGACGATGTCCTTACGTCCGGCGCCACGGTCGATACTTGCGCCCGCGCGCTGCTGCGGGCCGGCGCCGCCAATGTGGACGTGCTGGTCTTCGCCCGGGTTGTCGCGCCCGTGCGCACTCCCATATAGGATGGGCCGTAACCGATGAGTCCTGTAGCCCATGTCCCCCGTTGAGATTTATACCACCCGCTGGTGTGGCTATTGCCAGGCCGCCAAGGCTTTGCTGAAACGCAAAGGTGTCGACTTCAAAGAGATCGATGTGTCGGGAAGCGCCGAACGGCACGCCATGTTGAAACGCGCGCCGAACGCGATGACGGTGCCGCAGATTTTTATCGGCAGCGTCCATGTCGGCGGCTGCGACGATCTGCACGCGATCGAGCGCGCCGGCAAGCTCGATCCGCTTTTGGCCGGCGAAGGACAATCGACATGAGCGGCACGCCCGCGACTTTCAAAGCCGCGATGATTCAGATGCGCTCGGGGCTCGATCCTTCGGCCAATCTCAACGAGGCGGCGCGCCTGATCGGCGAAGCGAAGGCCGCCGGCGCCGACTATGTGCAGACGCCCGAAATGACCAACATCATGGAAGTCAAGCGCGAGCGGCTGTTTGCCACCATCAAGGAAGAAGATGTCGACACCTCGCTCGCCGCCTTCCGCGAACTGGCGCGCAACCACGGCATCTTCATTCATATCGGTTCGTTGGCGATCAAAATCGCGCCCGAGAAGGCCGCAAACCGCGGCTTCCTGATCGATCCGAAGGGCGACATCGCCGCACGTTACGACAAGATCCATATGTTCGATGTCGATCTTGGGCATGGCGAAAGCTATCGCGAATCAAACAGCTACCGCCCGGGAGACATCGCCGTAACCGGCGATCTGCCCTGGGGCAGGATCGGCGTGACGATTTGCTACGACCTGCGGTTTCCAGCGCTCTATCGTGCGTTGGCGGAAGCAGGCGCCACCATGCTGGCTATCCCCTCCGCCTTCACGCAGAAAACCGGCGAGGCACATTGGCACGTGCTGATGCGCGCACGCGCGATCGAAAATACCTGCTTCGTCTTCGCGGCCGCGCAAGGCGGCAAGCACGAGAACGGACGCGAGACGTTCGGTCATTCACTGATCGTTGACCCTTGGGGCCGTATCCTGGCCGAAGGCGGCACCCAACCGGGTGTGGTCATGGCCGAGATCGATCCAGTGAAAGTGAGCGAGGCGCGCGCGCGCATGCCGTCGCTTCAGCATGGCCGGCGTTTTGAGATTGCGGAGCCGCTTGTTGAGCCGGCGCATTTGCACATGGTGCGGAGCGCCGAATGATCCGCTACGCGCTCAACTGCGACAAAGGCCATGGTTTCGAAAGCTGGTTCACGGACTCGGGCGCCTACGACAAGCAGGCCAAACGCGGCCTCGTGACGTGTCCGTTTTGCGGCTCCGGCAAGGTCGACAAGGCCATCATGGCGCCGCGGCTGTCCGGCGCGCGCAAGCGCAAAGCCCCGATAGAAATGCCGCAAGCCGAAGTGGCGCCACCGCCCGCCGCGCCGGCTCCCGTCGCGATGATGTCGCCGCAGGAGCAGGAAATTCGCGGCAAGCTTAAAGAGCTCCGTGAACATTTGACCAAGAACGCCGATGACGTCGGCCAGAAATTTCCGGAAGAAACGCGCAAGATGCATTACGGCGAGATCGAGCACCGTTCGATCTACGGCGTCGCCACGCCCGACGATGCCAAGGAACTGGCCGAAGAAGGCATCGAATTTCACCCGCTGCCGATATTGCCGGGCGAGCGGAATTAGCGCGCCGCGTCGGGCGCGCGTGTCCCGGGCGCAGCGCGGCACCATAAGCGCGTATAACGCGCGTCTTCGACGCGCTATGGTGGCGCGCTGCAGACCCGGGATCCAGAAATTCAAAAAAGCTGGGCCCCGGATCTGCGGCGCACCGCGTCCGGGCACGGTGCGTCAATGCGCCCAGATCAGCAGCACCACGCCCGCAACGATCATCAGGATGCCGACGATTTCGCGCGGGCTGGTCGGCTGCTTGAAAATTAATTTCGAGATGGCCTGCGCGAACAGGACTTCGACCAGCGCCAGCGTGCGCACGCTCGCCGCCGTAGCAATGGCGAAGCCCAAGAACCAGAATTGCGACGCCAGCGCGCCCATGAAGCCGGCAAACAGCGACGGTTTCCATTCCCGAAAAATGGCTTTCAGAATTTTCGGATCGCGCCAGGCCAGCCACGCCGACAGCAGCGCAGCCTGGAAGATCAGCCCAACCGTCAAGGTGAACGTTGCCGCCAGCACAAAATTGTCGTGCAGGCCGAGCGACAAAATCGCGCCGCGATAACCGATCGCCGAGAGGCCGAACATGCCGCCGGACAGAAGGCCTACGAGGGTTGGCCTGAATCCGCCGGCCTGCACCGCGCCGGGTTTCAACGACATCACGACAACACCGGCGGTGGCGATCAAAATGGCGAGCGCCAGCAAGGGCGTCACCCGGTCGCCGAGCAGAACGAGGCCGAACAGCGCGACCTGCACCGGCTCGGTCTTGATATAGGCGATGGTGGTGACGAAAGAGCGGTCGCTCATCGCCGACAGCATCATGGCGGTGGCCGCGATCTGCGCCGCGAAGCCGAGGACAATCCACGGCCAGTAGACCAGCGGCGGATGCGGCAGCGCGGATTCGGTCGCGATGCAGACGCCGATCAGGAAGATAACCGCGAAGGGAAAGCCGAACAGAAAGCGCACATGGGTGGCGCCGACGGTGCCGAGCGTGGCGGTCAGTTCGCGCTGCATGGCGTTGCGCGCGGTTTGCGCGGCGGCGGCGATGACGGTGAAGACGGCCCAAAGCATTGCGGATTGCTATTGCGGATTTCAGGCGGCGGGAAGAATTTCGGCGGCTTCGGGGAAGCCGCTCACCTTGCCGTTCTCGTTGTCAATCAAGAGGAACAGATCGAAGTAACGAATGGTGGGCGCGCCACCAGTGCGCTTGATCACCGATTGCCGCCAGTCTTCGTTATGCGCGCGCTGCGCCGCCTCGACCGAGGGCCAGATATAGACGCCAGCGCCGGTTTTGCCGTTCAGCTCAAGCAGAAAATGCTTGCGCAGAAGCTCCTTGTTGCCCTGCCATTTTGAAATGACATGGCGCGCGTCTTCGGCCACCTGCTGGCGCGACCAGCCCTTCGGCGAATTGAACTCGACCAGTTCGAGGATCATGTGCGGGACTCTCTATGCTTTTTATTTGCGCGTGATCTTATCCGAAAACCGGTTCCCACTTTTCGGGATCACGCGCGCTCACCCACCAACATGTAATTCACGTCCATGTCGGACGACAATTGCCAGCGGTCGGCGAGCAAATTGTAGATCACGCCGCGTTCGCCGGTGACATCGAGGCCGGCGTCCTCGAAGGCGCGCTCCAACTCCTGCGGCGTGACGAACTTGTCCCACTGGTGCGTGCCGCGCGGCAGCCAGCGCAGCACATATTCAGCGCCGACGATGGCTAGGGCGAAACTCTTGAGCGTCCGGTTGAGCGTCGCGGCGATCATCAGGCCGCCCGGTTTCACCATCGACGCGCAGGTCGCAACGAATTCCTTCACGTCGATGACATGCTCGACCACTTCCATCGCCAGCACGATGTCGAACGTCTCGCCGGCTTCCGCCAAAGCCTCCGCCGTGGTGGCGCGATAGTCGACATTGATGCCAGAAGCATCGGCGTGCGCGCGGGCGACCGCGATGTTCTTTTCCGCCGGATCGGCGCCGACCATCGAGGCCCCGAGTCGCGCCAGAGGCTCGGAAAGAATGCCGCCGCCGCAGCCGATATCGAGCATGCGCAGGCCTTTGAGCGAATCGAGCTTTTTGGGATCACGGTCGAAATGCGCGGCCGCCTGGTCGCGGATATAAGCCAGCCGCACCGGATTGAACTTATGCAGCGTCGCCATCGGGCCGCGTACGTCCCACCAGTCGGCCGCCAGCCGCGAGAAACGCTCGACTTCGGCGTCGTCGATCGAGGCAGCGCGGGGTTTACCGTTCACCATTCGGGCTTTTCTCGCTCAATCGCCAAGTTGCAGGGCGGCAACCCCATGGGTATGTATAGCGCGCTTTTGCCTCCGTCGGGAACGTCCAAGTTTTATGGTCTCAGGTCTCATAATCTAATGCCTCGCCTCGTCATGAAATTCGGCGGAACCTCCGTCGCCGATCTCGACCGCATTCGCAACGTCGCGCGCCACGTCAAGCGCGAGGTCGATGCCGGCTATGACGTGGCCGTCGTGGTTTCAGCCATGTCGGGCGTCACCAATCAACTGGTCGAGTGGGCGCGCCAGGCCGCGCCCTTGCACGACGCACGCGAATACGACGCCGTGGTGGCGACCGGCGAACAGGTCACCGCCGGACTTCTGGCCATTGTGCTGGAAGGCATGGGCGTCAATGCGCGCTCCTGGCAGGGCTGGCAGTTGCCGATCGCGACCGACAATGCGCACGGCGCGGCGCGCATTCTCGAAGTGAACGGCGCCGAACTGATGAAGCGCTTCGACGAGCACAAGCAGGTGGCCGTCATCGCCGGCTTCCAGGGCGTGCACAAGGCAACAGGCCGTCTCACCACGCTCGGGCGCGGCGGCTCCGATACCTCCGCAGTCGCCATTGCCGCCGCCATCGGCGCCGAGCGTTGCGACATCTATACCGACGTCGATGGCGTCTACACCACCGATCCGCGCGTGGTGCCGGCGGCGCACCGGCTCGACAAGATCGCCTACGAGGAGATGCTCGAATTTGCTTCGCTCGGCGCCAAGGTCATGCAGGTGCGCTCAGTCGAACTTGGCATGCTGCATAATGTGCGCATCTTCGTGCGTTCAAGTTTCGTCAAGCCCGAGGATATCGACCCGCGCAAGACGCCCCCCGGCACGCTTATCTGCGACGAGAGTGAGATCATGGAACAGCAAACCGTTACCGGCATCGCCTTTTCGAAAGACGAGGCGCAGATTTCGATTCGGCGCGTGCAGGACAAGCCCGGTGTCGCCGCCGCTATCTTCGGCCCGCTCGCCGACGCCAGCATCAACGTCGATATGATCGTGCAGAACGTCTCGGCCGATGGCTCCACCACGGACCTGACCTTCACGGTGCCGTCGGCCGATTACGAACGCGCCCGCGTCACCATCGAAAAGGCCAAGGGCACCATCGGCTATGAGCGGCTGGATGGGGCAACTGATGTTGCCAAGGTCTCGGTCATCGGTATCGGCATGCGCAGCCACGCCGGCGTGGCGGCTTCCGCCTTCAAGGCGTTGTCGGACCAGAAGATCAATATTCTCGCCATCACCACCTCGGAGATCAAATTCTCCGTGCTGATCAAAGCGGCACAGACGGATCTGGCGGTGCGGACGCTGCACACGCTGTACGGCCTCGATAAGGCGTAAGTCTCAAGCCCTTCGAAGAGCGGGGACAAGGCGGATTGGCTTGCCCCCCGCCGCCCCCATTCGCTATAGCCTTGACTGAATGCGACTCCGGGGCACCGGGGCCCCGGTAGTCGCACTTCGTGCGTATTCGGGCCGTAAACAAGGCTGCCGCCGGATTCCGGTCGATGCGCAGGTAAAGGACATCAATATGCGTGGCGCGCTGGGCGGTCCGCGCGTGCTGTTGCGCAGGCTCCGCGAGGTGATGGCGGAGCCGGTCAGCGCGCAGGACCGTCTCGACAAGGTGGTCGTTTTGATCGCCGCCAACATGGTGGCGGAGGTCTGCTCTGTCTACGTCTTGCGCGTGGACGGAACGCTTGAGCTATACGCCACCGAAGGCCTCAAGCGCGAAGCCGTCCACAACACCGTGATGAAGGCCGACGAAGGCCTGGTCGGCCTGGTGGCGACCGAGGCCAGCCCGATCAACCTGTCGGCGGCGCAGAACCATCCGGCCTTCTCGTTCCGCCCGGAAACCGGCGAAGAGATTTACCACTCCTTCCTCGGCGTGCCGATTTTGCGCGCTGGCAACACTTTGGGTGTGTTGACGGTACAGAACCGTGCGCGCCGGACCTACACCGAAGAAGAAGAAGAAGCACTCCAGACCACCTCGATGGTGCTGGCCGAGATGATCGCCTCCGGCGAACTCTCCTCCATCGCCAAGCCCGGCGCCGAGCCCGCCGCCCGACATGCCATGCACTTCCACGGCACCTCGCTGTCGGACGGCATCGCGCTCGGGCATGTCGTGCTGCATGAGCCGCGCGTCGTCATCACCAATGTCATCGCCGATGACGTGCAAGGCGAGACCAAGCGGCTCGACGAAGCGATCGCAAAACTGCGCGAGGACCTTGACCAGTTGGTCGAGCATCGCGACGTGGTCGACGGCGGCGAACATCGCGATGTTCTCGAAGCCTATCGCATGTTCTCCTACGACCAAGGTTGGCTGCACAAAATTCGCGAGGCTGTCATGACCGGCCTCACCGCCGAAGCCGGCGTCGAGCGCGTGCAGTCCGACACTCGCGCGCGTATGCTGCGCGCCTCCGATCCTTATTTGCGCGACCGCTTGCACGACCTTGACGATCTCGCCAACCGGCTGATGCGCGTGCTGATGGGCCGGGACCACGCGCCCGGCAAGGAGCAACTGCCGGACAATGCCATCGTGGTGGCGCGCTCGATGGGCCCGGCAGCGTTGCTCGACTATGACCGCAAAAAACTGCGCGGCCTTGTGCTGGAAGAAGGCGGGCCGACTTCGCACGTTTCGATCGTGGCGCGCGCGCTCGGTATTCCAACCGTCGGCGAAATCGAAAATGCCACCGGCCTGGTCGAACCGGGCGACGCCATCATCGTCGACGGCTCGACCGGCAATGTGCACATGCGGCCGCCGCAGGACATCGAGGCCGCTTACGGCGAACGCGTCAAGCTGCGCGCGCGCCGGCAGGCGCAATACCGCGCGCTACGAGACAAGCCATGCGTCACCAAGGACGGCCGCGCCATTTCGCTGATGATCAATGCCGGCCTTGTCATCGACCTGCCCCATATGCAGGAAACAGGCGCCGCCGGCATCGGCTTGTTCCGCACCGAATTGCAGTTCATGGTGGCGCCGACGCTGCCGCGCACCGGCGAACAGCTCACGCTCTACCGCACCGTGCTGGAAGCCGCCGGCAAAAAGCCAGTGACCTTCCGCACCCTCGATATCGGCGGCGATAAGGTGTTACCTTATCTGCGCAACTTCGAAGAGGAAAACCCGGCGCTTGGCTGGCGCGCGATCAGGCTCGGGCTCGACCGCCCCGGGCTGTTGCGCAGCCAGGTACGCGCGTTGTTGCGCGCCGCCGGTGGACGCGAATTGCGCGTGATGTTTCCGATGATTGCGACGGTCGAGGAATTCGACCGCGCCAAGGTGCTGGTCGAGCGGGAACTGACGCATCTGCGCAAGCACGGCCATCTGCTGCCGGAGCGCGTCTATATCGGCACCATGCTGGAAGTGCCGTCGCTTCTTTTCCAGCTCGACGAATTGCTTGAGCGCGTCGATTTCCTCTCGGTCGGCTCCAACGACTTGATGCAATTTCTCTATGCCGCCGACCGCGGCAACAACCGGGTCTCGAAATTGTTCGATCCTCTATCGGCGCCGATGCTGCGCGCGCTCAAGGATATCGTCGACAAAGCCGGCCAGCACGGCAAGCCGGTGGCGCTGTGCGGCGAACTCGCCTCGCAGCCGATCGGCGCTCTGGCGCTGGCGATCCTCGGCTATCGCACCATGTCGGTGACGCCGTCTTCGGTCGGCCCGGTCAAGGCGTTGCTACTCGATCTCGACTGCAAGAAGGGCGCCGATGTGCTGTTGCCTGCGCTGGCGCAGCCGGTCGGTAGTGTCTCGATCCGCCATAAGCTCGAGGCCTTCGCGGCGTCCGAAGGATTGCAGTTGTAGCGACGCTCTGTGCGCGTCCGGCCAGCCGGACTTTTGCGCCCGCGTTGCTTCCCTCACATAGACAATAGGACTGACGAACTTGGTTTCACTGCCCCAACACCGGCTCGATGCGCTGCTCGCCCGCCACGCCATGGTGGAGCGCGAGCTCGGCAGCGGCTTGGCGACCGACGCCTATGTGAAGCTGTCGCGCGAGTTCTCCGAACTGTCGCCGGTGGTCGAGACCATCAAGAACTATCGTGCGGTCGGCGCCGAGATCGCCGATCTCGACGCGCTGATCGCCGATACCTTGACCGATGCCGAAATGCGCAGCATGGCGGAAGCCGAGAAGCCGGCGCTCGAAGTACGTCGCGAAAAACTCGATCGAGAAATTCGTCTGTCGCTCATCCCGAAAGACGCGATGGACGACCACGACGCCATCCTTGAAATTCGCGCCGGCACCGGCGGCGACGAGGCGGCCTTGTTCGCCGGCGATCTGTTCCGCATGTATGAGCGCTACGCCGCCAAACAGGGCTGGAAGACCGAGGTGATATCGATGAGCGAAGGCTCAAAAGGCGGATTGAAGGAAGTCATCGCCGAAGTGCATGGCCGCGGCGTTTTCGCAAAACTGAAATTCGAATCGGGAGTGCATCGCGTGCAGCGCGTGCCCGACACCGAAACACAGGGCCGCGTGCATACCTCGGCAGCGACCGTCGCGGTGCTGCCGGAAGTGGAAGACGTCGACATCCAGATCAAGGAAGACGACCTCAAGATCGACACGATGCGCGCGCAGGGCGCCGGCGGCCAGCACGTTAACAAGACCGAGTCTGCGATCCGCATCACTCACATTCCGACCGGCACCATCGTGTTCGTGCAAGAGGAGCGTTCGCAGCACAAGAACAAGGCCAAGGCGCTCGCTTACTTGCGCACAAAGCTCTACGACACCCAGCGCAGCAAGCTCGACGCCGAGCGCGCCGCCGAGCGAAAAGGCCAGATCGGCTCCGGCGACCGTTCCGAGCGCATTCGCACCTATAATTTTCCGCAAGGGCGAGTCACCGATCACCGCATCAACTTGACGCTCTATAAACTGCCGCAGGTGATGGAAGGCGACGTCGGCGAGCTCATCGACGCGCTCATCACCGAGCATCAAGCCGAATTGCTCGCCGCCGAGGGCGCTACTTGAAGCGTATGATCCCGAAAAGTGGGTACCGGTTTTCGGATAAGATCATGCGCATTGGAAAAAAATGAGAATTGTCCCCGGTCTCAAAGACGGTGCGACCGTCGCCGAAGCGCAACGACTGATGATACAATCATTCAGGCTCGCCGGCATCGAATCGCCAGAAGCCGACGCCCGCCTGTTGCTCGCCCACGCGCTGCGCGTCGACCGCGCCGGTCTCTTGGCCGAATCCGATCGCCTGCTGGAAGCGCGCGAGGTGAAAGCGGTCCAGGCGCTGGCGGCGCGGCGGCTCAGGCGCGAACCGGTATCGCGCATATTCGGCGTCAAGGAATTCTGGAGCTTGCCGCTGCAAGTGACCGAAGCCGTGCTGGTGCCGCGGCCGGAAACCGAAACGGTGGTCGAACTTGCGCTCGACCTGATCGACCGCACCGGCTTGCGCAGAGAGTATCTGCGTATTCTCGACATCGGCACCGGCTCCGGCGCTATCGCGCTGGCGCTGCTGTCCGAATTGCCGAACGCGGTTGCGACCATGACCGATATCAGCGCGCAAGCGCTCGCCATCGCGCGCGTCAATACTGTGGCGCACAAGATGAACGCGCGCTGCGCCTTTACCGTCTGCGACATCGCGGACGGGGTCGACGGCCCCTTCGACCTGATCGTATCGAACCCGCCTTATATCGCGCATGGCGACATCGCCGCGCTCGATCCGGAAGTGCACGCCTATGACCCGATGCTGGCGCTCGACGGCGGCAACGATGGGCTCGACACTTACCGTGCTATTGCGCGCGATGCACCGCACCTGCTGGCGCCGGGCGGCCGTCTGGTTGTGGAACTGGGCCGGGGACAGGAAGCGGCGGTGCGCGCGCTGTTAACCGAGGCCGGATTAACAGTTGGCAATGCGCGCGCCGATCTGGCCGCGATCCCGCGCGCCTTGCCGGCGCAAAAACGGCCTTAAATCAGGCCCAAACGCCGACATGAGCGTGGCGCATTGCGACCTCGCGAAAAGCGCAGGGCTCGTTAACAGCTGAAAAAACCGCTTGGATTACGACCAGGAAACGACTAGCTTCCAGCCACGGAATCGACCCGTGACGGTTGCACTGCCACGATGTCCGGAGCGAGATTGCTCTGCGAGGCGGCGCCGCAAAGCCGATATGAATGTCGGCCGATGACGAACAGCCGGTTGAAAAGAACACGGCAACGAAATCGCCAGAGACGGGTTTGGATGCTTCACCGGTTGGGCGCATCGTTTTTTGAAACGTGAAAGATGCGCGTGACGAGAGGTTGGCAGCGCCGCGGGTAAAGACCGCGGCCTTGGGGTTGCTATAGCCATCGCGATAGCAGGCGCACAGGAGCGGCCGCAGAGTTGGCCATTGGCGTGGACTGCCGGTTGATGTCCGGCCGCGCAAACGGAACCCGTATGGGAATTCGAAAAGCGATTTTCGTGAAGGGCTGTGAGACGGGTCGTCCGCTCACGTCGAGCCATTATTTGGACTGAACCGCGGCGACGCAAAGCAAAAGGTTGGCGAACGGGTACATCATGAGAAATGGTCAAAAGCGAATGCGTGGGCGCAGCAACAACAACAATAATAACAACAACAATAACAACCATCGCAAAAGCCAAAATCCGTTGACACGCGTCTACGAGTCGAACGGACCCGACGTCAAAATCCGCGGCACCGCCTCGCACATCGCCGAGAAGTACATGCAGCTCGCGCGCGACGCGCAAGGCTCCGGCGACCCGGTGGCGGCGGAAAATTATTACCAGCACGCCGAGCATTATTTCCGGCTGATCGCCGCCGCGCAGGAACAGTTCCGCCAGCAGAACCCCTATTACAACAATCCGGCGCCGGTGCCGGGCGCGCCGCAAGGCGCCGCCGACGACAACTACGACGACGAGGGCGACGACTCTCAGCCATTCACCGCGCAGGCCGATCCCGGCTTTGTGCCGCAACCGCCGCAGGCGCAACCTTTCCTACCGCGCGACGCGCAGCCGTTTCCTCCGCGCGACCAGCCGCAAAACCGCCCGCAGCATCAGCCGAGCCATCAGCCGCAGCTCGGCAACAGCGAGGCCGCGCCGGATGCCGGCGGCCTGCCCGCTTTCATCACCGGCGGCGGACAGCCGCAACCGGGCGCGCCGAATGCCGGCCAAGGTCAAGGTGATGGCGGCGGCCACGATCAAGGCGATCGCCCGGACCGCTTCGGCCGGCGGCGTAGGCGTCACCGCGGCGGCGGTTACCGTCCCGACCGCCCGGATTTCAATGGCAATACGCAGGAAGCCGCACCCGTTGAAGGCGGCGGCAATGGCAGCGGCGAACCGCCGGCCCAGACGGAATAAGGAAAGCCGGCGTCACGTCCCCACTGGCGGCGCCAGCGCCGGCTCAAGCGCCGGCATCAGCCGCCGCTTGACCCGACGTTGCGCGGGGATCGCGCGATAGACCTGCTTGGTCGCTTCCACCAAATGCACGCCGGCAAACGGCGCCGACAGCGTGGCGCCAGTTCGCTCCCACGCCACCGCCGAGCGCAGAAACCAGCCGCGGTCGACCGGCGGCACATAAAGCGCCTCGCTCCAGCCGGTCGGCGTAAACCAAGTCTCGCGCAGAAGCTGATTGATCTGGGAGCGCGAATAAGGCCGGCCATGACCGAAGGGCGTGGTATCCATGCGCGCCCATACGCCACGCCGGTTCGGCACCACCGCCAAAAGACGCCCGCCGGACGCCAGCACGCGCCACACTTCCCGCAACAGCGCCGCCGGATCGTTGGTCATCTCCAGCCCATGCACCAGCAGCACGCGGTCGACTGCGCCGTCGGGCAATGGCAATTCGTTTTCATCGACCAGCGCCGATAGCGCCGGCCGCGCCGTCGGCCATTTCACCACGCCCTGACCCGCCGGCATGAAGGCGAGGCAGCGCTCGGCCTCCTCGCGAAATAGCCCGAGATAGGGGGTCGCATAGCCGACGCCGAGCACGCGCTGCCCCTTCGTATCGCGCCAGAGCGAGCGCACGCCGCGTCCGACGAAACGGCGCGCCACCACGCCAAGACGCTGGCCGTAAAAATTGCGCAGGTCCACGACGTCGATCGACATGCTGGCAATCTACCATGAAAAGAGCGCGGCATTTGGCCGAAAAACGCAGCTTGTGCGTTAGCACCGCGCGACACAAATGTTCAACGTGCTAGGGTTAACGCCGTTCATCGCCGAGGAGACTTTTATGCCCGCCAAAACCCACCTGTTTCCCTGCCGCTCCGATAATTTCGGCGTGCTGCTGCACGATCCCGACAACGGCGCTACCGCTTCCATCGACGCGCCGGAAGCCGCCGCCGTCGAGAAGGCGCTGCAAGAGACCGGCTGGAAGCTGACCGACATTCTGGTCACCCACCATCACGCCGACCACACCGACGGCATCATGGCGCTCAAGGACAAATATAAATGCCGCGTGGTCGCGCCGGCCGCCGAGGCCAAGAAAATTCCCGGCGTCGATGAGACGGTCAAGGAAGGCGACAAGGTCACGGTCGGTAAGCTCACCGGCAATGTGATCGAAACGCCCGGCCATACGCTCGGCCATATCGCTTATTGGTTTCATGGCGATCATCTCGCCTTCGTCGGCGACACGCTGTTCTCCATCGGCTGCGGCCGCGTCATCGAAGGCACCATGGACCAGATGTGGGCGTCGCTGAAGAAGCTGCGCGACCTGCCAAACGACACGCTGATCTATTGCGGGCATGAGTACACCGCCGCCAACATCAAGTTCGCGCTCAGCGTCGACAAGAACAATCCGGTGTTGCAGGCGCGTGACGCGCAAGTGCGCCAGCAACTGGCGGAGGGTGAGCCGACCGTCCCCACCACGATTGGCGACGAGAAGCTGGCCAATCCGTTCCTGCGCGCCGACAATGCCGATCTTGCGAGCTACATCGGCGTGGCGGGCAAGCCGGCGAACGAGGTATTCGCGGAGATACGCACGCGCAAGAATAATTTCTGACATCGCACGCATGCCCACCGCCGCCGACATCATCGAGAAGCTCGCGCTGAAGCCGCACCCCGAGGTGCGGGCATTACCACGAAACTTTTCGCGACAAGCATGAGGTGAACGGCCGCGCCGCCTCGACCGCGATTCTTTTTCTGCTGGCGAAAGGCGAGCGCTCGTACTGGCATCGCATTGATGCCGTGGAAATCTGGCACTGGCATGGACGCTGGTCGGTTGCACGGTCGCGCCTGGCTTCACGTTCGACGGTTTCGAACTAGCGCCGAAGGACTGGCAGCCGGAACGCAAAACGCGTTAAGTACGCCTCAACAAATTCAAAGAGGAACGCTCATGCCACTGCCCCTCGCCCAAACGCGTGTAAAAATTGCGCGCGAACAGCTCGCGCGCGCCAATCGCATGATCGCCAATGAAGGCGTGCTCGACGCCTTCGGCCACGTCACCATGCGCCACCCGACCGATCCGAGCCGCTATCTGATGTCGCGCTCGCGCGCGCCCGAATTGGTAACGGCGGACGACATTCACGAATTCACGCTCGACTCGCAGATCGTCAAGCCCATCGAGCAGCGGCTTTACGGCGAGCGTGTCATCCACGGCGAAATCTACAAGGCGCGGCCGGAAGTGAATGCGGTCTGTCATCATCACGCGCCGTCGATTTTGCCGTTCTGCATTTCCGGCGTGAAGCTTGAACCGGTCTATCACCTCGGCGCGACGCTTGGGGCGAAAGTACCGTTTTGGGATAGCCGCGACGATTTCGGCGACACCACGCTGATCGTGGCAAAGCCGGAAGAAGGCGCGTCGCTCGCGCGCGTGCTCGGGCCGAACTGGATCGTGCTGATGCGCCGGCATGGCGCGACCGTTGCCGGCACGACGCTGGAAGAGCTGACTTTCCGCGACATCTACACCGCGCGCAACGCGGCGATGCAGATCGAGGCGCATAACCTCGGCCACGTCTCGCCACTCTCCGCCGCCGAGACCGAGCTCGCCGGTGAATATAATCTGCGGCCCGGCCCGATCGCGCGCGCCTTCGAATACTGGTCGGTGCGGCTCGACAAGGCGGAAGGCACCTGGAGGGCGGCAGCCAAACCCTCCAGCCCCAAGTCAGACCCGGCACAAACAAAGAAGCGTGTCGCGGTTGGCAAGAGAAAAGCCAGGAACAAACGCAGGCGCTAACCTGCCGACGTTTGGGGACGACTATCGCGTGCCATTACTGGGTGGTAAACATTCTCCAGAAGGGCTGCGACGAACGATCGAAATCAGCGATTGGAGTTGCTGGGGTGCGTTGCGTCATGGGTTGGGGAAATCCTATGCTGTCGCGGCACGGAGCGGCGCGCCATTGGTTTGCGCTGCTATTTGTTATTGGCCTGCTGTCGTGCGGGCCTGACGCGCCTGCATGGGCCACCTGCAATCAAAGCGGATCGAGTGTCAGTTGCACCGACACGACGACGAACTACGACGCCGGGTCACAAAGCGGCATCACTATTACGGTTCAACCAGGCGCTATCGTCAACGGCTTCGGCCCTAACAAGGCCATCCGGCTCACAAATCCGAGCGGCGTAATCGGCGACGCCTTGATCAACAATGGGTCCATCGACGGGCTTATCGCCATTACGAGCGCAGGCGGCGGGATCGATTCATTCACCAACAACGGCGTACTCAAGATTACCGATCCGAATACGGCCCTGGACACCCACTCCATGTCGGGTGCCGATTTCATACAATCGGCAAGCGGATCGTTTTTGGCACGCGTGGATTCAAACGGATTCAACGACAGCATCCTGACTTTTAGCGCCATGCTCGGCGGCCGCTTCGTCGCCGTCATCCAACCGGGGCTCTACACCACGCCAATCAATTATTTCGGCGTGATCACGACATTTTCCGGGATCTCCGGTGCATTTGACAGCGTGAGCGCGTCGTCGCCATTTCTCAGCGCCACGCTGACGCCGTCCGGTAACGATCTCAATCTGACGATCACCCGCATCCCCTTCAACGCGGTGCCAGGCGCGACGCCAAACCAGCAATCGGTCGGCAATATTCTGGAAGCCGCCTATGCCACAACGCCGACTGGCGATGCGGCGACACTCTTTACCAATCTGTTCGCCGCGACATCATTGAGCGCGCTCGATCAGCTCTCCGGCGCCGGAACCGCCGCCGCGCAAGACGCAGGCTTCGCCGCCGGTTCGATGTTCGGCGATGCGATGTCGCAGCAGGGGCTCGCATGGCTGAGCAGCACGCCGACGGGAAACAGCGTGACTGTCGGCGGCACGACCGGTTATGCCGAAGCGCCCCGGAACAAGTTTGCGAGCAAGCAAGGCTACGACGCCTTCGCCGCCATGCACCCACAAAACCCATCGCCGGAAGGCCGCTGGCGTGCCTGGGGCCTTGGCTTTGGCGGCGCGCGCGCCACCGATGGCCAGAGCGCGGCCGGCACCGCCGATCAAACGTCGAACGTGTTCGGCGGAGCCTTCGGCGCCGATCATCAGGTTGCCGCCGATTTGCTTTTCGGTTTTGCCGTGGGCGGCAGCCGCTCGCATTTCTCGGTCGATAGTCTGTCGACCAGCGGCCACGCCGACGCCGCTCATCTTGGCGTCTATGCCGTTCACGCGTTCGGCCCCGCTTATCTTGCAGCGACGCTCAACTACGCCCGCGCCGATAACGTGACCGAACGCACCATCACCGGCATCGGCCCAACCGAAACCGCCAAGGGCCGCTTTGCCAGCGACCAGCTCGGCGGCCGGCTTGAAATTGGGCAAAAGCAAACCATGCGCGGCTATTCGGTGACGCCGTTCGCCGCGATCGAACCCACGGCGCTCTGGCAGCACGCGTACACCGAATCCTCGACCACCGCCGGCGGCGCGCCCGGTGTGCTTGGGCTAAGCTATCAATCCAATCGCGTGACTTCGTTTCCGGCGTTTCTCGGCGCCCAGTTCGACAAACGATATCGGTTGAGCAGTGGGCAAACCTTGTCGTCTTATCTTCGCGCGGCCTGGGTGCACGAATTCAGGCCGGAACGCAGCATTCAGGCGACGTTTATCGCCATTCCAAGCGCCGGGTTTACCGCCGACGGCGCACGCGCCGCCAGCGACGCGATCCGGATTACAACCGGCGGCACCCTGGCGCTGAACGAAACCACCGCCTTGTTCGCCAATCTCAACAGCGAGCTATCGAGCCGCAGCCGCAGCCTCGCCGGGATGGCCGGCGCGCGCATGAACTGGTGAGGCTCTAGCCCAACGCGTCGGCAACCGCCTTGCCACAGGTGACGGTGTCGGCTGCGCCTTTGAGGTCGCGCGTGCGCAATTTGTCCTGCGCCAGCACTTTCTCGATCGCCGCGATAATCGCCTTGGCCGCTTCAGGTTCGCCGAGATGCTCCAGCATCATCGCACCCGACCAGATTTGCCCGATCGGATTGGCGATTCCCTGCCCGAAAATATCGGGCGCAGAGCCATGCACCGGCTCGAACACCGACGGGAATTTGCGTTCCGGATTGATATTGCCCGAGGGCGCAATGCCGATGGTGCCGGTGCAGGCCGGGCCGAGGTCGGACAGAATATCGCCAAACAGGTTGGACGCCACCACGACGTTGAACTTGTCCGGGTTCATCACGAAATGCGCGGCCAGGATATCGATGTGAAACTGATTCCACTTCACGTCCGGATAGGCCTTGGCCATTTCCTTCACGCGCTCGTCCCAGTACGGCATGGTGATCGCAATGCCATTCGACTTGGTCGCCGAAGTCAGATGTTTTTTCGGCGTCGATTTCGCCAACTCAAAAGCGAATTTCAGCACGCGGTCGACGCCGATGCGGCTCATCACCGTTTCCTGCACCACCACTTCGCGCTCGGTACCGGCGAACATCTTGCCGCCGATGGCCGAGTATTCGCCTTCAGTGTTCTCGCGCACCACCCAGAAATCGATGTCGCCCGGCTTGCGGCCCACCAAGGGACATGGCACGCCGGGCATCAGGCGTACGGGGCGCAGGTTGACATATTGATCGAACTCGCGCCGGAATAGGATGAGCGAACCCCAGAGCGAAATATGATCCGGCACTTTGTCCGGCATACCGACCGCGCCGAAATAAATCGCGTCGTGCTTTCCAATCTTTTCTTTCCATTCCTCCGGCATCATGCGGCCGTGCTTTTCGTAGTAATCGCAGGAGGCGAAATCGAAATCGTCGAGCCGCAGTTCGAAGCCGAATTTCTTTGCCGCGGCTTCCAGCACGCGCACGCCTTCCGGCATGACTTCCTTGCCGATGCCGTCGCCCGGAATGACGGCGATACGGTGAACGCGATTGGTGGCCATATTGGTACGCCCTTCGGCTGGATGTCGCCGGACCGCCCGGCGCTCTCCTTTACGGCATCCCGCGACGCTCGATCAAGCGCGCCCGCGTAGCCTTCGCCGGGGCCTATTAGCGGACCGAGAAATCGGCTAACAATCCGCCGACTTTACCTATCCTCTTTCCTTTGTTGACCCCATGATCGACATCGACGCGTATTTCGCGCGCATCGGCTATGACGGCGCGCGCACGGCGAACCTCGACACCCTGCGCGCGCTGCACCGGTTACAGCCGCAGGCCATCACCTTTGAAAACCTCGATCCGCTGCTGCGGCGGCCGGTGCGGCTCGACGCGGCGTCGCTACAGGCGAAAATGCTCAAGGGCGGCCGCGGCGGCTATTGCTACGAGCAAAATCTGCTGTTCGCGCATGTACTGCGCGCACTCGGCTTCAACGTGACCGAACATGCGGCCCGCGTTTTGTGGAACGTTCCGGTCGGCATCCACACGCCGCGCGTCCATATGCTGCTGCGCGTCGATCTCGACGGACAATCATACCTGACCGACGTCGGATTCGGCGGAAATGTGCTCCCGGCGCCGCTCCTGTTGGACTCGACGCAAGAGCAAACGACGCCGCACGAACCGTTTCGTGTCGGCAAAGATGGCGAATTCTATCTTCTTGAGGCAAAGCTGCGGAGCGAATGGCAAAAGCTATACCGCTTCGACCTGTCCGAGCAATTGATGCCGGACCACGAACAGGGAAATTGGTTCGTTTCGACCCGCACAGACTCTATTTTCGTCAACGGCCTGATTGCGGCGCGCGCTGAACCGGACCGCCGCTACGCGCTCGGCAACAACCAGCTGTCTGTGCATCATCCCAACGGCAAAACCGAAAAGCGCGCGCTTGCGACCGCGGCCGAATTGCGCGACGCGCTCACAGAACTGTTCAAGCTGCGGCTGGCCGGCCTCGATGGACTGGACGAAACGCTGGCGCGCCTGGCCGATGGGGCGGCTGAGGCGATCCGCCCCTAGGCGGGAAGCGCGGCGCGGGAACAATTCAGGCGGTAGCGGGATTATCGGCTGCCTCGCCGATTTCTCAGCACGGTCCAACTTATGCCCGGCCGCCGAATATCCTCGCCTGGGTCGCGGACCGCGGGCGCACTTGAGGCCCTCAATTTCTTCATGGCGGATTTCCAAGCCGGCATCGGTCCGTTTCTCGGCGTCTTCCTGCTCGCCCATGGCTGGCAGAGCGGCTGGATCGGCAGTGTGATGACGCTCGGCGGCATCGCCGGGATGCTGATGACGGCTCCCGCCGGAGCCTTCATCGACGCCACCCGATATAAACGCGCATGCGTGATCGTGCCGGGGATATTCACGGTCGCTGCGTCCGCGATTCTTCTTGGCTCGCAGGATTTTTGGATCGTGACGGCCTCGCAGGTCGCGACCGCCATCGCCGGCGCCGCGATCCTGCCGGCGGTGACCGGCATCACGCTCGGTCTGGTCGGGCAATCGGGCTTCAATCGTCAGAACGGACGCAACCAGGCGTTCAATCACGCCGGCAACGTAGCCGGCGCGGCTCTCTCGGGTCTGCTCGGATGGATGTACGGCTTCACGGCCATCGTCGCACTCGCCGCTCTGTTCGGCGTTTTCTCGATCGCATCGGTGCTGGTCATCCCGGCAAGCGCGATCGACAATCGGATTGCGCGCGGCATGGGCCCGGAAGGCGACGGCGATCATCCCAGCGGCTGGCGTGTTTTGTTCACTTGCAAGCCGTTGCTGATTCTGGCCGCCGCGCTGGCCTTCTTTCATCTCGGCAATGGCGCCATGCTGCCGCTCTATAGTCTCGCCGTCGTTGCGGGACAAAATGCCAATGGTCCGGGATTCGTCGCCACCACAATCGTGGTTGCGCAGGCGGTCATGATCGTGGCCTCGCTGGTCGCGATGCGGATGGCGGAGAAAAAAGGCTATTGGCTGGTAATCCTGATTTCGTTTGCCGCGTTGCCGCTGCGCGGCCTGATCGCGGCGGGTCTGACGACAAGCTGGGCCGTGTTTCCGGTGCAGGCGCTCGACGGCATCGGCGCCGGGCTTCAGAGCGTCGCCGTGCCCGGTTTGGTCGCGCGCATCCTCAATGGCACCGGGCGCGTGAACGCGGGACAGGGCACGGTGATGACCGTGCAGGGGGTCGGCGCCGCGCTCAGCCCCGCCATCGGCGGATGGATTGCGCAGGCGCTGGGCTATCCCGCCGCCTTCGCGATACTGAGCGCGTTCGCGCTCGCTTCGATCGCGATCTGGATTGTCTGTGCGCCGGTCACCAAGCCAGCCTGCGCCGGCGAACCGGCGCAGCGAATGGCCGCGGCCTAGGCGAAATACTGCCCACCGTTTGCCGTCAGCGTCGAGCCGGTGATGAGGCCGGCATCGTCGGCGGCGAGAAACACCACGCAGCGAGCGATTTCCTCCGCTTCACCGAGGCGACCAATCGGGATTTGCGGCAGGATCGACTTTTCCAGCACGTCCTTCGGCACCGCCTGCACCATTTCGGTGTTGATGTAGCCAGGACAAATTGCGTTCACGGTAATGCCGGCCTTCGCGCTTTCCTGCGCCAGCGCCTTGGTAAAGCCGATCTCCCCGGCCTTCGCGGCGGAATAATTGGTCTGCCCCATCTGGCCTTTTTGCCCGTTGATCGAGGAGATGTTGACGATGCGGCCGAACTTGCGCGTGCGCATGCCCTCGATGACGTGGCGGCACATGTTGAACAGTGAACCGAGATTGGTGTTGATCACCGCCGACCATTGCTCCGGCGCCATCCGGTGCAACATGGCGTCCTTGGTGATACCGGCGTTGTTGACCAGCACATCAACCGGACCGAGCGCGGCTTCGACCTGCTTGATGCCTTCGGCGCAGGCGTCGAACGATGACACGTCCCATTTGAAAACTGGAATGCCGGTTTCGGCCTTGAATTTCTGCGCCGCCTCGTCATTGCTGGCGTAGCTCGCCGCGATCTTGTAACCTTTGTCCTTCAACGCTTTTGAAATCGCGGCGCCAATGCCGCGGGTTCCGCCCGTTACCAACGCCACGCGAGACATCACTTCTCCTCCCAGAGATCATTTGGATTGTTCTAACAGTCATGGCCGGTTCTTGCGAGCCGGCCATGATGCAGATCAAGTCGATTTGTTGTGCGCTGCGGAAGCTATCTTTCAACGCACATGTTCGGGGGGCGTCTTCGCTACCGCTCGACACACATGGCAATGCCCATTCCGCCGCCGATGCAGAGCGTGGCAAGGCCCTTCTTCGCATCGCGCTTCTGCATTTCATGCAACAGCGTGACCAGCACGCGCGCGCCAGAAGCGCCGATCGGATGGCCGATGGCGATGGCGCCGCCATTGACGTTGACCTTGTTGGTATCCCAGCCGAGGTCCTTGTTGACCGCGCAGGCCTGCGCGGCGAAGGCCTCGTTGGCTTCAACCAGATCGAGATCGTCGTGCTTCCAGCCGGCCTTCTTGAGCGCGGCGCGCGAAGCCGGGATCGGCCCGGTGCCCATGATGGCCGGATCGACGCCGGCCTGCGCCCACGACACGATACGGGCGAGCGGCGTCTTGCCGAGCTTGGCAGCTTCCGACGCCTTCATCAGCACGACGGCGGCGGCGCCGTCATTGATGCCCGAGGCGGAGGCGGCCGTCACGGTGCCGTCCTTCTCGAAGGCCGGGCGCAGCTTGGAAATGCCTTCGAGGGTCACGCCGGCTTTTGGATATTCGTCGGTATCGACAATGGTGTCGCCTTTGCGGCCCTTGATCGTCACGGGGACAATTTCGTCCTTGAACTTGCCGGCCTTCATCGCGGCCTCGGCCTTGTTCTGCGACTTGACCGCGAACTCATCCTGCATTTGACGGGTGATCTGGAACTGCTTGGCGACGTTCTCGGCGGTGTTGCCCATGTGATAGCCGTTGAAGGCATCCCACAGCCCGTCCTTGATCATGGTGTCGACCATCTCGAAGCCGCCCATCTTGACGCCCTGGCGCAGATGCTGCGCATGCGGGGCCATGCTCATCGATTCCTGGCCGCCGGCGACGACGATCTCGCTGTCGCCGTTCATGATCGCCTGATAACCGAGCGCGACCGCGCGCAAGCCCGAACCGCATAGCTGGTTCACGCCCCAGGCCGGGCTTTCGACCGGGATGCCGGCCGCGATCGAAGCCTGGCGGGCCGGGTTTTGCCCCTGCCCGGCGGTCAGGATCTGGCCCAAGATGACTTCGCTGACCCTGCCGCCTTCGACCCCGGCGCGCGCAAGCGCGGCCATAATGGCGGTTTTGCCGAGTTCGTGGGCCGGGAGGTTGGCAAAGGCTCCGTTGAACGCGCCGACAGGCGTGCGGGCGGCGCTGACTATGACGACATCGTCTTGCATCGAAAACTCCTGTGGCGGGCGGTCGCGGTGCGCAAAGCGGCCATATGGCGCTGCCGCATCCTCGGCAGGCGACGGAGGCCTGTCAACAATGGGCGCCTTGCGGATTCTCCCGAGAATTGGCCCTTTTCAGGGCCCGGCGCAAGAGATGCCGCAGTGCCCGCCTTCTTTGCCGCGCCGCCACAAAACGGTGGCTCGCCACGTCCTATTCCGGCTATGCTCGCGCCCGGGCAACGGAACGAGTGATCACATGGCAGAGAACGAAAAAGAGCCGGTGACGATCAAGAAATACGCCAACCGGCGGCTCTACAATACCGGCACCAGCACCTACGTGACGCTCGAGGATCTCGCCGTAATGGTCAAAAGCGGCGAAGACTTTGTCGTTTTCGACGCCAAAACCGGCGAGGACATCACCCGTTCCGTACTCGCCCAAATCATCTTCGAGCAGGAAAACAAGGAAGGCCAAAGCCTGCTGCCGATCGCCTTCCTGCGGCAGCTCATCCGCTTCTATGGCGACAGCATGCAGATGCTGGTGCCGCGTTTCCTCGAACAATCGATGTCGTCGCTCACCAGCCAGCAAGGCAAGTTCCGCGAGCAGATGGAAAAGACTTTTGGTGTCGGTGTCGGCGGCTTCGGCCCGATGGAAGAGCACGTCCGCCGCAACATGGAAATGTTCGAAAAGACTTTCGCCATGTTCGCACCGCCCTTCGCGCGCGGCGGCAGGCCGACCGAAGGCGGCGACAAGCCACAAAGCTCGTCACATGGTTCCTCGCGAGGCTCAACCGGCGAAATGGACGAGCTCAAGCGCCAGCTCGACGAGATGCAAAAGCGGCTCGATAAGTTGGGCGGCAAGGAATAATTTTCCGGTTAAACCGCCGCCGCTTTGTCCTTACCAGACAGCCACGGCCGCTCGGTTGCCGCCAGCCCCATCAACGCGCCTTGCAGATAATCGCAACCCCACTCGGCCAGCATTTTGGCGGCGGCTTCGTCCTGCACCCATTCGGCGACGGTCTTTAAGCCCAACCGGCGCGACAGGTCGACCAGCGCCTGAACGAAGGCGCGATCGTCGCTCGACTTGACGATGTTCTGCACGAAGGCGCCATCGATTTTGATGATGTCGACGCCGAGCTTGCGCAGATTGCGAAATGAGGTATGGCCAGCGCCGAAATCGTCGATGGCGATGCGGCAGCCGAGATCCTTGACGCGCCTGACGAAACCGCGCGCGTCGTCGAGGTCCTGGATCGCCGCCGTCTCGGTAATCTCGACGATCAGCCGCTCGGGGACGCCGGAATTGGCGCGTAACAACGCGCCTAACCCCGCCCACCAATCCGGATCGACGGCCGAGGCCGGCGATACGTTCACGCTGGTGCACAATGCCGGCGCGGCGGCGAGTTCGGCCACCACCAGTTCCAGCACGCGATAGTCGAGCATGCGGATAAGCCCGACTCGTTCGGCCACCGGGATGATTTCGCCGGCATGGGCGATTTCGCCGTCGGAGCGATAGACTCGCATCAGGCATTCGTAGAAAGCCAGGTCACGCGATTTAGCGCCGACTACCGGCTCGAAGGCGAGCGCGATGCGGCGGTCGTTGAGCGCCGAAATAATCTCGTCGGTGGCGCGCAAGCTTTCCTTGCGCACCGCGTCGCGCTCGACGTTCGGCCGGTAAGCGGCAAATGAGCCGTGCCGCTTGACGCGCGCGGTGGAGAGCGCGTCGGCAGCGCGCGCAAGCACTTCCGCAACCGTGCGGGCATGGCGCGGCGCGGTAACACCGCCGATGGTCACCGTCACCGCCACCGGGCCGGCCGAGGTCGTAATCGTTTCGTCGCGCACGCCAGAAAGCACCCGCTCGGCTGCGACCGACAGTTCTTCCGGCGTGCAACTGGTCAGCACCACGCCAAGTTTGTTGCCGGAGAAGCGGCCGAAATAATCCTTGCCGCGCAGCAGCGGACGGATGCGCTTGGTAACCTGAGCGATCACCTCCTCGGTGATTTCGAAGCCATAGGCTTCATTGAGGCGTCCGAGATGATCGATGGTGATCAGAAGGAAGCCGCAGGCGATGCGAAACCGCACTGCCTCGTCAAGCGTCGCGGCCAGCACTTCCAACAGCGCGACGCGGTTAAGTTCGCCGGTGAGCGGATCGAACTTGGCGCGCTGAATTAATTCGACTTCTTGCGCGTGGCGCACGTCGATGGCGCGGATAACGCCGTGCGCGCGCGCCGGTTTGCCATCGGCGCCGGCGAACCAGCGGCCGGTATCCTCGATCCAGGTTACGCCGGCCTCACCATCGCGCTTAAAAGCATACTGGACCTGATAGGCGCCGCCCACGCCGCCATCGGTCTGGCCGCCTTGCAGGATCGCGTCGGCGCGGCTTTGCGCGCCTTCGGTTTCGACGTGGCGCGCGAAGGCGACGCCGGTGGCCAGATCGCTTGCTGTGGCGCCGAGCGCGGCGGCAACATCGCCGCTCCAGCGCAAGTCGTCGCTGTCCAGCCGCCATTCGTAAACGGCCTCGCCGATGGAGCGTAGAATCTCGGCGGCATCCGGAAACCCGGCGGGCTCATCGGAATGGGTCACGCTCGCCCCTTTTTGGAACGCCAAGGTCGTGCCCGGCGTTGTCCGTTTGGTTGCTACCGTGCCGAACGCTAACTGCAACCCTTAAACAAACTCGGAAAGAGCAGAGTTTGTACGGCCTTAACGATAACTAGCGGCGAACGGCACGGGCCTTGCGAGATCAAGGATGGACAAAGATAATTTGTCTCAAACCGAGACAGGTCGTGCCTATGCGAGTCGAGGCCACCAAACAAGCGTCGTTCCAGCAGCAGACCGGCGGCTTTCTGCCGGATGGCGACGCCAGCAACGAACGCGAGCAGAGCCGCGAACTGGTAGTGACCGCGCCGGCACAGCCAGCCGAAGTGGCTGGGCGGCCGCGTCAGGCCACCTTCCTTGCCCACCTGATCGCTACCAAAGAAAAAGCGCCGCAGACGCGCGAACGCCGCCGTGCCGAGCCGAGCGAAGCGATCGCGGCCTATCGCGCTGTGCAGGCCATTACGCGCGCCTAAGGCGATCCCTTACCGATCGATACAGTCTAAGCCGCAGTTCACGCGGACCGATGGCGCACTCCGTTTTTTGAAATGACGAAAAGCCAACATCCGCGCCAAAACGCGGGCAAATCGGCGCGCCTTGCGGATCGACAGGCGAGGCGCTATCGAGAATGTGAAGCCAATGCCACGCAAGACGGCGGATAACTGAATCGCTCGTTCAAGGGAATCTAAGGTCTAATCGGGGCGCACGAGCACAACGATGTATCCAGTTCACATTCCGGGCGAATACCACAACGACTTCCTGAACATGACGATCCCCGTTCACTGGGGTTATCACGCCATGGTGATGGTCGGCGTGTGGTTCGTGCTGGTGCCGGTCTGCATCATCATCATCCGCTTCGGCAAACCGAAACCGACGCTCACCGGCCTCTACCGGCAGGTCGCCGTCAAGCACATCGAGTGGTGGTGGTTCAGCGTTCACAAATACGGGCTGATGTTTTCGATCGGCCTTGCGCTCGCGGGCGCGATTGTGGCGGTGACGGTGAGCGGCGGCTTCAGCGGCTCGTTTCATTCCATGTTCGGGCTGACCACGATTGCGCTCGGATGCTTGCAGATCATGGGCGGCTGGCTCCGCGGCAAACATGGCGGCAAGAATTACTACTCAGCCGTTCCAGACGATCCGAAGACCTGGTTCGGCGATCATTACAACATGACGACGCGCCGGCGGATTTTCGAGGCCTATCACAAAACCGCCGGCTATTTCGTCTTTTTCTTCGCCGCCGGCGCAGTGGCGAGCGGCCTGATGCAATATCCCATACCGGGCCTGGCAGAGTTCATCATCGTCATGGTGCTCATCGCTTTCCTGGTGTCCATTATGCTGGAATACAAAGGCTATCGCTACGATGGCTACCGCGCGGCACACGGCTACACCATGGACGCGCCGTTCAACAAAGAACGCGAATTTCTGTAACGCTATAAAGCCTGAGCGGACTTTGGGGACGATACGCATGAGCAGTCAGGATTTGCCGAAGCCCGACTACGCCAGGAACATGAAGCTGATCGGCCACACCGATCAGGGCGGGCGGCCGGACGGTGTGCAGGTGATGGTCAACAAGGGCCACGCCTATGTCGGCCACATGTTCTCGAAGGGCTACAGCGTCATTGACGTGCGCGACCCGCGCAATCCCAAGCCGGTGAAATATATTCCGGCGCCGCCAAACACCTGGACCATTCATTTACAGACACACGGCGACCTGTTGCTGGTGATCAACGCCATGGACATGTTCGCGGCGGAGGAATTCCAGGACGAGCGCGCCTATTACATCGGCTCGCACGCAGAGAAAGCCGAACATGGCTACGCCGCCGAGAAAAAGCGCGACTGGTCGGCGGGTCTCGCGGTCTATGATATTTCCAACCCAGCAGAGCCGCGCCAGATCGGCTTCATGCCGGTGGAAGGCGGCGGTATTCACCGCATCTGGTACACCGGCGGACGCTGGGCTTATGTGTCGGCGATGCTGGACGGTTTCACCGACTATATTTTCATGACCATCGACATGGCCGATCCGGCCAAGCCGAAAGAGGCCGGCCGCTATTGGCTGCCTGGCATGAATACGGCCGCCGGCGAGAAGCCGACGTGGGCCGCGAACCGGCGCTTTGGATTGCATCATGCCATCGTCAACGGTGACACCGCTTACGGCGCCTGGCGCGACGGGGGGTTGGTGATGATGGATGTATCGGACCGCAGCAAGCCGAAGCTGATCAAGCACCACAATTGGTCGCCACCCTTCGGCGGCGGCACGCATAATTGCCTGCCGCTGCCCGACCGCGATCTGCTGGTAGTCGCGGACGAAGCCGTGCTCGACAATTGCGAGGACGGCATCAAATACACCTGGCTGTTTGACATCCGCGAGCCGACCAACCCGATCAGCATCTCGACCTTCCCGACGCCGGATGAGGCGGATTATTGCAAGAAGGGCGCGCATTTCGGCCCGCATAATATCCACGAGAACCGGCCCGACATGTTCGTCAGTTCGGATTTGATTTTCGCGACTTATCAGAACGCCGGCATTCGCGTGTTCGATATCAAAACCGCGTTTCAACCGAAGGAAGTCGCCTGCTTCGTGCCGCCGGAGCCTAAACGGCTGGTGGACGGCCGGCTCAACCGCGCCAAGGTCATTCAGTCCTGCGACGTGCTGGTGGACAAGGAAGGCATCGTCTACAGTACCGATTTCAACGGCGGCCTTTACATTTTGGAATATCAGGCCTGACAGGATCGATGGCGCGGATCGCGGAAATTGAATAGAATCGATTCACCGCTGACTCACGGAGCGACAGAACCCCCATGAGCGAAATCATCGAACCGCTGGTGCGCGATCTGGTCGAATGGGTCGCCAAGGAGCCGCGGCAATATCGCGACGTGCTCGATGCCTGGCGCACGTCGTGTCCGAGGCTCATGGTGTGGGAAGCCGCCGCCGACCGCGGCTTCGTCGAGCGCAAAAATAAGCCCGGCCAGGGTTCATATGTGGTCGCGACCGAAGCCGGCCGCAAATTCGTCGAGAGTTACGGCCACCAATAAAGCGCCGGCCTAATAGCCGAGCGCCAACCCGTCCTTGCGCGGCTCGGAGCCGCCGATCAGCACGCCGCGATCCCAATCGATCTTGATGGTCTGCGCACCGCCCCAGGGCGAATCGGCGAACACCACATTGTGACCGCGCGCTTTAAGGCCCTCGATAGTTGCCTTCGGCGTGCCGGTTTCTACCACCGTCTGTTCGCCTTCGAAGAAGAAACGCGGGCAATCGATCGCCTGCTGCACGTCCATGCCGAAGTCGAGCATGTTGTTGACGATCTGCACATGGCCCATCGGCTGGTAATGCGCGCCCATGACGCCGAAGGCGAAATCGCAACGGCCGCCGCGCATGGCGAGCGCCGGAATGATGGTGTGCATCGGCCGCTTGTTGGGCGCGAAAACGTTCGGATGCGCGTCGTCGAGCGTGAAGCAGGCGCCGCGATTGGTCAGCAGAATGCCGGTTTTCTCGGTCGCGATGCCAAGGCCGAAGCTCGAATAGAGCGAGTTGATGAAGGACACCGCCATGCGATCTTTGTCGACGACGGTCAGATAAATCGTATCGCTGCCCGGCGTCGGCGCCTGCGGCAATTTCGAACGCTTATTCATGTCAATCATGCCAGCGAGCTTCTTGCCAAAGCTCTTGTCGAGCAGCTTCTCGACCGGCATACGCATGAACGGACCGTCGGCGAGATGCGTATCGCGCACGGCGTAGCCCAGACGCGCGGCTTCCAGCACCAGATGAAAACGCTCAGGCCCGGTCGGATCGAGCGCCTTGATCTCGAAATTCTCCAGGATATTCAGCATCACCAAAGCGGTAATGCCCTGCCCGTTCGGCGGGATTTCGGTGAGATCGAGCCCGCGATAATTGGTCGAGATCGGGTCGACCTGCTCGCCGCGATGATTGGCGAAATCTTGCGCGGTCAAAAACGAGCCGCGCTTACTCACCGTCTGCGCCATGTCCTCGGCGATCTCGCCTTCATAAAAAGCGCGCGCGCCCTTGGCGGCGATCGTCTTCAAGGTCTGCGCCAGCGCCGGCAGGCGAATGACGTCGCCTTCCTTTGGCGCTTGGCCGTTGAACAGATAATGCCTGGACGCCCCCGCATCGTCCTTCAGTTTTTCGGCATTGCGGCCCCAGTCCCAGGCGACGCGCGGCGCCACCGGAAATCCGCCTTCGGCATATTTGATCGCGGTTTGCAGCGCGCGGTCGATGCCAAAGCGGCCGTGGTTTTTGAGGATCGCGTCCCAGGCATCGATCGCGCCCGGCACCGTGACGGCGTGAATGGAATTGCCGATCTCGCTCAGACCCTGCGCGCGCAAGGCTTCAAGCGACGCCTTGCCGCCGACGCGGCCGGAGCCATTATAGCCCCAGACCGGTTTGCCCGGCTGCGAGACGAGCGCATAGCAATCGCCGCCGATGCCGGTCATATGCGGCTCGACCACGCACAACGTCGCGCAAGCCGCGACCGCGGCGTCGGCCGCCGTGCCGCCGGCGCGCAGCGTCTCGATGGCCGCGAGCGTGGCGAAAGGATGCGAGGTCGCAGCGACGGCTTCGCCGGCAATGACCGGCGAACGGCCGGGGAGCTGGAAATCGCGGTTCATTTAATTTTCTCACGCATGATCTCGCTCCGAAAACCGGTTCCCGCTTTTCGGGATCATGCTGTTTCGGAAGTCGAGGCGGTCAGGAGGAAATGTGCGGCAGGCTGCCTTCGACGGTCAGGTCGCGCTGCGCGCTGCGCAGCGTGATGGCGAAGCCGCCCAGCACGTCGACCAGGCTGATGACCAGAAGGAGAAAGAAGGCGCCGCTGGCGGCCTGCCTGACCAGGATGAACTCGACCAGCATGGCGAGGAATAACAACAGCGACAGCGAATGATCGATCACGGTGCGGATGCCGATGCGGGTCGCCTTCATCATCTCGCCGAACAGCACGATCAGCGCCAGCACGGTGAGAAAGTCGCCGGCCGACATGGTCCATTCGCCGCCGGACACCACGTGCACGGTCGTCATCGCCGCGGTCCACGACACGCCCGGCATCAGAAACGCGACGATGTTGTAGATCGCGAACGGGATCAGCAGCAGGGGAAAGCCGAGCATGAACATGAAAGGCTTGCCCCCTATGACGTCAGGCCTTAAGCCTCGGTTTTCGCCTTGAGAACCTGGCGGCCTTTGTACATGCCGGTCTTCAGGTCGATGTGGTGCGGGCGGCGCAATTCGCCGGAATCCTTGTCCTCGATATAGGTTGGCCGCTTGAGCGCGTCGGCGGAACGGCGCATGCCGCGGCGCGACGGCGAGGTTTTTCTTTTCGGCACAGCCATTGGAAGCAACTCCTGGAAAGGCTCGATCTTTCGTTTTGAAGCCGGGCTTATAGAGGAGGAAAGGCCCCAAAGCTAGGGTCTAAACGCCCCTAATGGCCGCCTTTAACACAACTGGCGGCAGCCGGCGAGCGGCTGGCGCGGCCCTCATAAAGCCCAGCCAGACGGCGCAACCCCGGCCCCGGCCGCTTGGCATCGCGCGTCACAGGGTTAGGGAGCACGGAGGCGAGCAACGACGCCTGATAGGGGCTCAGCCGCGCAGCCGATCTGCCAAAGGCGCGCCGGGCGCCCGCCTCGATGCCGAATTCACCGTTCGGGCCCCATTCGGCGATATTGAGGTAAATTTCCATAATCCGGCGTTTCGACAGCACCAGGTCGATCCACAGCGCCAGCGGGAATTCCAGCGCCTTGCGCACGTAGCTGCGGCCCGGCCACAGAAAAAGGTTTTTGGCGACCTGCTGGGTGATGGTGGAGCCGCCGCGCAGATCGTCGAGGCCGTCGGCATCCTCGATGGCGTCGCGGATTTCGGCGAAATCGACGCCATAATGCGTGCAGAAGCGGCCGTCCTCAGCGATCACTACCGCCAGCGGCAGGTGAGGATCGATCTTTTCAATCGGCGTGTAGATGCTTTCGACGCGCTGTCCGGTCGTATAGTGCCACAGCATCACGGTCGAGACTGGGTTCACCAGCGTATAAAGCAGCGTCAAAACGTAAGGCAGCAGCAGGAGCGCTAACACAGCCAGCAGCGCCCAGCGCCATCGCCGCGTCAGACGTGGCAGCCGCAGGATGTCATAGGCCAGGCTCAGCCGCCGGGCCGGGGGCAGATCGGGTCGATAGCTCACGGCCCGACTTTAGCCGAAAGTTTCGCCAATTGCGGCCTATGCGTCGATAAGGCTAGTTATGGCCGTCATGGATTTCACCGACTTCAACCAGCGCCTCGCTGCCTGCGCCTCCGATGCCGAGATCGTGCTGGCGGATCTCTTGCAAAGCGAAGCGCTGACCGGCGAGACGGCGCGGCCGGAACGGCTGATCTCGGCCATGCGCCACGCCGTTCTCGGCGGCGGCAAGCGGCTACGCCCATTTTTGGTGACCGAGACCGCCGCGCTGTTCGGTGCGCCGCGCGACGGCGCCATGCTGGCGGGCTGTGCGCTCGAACTGCTGCATTGCTACTCGCTCGTTCATGACGATTTGCCGGCGATGGACAATGACGACCTGCGCCGCGGCAAGCCGACCGTGCATAAGGCTTTCGACGAGGCGGCCGCCATTCTTTGCGGCGACGCGTTGCTGACTCTCGCCTTCGATGTGCTGGCGCGGACGCAGGTTCATAAGGATGCCAATGTCCGCATCGCGCTGATTTCCGCTCTGGCCCGCGCGGCCGGCGTCGGCGGCATGGCGGGTGGACAGATGTACGATCTCGCCGCCGAAGGCCGCTTCAGCAAAAAACGCGCGCTCGGCGAAAGCGAGATCGTCACCTTGCAGGCCATGAAGACCGGCGCGCTACTCCGCTTTGCCTGCCGCGCCGGCGCCATTCTCGGTTCCGCCGACAACGCCGCACTAGACAATATCGAGCGCTATGGCGCGGCGGTCGGGCAAGCTTTTCAAATCGCCGACGACCTGCTCGATGTCGAGGGCGACCCTGCAACGCTCGGCAAGGCCGCCGGCAAAGACGCAGCCGCCGGCAAGGCGACGCTTGTCGCGGTGCTCGGCGCGGAGGGCGCGCGCGACCAGCTCGCCCAACTAATCGCCGATGCCGACGCCGCGCTGGCGCAGTTCGGCGCGAAAGCCGATACTCTGCGCGCCGCTGCGCATTTTATCGCCGAGCGGCGAACCTGAGGCAGCGGCCATGGCCCAAAGCAACAAGAGCAAAAGCCAGAAACCATCTTTGCTGCCGCCGCTGCCGATTCGGATTTACCGGCTGCATGCCAAGCTTCTTGTCGCTGCCCTGATCGGCATTGTGATCGCGCTGTCGCTGACGCCGATTGTCGTGCACCCATTACCCCGCGTGCTGGTCGCCTGGGACATCGCGACCGCGGTCTATCTGATGCTCACCTACGTAATGATGTGGCGCGCCGAGGTCGAACAAATTCGCAAGCGCGCCGGCGAACAGGACGAAGGCGCCTATTTCATTTTGGTCCTGTCGGTTTTGGCAACCTTCGCCAGCCTGCTCGCCGTCATCTTCGCACTGGTCGGCTCCAAACAAGCCGGCGGCGGCAACGCGGTTGCGCTGGCGGTCGCGACCATTCTGCTGTCGTGGACCTTCGTGCACACGATTTTCTCATTCCACTACGCACACGAGTATTACGGCGAGCGCCGCGACGGCAAAATCGGCGGGCTGGAATTTCCAAACGACGATAAGCCCGACTACCGCGACTTCCTCTATTTCTCGCTGGTGATCGGCATGACCAGCCAGGTCTCCGATGTGCAGATCACCAGCAAGGTGATCCGCCGCATGGCGGCGCTGCACGGCGTGTTGTCGTTTTTCTTCAATCTGGTCGTGCTGGCGTTGACGGTGAACATGGTTGCGAACTTGATATGACCGCTATTTTCCAGACCGTATTGTTCATGGCCGCCGTGCTGGCGCTGGTCGCGGTCGCGGCCAAGCGGCTCAATCTCGCGCCCTCGATCCTGCTGGTTATCGCCGGCATCGGCATGGCTTTCATGCCCGGCCTGCCGAATGTGCAACTGGCGCCCGAACTGGTGCTGCTGGTCATTCTGCCGCCGCTGATTTATTCGGCCGGCGTCGCCATGAGCTGGCGCGAATTCCGTTTCAACCTGCGGCCGATCGGGCTGCTCGCTTTCGGCTGCGTCGTGTTCACCACCTGCGCGGTCGCCGCCGCCGCGCATTATCTTTTGCATTTCGAATGGCCGGTCGGATTTTTGCTCGGCGCCATCGTCGCGCCGCCCGATGTCGTTGCGCCGCTGGCGATTGCGCGGCGGCTCGGCCTGCCGCGCCGGCTGACCGTGGTGCTGGAAGGCGAAGGACTGGCAAACGACGCCACCGCGCTCATCCTTTATCGCTTCGCGGTTGTCGCGGTAGCGACCGGAACGTTCTCCGCGGGCGAAGCGGCGGGCACTTTCGGTCTGATCGTGGTCGGCGAAATCTTCTACGGCATCGGCGTCGGCTGGCTGTCCTTGCGTCTGCGCAAATGGGCGCGCGAGCCGCGCGTGGAAATCACGCTGTCGCTGATGACGCCTTACCTCGCTTATTGGATACCCGAGTACCTGCACGGCTCCGGCGTGCTCGCCACCGTCGCCTGCGGACTTTACGTGAGTTGGAACGGACCGCGCCTCATTCCGCCGGCGACGCGGTTGCAAGGTATCTTTTTCTGGGACCTGATCGTCTACCTGATCGAAGGCTTCGTGTTCCTTTTGACCGGCTTGCAGGCGCGCACGCTGATCGAGCAGGCGCACGGCTTCTCGCTGCGCGAACTTCTGATCGCAACCGCCTGGACCACGCTGATCGTCATTGTGGCGCGCTTTGTCTGGGTATTTCCGGCGACCTATATTCCGCGCTGGCTGAGCAAGAGATTGCGCGAGCGCGATCCCTCGCCGCCCTGGCAGGGCCCGTTTCTATTGTCTTTCACCGGCATTCGCGGCGTGGTCTCGCTCGCAGCGGCGCTCGCTATTCCCTATTTCGTCGAAAGCGGCGCGCCGTTTCCGCATCGCGACATGATTTTGTTCGTGGTGTTTGGCGTCATCATCGTGACGCTGGTCGGACAAGGATTATTATTGCCGAGCGTGGTGCGCTGGCTCGGTCTGACCCATGTCAGCCAGGAAGAGCGCTTAAGCGAGATCCAGGCCGAGATCGCGGCGCGACAATCGGCCTTGCAGGAAGTCGCCAAACGCTTTGACAGCTTCGTCGCCGAGCGCGAATTACCTGACGAAGTGATCGAGCTGCTGCGCACCCGCAATGCCAGCCGCCAGCAGATTCTGCCCAAGGATATGAACGACGCGCTCGACCACATGCGTCAAAGCGCCAAGCTCAAGAAAGAGCTGATCGATGCCGAGCGCGATTTCGTCTATCAGCTCTTGCGCGACGGCAAGATCACCGACGAAGCGCGCCGGCGCATCGAATACGAGCTCGATCTGGAAGAAGCCTCGGTTGCCAATCGTGGCACGGACGGCGGCGGGTGGATGTAGCCAACGGCTCCGCCGGCCCTGTTGTTTGATGGCGCGGGCCAAGCCGGAGAAATGGAGCGCATCCGATCGGGGAGTTGCGGCTACTTCGCCTTCACAAACGTCACGCCGACAAAATGTGAGGCGTCGTGGTCCTTCAGGCGTGGCGGATTGCCGGGACCGGGTGCGTTGGTAATGCGCAGCGCCTTGTCGGTGAGCCATTCCATTTTAGGCAAGGCGGCGCGCCTATCAGACGCGGCGCAGGGCGCGCCATAGATTTCGTAGCTCTTGTCGCTCTCGGCGAACGAATCGGGATAGACGGAAAGGAAAACCGAAATGGTGTCGAAGCAGAACGGCGCCGCGCCGCCGTTCGAGAAGGTCACGCGCACCGCCTTGTATTTGCCGTCCGGCGCGGCGAGCGACACCACCGACTTCTCGGCGCGATCGATTGTCAACGCGAGATAGACCGACGTAGCGCCGATCAGCACGACCACGCAGAAGAAGCCGATCAGAACCGGTTTGGTTTTCACCTATTCGGCGCCGCGCGCGTTCCAACGCCGAAGCGGCGCTCGATGTAGTCGGTGACCATTTTCTTGAAGTCTGTAGTCAGCGTCGGGCCGCGTAAGGTCGCGAC
>Ga0207933_1000356_pt1 | contig 46251 bp, 44 predicted proteins | sample NGESurdeep092012_4_FD_184488 | JGI IMG/M metagenome (GOLD analysis project Ga0207933, IMG submission 184488) | Arctic peat soil microbial communities from Barrow, Alaska - NGEE Surface sample F53-3 deep-092012 (SPAdes) | ecosystem: Environmental > Terrestrial > Soil > Wetlands > Peat ... | reverse complement strand
GCGGCGCGCGCCGCCTGCGACCGGCTGGTGCTGGGCTTGAACAGCGATGCTTCGGTGACGCGGCTCAAGGGCGAAGGCCGCCCGGTTCAACAGGTGCAGGCGCGGGCTGAAGTATTGGCGGCTCTCGAGGCCGTCGATCTCGTCGTCGTGTTCGAGGAGGACACGCCGCTCGAACTGATCAAGCGGGTCAAGCCGACGGTGCTGGTCAAGGGTGGCGACTACACGCACGACACTGTGGTCGGTCACGAGATCGTCGAGGCGCAGGGCGGCCAGATCGTACTGGTCGATCTGGTGCCTGGACATTCCACAACGTCGATGGTCGAACGCTCGCGCGGCGCGAAAAACTAACATCACGGTGGGTATTGCTCGGGGACGCATTGCAGAAGTCTGATCGAGAGCAGCAGCTCATCGGTGCATTCTTCAATGCATCGGTTGGATATTTTGTTGAAGTCGGGGCCAATGACCCGCTCCTTCGGTCGCAGACGTGGCATCTGGAAGCTGCGGGCTGGACCGGCGTATTGATCGAGCCTCAGCCCGAGCTTGCAGAGCGTTTGCGGGCCACGCGCACCGCAATAGTGTTCGCCGTCGCGTGTTCCTCGCCCGATAAAGGGGGGAGCAAGATGCCCCTGCACGTGGCAGGTCCGCTGTCGTCACTTAACCGCGAGCGCATGGCACCAGGCGCGATACCCGAAACGGTTATTGAGGTCAGTGTTCGCACGCTCGACAGTATTCTGGAGGAAGCGGGAGCGCGACCAGGTTTCGATTTTCTGTCAATCGACGTCGAGGGTCACGAACTCGAGGTGCTCAGTGGTTTTAATATCGCTCATTGGAAGCCGCGCCTGATCCTTCTCGAGGACCACGTGGCAAATCTATCGAAACACAAGTACTTGGTCAGAGCCGGCTATAAGCTCATTCGCCGCTATGAGAACAATGGCTGGTACGTGCCCGCTGACGCTGCAGTTGCGCTGCAAGGGGAAGATTTGTGGGAAGTCGCGCGCAAATATTATCTCGGATTGCCGTTCCGGATAGTCCGAAATGCCTTGCGTCGGCTCAAAGTCAGGCTGAAGGCCGGTCTTTCGCCCGTTCGTCTTCGATAGCGGCTGTCTTCAGCGTCGCTGCTGATTTTTCTTTTTGACCGGTGCACTGAACTGGCCCAGCGCCTCGTAGGACCGCGTGACGCAGCCATCCGTCCCGACGCTCAAACGGGCATCCCTGATGCTGTCGGCGCCAATAAACAGGGCATAGTCGCTTGCAGGCTTGCCGGGCGGATGCGTGCGGAGGCAGGCCAGCGATGTCCAGCCGAGGACCGGATGTTGCACGGGCACGGGCGGCGAGAGCTCGACCGCGCCAAGTTTCTGCACATCGCCGAACAGTTTACCGGGGCCGGGATCGGTATCTTGCGTATTGCGTGGACGCTGCTCGCCCCGAAGATAGCGGAGGACAATGGCCTTGGTGTCGGGTGCGGGACCTGTGGGTTGCTCCGCCGTCATGACCGTCCCGCAGCCTGTCAGAATGAGGCAGCCGGCGGCGCAGACGATCCATCGCGGCAGAATTCGCATCATGTCGATCGTTACTTCACCGGTGGCGGACTGAGGACTGGAATGGCAGTGCGGTCACTTCCGTCTGATCGGCTTCGACTCCGGCGGCTGCCAGTCCTGGGTTTCTTCGTGGCGTTTGGCGTAGCGATAGAAGGTGCCCTCGAAATTGCCGAAGGCGATGACGAAACCGGCCCAGCCGTCGAGGAAGCCGCGCTTGAAGACGTAGTGCTTGACGAATGACCACAGACCGTGCGCGAAGGCACTCGACATGCTCACCCGCCTGCCCGCAAGTTTCGGCACGCCGAGCGAGGAATAGCGGTTCATCTTCTCGATGACTTCTTCCAGATTGCGGAAAGGGTATTGCCAGATTGCGTTTTGCAGGGTGCCGAGTGGCTTGCCGCTCAGATTCTCGTAGCCCTCGTGCACTGGCTCGAGCGTGTAGCGCATCGCGCCCTTGCGGAAGAGCTGCGGCTGCCGATAGTTCGGATACCAGCCCGAGCCCTTGATCCAGCGCCCCATCATGTAGCTCTTGCGCGGCACCAGATAGACGTCATGCGCCGGCTGGCCCGCGATCAACGCCAGGATTTCGTCGCGCACCGCTTCGGTGCAGCGCTCGTCGGAATCGAGGCTGAAAATCCATTCGTGGGTGCAGTGTTCCAGCGCGCGGTTGCGCAGATCGCCGAAGCCATTGAACGGCACATCGACGACGCGCGCGCCGAGCGCCGTCGCGAGGTCGCGCGTGTTGTCGGTGCTGAACGAATCGACGACCAGCACCTCGTCCGCCCACAGCACGCTGGAGACGGCGGGCTCGATCTTTTCGGCCTGGTTATAAGCGAGGATGTAGGCGGTGATCTTGGACATGCGCGCCAGAGCAGGGTGGACCGGCGGGCAAACTAGCATCGCCGCGTTGCCACCCCATAGGGGTTTGTCGGCGGGAGCGACATCGGCTAAGCCTCGGGTCTGGGGCAGGGGCCTGAGACGCGCCGGTGGCCGATCTGATTTCCGTGATCGTGACGACCTATAACCGCGACGACGCGCTCGCCGCGGTGCTGCGCTCGCTCGCACGCCAGACCGATCCCGATTTCGAGGTGATCGTGGCGGACGACGGCTCCGGACCATCGACTGCGGCTCTGGTCGAATCGTGGAACGCCCGGGTTGGTCATCGCGTCGAGCACGTCTGGCATGAAGACAAGGGCTTCCGCGCCGCTGAGATCCGCAATCGCGCGATTCTCCTCGCGCGCGGCGCCTACTGCGTGTTCCTTGACGGCGACTGCATCACCCGGCCCGATTTCATTGCCGCGCATCGGCGGGTCGCGGAACGGGGCTGGTTCGTATCCGGCAATCGCGTGCTGCTGTCGCCGACTCTGACGGAGCGGGTGTTGCGCGAGGAGCTGACTCCGGAAGATTGGGCCTTGACACGCTGGCTCGCCGAGCGTCTGCGCGGTGGTGTCAACCGCGTCGCCGCGCTTTTGCACCTGCCGCTCGGCGCGCTGCGCCGCCTGCGCAAGCAAGCGTGGCAAGGCGTGCGTTCGTGCAATCTCGCGGTCTGGCGCGCCGATCTCGACCGCGTCGACGGCTTCGACGCCGCCTACAGCGGTTGGGGCAAGGAAGACAGCGACCTCGTCGTGCGCCTTCTGCATGCGGGGGTGCGCCGCAAAGACGGCAACTTCGCCGCCGGCGTGATCCATCTATGGCACAAGGAGGCGGATCGCGAGCGGCTCGGGGACAATGAACGCAAGCTCGCGCGCGTGGCTGGAACGACGGACGTGCGCGCACGGCGCGGCATGTCGGCGCTGGCGCCGGCGGTGCAAGCTGGCGCGGTGGAGTAGGCGATGCCTCCGTCCGGCAAGGGACTCAATGCCAAGAGCCGCCTGCGCGTCGTCGATTGGCTCACAGTCCTGCTCGCGATCTCGCTGCCGTGGTCGACCTCGGCGACGGGGATCCTCTTGGTGGTTTGGCTCGTCGCCGTCGTGTTCACGCTTACGCCTGAGGATCGCGACATTCTCGTCACGCCGGCCGGCGGCTTACCCGTGCTGCTGGTGCTGCTCGGCATCGCCGGCATGGCGTGGGCCGACGTGAGCTTTGCCGAGCGTTGGGGCGGTCTCGACTCGTTCCTGAAGCTGTTGTTCGTCCCGCTGATGTTCATGCATTTCCGCTGGTCGCGACACACGACGATCGTGTTCGCCGGTTATGCGCTGTCATGTATCGCGCTGCTGTGCACGTCCTATGCGATCGCCGCCTTGCATATGCAGCTCACGCAAGATCCGGGCGTGCCGGTAAAAAACGCCGCGACGCAAAGCGGCGAATTCGCCACCTGCATGTTCGGATTTGCCTATCTCGCCTCTGACTGGATCGCGCGGCGAAAGTGGGCCTGGGCGGCGGGCGCCATCGTGCTCATCCTGGCCATGTTCGCCAACATGGTGTTCGTGGCCACCGGCCGGACGGCATTGGTTATTGTTGCTGTGTTGCTTGTACTCTTCGTCGCGTTACACCTGACCTGGCGCGGCATCGCGCTCGTCGCGGCCGGAGTTGCACTCGTTGTAGCGGTTGCCTGGGTTTCCTCACCTTATCTGCGCTATCGCACCGAGACGTTGTGGACCGATCTGCAGGTTTCAGGAGCCACCGGCGCGCGGACGTCATCGGGCGAGCGCATGGAATTCGCCAGGCGCTCGCTCGAATTCATCCGCGAAGCGCCGCTCTTCGGCCACGGCACCGGCACGATCCACACGCTGTTCGAGAAGGCGGCGGCCGGCAAGACCGGAACCGCCGGAGTCGCCGCCGCCAATCCGCACAACCAGACCTTCGCAGTCGGCATCCAGCTCGGCTTCGTCGGCATCGCCGTGCTGTGGGCGATGTGGATCGCGCATCTCCTCCTCTTCCGCGGCCCGGGGCTCGTTGCCTGGATCGGCGTCGTTGTCGTCGTGCAGAACGTCGTCGGTTCGCTCTTCAACTCGCACCTGTTCGACTTCCTGCAAGGCTGGACCTATGTGGTCGGCGTCGGCGTCGCCGGCGGCATCATGCTGCGCGAGCACGCAAAGCGATCCGGTTCCGTATTATGACGGCGCGCCTCCCACTGCCACCGTGTCCGCGAATCCTGGTAATCGCGTTGCGCCGGCTTGGCGACGTGCTCCTGTCGACGCCACTCATTCGAAGCATTAAGCGGGCATGGCCTGAAGCGCACATCGATGCGCTGGTGTTCGCCGACACTGCCGGCATCCTCGAAGGCAATCCCGACATCGACCGCGTCATCGCGATGCCGACAGGGCCAAACGCAAGCGACAGCGTCAAGGTCGCGGCGCAAGTGCTCGGTCGTTACGATCTCGCGGTCTCGACCCAAAGCGGTGACCGACCGACGGGCTTCGCCATTCTCGCCGGGCGACGCCGCGTGGCGCCAGTAGAGGATCGCTTCAGCGGGCGGGTGAAGCGCGCGCTGCTGACGTGCAGCGTTCCGCACGATGCGTGTGCGCACCGGGTCGAGGCCATGCTGCGGCTTGCCGATGCGCTCGGCATCGCACGGGTGCCGGAGGTCGTGCCGCCGCAGGGCGGCCCCCTGCCGGAACTGCCGACCGGCGGCTATGCCGTGATCCACGCCGCGCCGATGTTCAATTACAAGCGGTGGACCGTCGCCGGCTGGCGCGCTGTCGCCGAGGCGCTCGCATCGCGCGGGTTGACGGTGGTCGCGACGGGAGGATCGGCTATTCGAGAACGGAAGTATCTGGATGAGGTTTGGTCCGGAACGGGCGTGGAGCGATATGACGGCCTGCTGACTTTGCCTGCGCTCACAATGTTGTTATCGCAAGCGCGTGTCTATGTGGGTCCCGATACCTCCGTGACGCACCTTGCGGCAGCTACCGGTTGCCCGACGGTTGCATTGTACGGGCCGACCGACCCGCGCCTATGGGGACCGTGGCCGGCGGCCGGTCTTCAAGAAAGCTGGATGGAAACATCAAGCATACAGAATCGCGGTAATGTGTGGCTGCTGCAGCATCGGTTCCCTTGCACACCTTGCCAACTAGAGGGCTGTGAGCGTGACATCGAGAGTGCGAGCCAATGTTTAGTACAGTTGTCTTCGAGTGCCGTCATATCCGCTCTTGATCAGGCCCTCGTGTCGGCCGTTGTCATCTGAGCGCCGCGATCGCGTAAGTAGGATCTTCGCGATTCGTCATTCATTTGGAGCGGCTTTCGGCGATGAGCGCTTCTTCGATTGCTGCCGGTCTGCTTTCTAGACACATCTCGTTGCAACAGGCGCGGACCTTAGGTCCGGCCGAACCCGTCAGGTCGCGGCACTTTATGTTTGTCTTTAAGGCCACGTTTTCGATTCTGCTCCTGAGCGCGGTCATGGCAGTCGTGGGATACCGCTACGGCTTTGCGGATATCGCGGGCCACTTGCAGCAGCTTTCGGTTCAGATCGTCGCCGTCACGATTTTCGGGCTGCTCGCTAATGCGATGATCGCCGTGTTCCGATTTCAGGTGCTGGCGTCGGATGCCGGACATCCGATCGGCTTTCGGCGGGCCATGGCCGCGGTCGGCGCAGGCAGCATTGCCGGCGCGCTGTTCTTCCAGATCGCCGGGCAACTGATGGCGCGCGGCGTCGTGATGAGGCGAGGCGGAGTTCCCTTCAGCGCCGTCGTCGTTGTTACGCTGTACGAGCGCGGCGTCGCCGCCCTCGTGTCGGGCCTGATCGCCGTGTTGGGCGCCGTGCACATCTTCGGCCGCATCTATCTCGATCAGAGCGCGGGTGGCGGCCAACTGGTCAAGATCGTGTGCGGACTGGCGGCGGCGATCGGCATGGCCGGCTTTTTCGGCTTTGGCGATCTGGCACGGCAGCATGCGTGGCCCCTGCTGACGCGGCAAACCGTATTGCGGTTCCTGCGCGTCGCCGGGCTGACCGTGCTCGTGCAATTGCCGATGATGGGCGTCTATGTCGCACTCGCGCATGAGTTTTCGCCGCATACGCCAATGATCGATCTTGTTGCTGCGTCGGCGATCGTCATGTTCGCCGCGAGCGTACCGATCAGTCTCGCCGGCTGGGGCGTGCGCGAGTTCAGCGCGGTGATGGCGCTCGGGGCGATCGGCATGTCGGCTTCCGGCGCACTGACAACGGCGATCATCATCGGCGCCGGCTCCCTCCTCGCGATGGGCGCGGTCTTCGCGCTGTCGTTCAATGAGAAGCCGCAAGGCGTTGTTGCCGCCGAGCAGGCCGAGATCGCCACCATCGACTATGCAAAGGCGCTGGGCTGGGTCGTTCCGCTCGCGGCGGCCGTGTTCGTGCTGTTCCAAATCTATGTGCCGGTCGGGTCGGGGCTTCTCAACGTCAATCTGGCCGATCCGGTCGCCATCCTTGGGGGCTCTTTGTTTGTGCTGCATGCAATGAGCAACAGACGTCTTCCGCAGTGGCGCGCTCGTCACGTTAATCTGTTCGGTCTGCTGGCGACGCTTGCGATCGGGGCGTCGCTGCTCATCGGCGCCTCGCGCTTCGGCTGGACCAACTGGGCCTTGGTGAACCGATTCATCGGCTGGTTCGTGCTCCTCGGCTATGCCGCGACCGGGGCGCTCATCGGAACGATGGGCCATTCGCGTGCGCTGCGGATATTCGCCTTATCGGGAGTCGGGGCTGCGGTCGGCATCATCCTTGTCGAGATCGCCCTTGTGCTTGTGAACGCGACCGGGCTGCATACGGGCAGTTTAGTGACGCCGAACGCCATTGAGGGGTTTGCACAGAACCGCAATGCTTTTGCTTTCCAGTTGTTGATGGCTCTGGGTGGCGCAATCGTCTTCCTCGAAGGCAAGCGCTCGCGTTTCTTGGTTTTCTCCCTTTTCATCGCGGCATTGTGGTTCGCCGGCTCGCGCTCCGGATGGATTTCCCTCGCGGGCTTGTTTGCTGTGGCGGTCCACCTGCGCCGCGCGGGCGTCCGCGAAATCGCCAAGAGTGTGGTTTTAGCGGTGTTTGTGGCGGCTGTCGTGCTGATCGCGCAAACCCTGTCCGGGACCGTCAGCCTGCCGGAGCTCCTGCCTAACGTCTCGTCCACGGCGGAGCGGCTCGAGTCGCTCGTGGCTGGGTGGAAAATGTTCATGTCGCATCCGATCTTCGGCGCGGGACTGGGCGCCTTCAATCACCTCGACATTCGAACGATGGGCGGAATACCCTTGGTTATCCATTCGACCGCGTTGTGGCTATTGGCCGAGCTTGGTCTCGCCGGGTTTTTCATCTTCGCAATTGCCGGAATCTCGATCTGGCGGAGCAGTTGGCGTCGCGCGCCGATCGACGCGGCGTCGGCTTTGATTGCGCTCTCCTTCGTTACGTTCGCGATCATGTCCGGTCCGGCCGACATGATGTACCAGCGCATCTTCTGGCTGGTCGCCGGTGCGGCGCTGGCGCTGCCACGTCTTATGCCGTCCGAAGCATCCGCAACTATCGCACCTTCGCCCGGCTGAGGCTTGCGAGCAGTGCGGCGACCAATGCGATACCGCCGATAACCGCCAGAATTTGCAACTCCCATGATGCGCCCAGCGTTGCGGCCGCAAGCGCGGCGAGCGCCAGGTTCACCGCGAAGATTCGGCCGACCACCGCGTGGACGCTCATGCCGCCATCGATGGCCTGCTGGTAATAATGACTGCGATGCGCCTGCGTGATGCGCTCGCCGCGGAAAAGCCGACGCAGCAGCGTGATGGTGGCATCGGCGAGATAATAGAGCGGCAGCAATACAGCAGCGGCGAGACGATGTTCGGCCAATAGAATTAGAAGCCAGCCGAGCAGCAGCCCGGTCGGCAGGCTGCCGACGTCCCCAAGAAAGAGCTTTGCCACCGGCCTGTTGAATGGCGCAAAGCCGAGCATTGCGCCGCATAACGCCAGAGCAGTCAGCGTCGCGTCCGCCGGCAAGGCGCCATTCCACCCGAAGAGAGCGAGCGCAGCGGTCACCGGCACGACCTCCGCGACAGTGATCCAGTCGATGCCATCCATGAAGTTGACGAGGTTGACGAGCCAGACGAGCGCCAAGGTCATCAGCGCGCGCTCGATCCACCAGGGCAGGATCGGCACGACGCGGAGCGCCGGCGGCAGTGCGGCGACGACGATAGCCACGGCAAGCGCTTGCAAGACGAGGCGCGGCCAGGCCTCGAGCGGCCGAATGTCGTCCGTAACGCCGACAATCGCGAGCCCTACGGCGGCGGTGAAGACGACGGCGAGCCGCCAAGCCTCCGTCACCGTTTGCGGCTCTAGCAGCGCGACAGCCGCGACCACGACGATCGCGCCTGCCATGACGGCGATGCCACCGCCCTGCGGCGTCGGCACGCGATGCGACGAACGGGCGTTCGGCCGTGCCAGTGCATAGCGCTGGAGCAGCGGATGCAGCAGCACGATCAGCGTAGCGGTGATGAATGCGGCGCCGGCGAGCACCACAAGATCGATTGCGAGCGTCATTGCGCGGCTCCGCCGACGGGCGGCGCCATGAGCCGTGCGTAGAGCGCGACAACAGCCTTGGCGACGTGTTCGCTGGAGAACTCGTCGATGGCAATCCGCCTCGCATTGTGGGCATAAAGCGTGCGCAGATCGGCGTCGCGCATCAATTGCGCGATGGCGTCGGCGAGCGCCGCCGGATCGTCGGCGGGTACCAGAAGTCCTGTTACACCGGGCCGCACGACTTCGCGGCAGCCGGGCACGTCGCTCGCGATCATTGCGCGGCCGCAGGCGGCGGCTTCGATCAGGCTTTTGGGCAACCCCTCGCGCCGCGACGGCAGCACGGCGATGTGGCACTGCGACCAGACCGTGCGCACGTCGCGGACATGGCCGAGAAGGCTGATCGCCTCTATTTTTCGCCAGCGGGCCAATGTCCCCTCGGGGATCGATGCCGGATTCGACGGATCGGGCGCGCCGGCGAGGAGCACGCGCACCGGGGTGCCGCGCTCACGCAGCAGCTTTTGAGCGTGCACCAGCACTTGCACGCCTTTGTCATAGAGCAGGCGGCCGACGAAACCGACGGTGAACGGCGCCTCGGGCTCGGCGAGTGGGATCAGATGATCGACGTCGACGCCGGAGCCGGCAATGAGCGCGATACGGCCATCCGCGACGCCGAGGCGCGCCACCGTCGCTTTGTCGTCGGGATTTTGCACCAGCGCAGTGGTGCCGGGTCGTGTCAGGAGGAAGCGCAACAGATAGTCCGCGAATGGCCGCAGCAGCCGTGCCTTGGCGGTATTGGAGGTGAAGACGAAGCCAAGGCCGGCGAGCGCGTCGAGCTTCTGCATCGGCAGTCCGAGTGCCGCAAGCGAGCCCAGGACCGCAGGTGCGAAGGCGACGTGGTGGACGATGTCCGGCTTGATGCGCCGATACAGCGCGCGAACGGCGCGGATGGTCACAAGCGCGGCCATGGGGCTGGTCGAACCGCGCCGCCAGGGGATCGGATGCAGGGCGAAGCCCTCGCGCTCGATATCGGCCGCACCACCAACCACGCGTGTCGCCACATGCACCTGGTAGCCGGCGTCGCGCGCGGCGCGCGCCATCGGCAGACGGTGGGACAGGAAGTACCAGTCTTCCGATACGAGATAGAGGAGCTTCCCCGGCATCAACTCGACCGCGGAGAAACCAGACCGACGGCACACCAATAAGGCGCGCGATCGGAGAAGCGGATCTGCTCGAGGCCAGCATCACGCATCATCTGTTCGATCTCCGCGCGTGTAAACCGCTTCTCCAGCTGCGTGCAAAAGCGGTCATAGGCGTCGGTACGCATCACGTAGAACGACTTGTCTGAGTAATATGCAAGTGGCAGCGATCCGATCGGGGCCCCGAACCGCGACAGCAGCCGAGTTGCACGCGCCAGCGGCCAATAGACGAGCGCAGCGATGAAGCCGCTGACGGCGAGCCGGGTGTGGTGCGGACGCCGCGACAGCGCGACTCGAATGCGGTCGCTGGCGGCCCAGACGCGGCGGTACCACGCCGGCCGGTTGTCGAAGGCGTAGTACAGGTAAATGAGGAACGGCGCTCCGGGCTTCAGCTTGGCCACGATTGCGCGCACCGCTTCCTCGGTTTGCGGCACGTGATGCAGGACTCCAAGCGAGAAGGCGAAATCGAGTGAGCCGTCCGGCAGCGGAATGGCGCCTACACTGCTTTCGTGAAAGCTCACATTGTCCACGCCGCCCAGGTTTGCGCGTGCAACGGCAAGCGCCACTGGGCTGGCGTCGAGCACGTGCAGATGACCGACCCGGGGCGCCACCAGCATCGACCAGCGGCCGCTGCCGCAACCGGCATCGAGGCCCACGCAGCCTTCGGGCAGCAGGTGCCACGGAAAGATGCTGAAATAGCTGCCGAAGATCGCCTCGCGCTCGCCCTGGCTGAGGCTGTGCTCCTCCTGCCGGAACGTCGACCACTCGTCGCCGAAGCCGCGGGCGACCTCCGTGTCGAGGTTCATGTGCGAAGTTGAGTGCATCCTGGCCTTGCAGCCCCTTTCCGCCGCCTCGTCGCAGTGTGCCGCTTTGCCGACCTCAGAGAAATACCGTCCAACCGAAGCCATTCGCAAGCACGCTTCGAGTCCTGCTGAGGTCGAAAACGCGCGATGGGTAATCGGCCCTTCCTGGCATGGACGCTTAACCTGTTGATAAGATACGATAAGTTTATTTACCGTTTGCAGTAAATCTTGTTCATAGAGTGAACAACAGGCTTGACGTTCATCCTATGAACGCCGTAGGAGTCTCCCGTTCGAGGGGATACATGCGCCGCGCTGCCGAAGACAATGTGGAAACGTCCCGCATCATGCTGGGGCTGCTTGATGCGGTCGAGCAGGATCGTGTGCAGTCACAGCGGCATCTCGCCTCCGAACTCGGCATCGCGCTCGGCCTCGTCAATGCTTACCTGAAGCGTTGCATGAAGAAGGGCTTGGTCAAGGTGCGCCAGGCGCCGGCCCGCCGCTATGCCTATTACCTGACGCCTCAGGGTTTCGCGGAGAAATCGCGGCTGACGGTCGAGTATCTCTCCTATTCATTCAGCTTCTTCCGTGAGGCCAAGAGCGACTGCTCCGAGCTGTTAGGCCGCGCTCGCCTGCGCGGGCTTTCGCGCGTGCTCTTGCTTGGCCAATCGGATCTTGCCGAAATCGCGGCCCTATGTGCGATAGAGCAGGGCGTGGCCGTCGTTGGCCTTGTCGACGCTGAAACCGATGCCGAGCAATTCATCGGCGCGCCGGTGTTCAAGGAACTCGACATGGTCGGCATCGAGTTCGATGCGGTGTTGATCGCTGACTTGAAGAATGCGCGCGCGACCTGTGAAGCAGCCATCGAGCGTCTCAGCCTCGACCGGGTGCTGGTTCCCGACCTGCTGCGCGTGCGCATCAGGCAACAGGGCGGAGCCGCAGAATGACCGCTGTCACGCAACGATGGTATGTGGTGCAATCGCAACCGAACGCCGAGCTGAAAGCGGTGGCGCATCTCAATCGGCAGGGCTTCGCTACGTATCTGCCGCGCTATGTCAAACGGCGCCGTCACGCTCGACGGATCGAGCACGTGGCGGCGCCACTATTTCCCCGCTATCTATTTGTCGGCATCGACCTGGCCGTGCAACGATGGCGCTCGATCTTCTCGACCGTCGGCGTGTCGCGACTCGTCTGCAATGGCGAGACGCCGCAGCCGGTGTCGGACGAAATCATCAAGGGGCTAAAGACGCGCGAGGACGAGACCGGTCTCGTGCGCCTGCAGTTCCGACCGAATTTCCGCGCGGGAGATGCCGTCCGCGTGCTCGATGGCGCGTTCGCGGATTGCCTCGGATTATACGAAGGTATGCGGGACAGCGATCGCGTCGCGATCCTGCTCGATCTGCTCGGCCGCAAGGTGCGTGTCACCGTCGACGTCGATGCGGTGGTCGCGGCCTGAGTTCCGGGGGGGCGCTGCGAGGTCTGTGGTGCTCCGGGCGACAACCAAGTCACCCGGAGTGCGGTAGCTTGCAAATCCCGCTCCCATCCGTTGAGTGGGCAGCGCACGAGTCGATGCCGATCGTTTTCATTGAACGTCGACCCATTGCCAGGGGTGATATGATCGGCCTCGCGTTGCCACCCATGCTGCAGGCCGATAGGTGAAGTTCGATGTCTATCCGTGAAATGGTCAAATCTCGTATGTCCGATGAGAGTCGGCGCGAGGTCAGGAAGGCAATCAATAATATTAAATGGCCCGCCGCAAAGATGCTCGGTCTATGGCGCCGCCGCGGTTATGAGGCGCGGCTGCCGTACACGGGTGGCCGGCGGTGGAGCAGCAATATACCGTTTGACCTCCATCACACTATTCAGACCGGCACGATCGGGTACACATATCGTGATGTGCCTTGCTTGAAGCATCCGATGGACTTCGCGCTCTATGCTCAGCTAGTCTGGGAGGTGAAGCCGCGATCCATCATCGAGATCGGAAGCAAAGCCGGGGGGAGCGCCCTCTGGTTCTCGGACCTGCAGCAAACCTACGGGATTGATGGCCGAATACTCTCCATCGACATCGCACCGCCGGTGCCTCCCTATCAACGGCCGGAAATTCAGTTCGTGCGTGGCGACGCAAATAATTTGGACGAATCTGTTTCGACGGATCTTCTCGCGTCGTTGCCGCGTCCCTGGTTAGTGATTGAGGACGCCAGCCACCACTATGCGGCGACGCTTGCTGTCCTGCGGTTTTTCGGCCCTCGCATGCACCGCGACGAATACATCGTCGTGGAGGACGGCAACGTGTCGGATATGGGCGACGATTATTCGCGTGCCGGCGGCCCCTTGCGTGCTGTGTCGCAGTATCTTTTGGAGACGCCCGGACGTTTCGAGATTGATGCGTCTTATTGCGACCGCTACGGCCACAACGTCACCGGTAACCCGAACGGCTATCTCCGGTGTGTCGCTGGCTAGCGAAGCCAGTCAGGTAATGTGATCGCGTCGGCGATATTTTGGTGCCCAGGGTGCCGCTGTCCGCGCAAATGCAAAGAATTCATGTCGCTTATTAATAGGCTCGCCGCGTTTCGTCCGCTTAACCAGATTGCCCATCGTGCGGTCAACGGGCTGCCTTTTAGCCTCAGACGAATGCTTTATAATCTCATTCGAGATGGCATTGTCCATTCGCCGCCGTTCAAGGGCGTCCACGCGCGCTTCGAAGACGTCGAGATCAAACACCCTTCGGCGGAGGCCGCCGAAACATTCGCGCGCGCCGGCCTTTCACTGAAACGCGAAGATTCGGCGGGCCTTGTCGTCCTCCGGCGAAGCCACTCCTTTCTGCCTCTCGCTGTCGCTATGCTGGCGAAGCGTGGTCAGGCGCTGCGCATCATAGATTTTGGCGGAAGCGGTGGCATCGACTACTCGTTCGTCAAAGAGACGGTCGGTGCCGAGGTCGAATACCTTATTGTCGAAATGCCGACTATCTGCGCCGCTGGACGCAAGCTTTGGCCGAACGAACCTCAACTGTCATTTTCTGAATCGCTTCCGACGGAAGGCGAATTCGATATTGTCTATAGCTGGAGCGCGATCCAATATGTGCCTGATCCACTCGGTCTTCTGGTTCAGTTCACGCGCTACAAGCCTCGAGTTGTCCTCATTCTGCAGAGTCCATTCAGCCGGCACGCCTTCGTGCGAGCACAGGTCCAAGGGGCGGTATGCCTTCCCCATTGGGTTTCAAGCCTGCCAGAGGCCGAGCGAGTGATGGGCGAGCGCGGCTATCGCCTTGCGATGCGCGCAACCAATGAAATCGAGATGAACGTCGACAATTATGACCGCGACCATCGCGTATCGCATATGGCCGATCTGGTGTTCATTCGCGAGTGAGGACTAGCCACCTCCCGATTTTGTTCTATTCGGATCTGGTGTGCGCCCGACCCAAGGTCACGGGAGCGTCTCGAGACGAAATCAAATGCTAATTGCCGACCAAGCGCCCGCCAAGGTGCCGCCACCTGCTTTTACTGTATTCACGCCGACCTATAATCGGGCGCATACGCTGCATCGCGTCTACGAGAGTCTGTGCGTGCAGACGTTGCGCGATCTCGAGTGGCTGATTGTCGACGACGGTTCGACCGACGGCACGACCGCGCTCGTGGAGCAATGGTGCCGCGTTTCCAATTTTCCAATCCGCTTCATTGCGCAACCGCATGCCGGCAAGCATATTGCGCACAATCGCGCCATCCGCGAAGCGCGTGGGCAATTCTTCATCATCCTTGACTCCGACGATGCCTGTGTGCCGACGGCGCTGGAGCGCATGCTCTACCACTGGAACACGATTCCGATCGGGCAGCGCGCGCAGTTCTCGGGCGTCGCAGGGCTGTGTTGTGACCAGAAGGGTGCGGTCGTGGGCGACCGGTATCCGTCCGAGCCATTGGACATCAGCCTGCGCGAACAGCGCTATGTGTATCGTATCCGCGGCGAGAAATGGGGACCGGAATTGGTCGAGGTCCTGCGGCAATTTCCGTTCCCCGAGATATCGGACACCAACTTCCTGCCGGAAGGTGCGGTCTGGCTGGAGGTCGCAAAGCGGTACAAGATGCGCTGTGTTAATGAGGTGTTCCGCGTCTACTACGTTGACGATAGCCGGACGGGTCACACGTTGACGGCCCGAAAAAGTCTCGGTGAATCCGCCGCGGGTCGTCTGCACTATTATACCTGGCTACTTAACAACGATCTCGGCTATTTCTTCCATTCGCCGTCCCCCTTCATTAAAGCTGCCGTGATGCTGCCGGTGATGGCGCTATACGCGTCGCAACCGTTGACGACTGCGACCGCCGCTGTGAATGGAGCGTGCGCCAAAGCGCTGGTGCTTGCCGGTCTGCCGTTTGCCTTTCTCCTGTACCTCTTCGACCGAGGCCGTACCTCCCTGCTGCGGCGGCGTGCCGGTGCTTGATTTTCCGAGACCGCTGCGACGGCGCGATGGTGATCCGTCTCGGGCGGCCTTTGTGTGCTTGCCACTGGTGACGATGCTCTGCGGCACGTCGGCGCTCGCCTTTCGATGATATCGCGTCTAACGATTGTCATGCCATTGAAGGGGCGGCCATTATTCACGTTGCGTTTTCTCTGGCATGCGAACAGGGAAAGACTGCCGTACCGCTTCATCATTGCGGACGGACAGGTGGACCCGAGACTGGCGGACCTACTTGAGAATTCGCGCGCGGTGTTTCCAAATCTGGATATAGAATATGTTCGCTATCCGGACGACATCGATTTTAGCCGTTACTTCAGGAAGATGGCGGACGCGTCGCACCGGGTGCGCACGCCTTATGCGATGCTCGTGGACAATGACGATTTTCTCGCCCAGGCTGGACTCAAGCGCAGCATGGACTTCCTCGACTCAAGCCCCGACTACGTGTGCTGCGGCGGCGGGATTGCGGGCTTTGCCGTCTACTCGCGAGCGAGCGGGTCTTTTGGCGGCGTACTCGGCCGTTTGAATCAATTGGCCTACCGGTACATGTCTCATGATCGCTCGATCGATCTCGCGGCCCCCTCGGTCACAGACCGACTCCTTTTAGGGTTACGGAATTCTTGGAGCTATTATGCGGTTTATCGTGCGTCTGCATTGCAAGTGATTTGCGATGAGGCTGTGGAAATGGACCTGAGCGATTTGCAACTCTATGAAAAGTTCTGCGCAATGCGGACGCTCACACTTGGCAAAGCGCGCTCGGACGCGGCGACCATTTCCTATTTCCGCCAATACTGGACGACACTGCGTTCGGCTTTTGCGAAGGATTGGGTCCACCACCTTTTACGCAATCGTTTTAGTGCCGATTTCGCCAATATCATTGAACGTATTTCCGATGCCGCATCGAAAGCTGACGGCGCCGACAAGGACGTCGTTGCCGAAAGTCTCCGCGATCGCATCGAGCCGTGGCTGCGTGATTTCCTGCGCCTGAATTATGGCTTATCCGGCGTCGTCAGGGGCCATTTACGTGCGCGTGCCCCGTCTTTGCTAGAATGGCTCAAAGCGCGCCGACGGCACTCGGTCCGTTGGGAGAGACGCTCGCTGTTTGCGGCGCTACACAAACACGGCGCGTCGGAAGACTATCTCAATGCACTGCGCGCGGAACTGCTCCGGATCGAGGATGTGGTCGGCGGTAAAGAGTTTTGCACATTCCTACGGATGAATGCAGCAGCACTTATCACCGATGCGGCGGTCGCGACAGCTTGAGGCTTGGCCGGACAGTGACATTGCTAGCAGGCACAGCAGGGCGCCAGTGAAGAGTGGGCGCAAAGGTATCATTCTCGCCGGCGGCAGCGGCACGCGGCTGTGGCCGCTGACGATCTCGACCTGCAAGCAATTGCTGCCGGTCTACGACAAGCCGATGATCTATTACCCGCTTACCACGCTCATGCTGGCAGGCATCCGTGAGATCCTGATCATCACCACGCCGACGGACCGTGCTCGCTTCGAGGCACTGCTTGGCGATGGGCACGGTTGGGGCATCGAGATCCGGTACGCCGAGCAGGCACGGCCGGACGGGATTGCGCAGGCGCTGCTCATCGGTGCGGAGTTCATCGGCGACAACGGCTGCGCCGTTATCCTTGGCGACAACATCTTTTACGGGGCAGGCCTTATTGACCAGTTGCAGAGCGCGAACCGGACCGACTCCGGCGCCGTCATCTTCGCCTATTGGGTGAACGACCCCGAACGCTATGGCGTCGTCGAGTTCGACGCTGCCGGCCGGCCGCAGAATCTGGTCGAGAAGCCGCCTCAGCCGCGCTCCAACTGGGCGGTGACGGGTCTCTATTTCTACGACTCCGCTGCAATAAAGATTGCGCGTTCTCTCAAGCCGTCGGCGCGCGGAGAGTTGGAGATCACCGACCTCAACCGCGTCTACCTCGAGTGCGGCGCGCTGACGGCGGAAAAACTTGGCCGCGGCTTTGCCTGGCTTGACGCCGGCACACACGCGTCCCTGCTGCAAGCGGCCGAATTCATCTGCACCATCGAAGAGCGGCAGGGCTTGAAGATCGGGTGCCCGGAAGAGATTGCCTATCGCATGGGCTTCATAGGCGCCGACGCACTGGAACGCCTTGCTGCCGCTTTGTCTAAGAACGACTACGGCTCTTACCTGCAGCGCGTGTTGCTCGGCACTATTTAAGAGATCGGAGAAAGGATAATGAGGTCAGACACGTGCCGCATCTGCGGCACTCCTATTTCGCAGTTCATGACGTTCGGCCGCATGCCGATTGCCAACGGCTTCCTCGAGGCCGAGGAGATTGCGAACGAGTATTTCTTCGAGCTCGCGCCCGCCTTCTGCGAGAGCTGCAATATGTTCCAGATCGTGGAGCAGCCGGCGCTGGAGAAGATGTTCCACGGACACTACGCGTTCTATTCGAGCACGTCGCGCTATATGCAGGCGCATTTCGCGCGCTTCGCGGCGAGCGTCGTCGAGGGCCCGCTCGCTGGAAAGCACGATCCCTTCGTCGTGGAGCTCGGCAGCAACGACGGCATCATGCTGCAGAACTTCCAGCAGCGCGGCATCCGCCATCTCGGCGTCGAGCCATCGGTTAATGTTGCCGATGCGGCCCGGGCGAAGGGCATCGATACGGTCAGCGCCTTTTTCGGCAAGAAGCTTGCCGCGGACATCGCCGCGCAGCACGGCCAGGCCGACGCCATCCTCGCTGCCAACGTCATGTGCCACATTCCGGATCTCAATAGCGTGGCGGATGGCGTCGCACGGCTTTTGAAGCCCGACGGCGTGTTCCTCTTCGAGGACCCCTATCTCGGAGACGTGGTCGCCAAGACATCCTACGACCAGATCTACGACGAGCACGTCTTCATCTTCTCGGTGACGTCGGTCGCGCGCGCTTTCGCGCCGCACGGACTCGAGGTGACCGACGTCGAGCCGCAGATCACGCACGGCGGTTCGATGCGCTACACGCTTGCGCGTAAGGGTGCACGGCCGGTGTCGCCGCGCGTAACGGCGCAGATGGTCAAGGAACGTGAGCAAGGGCTCGACAGGCCGGAGACTTACGATCGTTTCCGCAAGAATTGCGAGGCCTCGCGCGAAAAGCTGATGCAGGTGCTCAATGATCTGCGCAAGGCCGGCAAGCGCGTCGTCGGCTACGGCGCGACCTCGAAGAGTACGACGGTGACGAACTATTGCGGCATCGCGCCAGAGCATGTCGAATTCATTTCCGACACGACGCCGATCAAGCAGGGCAAACTGTCGCCGGGCGTTCACATCCCGGTAAAGGCTTATTCCGACTTCGCGAACGCCTGGCCGGATTACGCACTCCTGTTCGCCTGGAATCACGCGACGGAAATCCGCGAGAAGGAGACCGCCTTCGTCGCCGCCGGCGGCCGCTGGATCGTCTACGTGCCCGAGGTCGGGATCGTCGCATGATCCATCTCGCATCTCCGCGCGCCCAGTATCAGGCGCACGCGGCGGATATTCGTGCGGCCGTGGCGCGGGTGCTGGAAGGGGGCGCCTATATCCTCGGCGCCGAAGTCGAGAATTTCGAGCGCGCCTTTGCCGCGTCCTGCGGCGTCGCGCACGCGGTCGGAGTCGGGAACGGGACCGATGCACTCGTCGTCGCGCTCAAGGCGCTCGACGTCGGGCCCGGCGACGAGGTGATCACCGTGTCACATACGGCTGTGGCGACGGCGGCGGCGGTCATCGCTACGGGTGCGACGCCGGTATTGGTCGACATCGATTCGGAGCATTATACGATCGATCCGGCCCGGATCGAGGCGGCGATCACCGCCCGCAGCCGAGCGATCATTGCGGTGCATCTCTACGGCCAAGCGGCAGACCTCGACGCGATCTCCGCCGTCGCGCAGGCGCGGGGGCTGAAGCTCATCGAGGACTGCGCGCAATCGACGGGCGGCGCCTATCGCGGCCGTCCGCTCGGCAGCGTCGGCGACGTCGGCACGTTCAGCTTCTACCCGACCAAGAATCTCGGCGCGATCGGCGACGGCGGCATGGTGGCCACCGCCGACGCGGGGCTTGCGGCCCGCATGCGACGGTTGCGCCAGTACGGCTGGGACGAGGCGCGGCGGACGGAGGAGGTCGGCCTGAATACAAGGCTCGATCCGCTCCAGGCGGCGATCCTCGGCGCCAAGCTGCCACACCTTGCGCACGACAATGCGCGTCGCACCGCAATTGCGGCGCGCTATGCCGATGGCCTTTCAGGCCTGCCGCTGACGCTGCCGACCGCGCGCGGCGATTGTACGCACGTCTATCATCTCTATGTCGTCGCCTGCGACGACCGTGACCGGATGATGCAGCATCTTGGCCGCCACGGCACCGGCAGCGGCGTTCATTATCCGGTGCCGGTGCATTTGCACCCCGGCTATGCCGAGCGCGTGCGCTTGCCGGACGACGGCCTGCCGGTGACCGAGCACGCCGTCGGCCGCATCGTCTCGCTGCCGATGTATCCGGAGCTCGGCGACGACGAGGTCGATGCGGTGATCGACGCCGTTCGTGGCTTCTATCGGAGATGAGCGTGTTGGCGTCGAACGGCTCCATCCGGCCGGATTTCTTCATCATCGGCGCGCCGCGCTGCGGCACCACGGCGCTGAGCACCTATCTTGCCGAGCATTCGCGCGTCGGCTTCTCGCGGCCGAAGGAGACGCAGTTTTTCTGTACGGACCTGCCGGGAATAGGCTTCCTCACCGCCGACCCGGACGAATACGTAAAACTGTGCTTTGGCCATTGCGCGGGCAAGAACTATCTGGCGATCGGGGAGGGCTCGGTCTGGAACCTGTTCTCGAAGGAAGCGGTGGCGAAGATCCTGCGCTTCAATCCAGAGGCGCGCTTCATCATTATGCTGCGCAATCCGCTCGATCTGTGCATCGCTATCTACGAGAAGCGGCGCGAGATGCTCCAGGAGGATGCGCCGACCTTCGAGAATGCTTGGCGGCTCGAAGCGGAGCGGCGCAGCGGTCGCAACCTGCCGGCGCATTTCCACAAGGAAATCGGCGTGCACGGCTATCGTGACGTGGCGAGCCTCGGCGAGCAGGTGGAGCGGGCCTTCGCGCTCATTCCCGAGCGGCAGCGCCTCGTGATCCTGTTCGAGGACTTCGTCACCGACACGGTCGGGGTCTACGCCAGCGTGCTCGCCTTTGTCGGCGTGCCGCACGACGGCCGCATCGATTTCGTCCGTATCAACGAGGGTCAGGAGATCCGTTATCCGAAGCTGTGGGCGCTGGTCTGGGGCACGCTGATGCGCGCGCTGCCGCTGCTCGACCCGGTCAAGCGCACGCTCAAGGTGTCGAGCCTCAACGTCTATCCAAAGCTCGCCCGCGTCTTTCTCGGGAAGCGGTCGGCGCGACCGCCGCTGTCGCAGAGCCTGCGTGCCGAGATGCGAGCCTTCTTCGATGCAGACATCCGGCGGTTGTCGGCCGCGATCGGACGCGATGTGACCGCATGGACATGAGCGTAGACCAAAAATCGGGGGTGGTGTCAGCACGCAGCGTAGCGTCCCGCTTCTGCGTGTTGGTCAACAGCTCGGACCAGGCGCGTGACGTCTTCGAGATCGTGTACGCCAATTCGGAGACGATGTGGCGCGACTGCGACTGGCCGCGCTTCGTCGGCTTCACCACGCTCCAGCGCGATCTTTACGGGTTCAAGGCGGTCGCCTCGCATGGCACAGGCGGTTGGCGCGAGCAGTTGGGCGCGCAGCTCGACAACCTGCCGCCGGAGATCGAATACGTCATGCGACTGGATGAGGACCTCCTGTTCCTGTCGCCGGTCGACGGCGCAAGGCTCGACGCGATTGCGGCGGAAATGCTGCGCGCCGACCTTGTCTACGTGAACTTGATTCCAGTTTCGCGCAGCCTCATCGGCAGTGTCGTCGAGTCCATCCGGCGCAGCCTGAGCCGGCAACCCCTGCGCCGGCTGTCGTTCCGAGAGCCGTATTACTCTGCGCTCACGCCGGCGATCTGGAAGCGCAGCTATCTGCGCGACCTCTTGCGCCAGCCCGGCAATGTCTGGGAATTCGAGCATATCGTAACAGACCGGCGCCACTACGTCGTATGGAAGCCGGTCTTGGACTTCGCCGCTCTGGTTTCGAAAGGAAAGTGGCTTCGACGAGCACCGCAGCAGCTCGAGCGCCAGGGCCTGGGGCTTGGCAACTCGCAGCGAGGGTTCCAGGCGCGTGGATCGCGGTTGCGCGGGCTGCGTCAGCGGATCAGTTTTGCTCTAATGGGCCACCTCAGTTTCCGCCTTCGCAAACGGTTCAAGCTGCTACCGAACGTTCCGAAGGAACTGACACGAGACCAGTTTGACATGGTCCCGAAGAAACAACCGCAATGACAACAACCGTCCGGTTCAGCCCGCTCCTTGTGCGCGCGCCAGCGGCGGCTTTGAAGCTGCGGATGTCGATCGAGGTCTATTACATTGCAATGCGGACTGGCGGCGGCGCCTGCAAAGCGGAGCGGTATGGCAGTCCCAAGTATGGAATGTTTTGACTAAATGAAACGCCGCTCCCATTCGCTCTTTGAGCGCGCCGATCCCGGAGAAGCACGATGACGACGCTGCAATCGTCGCAACTTTGGGAAGCGCTCTCGGACACGTTGTTCGCCAATGTCGATGACGACTTCGTCGCGAACTTCCGTAAGCCCGGCGGGGCGAACAGCAGGCTCGGGTCTTGGGATCCGTTTGACAAGACGATGCGGTATTTCAAATTCATGCTTTTTTCCGCTGCGGAACGGCAACAGCCGGAATTCTTCAAACATTACCGCGCGCTCGGAAATGTCGATGTCGGAGCGCCCGTCTCGGTCACCGTCCGAGGCTGCGGGATCAATATCGATTATCTTCTCTCGGTGCAGGAATACATGTTTCTGGAGTCCTGCGTCGCCCTCGAATCGATTCGCTCCGTGGTCGAGATCGGCGCCGGCTTCGGCCGTACATGCCACACGCTGCTTTCACTTTCGGATACCATCGAGCGCTATACGATCATCGATTTGCCGAACGTTCTCGAACTCAGCCGTCGTGTGTTGGCGCGGACCGTTCCCCACAAGTTGGGGATCATCGAGTTCATCGACGCAACGAACGACGGCGAATGGCGCGGCCTCGAACGCGACCTCGCGATCAACATCGACAGCTTTCAGGAGATGCCACCCGCGACGATCGACACCTACATGTCAGGGGTAGTCGGGCGGTGCGAGCATTTCTATGTCAAGAATCCCGTCGCAAAATACAAACCCAGTGCTGTCGGTATAGCGGACTCCGCCTCATCCGGTTTTCACGACGTGTTCTCGCTGGGGTATTGCCGGCATGTGATCGATATCTTCAATGACCTCGCATTGGCCCAGGCTCGCCAGGCATATGTTGACGCCTATCGCCCGGCTTCGGATTGGAAATTGGTCGCCGACAAGCCGGCTGAGTTGTTCCCCTATTTTCACCATGCTTTCTACAGTTCATATCGTGAGTAGCTGACCTTGTTTTCAACGATCGGCATGCGGGCACGATCGTTTATCGATCCATGCACGCCAACCTACGTGTGCAGCCAATACGCCGACCCCGCTGGCAACGACGCAAAACGTCAACCCTTGCCTCGCAATAGTGCAACATAAGGCCGACGGTCAAAAATGTTCAATCTGCTGAAATTTATTATCAAGCTTCCATACCGAACATGGCGAAGACTCGGCATCGATCGACGATTATCCGCGTTGCCCGGCGGCAGAGGTTGGCGAAGTGCGATTCCATTAGGGCTCCACGTGTCCTTCTATCGGGGCATAATTGACTACCGCTATCGCGATATTCCGATGCAAAAGCATCCGATTGAGATGGCGCTGTACCCGCGCCTGCTCTGGGCGCTCAAACCGCGCACCATCATTGAAATTGGCTCGTTCGCGGGCGGTTCGGCATTATGGCTTGCCGACACCCTGAATAGTTACGGGATCGATGGCCGGGTCGTTTCGGTCGATATCAAGCCGCCTTCACCTTCGTATATACTCCAGAACGTTACGTTTCTTGAAGGAAATACCAAAAATCTGGCAGCGAATTTGACTGCGGATTTTCTGGCCGCTTTGCCGCGGCCGTGGCTCGTGATCGAGGACGCTGGTCACGATTATGCAGGCACCATTGCTGTGTTGCGCTTCTTTGATCCGCTTCTGCGAAGCGGAGAATATATTGTTGTAGAGGACGCGAATGTCGCCGAGATGGGAGTAGACGCTCGCCTCGATGGAGGGCCAGGCCGGGCAATCGCCGAATTTCTCAACGATCGTAGTTTCGACTACGAACTGGATATCGGGTACTGCGACTCGTATGGCCGTAACGTGACGGGAAACCCTAACGGCTACTTTCGCAAGAAATGAGCCTTCCCATTTTCGACCAGCCATTTTCCTTTCGGCTTCTGTCGAAGCTGACGAGGATGATTCCGCCCTTTCCTCATGCAAGCGGCGTCAGCAATCGCATCGTGAAACCGCTCTTTTGCCGGTGGCACCGTGGCGAGCGTTACCGGGTGGAGGTCTGGAAGGGAATCGAAATGATCCTCGATCCGGCGGACAGCGTCGCCGGCAATCTCGCCTTTGTGCCGCAGTTGTACGACCGCTGGGAACGGGCTGCTGTCGACAAGTTTTTGCCGCCCGGGGGCATTTTTGTCGATGCAGGGGCCAACGTCGGAGCATACAGCCTTTGGGCGGCAAAGAGGGTCGGCCGGGGCGGAAGAGTGCTGGCCTATGAGGCGGAGCCTTCGAATTTTTCGACACTTGCGGAGAACACCCGCATCAATGGATTCGAGGATATCATCACGGCCCGACATGTCGGCATTGCCGACGTGGCCGGAATGTTAGCGTTACAATTGAATGACGGAGGAAATTCCGGAGGTCATTCGTTCTTGGGGGGCGTCCAGCGCGTCGACGATGGTTCGATTAGAGTCGCGTGCGAGCCGCTCTCAACATTGCTCGATCAATCTGGGGTCGATCGGGTGGACTTCATGAAGCTCGATATAGAGGGCTTCGAGCAGCGCGTGCTCGCGCGGTTCTTTGCCGAGGTCCCTGCCGGTTCCTCAATTCGACCGCGCGTCATTCTTACAGAGATGTATTTCGGAGATGAAAGAGATCGCCCGTTACTGTCTACGATCGAAGCCGCGGGCTACCGGCTTTTCGAGCGCGAAGGGCTTAACTACCTCTTTCTGTGTCCTACTGGCGCGTAGAACGGAACATCTGCAAATTGTCGCCGAAACATATATCGAACGACCGAAACTGGTTGGCGTTCAATCCTGCTAACGGACATGGATGATATCGTGCGCACGACTGTGAGTGCTGGTGCAGATGTGCTCTACATAGGGTATCCGAAAGCCGCATCGGTCTTTGTCGGTAAATTCTTGACGGGCCATCCGGAGGTGAGCACCGATCATCAGCAAATTGCACCCCTGCTGCTGCCGGGTTCAAACACGGAATTCGCTCCCGCAGATCGGGAACTGTGCCGCGGCCGGGTCCACATCAGCAGAGATGAGAGCGTCGCCGAATCCCTCTGCATTATCGGCGACGGCAGCAAGTGGGCGCGCTATTGCTACGTCCCGGGCGCTTGGGACCAGGTGAAGCGCGAGATATTGGTCGATCCGGGCGAAGCGGCCTCGCGCCTGCGCGACGGCCATCCCCACGCGAAAGTGCTCATGATCATACGAGAGCAGGCCGATTGGCTGAATTCGGCATATAAATATACGCTCAATGAGCTTCCTGCCGGACAGCGTTCGTTCGCCGAGTACTGCGCCACCCCGTATGGCGCGGTGCTTCTGCAAGCCGGGTATTTCGATCAGACCATCCGCGCCTATGTCGATGTTTTCGGGGCCAGCCAGGTTTGTGTGTTGCGCTACGAGGATATCGAGGGCGCGCCGGACCGATTTGCCGCGCAGCTTTGCGCGTTCGTCGGGATTTCAGAGCGCATGCTTCCGCGGCAGCGCGAGAACGAATCTCATGCACAGGTTGCCAGGCTTCTGAGGCTGTTTCCGGCCGCCGGCCGGCTGCCGAGGAGCGTGAAGGACGCCATCAAGCCACACGTCGCGCGTTTTTTGCCGGGCGCACGCGGCGTGCTCTTGTCTGCGCACGAGATCGCCATGTTGCGAAGCATGTATGCGGTGAGCAACGAGCGTACAGAGAAGCTGCTTGAACAACTTTCTCCTACAACTCGCCGGTCCCGCTGATTGGAAGCAACGACTTGAGCGCCTACCGGCTACTTCTCAGCGATCTCTTAAAGAGACTCGGTTGGCGCTTTCCGGTGCTTGTCGCTTGGACGGTCCTTGTCGGCCTCAGCGAGGGGGCCTCCGTTGTATTGCTCTTGCCGATATTGAACCGCATCGGCGTCAATATCTCCGGAAATCAAAGCGTGATCGAATTGATCGACGAGGGTCTGGCACGAGTCGGTGCAAACAGCGCCGGCCAGATTCTCGGAGTCGTCGTTGCCGTTGCAACGGCCCAGATGCTGTTATCTCTTTCCCTGAATTATTGGACGGTTCGAATTTCGCGGCGATATCAGGCGCAACGCCAATTGGAGCTTTTTGGTGCGTTCATGCGCGCGAAATGGATATTCCTTACAGACCAAAAGGGCGGTGAACTGGCTAATGCAATCATAACAGAGTGTGAAAGGCTTGGGCGTGCTTTTACGTTATCTCTGTCGCTGATCGGCAGTTCGATAATCGTACTAATTTTTATACTGTTGTCGGCCCTGGTAGCATGGCAGGCGACGCTCTGCATCATTGGGCTCGCTGCTCTGTCGGGTGTCGGGATGCTGCGCCTTTACCGAAAGACGTATGTGGCCGGCGAAAGGCTTGCGCCGCTCAATGGGCAGTTGCAGTCGTTCCTCGACGAGCGCTTCGCCGCCGCCAAGCTAATAAAGGCAAGCGCGGCAGTCGATCGCGCTGAAGAACACATCAGGCCGCTGATTCAAGAGCTTGAGGACGTCAACACAATAACTACCGTCATGCCTGGGGCTGTTCGTGGCATCCTCGAATATGTCGGTTTGATCGGTATTGCCGCGATCCTTGTGCTGGCGACAAATGGTCTTGGCATGGCGCCCGCGAATGTTGTCGTTGTCCTGGCCCTGTTCGGCCGGCTGTTTCCGCGCATCACGACCGTGCAGTCGCAGTTGCATTCCCTCAACAATAACGTTCACTCCGTCGAGGTAGTCCACGCTTTGCAGTCGGCCGCCGAGGCCAATGCCGAACGGCAGGACGCCGTGGGGGCGCCGCAGGCGCTGCCGGTCGATTTGCCGACCGAGCTTGCGGTGCGCGGTGTCGTCGTGAAATTCGGCGAGCGCGAAGCGCTGGCGGGCGTCGACCTCACTCTGCCGCTGCCCGGCTTGGTGGCTGTCGTGGGCGGCTCGGGGGCGGGCAAGTCGACCCTCGTCCACACGCTGCTCGGCCTGATCGAGGCCGCCGCCGGCTCGATTTGCCTTGGCGGGCATGTCATGGCCACCGCGCCGCTGTCGGCGTGGCGGCGCGTCATCGGCTACGTGCCGCAGGAGACGATCCTGTTCCACGCTTCGGTTCGCGACAACCTGCTCTTCGCCGATCCGGCGGCGTCGCAGGCGGAAATCGAAGCAGTGGCGCGGCGCGCTCATGCGCATGAATTCATCATGGCGATGCCCGAGGGCTATGAGACCGTCATCGGCGACCAGGGCGTGAAGCTTTCCGGCGGTCAGCGCCAACGTCTCGGCATCGCCCGGGCACTGCTCGGCAATCCGGTCCTGCTCATTCTCGACGAGGCGATGAGCGCACTCGATGCCGCGTCCGAAGCCGAGATCCAACGGACGCTCGAGGAGCTGAGAGGGCAGATCGGCATTCTGGTCATCGCACACCGGCTCGGCACCGTGGCGACCGCGGATGCAATCTACGTCTTCGAGGCCGGACGCATCATCGAAAACGGCACATGGAATGCGCTGATGGCGGGGCGCGGGCGGCTGTACGCGCTCGCCGGGGCGCAAGGCCTCGATCGGGTCGCGGCGGGCGCCCGTTGACCGGTCCGATAATGCGTGTCGAACAAACGTCTCTCCCCGGCGTGCTGCTGGTCGAGCCGCGGTGCTTCGGCGACGCGCGCGGGTTTTTCCTCGAGAGCTATCAGGCGCCGCGCTATCGCGCCGCCGGCATTCTCGACGACTTCGTGCAGGACAATCACTCGCGCTCGAGCAAAGGCGTGCTGCGCGGCATGCATTATACCGTCAAATATCCGCAGGCGCAGATCGTTACCGTGATGCGCGGCCGCATTTTCGACTCCGTCGTCGATTTGCGGCCTGGCTCGCCGACATTCGGGCGCTGGGTCGGCTTCGAGCTCAGTGACCAAGGCCCGCGCCAGCTCTATATGGCGCCGGGGTTCGCGCACGGCTTTTGCGTACTCAGCGACTTCGCCGATCTGCACTACAAAGTGAGCGAGCTTTACGACGCGGGCGACGAGGGGGGCCTCCTCTGGAACGACCCGGACGTCGGCATCACCTGGCCGATCGATAGTCCGCGGGTCTCCGCGCGCGACTCCGCGTATCCGCGGCTACGCGCAGTCGATGCGTCGCGCCTGCCACATGTTATGCCGCCGGAGAGCGGCGGCTGAATCCCATCGTCATCACCGGTGCGCGCGGCTATATCGGCGCCGCCTTGGCGCTGCGACTGGCCGGAGAGGGGCGGGCCCTGCGGCTGGTGTCGCGGCCGTCTTCAACGACCTCGGTCGCGCCGCCCCGCGGTGCCAACATCGAAGTCGTGGAAGCCGATCTCGGCGACGAGGCGGCGTGGGCGCGCCTTATACAAGATGCGGCGGCCATCGTTCATTTGTCGGCGCGCACCGATCTTCGCGCCGCCGAAGCCGATCCGGCCGGCGACGAGATGCTCAACGTCGCGCCGGTGCGGGCATTGGTCCGCGCCGCCGAGAAAGCAGAGATTCCACCGACGGTCGTCTTCGCCAGCACCGTGACCGTCTTCGGGCCGCGGCACGCCAATCCCGCCAACGAACGCACGCGAGACAATCCATGCTCGGTCTACGATCGCCACAAGATCACCTGTGAGACGCTATTGCATGAGGCGACGACGGCCGTCACGCTGCGCGCCTGCACTTTGCGTCTTGCCAACGTCTACGGCTTTGGCGGCGCCTCGGTGAATTCCAACCGTGGCATCCTGAACGTGATGATGCGACGGGCGCTCGCCGGCGAGGCGTTGACGGTCTATGGCGAGGGCGCCTACATCCGCGATTTCACCCATCTCGATGACGTGGTCGACGCCTTTGCTCGCGCTGCAGACGGCGGTCCCAAACTCTGCGACGGTAGCCACTACGTCATCGCCACCGGCCGCGGATATTCATTGGTGGAGGCCTATCGCCTGATTGCCGACGCCGCTTTTGCCGCGACCGGCCGCCGCGTCGAAATCAAACACGTTCCGGAGCCTGCCGACCTGCATCCGATCGAACGCCGCAACTTCGTCGGCAACTCCGCGCTCTATCAGCAGCGTAGCGGCTGGCGGCCGGGTATTTCGCTCGCCGAGGGCGTCGGCCGCTACTTCGCCGCAGAAACGGTGCGGCGGGCTGCCGTCTGAATGACCGACACAATGCGATTATCGCGCCTCGCCGATGTGCGGCTCATTGACCTCCCGCGCCACACGCGTGACGACGGCGAGGTGGTGGTCGCGGAAACGCCGACCCGCGTGCCGTTCGCCATCGCGCGGCTTTTCGTCTTGCGTGCGTCGGAAGGCGCCGTGCGCGGCCGCCACGCGCACAAGCTCTGCTCGCAGTTCATGATCTGCTCCAATGGCATGACCGATATCGTGCTCGATGACGGCGCAGCGAAGGAGACGTTCAGGCTCGACCGAAGCAACCATGCCCTGCTGGTTCCGCCGACGATTTGGAATACGGTCACCTTTCTTGCGCCACAGACTGTCGTGTCGGTGCTGTGTGACCGGGTCTACGAAACCGAGGATTACATCCGCGACTACGATGAATTCCTGCAACTAAGACAAGGAGAGGTCCGTTGAAATTCATCGTCACCGGTGCGCTGGGTCATATCGGTTCGTCTTTCATCCGCGCGCTGCCTGCTGTGCGACCTGGCGCGGAGGTCGTAATGATCGATAATTTGAGCACGCAGCGTTACGCCTCTCTTTTCGGTTTGCCGCCGATCGGCCGGTACCGGTTTCTCGATCTCGACGTGTGCAGTGCCGATCTGCGGGGCTATTTCGAGAACGCTCACGCCGTCGTGCATCTCGCGGCCAAGACCGACGCGGCCGGCAGCGTCAACGACGCCGCCGCGGTGGAGGCCAACAATTTCCAGGCGACAGAGAAGGTCGCCACGGCTTGCATCGCTACCGGCACGCGCATGATCCATCTGTCGTCGACCAGTGTCTATGGCACTCAGCAGGACACAGTTTCCGAGGAGTGCACGGCCGACGAGCTCAAGCCCCAGAGCCCTTATGCCAAGACCAAGCTGAAGGAAGAGGAACTCGTGCGTTCGCTGACCGTGAAGGGCCTGAAAGCGGTCGTCTGCCGCTTCGGCACCATCTTCGGCGCATCTCCCGGCATGCGCTTCCACACTGCGGTCAACAAGTTCTGCTGGCAGGCGGTCATGGGCCAGCCACTCAGCGTCTGGCGCACCGCCTACGACCAGAAACGGCCTTACCTCGACCTTGCGGACGCGGTGCGGGCCTTCGGCTTCATCATCGGGCGCGACCTGTTCGACGGCCGTGTCTACAACGTCCTCACTTTGAATGCCACGGTTCGCGACATCGTCGAGGCGGTCCGCGAATTCGTGCCGGAGACGGAGGTCTCCTTCGTCGACAGCCCGATCATGAACCAGCTCTCTTACGAGGTTTCCTCGCAGCGCTTCCTCGACGCAGGCTTCACTTTTGCCGGAGACCTCCGCCGCGGTATCGGCGAGACCATGGCGCTCGTGAAAGCGGCGGGGGGCCGGTAGCGCGCGCATGCGACGTCTTCTCGTCACCGGTGGCGCCGGCTTCATCGGCGCCAATTTCGTGCATCACTGGCGGCGCGTGCGTCCGGCCGACGCGCTCGTCGTTCTCGACGCGCTCACTTATGCCGGCAACCCCGCCAATCTCGCGGGCCTGCGCGGCACGGCCGGTTTTGCCTTCGTGCATGGCGACGTCTGCGACGGTGGGCTGCTCGAGAAGCTATTTCGCGAGCACCATTTCGACACCGTCGTGCATTTCGCCGCCGAGAGCCATGTGGACCGCTCGATCGTTTCTTCCGCGCCTTTCGTCCGCACCAATATCGTCGGCACGCAGGCGCTGCTCGATGCAGCGCTCGCCGCCTGGAAGCCGGACTTTGACGGCAAGCGCTTCCATCACATCTCGACCGACGAAGTCTACGGTTCGCTCGGTCCCGACGATCCGGCGTTCACAGAGGTCACTCCCTACGATCCGCGTTCGCCCTATGCGGCAAGCAAGGCGGCGAGCGATTTCCTCGCGCGCGCCTATGTTCATACGCATCGACTGCCAGTGACCATCACCAACTGCTCGAACAATTACGGTCCGTACCAGTTTCCAGAGAAGCTGATCCCGCTGATGATCATTAATGCGCTCACCGGCAAAACGCTGCCGGTCTACGGTGACGGTAGCAACGTACGCGACTGGCTTTATGTCGAGGACCACTGCGCAGCCGTTGCGCGCGTGATCGAGCATGGCCGAACAGGCGAGACCTACAATGTAGGCGGCGGCGCCGAGATGGCGAATATTGATCTCGTCACGCTCCTGTGCGCGGCGGTCGATGCTCGATTTGCCAAAGATAGCGCGCTCGGCTCACGTTTCGGCGGATGTCCCGCCGCACGGAAGGCCAGTTGCCGCGACCTCATCGGTTATGTCACCGACCGGCCCGGCCACGACCGCCGCTACGCCATCTGTGCCGACAAGCTCTTAGGCGAGTTCGGCTACCGAAGCGAGACCTCTTTCACGACCGGTATCGACCGCACACTCGACTGGTATCTCGCCAACGAGACGTGGTGGCGAGATATCCAGCGCGGCGCCTATCAGGATTGGATCAAATTGAACTACGGCGCGAGGGCCTAGTAGCAATGTGTGGGGTCGCCGGTCTGGTCGACGCTGCGGGACATGCCGATATCGGCCGTCGCGCGAGGGCGATGATCGACGCGATTTCCTATCGCGGACCGGATGGATCGGACGTATGGAGCGATGTTGAGGCCGGCGTCGCGCTGGGGCATCGTCGTCTCGCCATCGTCGACCTGACGCCGACCGGCGCGCAGCCGATGGCGTCGGCCGACGGCCGCTGGATCATCTCCTATAATGGCGAGGTCTATAACGCGGAGGAGATCGCCGCGCGGCCCGACATGGCCGGTGTCGTTCGGCGCGGTACGTCGGACACCGAGATCATCGTCGAGTCGGTCGCGCGCCGCGGTCTCGAGCCTACACTCGCCGACTTGAACGGCATGTTTGCAATCGCGCTGTGGGATCGTGCGACGCACACGGTGCATCTCGTGCGCGACAGGCTCGGCATCAAGCCATTGTTCTACGCGGCAAGCGGGCAGGGGATCGGCTTCGCTTCCGAGCTCAAAAGCTTCGCGGCTGCCGGCTTTGCTTTCCCGCTCGATGAGAGCTCGGTCGCGAGCTTCCTCCGCTTTGGCTACGTGCCGGCGCCGCACACGATTTATAGAGGCGTGGCCAAGGTCATGCCCGGCGAGGTCGTCTCGTTCGGTCCCGACCGTGCAGTGCATCGGCACACCTTCTGGAGTCTCGAAGACGCCGCGATGCAAGGGCTCGCGCGTCCCTTTGTTGGCTCTGATGCCGAGGCTATCGACGCGCTCGACACGCTGCTTGCCGACAGCGTGTCCCGCAACATGATCTCGGACGTGCCGATCGGCGCTTTTCTCTCCGGCGGCATCGACTCCTCGGCCGTGGCGGCCCTCATGGTCGCCGCCAAACGCGGGCCGGTCCGAACCTTCTCGATCGGTTTCCCGGATTTTGGCTACGACGAGTCGCCGCACGCGCGGGCCGTCGCCGCGCATCTCGGCACGGTGCACGAGGAACTGACGGTCACCGCTGCGGACGCGCTATCGGTTGTGCCTCGGCTCGCAGAGATCTACGACGAGCCTTTCGCCGATTCGTCGCAGATTCCGACCTTCGCCATCTCGAAAATGACCAGGGCGCGCGTCACCGTTGCGCTGTCCGGCGATGGCGGAGACGAGTTGTTCGCCGGATACAACCGTTACGTCCTTGCTGGCGGGCAATTGGCGATGTTGGCGCGCCTGCCGATGCCGTTGCGCCGCGGCGTGGCGGGGACGTTGCAAGCGGTTCCCGACCGCGCTGCCGATTTCGTTGCGCGTTTCGTGCCCGCGAAGATGCGGCCGGCGCAGCCCGCCGACAAGCTGAAGAAACTTGCCGAGGTGCTGCGCCTCGACGGCGACGAGGTCTACATGCGTCTCGTCAGCCAGTGTCCCGATCCGGCGGCTTTGATGCACGGGATCGCCGAGCATCCGATCAGCATGGACTGGCCGGCCGGTGCGCAAGGCGGACCCCTCGAGCGCATGCAACTGTTCGATACCGCGACCTATCTGCCCGACGACATTCTACAGAAGGTCGATCGCGCCTCGATGGCGGTGTCGCTCGAGGTGCGGCCGCCGCTGCTCGATCATCGCATCGTCGAATTCGCTTGGCGGTTGCCACTCCACATGCGCATCCGTAATGGGGAGACGAAGTGGCTCTTGCGCCGTGTTCTCGATCGGTACGTGCCGCGCACTTTGATCGAGCGGCCGAAAATGGGCTTCGGAATTCCGCTCGCGGCGTGGCTGCGCGGGCCGCTGCGCGACTGGGCTGAGGACCTCCTCGATCCGCAGCGCCTCGGTGGCGGTCTGCTCGATCCGTTTGCTGTGCGCGCGATGTGGTCCGAGCACCTCCGTGGCGGACGCAACTGGGCCTATGCGCTGTGGACCGTACTGATGTTCGAGGCATGGCGTCGGCGCTGGATGGATGCCGGGGCTGCCTTACCGAAGGCGGCGAACGGCTGACGCGATGCGCGTCCTCGTTGTTGCTCCGCGCATGGAAATCGGCGGTGCCGAGATGCATTTGTCGCGCGTTCTGCCGCGGCTGAAGCGCGCTGACCTCGACGTGTCGCTGTTCACCATCGCTCGCGGCGGACCACTCGATGCGGTGCTGGCGCGGGGAGGCGTGCCGGTTCTCGGCATTGAAGAGCGAGGAGGCCGCGCACTGGCCTCGCTGCGTACGGTGCTCGCGTTACGTGGCGAGATCGCGCGGCTCAAGCCTGACATCCTCCACTACTTCCTGCCCGAGCCTTATCTTATCGGCTCAGCCGCGGCAGCCGGCCGCAATCCCATCAAGATCATGAGCCGCCGCTCGCTCTCGGTCTATCAGGGCAATCATCCGATGCTGGCGAAGCTCGAACGCCTGCTTCATAGGACGGTCGCGGCGCTAATCGGCAATTCCAGCGCGGTTGCGGCGCAGCTCATTACCGAGAGCGGCGCGCCGGAAAAGGTCGGCATCATCCACAATGGCATAGAGCCACCGCCGCCGGTCGACACAGCCGCGCGGGCCGCGCACCGTCGTGCGGTTGGCATTCCCGCCGACGCCTTCGTCATCGCCACGATCGCCAATCTCATTCCCTACAAAGGTCATTCCGATCTGTTGGCGGGCCTCGGCGCCGTGCGCGCCCGGCTGACGGGGTCATGGCGGCTGATGCTGATCGGCCGCGACGAGGGCATCGGGGCCCGCCTGAAACGGCAGGCGGGAGAACTCGGCATCGCCGGCAATATTCTATGGCTGGGCGAGCGGGCCGATGCGCAAGATCTGATCGCGGCCGCCGATATAGGCGTGCTGCCGTCGCACCAGGAAGGCTTCTCCAACAGCCTGATCGAGAAGATGGCGTACGGCCTGCCAGTGGTCGCCACCCGTATCGGTGGCAATATTGATGCGGTCGCTGACGGCGCGACCGGACGGCTCGTTCCCGTCGCTGATCCCGCCGCCCTTGGCGAGGCCATCGCCGCGCTTTATGAGGATGCTGGCTTGCGCGCGCGCATGGGCGCAGCGGCGCGGTTGCGTGTCGAACGGCTGTTCTCGCTCGAGGCGTGTGTCCGCCGCTACCTCAATCTTTACCGCGGACTCGTGCAGCATAAGGAGACGCCGGTGGCGCAACTTATTGACACGCCGGAGATGATCCTTGCCGCGGTTACGCCTGCGGAAGTGGTCGGCTAGGGGATGGCGTTGACCCATAACCGCAAGATCGCCGTCATCGGTCTAGGCTATGTCGGCCTTCCGGTCGCCGTCGCCTTCGCCCGTGCCGGCGCTCCTGTCATCGGTTTCGACATCCTGCGCGAGCGGGTCGACGAGTTGCGCGCCGGCCACGACCGCACGCGCGAGGTCGAGCCGGCCGACCTGCACCATAAGAGCCTCGTTTACGAGTACGAGCCGGAACGGCTGAAGGACGCGGATTTCTTCATCGTCACCGTGCCCACCCCGATCGATACCGCCAACCGTCCCGATCTCGGCGCCATGCTCGCTGCGTCGCGCACCGTCGGCGGCGTCCTGAAAAAGGACGACATCGTCGTCTATGAATCGACCGTGTATCCGGGCGCCGTCGAGGAAGACTGTGTCCCCGTGCTGGAGCAGGTCTCGGGCTTGATGGCCGGCCGTGATTTTGCGGTCGGTTATTCGCCCGAGCGGATCAATCCGGGCGACAAGACCCACCGCTTCGAGACCATCAAGAAGGTTGTCTCGGCGCAGGACGACAAGACGCTCGACATCGTTGCCGCCGTCTACGGCTCGGTGGTGACCGCCGGTATCCATCGTGCACCATCGATCAAGGTGGCGGAGGCCGCCAAGGTCATCGAAAACACACAACGCGATCTCAACATCGCCTTCATGAACGAACTCGCAGCCATCTTTCACCGCCTCGGCATTGATACGGGCGATGTGCTTGCCGCCGCCGCGACGAAATGGAATTTCCTCAACTACCAGCCGGGCCTCGTTGGCGGCCACTGCATTGGCGTCGATCCGTATTACCTGACCTATCGCGCTGAGAAAGCAGGCTACCATCCGGAGGTCATCCTCGCCGGCCGCCGCATCAATGATGGCATGGGCCAATGGATTGCCCAGGAAACCGTGCGTGCTTTGACGCTGCGCGGCTGCACGAATGCCGAGGTCACCGTCCTCGGCATGACTTTCAAGGAAAATGTGCCGGACATTCGCAACTCCAGGGTCATCGATATCGTGCGTGAGCTCGAGCGCTTCGGCATGCGCGTGCAGGTCAGCGACCCGCTGGCGCTTCCCGCCGAGACGCAGCACGAATACGGCGTGACGCTGACGCCGATGGAGAATCTCCGGCCGGCCGATGCTGTCGTCTTCGCCGTCGCCCATGCCGACTACGTCGATGGAGGCTGGCCTTTGGCGACGCGGCTTCTGAAAGGCGGCAAGGGAACCGTGATCGACGTCAAGTCGAAACTCGACCGCGCTGCCAAACCGGAAGGCATCGATCTGTGGCGTCTGTAAGTCCCGTCCTCGTCACCGGAGCCGCCGGGTTCATCGGCTATCACGTGGCGCGCCGGCTGCTCGACGCAGGGCGGCCGGTGGTCGGTCTCGACAACGTCAACAACTATTACGACCCGAAGCTGAAGGAAGCGCGGCTCGCCGAACTCGGCAAACTCAAGGGCTTCACCTTCGTCAAGCTCGACCTCGCCGATCGCGCCGGCATGGCGGCACTGTTTGCAAACCGTCGGTTCGAGCACGTCGTGCATCTCGCCGCGCAGGCGGGCGTGCGCTATTCGCTCATCGATCCGTACGCCTACATCGATTCCAATCTGGTCGGTTTCACCGCGATCCTCGAGGGCTGCCGCCACAACGGCTGCAAGCATCTGCTCTACGCTTCGTCGTCGTCGGTCTACGGCAGCAACACCAAGATGCCGTTCTCGGTGCACGACAATGTCGACCATCCGCTCAGTCTTTACGGCGCCTCGAAAAAGGCGAATGAGCTGATGGCGCACTCTTACTCGCACCTGTTCCGGCTGCCGACGACGGGCCTGCGCTTCTTCACCGTCTATGGGCCGTGGGGCCGGCCGGACATGGCCATGTGGCTGTTCGCCAAGGCGATCATGGCGGGCAAGCCGATCAAGCTGTTCAATCACGGCAACATGCGGCGCGACTTCACCTATGTCGACGACATCGTCGAATCGATCGTGCGCCTCGTGCCGCGGGTGCCTGCGCCCGATCCGAACTGGTCGGGTGAAGTGCCGGATCCGGGGTCCAGCAGCGCGCCCTGGCGGGTCTACAATATCGGCAACAACAATCCGGTCGAATTGCTGGAAGTTGTCCGCCTCCTGGAGGAGGCGCTCGGCGTCAAGGCCAAGCGCGAACTGCTGCCGATGCAGCCGGGCGACGTTCCGGCCACCTTTGCCAATATCGACGACCTTATGCGCGAGGTCGACTTTCAGCCGGCGACCGCGATTGGGGAGGGGATCAGGCGCTTCATCGCCTGGTTCCGCGAATATCACCGGCTCTAGCGCCAGTTCCGATTGGACCCTCCGCGCCGCCGCCCCTATATTAAGTCAGCCCCCGACAACCCGATGCTGGAACCGCAATGACGACCCGCAAACTGAGCGATCTGAAGGTCAAGCTTTTCACCGACGGCGCCGACAAGGCGCAGATCGTTGAGATGGCGAAGAACAAGTGGATTGCCGGCTTCACCACCAATCCGTCGCTCTTGAAGAAGGCGGGCGTCAGTGATTACGCCGCGTTCGCGCGCGATCTGGTCGCCGCGGTGCCTGACCGGCACATTTCCTTCGAGGTGTTTTCCGACGACATCCCGGAAATGGTCGCGCAGGGGCGCGTCATCACCACCTGGGGCAAGAACATCTACGTCAAGCTGCCGGTCATCAACACGCGCGGCGAAACGCTGTTCGAGGCCGTGCGCGCGCTCTCGCGTGAGGGCGTCAAGATCAACATGACGGCGATCTTCACCCCCGAGCAGGTGGCGCTTGCGGTCGAAGCGCTCGATGGTGGCGCGCCGGCCTGCGTCTCCGTGTTCGCGGGGCGGCTTGCGGATTTCGGCATCGATTATCGTCCGACCATGACCGACGCCGTCGCGCGCGCGCGCGCGACACGCAATGTCGAGATCATCTGGGCGTCGACGCGCGAAGTGTTCAACGTCGTCGAGGCCGACATGATGGGTTGCCATATCATCACGGCGCCGTTCGACGTGCTGAAGAAGCTGCCGGCGATGGGCACCCAGACGGCACAGGAACTCTCGCTCGGAGCGGTTAAAGCGTTCCGTGACGACGCCGTCGCCAGTGGCCTCCACATGGACGTGCCAGCCGCGCGCGCCGCCGAATAGATGCGCTCGCGGTTAATTTAAACATATTCGTTTACCTGTAACGCTTTGACGCAAAACGTGTTGATCCCGTTGGGATCAACGGTCGCCAGCCGCGCGCGAAGCATGCTAGTCAGGGCCTCGGGGGCCCTGATTTGGGCCGGGGAGCCGTCGTAAGCATGAGCAATCAGACAGCCATCGGCGTCGAGCGGCCATTGCGTGTCGGTGTCGTCGGCGTCGGCGTGATGGGCTCGAACCACGCGCGCGTTTTCGCCGGGTTGCCGGGCACCGAACTCGTCGGCGTCGCCGATCCAGACGGCAAGCAGGCGGAATTCGTCGCCAATACTTTGGGCTGCGCCGCTGTCGGCGATGTCGACGCGTTGCTTTCGCTCGGCCTCGACGCCGTCACCATTGCCGCACCGACGCATCTGCATCGCGACGTGGCGCTGACCTGCATCACCCGCGGCGTGCATGTCATGGTGGAAAAGCCAATCGCCTCGACGGTCGAGGAGGGGCACGAGATCATCACGGCTGCAAAGCGCGCGGGCGTCACCTTGATGGTCGGCCACGTCGAGCGCTTCAATCCGGCGGTCGAGGCAATAAAGGACGCGATCCGCGACGAGGACATCCTCTCAATTGGAATCACGCGCGTCGGCCCGTTCCCGCCGCGCATGTCGAACGTCGGCGTGGTCATCGACCTCGCCGTGCACGATATCGACCTGATCCGCTGGTTCACCGATTCCGACATCGTCGAGGTGCAGCCGCAGCTCTCGAGCGCGATCGCCGAGCGCGAGGACATCGCGCTCCTGCAATTCCGCACCGCTTCCGGCGTTCTCGCGCACATCAACACAAACTGGCTGACGCCGTTCAAGGCGCGCAACGTGACGGTCGCCACGCGCGGCAAATACGTGATGGGCGATCTGCTGACGCGCCAGGTGACCGAGTGCTTCGGCTTCCAGCCGGACGGCAGCTATTCGATGCGTCATCTTTCGGTCGGTCATGCGGAGCCGCTACGCTCGGAACTGCTGGCCTTCCTGCGCGCCGTGCGCACGGGTGCCGCTCCGGCGGTCACCGGCGAGGAGGGCGTCGCCAGCCTCGAGATCGCCGCCCGTTGCCTTGCTTCGCGTCCGACCGCCGCGCCGGCGGCCCGCAAGGGTCCGCGCGCCGTAGCCGGCTGATGTCTCTTTCGCGACGGATCCCGCAATGAATGTGAGAACGCAGGTCCCGATGATCCCCTTCATCGACCTCGCCGCTCAGCGCAAGCGCTTGGGCCCGGCAATCGACCATGCGGTCGCGCGGGTGCTCACGCACTGCCAGTTCATCATCGGGCCGGAGGTTGGTGCGTTCGAACGCGAACTCGCCGCTTTCGCAGGCAGCAAGCACGCTGTCAGTTGCGCCAGCGGCACCGATGCGCTGGTGCTTGGGCTTCGCGCGCTCGGCATCGGACCGGGCGACGCGGTCATTTGCCCGTCCTTCACCTTCTGCGCCACTGCGGAAGTGGTGGTGCTGGTCGGGGCGACGCCCGTCTTCGTCGACGCCCATCCCGGGACCTTCAACATCGACGTCGCTGGCATCCCCGGCGCGATCGAAGCGGCCAAGGCCGTCGGACTGACACCAAAGGCGATCATCCCCGTCGATTTGTTCGGCTTGCCGGCCGACCACAATGCGGTTGCCGCGATGGCAGAGGCACATGGCCTGTTCATCCTTGATGACGCTGCGCAGGGCTTTGGTGCGACGTATCACAATCGGCGCCTCGGCACGTTCGGGCACGTCACCTGCACCAGTTTCTTCCCGGCCAAGCCGCTCGGCTGCTACGGCGACGGCGGCGCCGTTCTCACCGACGACGATGGCATAGCCGACACGCTGCGCAGCCTCAGGGTGCACGGGCAGGGCAGCGACAAATACGACAATGTCCGCATCGGGCTCGCGTCCCGTCTCGACACCATCCAGGCCGCGGTGCTCAGCGAGAAATTGAAGATCTTCCCGGACGAGATCGAGGCGCGTCAGGCGGTCGCGAAACGCTACGCCGAGGGCCTGCGCGATGTGGTCATTATACCGTCCGTGCCGGATCGCCTGACGTCGGTCTGGGCGCAATACACGATCCGGGTTTCCGGCGGCCGCCGCGACGCGCTCGCCGCCGCGCTGAAGGCGGAGGGCATTCCGACCGCGATCTATTACCCGATCCCGCTGCACCGTCAGGTTGCCTACAAGCAGTATCCGGTCGGCCGCGCCGCTCTTACTGTTAGCGACAAGCTTGCCGGCGAAGTCATCAGCCTGCCGATGCATCCCTATCTGGACGAGCCGACTCAGGCGCGCATCGTCGAAGCAACGCGGCGTGCGCTCGCCTGACCCGACGGGGGCTGGTATTTCCCAAAGCCGCCGGAATTTGAAACATTGGCGGCTCCCGTTCGGCCGCAAGATGCGCTAGCACGGTCGCAGAGAAAGCGATCGCACACCCCATGAACTGGCGTCAGCACAACATCCGTCTTCGCCGCCTCGAAGCCGAGGCGATCGAGATTCTGCGCGAGGCGGTCGCCGAATCGCGCAATCCGGTCATGCTTTATTCGATCGGCAAGGATTCCGGCGCGATGTTGCATCTCGCGCAGAAGGCCTTCGCCCCAGGCAAGCCGCCATTTCCGCTTCTGCACGTCGACACAACCTGGAAATTCCACGAAATGATCGCCTTCCGCGATCAGACTGTGGCGCGCACCGGCATTGACCTCATCGTTCACACCAATGAAGACGGCCTCAGGCGCGGCATTTCGCCGATCGCCTCTGGTTCCTCGGTCCATACGCAGGTCATGAAGACCGAGGGCCTGCGCCAGGCGCTCGATAAGTACAAATTCGATCTCGCTTTCGGCGGTGCCCGCCGCGACGAGGAGAAGAGCCGCGCCAAGGAGCGCATCGTCTCGCATCGCACGGCCGCGCATGGATGGGATCCGCGCAATCAGCGCCCGGAGCTGTGGCGGCTGTTCAATACGCGCATTCGGCCCGGTGAATCGCTGCGTGTCTTCCCGCTCTCGAACTGGACCGAGCTCGACGTGTGGGATTACGTCCGCGCCGAGAATATCCCGGTTGTGCCGCTCTATTTCGCCAAGCCGCGGCCGGTGGTCGAACGCGACGGCGCTTTGATCATGGTTGATGACGAGCGGCTGCCGCTGCTGCCGGATGAAGCGCCGCGCATGGTCAGCGTGCGCTTCCGCACGCTCGGCTGCTATCCACTGACCGGTGCGGTCCGCTCCACCGCCGCCACGCTCGACGCCATCATCGACGAAATGCGCTCGTCCTCCAGCTCGGAGCGGCAGGGCCGCCTCATCGACCACGACGAGAGCGGGTCGATGGAGAAGAAGAAGCGCGAGGGTTACTTCTGATGCTCGTCCCCGACGCGATCGTCGCGAAAGAGCGCGCCGCTTCGATCGAGACGCGGCCGGCGTTGCGGTTCCTGACCTGCGGTTCGGTCGACGACGGAAAATCGACGCTCATCGGCCGGCTGCTGTACGAGCAGAACCTCATCTTCGACGACCAGCTCGCCGCACTCACCCGCGACTCCAAAAAGCACGGTACCGCCGGCGCCGACATCGATTTTGCGCTGCTGCTCGACGGTCTCGAAGCCGAGCGCGAGCAGGGCATTACCATCGACGTCGCCTACCGCTATTTCGCGACGCCGCGCCGTTCCTTCATCGTCGCCGATACGCCCGGCCACGAGCAATACACGCGCAACATGGCGACCGGCGCCTCGAATTGCGAACTCGCCGTGCTGCTGGTTGACGCGCGCAAGGGCCTGCTGATCCAGACCCGACGCCACGCCATCATTGCCGGCCTGTTGGGCATCCGCCACGCCGTGCTGGCGGTGAACAAGATCGACCTCGTCGATTATGCGCAGGATGTGTTCGACAAGATCGCCGGCGAGTTCGCGGCCTTCGCCGCAGGGCTCGGCTTCAAGGAGATGAAAGCGATCCCGCTGTCCGCGCGCAACGGCGACAACGTCTCGGCGGGAAGCGTGCGCACGCCGTGGTACACCGGGCCGCATCTGCTCGAATACCTCGAAACCGTGGATGTCGAGGACGATCGCGCGGAGCGGCCATTCCGGCTGCCGGTGCAATGGGTCAACCGCCCAGACCTCGATTTTCGCGGGTTTGCCGGTACGGTCGCGAGCGGGGTGGTGCGCGTCGGCGATGAGATTGTCGCGGTGCCGTCGGGGCAGATAAGCCGGGTCAAATCGGTTCTTGGCGCGGGCGGCGAACTCGATGCGGCCGAAGCCGGCGACGCCGTGACAGTGGCGCTGGAGCACGAGATCGACATCGCCCGCGGCGACCTGCTGGCCCCGGTGCAAGCCCGCCCACAGGTGGCCGACCAGTTCGCAGCGCATCTTGTCTGGATGTCGCCGGAGCCGTTGCTGCCGGGTCGCTCCTATCTAATGAAGATCAACCACGCGATGCTCGCCGCGACCGTGACCGATCTCAAGCACCGCATCGACGCCGACAGCCTCGGCAAGCTGGCGGCCAAGACGTTGGCGCTCAACGAAATCGGCGTCTGCAACCTATCGGCCGGGCGGCCGATCGCCTTCGACGCCTATGGCGACAACCGCGCAACCGGTGCCTTCATCCTGATCGACCGGATCTCGAACGAGACGGTCGCTGCCGGCATGATCGACTTCGCGCTGCGTCGCGCGTCCAACATCCATCACCAGGCAATCACGGTCAGCAAGACCGAGCGCGCGCAACTCATGCACCACCGGCCGGCGGTGCTGTGGTTCACCGGCCTGTCCGGCGCCGGCAAGTCGACTATCGCCAACCTCGTCGAGGTGGGACTGCATGCCCGTGGTGTGCATACCTTGATGCTTGACGGCGACAATGTTCGTCACGGCCTCAACAATGACCTAGGCTTCACCGAGGCCGACCGCGTCGAGAACATCCGCCGCATCGGCGAGGTGGCGAAATTGATGACCGAGGCCGGCCTTGTGGTGCTGTGCTCCTTCATCTCGCCGTTCCGTGCCGAGCGGCGCATGGTGCGCGAGCTGATGGCCGAGGGCGAGTTCATTGAGGTGTTCGTCGATACACCGCTCAAGCAGTGCATCGCCCGCGACCCGAAGGGCCTCTACAAGCGGGCGCTCGCCGGCGAGATCAAGAACTTTACCGGGGTCGATCAGGCCTACGAGACGCCGGCGAATCCGGAACTGCATTTGATGGCGAGCGAGAGCGGCCCGGCCGCTTTGGCCGAGCAGGTGATCGAGGACATGACGCGGCGCAAGATTTTTTAGTCCTTCGCGCCGCCGTATTTCATTTTCTGTCAATTTCCGTTATACGGCGGTCCGCCGCGCCGTTGTGTGCGGCTTCAGGACAGCCGATGGCGCCGCCACTCCTTTTCGACCTTCGCGGCAAACGCATTTTCGTCGCCGGACACCGCGGCCTTGCCGGTTCGGCCATTGTGCGCCGGATCGCCTCCGAGGGATGCAACGTCCTGACGGTGGATCGGCGAGACCTGGACCTGCGTCAGCAGGAGCCGACGGAGCGTTGGCTGGCGCAGCACCGGCCCGACGCTGTGATCAACGCGGCCGGTCAGGTCGGCGGCATCTACGCCAACGACACCTTCCCCGCCGACTTCCTCGTCGATAATCTCGCCATCGGCCTCAACGTCATCCGCGGCGCCTTCAACGCGGGCGTAAAAAGGTTGCTCGCGCTCGGCTCCTCCTGCATCTACCCGCGCATGGCGCCGCAACCGATGACGGAGGACGCGCTGCTCACCGGGCCGCTCGAGCCGACCAACGAGTGGTACGCGGTCGCCAAGATCGCCGCGATTAAGCTGTGCGAGGCCTATCGTAAGCAGCACGGCGCCGACTTCGTCTCGGTGATGCCGACCAATCTCTACGGCATCGGCGACAATTATCATCCCGACCACAGTCACGTTCCGGCGGCACTGATCCGCCGCTTCCACGAAGGCAAGCTTGCCGGGGCGCCGAGCGTAGCGGTGTGGGGCACCGGCCGGCCGCGCCGAGAGTTTCTTTCGTCGGATGATCTTGCCGGTGCCTGCATCTTCGTGATGAAGCATTATTCGGATGTTGGCTTCCTCAACGTCGGCGCCGGCAAAGACGTCACCATTGCCGAGTTTGCCGAGATTGTTCGCGACGTGGTCGGCTACGAAGGCGCGATCGCGTACGACACGGCGCGGCCGGACGGCCCGCCGCAGAAGCTGCTGGACACGTCAAGGCTGACCGCGCTCGGCTGGACACCGAAGGTGCCGCTGCGCGAGGGCCTCGCGGCGGCCTATGCGGATTTTCTCAAAGGCGTGCGCAAGCACGGCGGAGCGGGGGCAGTGGGGGCGGCATGACGCGAAAGGTCGCGTTGATTACCGGCGTGACGGGGCAGGACGGCAGTCATCTCGCCGAGTTTCTGCTCGCCAGAGATTACGTGGTGCACGGCATCAAGCGCCGCTCGTCGTCGCTCAACACCGAGCGCGTCGACCATCTCTACGTCGATCTGCACGTGCCGGATGCGCGCTTCTTCATGCATTACGGCGATCTCACCGACGCCACCAACCTCATCCGCATCATGCAGGAGGTCAAGCCGACCGAGATCTACAATCTCGCCGCGCAGAGCCACGTGCAGGTGAGCTTCGAGACGCCGGAGTACACCGCGAACGCCGACGCGCTCGGCACGCTGCGCCTGCTCGAAGGCATCCGAATTCTCGGGATGGAAAAGCAGGTGCGCTTCTACCAGGCCTCGACATCGGAGCTCTACGGCAAGGTGCAGGAGACGCCGCAGACCGAACGCACGCCGTTCTACCCGCGCAGCCCTTATGCAGCCGCCAAGCTCTACGCGTACTGGATCACGGTGAACTATCGGGAGGCCTATTCCCTGCACGCGTCGAATGGCATCCTGTTCAATCACGAGGGGCCGCGGCGCGGCGAGACCTTCGTCACTCGCAAGATCACGCGCTCGGTGGCGGCGATCGAGACCGGCCGCGAGGATTGTCTCTATGTCGGCAATCTCGATGCCCGGCGCGACTGGGGTCATGCGCGCGACTATGTCGAAGGCATGTGGCTGATGCTCCAGCAGAACGAGCCGGACGACTACGTGCTGGCGACCGGAGAAGCGCATTCGGTGCGCAAATTCATCGAATGTGCCTTCGCCGAGGTCGGCATCGGCTTGCGCTGGGAGGGCACGGGCCTCGATGAGCGCGGCATGTGCGTCAAGAGCGGCCGCGTGCTGGTGCGTGTCGATGCGCGCTATTTTCGGCCAACAGAGGTCGAGGAACTGCTCGGTGATCCGTCGAAGGCGCGCCGCAAGCTCGGGTGGACGCATCGCGTCGGCTTCCGCGAGCTGGTGAAGGAAATGGTCGAGCGTGATCTCGCGGCGGCGAGGTTGGCGGGCGCGTGATGCTCACGGCCGTACGCACGAGATGAAGATCCTCGTCACCGGCGGCGCGGGTTACATCGGCAGCCATGCATGCAAAAGGCTTGCCGCGAAAGGCCATACGCCGGTCGTCTACGATAACCTGTCACGCGGTCATGAATCGGCGGTGAAATGGGGCCCGCTCGAGCGCGGCGACATTGCCGACGCGGCGCGCCTGCGCGAAGTCCTCGAGAAGCACGATCCGGCGGCGGTCATGCATTTCGCCGGTTACATCGATGTCGGCGAATCCTGCACCGACCCGCTGCTCTATTACCGCAACAATATCGGCGGCTCGCAGACGCTGTTGCAGGCCGTCGTCGAGCACGGGCCGCTCCCGGTCGTGTTCTCGTCGACCTGCGCCGTTTACGGCCTGCCGCAGCGCCTGCCCATAGACGAGGACCACCCACAGAACCCGGTCAATCCGTACGGCTTCACCAAGCTGGCGGTGGAGCGCATGCTCGGAGACCTCAATCGTGCCGCTGGGCTGCGGTCGGTATCCTTGCGCTATTTCAACGCTGCCGGAGCCGATCCCGACGGCGAGATCGGCGAGGCGCACGAGCCGGAAACGCATCTCATTCCGCTCGTGCTTGCCGCGGTGCGTTCCGGCGGCGCGGTCGATATCTACGGCACCGACTACGACACGCCGGACGGCACCTGCGTGCGTGATTACGTGCACGTCGCCGACCTTGCCGACGCGCATGTGCGCGCGCTCGACTATCTTCTCGCAGGTGGGACGAGCATCGCGTTAAACCTCGCCAACACACACGGTTATTCGGTGCGCGAGGTGATCGCCGCGGCCGAGGGCGTGACCGGCAAGTCGATCCGCGTCAATGCCGCTTCGCGCCGCACCGGCGACCCGCCGGTACTCGTCGGCGACGCCGCGCGCGCCCGCGCGGTGCTCGGCTGGGCACCGGAGCGATCCGACCTGCGCGTGCAGATCGCCGACGCCTGGCGCTGGATAAGCCGTAGTCCCCAGGCTGGCGGATTGCGGCAGCGCACAACGTGAAATGTCGCTGGGCGCCTGGCCGCAAGACGCCGCCGCCTGCCGATCCGCATTGCACCCGCCTGTCCCGCTCCACTAGCATAGGCCGCTCGCGCACGGCTTGAGAGGGCCGGGAGGCGGCGTAGCGGCTAGAGGGCCTTCGGCGCGCGACCCGGATAAGCGTTCTTTGCGGCCGATCAACGCCTCG